>Ga0209638_1000274_pt1 | contig 34543 bp, 25 predicted proteins | sample BarGraNGADG00211_FD_184490 | JGI IMG/M metagenome (GOLD analysis project Ga0209638, IMG submission 184490) | Arctic peat soil microbial communities from Barrow, Alaska - Barrow Graham LP Ref core NGADG0002-211 (SPAdes) (version 2) | ecosystem: Environmental > Terrestrial > Soil > Wetlands > Peat...
CATATTACAAAAGGTTTTAAGATAGCTGACCTGGTCGCAATCGGAGGTTCACTTGACCTTGTGATTCCGGATATTGACAGGTAAATCAAGATAAAAGACAAAAGTATAAAGACAAAATGCAAAAGTAAAAAGACAAATGCCGTATACCGCAAACCGGAGAACTAAGACAAAAGTGAAAAATTAACCGTTAAATTATATGCTACCTGATATTGTCGCTCTGAATACTTCCCCTTCGCTATCAGTTCCATGGTGGAAAGTCGTCTACGATTTTTCCTCTCTTACTGAATGGATAGACGCGAGCCTTCACAACTATATGTCTCCCTTCTGGACTTCTATTACAGAGATGCTTATAATAGGAGTTTTGATACTGTTGTTCTATGCAGTTATCGGACTTTTTCTGGTTTATGCAGAAAGGAAAGTATGTGCCTTCATGCAGAACAGACTTGGACCTAACAGAGTCGGCCCTTTCGGGATTTTCCAGACCATTGCTGATCTTTTCAAACTTCTTTTCAAAGAGCTGATCCCAATAAAGAATGCCGATGGATTTCTCTTTAACCTCGCTCCTTTCATTGTTATTATAGCATCATTTATGGCTATAGCTGCTATTCCCTTTGCAAAGGGGTTGCACGCTATTGATCTCAATATAGGAGTATTATATGTTATGGCTGTTTCAGCTATGGGAGTTATCGGAGTGTTGTTAGCCGGCTGGTCGAGTAATAATAAATATTCATTGATTGGGGCTATGCGAAGTGGAGCACAGATTGTAAGCTATGAATTATCTGTAGGTCTGTCAATTATTACAATTATTATTCTGGCAGGATCAATGCAGTTATCGGTAATTGTTGAAGCTCAAAGAGATGGATGGTTTATTTTCAAAGGTCATATTCCTGCATTTATAGCTTTCATAGTTTTTCTTATTTCCAGTACAGCCGAGACAAATCGTGGACCATTTGACCTTGCAGAAGCGGAATCAGAACTTACGGCAGGATACCACACTGAATATTCAGGTATAAAATTCGCCTTTTTTTTCCTTGCCGAGTATATCAACATGTTTATTGTTGCATCGATAGCTGCAACAGTTTTTCTTGGAGGATGGATGCCATTTCATGTTGGTCACTGGGAAGGTTTTAACTATATTATGGATTTCATTCCGCCTTTCATCTGGTATATAGGAAAAACATTCTTTGTAATCTTCCTTATGATGTGGTTCAAATGGACGTTCCCCCGACTGAGAATTGATCAGTTACTTACGCTGGAATGGAAGTACTTATTGCCGATCAATCTTGTTAATGTATTGATTATGGCATTTATAGTCCTTATGGGCTGGCATTTTTAATTGTAAAAAACAATAATTATTTATCTCTGAATGAGAAGCATAATAAATTATCTGAAGGAAATAATATTTGGGGTATGGTCACTTCTGAAAGGTATGAAAGTCACAGGATCATACTTCTTCAGACCAAGTACAATTGTGACTCAAAAATACCCTGGCAACAGGAAAGATCTTGTCATGTTCGACCGTTTCAAAGGGGAAGTGGTTATGCCTCACAATGAAAAAAATGAACATAAGTGCACAGGTTGCGGCATCTGTGAAATTAACTGTCCAAATGGTACAATTGAAATTATCACAAAATCAATTATTACTGAAGATGGTAAAAAGAAAAGAGCAATCGATAAACACATCTACAGATTAGGTATGTGTACCTTTTGTGCTTTATGCGTAAAGACCTGTCCTTCAAATGCACTCGCCTTTTCTCAGAAATTTGAACATGCTGTATTCAACAGGGCGCTTCTGATAAAAACATTAAATAAACCCGGTTCACAACTAATGAAAGGAGTTGAGTGATGGTCTCTAATCAGATTATGTTTATTCTTTTTTCCGCGATGATTATTGTCTTTTCAATCTTGACAGTTACCAGTCGCAAAATCCTGAGAGCAGCAGTTTATCTTCTGTTTGTTCTGGTGTCAACATCAGGGCTTTATTTCATGCTGAATTATCAGTTTCTTGCAGCTGTACAGCTTACTCTTTATGCAGGAGGAATTGTTGTTCTGATCATCTTCTCAATACTTCTGACAAGTCATATAAGTCAGAACTTTGAATCTTCAGGTTGGAAGAAAAATATATTTTCAGCAATTGCAGCTTTGACCGGAGCTATACTGGCTATAATAACGATTCTGGAGTATGGCTTTACAGCAAGCACCGAGGCAGCACAACAGGTAGATATGAGATTAATCGGAAAAAGCCTTTTGTCAGTTGATTATGACGGATATGTACTTCCCTTCGAGGTAATATCGATATTACTTCTTGCAGCGATGGTTGCAGCAATAGTGATCGCAAAAAAAGGAGCTCCAAAAAAGATCGTGTTACCAAAATTAAATCAGGAATAATATGAATTCAGGAATACCAATACAATATTTTTTGATTCTGGCAACTCTAATGTTCTTCACGGGAGTTTACGGCTTCCTGACACGCCGGAATCTTATAACAATACTCATGTCGGTGGAACTGATTTTAAATTCAGTAAATATAAATTTTCTGGCTTTCAACAGGTACCTATATCCACATAAGCTGGAAGGTATGTTTTTCAGTCTGTTTATAATTGCTGTTGCAGCTGCCGAAGCTGCAGTTGCAATAGCTATAATAATTAATATATACAGACGGTTTGCAACGATAAATGTAGAAGAGGTTAATGAAATGAAATTCTGATTGTTACAATAATAGGAAGCTTTTAAAATGATAAATTTCAGTTATACAATTTGGATTCCCCTGTTACCTTTCTTAATGTTTCTTCTGCTGGGATTGGCAGGGCATAAGCTTAAACCAAAGCTCTCGGGTTTACTTGGAACAGGTGGATTGGGTCTGATTACAATACTATCCTATGTAACAGCATTCAAATACTTTTTTACCAGTGAAAAGGTAGATGGCGCATATCAGAAAATTATAGCTTCTAATTTTACATGGCTTCAGTTTACCGATAAGCTGCACATAGATATAGGTGTATTGCTTGACCCTATTTCGGTTATGATGCTTGTTGTAATAACTACTGTTTCATTCATGGTTCATATATACAGCCTTGGTTATATGAAGGGTGAAAAAGGGTTTGAACGTTTTTTTGCGTTTCTTTCTCTATTCAGCTTCTCAATGCTGGGATTGGTTTTAGCAACGAATATTTTCCAGATGTATATCTTCTGGGAACTTGTTGGTGTCTCTTCTTTCCTGCTTATCGGATTTTATTACCAGAAACCATCAGCAGTAAGAGCTTCAAAAAAAGCATTTATAGTTACGCGATTTGCAGATCTCGGATTTCTTATCGGTATCCTGATTTTATCATTTAATACCAAAACATTTGATTTCATAACTCTCACTGATCCAATGGGAACAGCCATTGCTCAGGGTGGCGGTATTGCATTCCTTGGCCTTTCGGTGATGACCTGGTCTATGATATTTGTATTTATGGGGGGTGTTGGTAAATCGGCAATGTTCCCATTCCATATCTGGCTTCCTGATGCAATGGAGGGCCCTACACCTGTTTCAGCACTTATCCATGCCGCGACCATGGTTGTAGCAGGTGTATATCTTGTTGCAAGAATGTTCCCTATATATGCCTTATCAGCACCGGTAGCGCTCAATGTAGTTGCGTATGTCGGAGCTTTTTCTTCACTTTTTGCCGCTGTCATTGCCTGTACACAGACTGACATTAAAAGAGTTTTAGCTTATTCTACCATATCGCAGATCGGATATATGATGCTTGCGCTGGGAGTATCCGGTTATGGCGGACATGAAGGTTTAGGATACATGGCATCAATGTTCCATTTGTTTACACATGCAATGTTTAAAGCATTGCTCTTCCTGGGAGCAGGTGCAATAATTCATGCTGTTCACAGTAATTATATGACCGAAATGGGCGGGCTTCGTAAATATCTGCCGATCACTCACATTACTTTTTTAATTGCATGCCTCACTATTGCAGGAATTCCTCCATTATCGGGGTTTTTCAGCAAAGATGAAATACTCGCAGCCGCATTCCATAGTAATAAACTTCTGTTCGCGGTCGAATATGCAGTTGCCGGTCTTACGGCATTTTACATGTTCAGACTTTACTTCAGTGTTTTCTGGGGAAAAGATACACACTATTCTCATGAACCGCATGAGGCTCCTGCAACGATGACCATACCTTTAATTATACTTGCTGTCGGATCGGTAGTAACAGGATTTATTCCATTTAATAAACTGGTTACTTCTGATGGAAAGATCTTCGAAAGTGAACTCGAATTGATGATTGCCATACCTTCGGTATTGATAGGTTTACTCGGAATTGGAATTGCATATATTATGTACAGGAAAGAAAGTGCAGTACCCGATAAACTGGCAGCAACATTTAAGTATAGTTATAAATGGGCTTACAATAAGTTTTACATGGATGAATTGTATCTTTTTATTACAAAAAAGATCATCTTCAGATATATAGCTGAGCCGGTTGCATGGTTCGACCGCCATGTAGTTGATGCTACAATGAATGCGATTGCAACTGTGACTCAGGGTGTCTCTTACAGAATAAGAGGATTTCAATCGGGTCAGTTACAGAAATATGCTTTTGTTTTCATTACAGGGGCAATAATGCTGTCGATATTATTTATTTACCTGTGGAAATAACTGATAATTTAGAAAAAGAGTTTTAATTATGGATATTTTATCACTGTTTGTACTAATTCCGGTCTTAACAATCACTGCTATCCTGCTTTTAAAAGATACGCGCCAGGTTCGTCTGGTCTCAGCTTTTGGAATGGGGCTGCAATTATTAATGGCTGCTGTTCTCGTATACCTTTATCTTTCTGCCCGTCACGCCGGGAATATTGATGAGATGTTATTTGTAAAGGACTATTTATGGTTTAAAAGTCTTAACATTCATTACGCGGTTGGTGTAGATGGTATATCTGTTGCAATGATATCACTGACCTCACTGGTCGTCTTTGCCGGGATCTTTGCATCATGGGAAGTTGAGATTCTCAAGAAAGAATTTTTTATTTCTCTGATTCTTCTTGCAACAGGGGTTTTTGGATTTTTTATCTCGATCGATCTTTTTACAATGTTCATGTTTTATGAACTGGCAGTTATTCCAATGTATCTGTTAATCGGAATCTGGGGCAGCGGACCAAAAGAATATTCAGCAATGAAACTGACGCTCATGCTTATGGGCGGATCCGCGCTTCTTCTTGTAGGTTTACTCGGAATTTATTTTAATTCTTCCCCTGACAAAAATCAGCTTACATTTAATATTCTTGAGATTTCAAAAGTCGTGATCCCACTACCTGCCCAGAGAATGTTTTTCCCTCTGACATTCGTGGGATTTGGTGTACTTGGTGCATTATTCCCTTTTCATACATGGTCGCCTGACGGACATGCCTCTGCGCCTACTGCAGTTTCAATGTTACATGCAGGAGTTCTAATGAAACTCGGAGGATACGGCGCTTTCAGGGTAGCTATTTTTCTTATGCCTGAAGCAGCTCATGAATTATCATGGATATTTATTATTCTTACTTCTATCAGCGTTATTTACGGTGCATTTGGAGCCATTGCACAGAAGGACCTTAAATATATCAATGCCTATTCCTCAGTTAGTCATTGCGGCCTTGTGCTTTTTGCTGTACTGATGATGAATCAGACAGCTATGACCGGAGCAATAATCCAGATGATCTCACATGGTCTGATGACGGCATTATTCTTTGGTCTTATAGGGATGGTCTATGGCCGTACTCATACCAGAATGATATCGGAGATGGGCGGATTGATGAAGGTAATTCCATTTTTATCTGTTTGCTATGTAATTGCAGGTCTGGCCTCTCTTGGTCTTCCGGGACTAAGTGGATTCGTCGCTGAGATGACAATTTTCGTCGGCGCTTTCCAGCATCCTGAGCTATTTTACCGGATTGTTACCATTATAATCGTTTCTTCTATAGTTATTACTGCGGTTTATATCCTGAGAGTAATTGCAATTTTATTACTCGGTCCAACTACAAATGAGCATTTTGAACATCTTCCGGATGCAAAATGGTTTGAAAAAATATCGGTTATAACTCTTATAGGGTCAGTAGCTGCAATTGGGCTGGCACCTTTCTGGCTTTCAACAATGATTGGCACAAGTATGCATCCGATTATTGAAAGGATTCTTGCTCTTAACCCATTTTGATCTGTCTATTTATTAATGTTTTGGATAATATTAAAATATGAGCCTAGGTACTTTTTTAATAATGCGTCATGAACTGTTGCTGATTGCAGCAGCTCTTATAGTATTGATTGCTGAGATATTCTGGAATCCTGATAAAAAAAGCAGTATAAGTCTTTTTTCAATAATCCTTTTCGGGGTTATAACGATTATTGGCTTCCTTCCTTCTCCTGCAGGACCACTCTTTGGAGGAATGTATGTTTCATCCGGAACCCGGCTTCTTATGAAGAATATTCTGAATATAGGTGCGCTAATTGTATTTATTCAGTCTGTTACATGGCTTAAAAAAGAAGAGAATTCCGAAAAAATAAGCGAGTATTTCCTACTTCTCATTTCAACCCTTGTCGGAATGAACTTCATGATTTCAGCGGGTCATTTTTTAATTTTCTATATTGGAATTGAGCTGGCTACAATTCCAATAGCAGCTCTTGCAGCCTACGATCGCTATAAAAACAAATCCGCTGAAGCTGGTATTAAACTTATATTGACATCTGCATTATCATCTGGTGTTATGCTTTATGGCTTATCAATGATCTATGGAACTACAGGTACCATGTATTTCAGCGAAGTTGCTTCACTCTTTGGAAATACAAGTCTTCAGATACTCGGGTTTATCTTCTTTTTTGCCGGAATGGCTTTTAAAATATCAATCGTTCCTTTCCATCTCTGGACAGCCGACGTTTATGAAGGGTCACCAGTAAATATAACATCATATCTTTCTGTTATTTCGAAAGGGGCAGCCATATTTATTTTAATGATTATCCTTTTCAAAGTTTTTCCAATTATAATGGGTACCTGGCAGAAAACAATTTTTGTTACTTCGGTACTCACGATGACTATTGGTAATCTTTTTGCAATTCGCCAACAGAATCTCAAGCGGTTCCTTGCATTTTCTTCAATCTCCCAGGCAGGGTATATTTTATTGGGTTTGATTGGAGGAAATCAGCTAGGGATGGCTTCGGTAATGTATTATATCCTCGTATACATATTTTCAAATCTGGGTGCTTTTGGTGTGGTGACAGCTATTTCAAACGCCACAGGAAAAGAGAATATCGATGATTATAATGGTCTTTATCAGACTAACCCAAAGCTGAGTCTTATTATGACTCTGGCATTGTTCTCTCTTGCAGGGATACCTCCGGTAGCAGGATTTTTCGGAAAGTTCTTCTTATTCACGGCTGCTGCACAGCAAGGCTTCTATCTTCTTGTACTTATTGCTGTTCTGAATACAATCATTTCATTATTTTATTACCTCCTGGTAGTAAAAGCTATGTTCATTTCAAAAAATGAAAATCCAATTGGATCATTCAGAAGCGACTTTTCTACACGATTTGCATTTGGGATTTGTGTAGCCGGTATTGTTGTTACCGGATTTGCAAGTGTTATTTTTGAGGCGATAAAAAATTTAAGTTTCGGAGTCTAAGGGAAAGGCAAAAGGCAAAAGGCAAAAGTGAAAAATTAACCGTATGCCGCAAACCACAAGCCGCAAACCGGAGAGTTAAGACAATCAGACAAAAGAGAAAGATATGGCACTAAATAATGCAAAACATATTATAGGAGAGATTGATGGCATTCGCTGTACGATAATTGAGACCGGCGCAACTTTAGAGCGTATTGCTTTTCTTACCGATCTTCTGAGTTTCAACAATCTTGAACCAAAAGATATGAAGGAAGTATCAGCTTCCCCCGGAGAAGAGGTAAAATATACAATTGGTGTTACAGATCTTATCTTTAATCCGGTATTTGCTGTTTATGAACGGCAATTAAAAAACAGGGAAGGAACATTTGTTACTCCGGGTTACTGGAAGCAGGAATGTATAGAATGTGATCCAAGTTACTGGATGAGAAGAAAGGCTGAGTGATTTCATGAAACTGCCCAAAAAGTTTCTGATTGTACCTGTTGTATTAGCCTCATTTTTATATCTGTTTTTATTCAGCTTATAAGGATGTTAAGGACCGGACTTTAAATGAATTTAACTTACAGCAGTCTACCCTCGCGAAACAAGCTTCCAGAGGTATCGAAAGCTACTTCATCTACTATCAGCGTGAACTTTTGTTCTTATCAAAGCTAAAGTATGTTTCAGAATTGGAAGATCAGGGAAAGGATCTGTTGGCGGATTTTTATAATAACCATTCTGACAAGAAGGAAGCTGATAAAGCCGGCTGTGATGGTTATCTGTCTAAACCAATAAGAATTAATCAAATAGAAGAAACTTTAGAGATTTTTTTGTAAAAGGGAGATACAGGTAGCGACAGGTCTCTGTCTTTTACAAAAATCACATACTGTCATTATTCCAGATTTCCCATGATTTTTCTGCCTGAGAATGCAGCATTTTAATTCCACTTATTATGGAACATCCCTGCTTCACTCCCATCTTAAGAAAAGATGTAAGTTCCGGATTATAAACCAGATCAAACAGAATATGATTCCTGTTTAGTGTTTTATAATTGATTTCCGGCATAGTCCCTATGTTTGGGAACATACCCAGTGGAGTAGTATTTATTATCAGTTGGTTGCGTTCAAGAATTACGTTATCGACATCAGAATATCTTAAAACGTCAGGTTTTCTGTCTCTCGAGACCAGGCTCACTTTCAATCCAAACTTCTTAAGGACATAACAAACTGCCCTGGAGCTTCCTCCGGTACCAAGAACCAACGCGTTTTTAACATCATCTCTGATAAAAGGAAGGAGAGTATCTTTTATTCCGGTAACATCGCTGTTATATCCATGTAACTTTATCTGTCCGTCAGGTCTGCTTATCTTCACGACATTAACTGCACCTATTTCTTCAGCCTCAGGATTGATAAGATCCAGAAACCTGATTATCTCTGACTTGAATGGTATGGTTATATTTAGTCCGCACAGATCTTCATCTGAAGCAACTAATTCCATAAAGTTATCAAGGTTTTCTAATGGATAATTCTCATAAGAGCAATCCTTTATATGCTCAGAAAGAAATTTTTCAGTAAAGTATTTTTTGGAGAAAGAATGACTGAGAGGATATCCAATGAGTCCAAATTTTCTCATTTTCAGATGGTTATTGATTTAGGTAGATGAACTTCATAAGAATTACCTACTGTTTCAATTCCTCAGGAAGAAACTGAAAAAAGGTATCACCGCGCAGTCCCAGCCGTAATGATTCCAATGGGATTATTTCAGCAGGCGCAATATTTCCAAGGTTGACATTAGCTCCAAAATGTTTTATAAACCAAGCCTGTTGCGATTTTAGAGGAGCCTCCCATATAACGTTTTCCAGTTTAACGTGCTCCGCGATTCCTTGTATTATTTTATTATTAATAGAGCCATCCTCGTTATAGATACCGGTGGTACCGGATTCTCGTGCTTCAGCAATAACTTTAACCGATCCGGCAATTAATTCAGCTCTCATCATGGCCACCCATTCATCGGGGGTATAAACAACATCTTTTTTCTTGGAACCGACTTCTGAAATGACCGTTCCTCTTTCTGCAAGCCTGGCGATATACTCTAGTTTTCTTTTATGTTCAATGTCGTAAGACCCGTCAGAAACTTCCACCAGCTCGATTTCGTTTTTATCCAGAAAATCAATGAACTCTTTAAACATATTTCTTACAATGAATGCTTCAAAAAGAGTCCCTCCAAAGTATGGTATAACACCTGCTTTCTTATACACCACGATCTTCTTTTCAAAACCGGGAGTGATAAGTGACGTACCAAAGCCAAGTTTTACATAATCGGTGTACTCGCTTCCAACAGACATAAAGTCTTCTGCTTCCCTTATACTAAGCCCCTTATCCATCACCATTGTGATACCTGAATTTCGTGGTTTTACGGGTCTTTCGGGCAAAAACGGAAGCAGTTTATTCATATTAAGGTTATATTAAATAAAATTTCAAAGGAGCTTGTTATTACCGAGGAGCTTTTTAATCTTCCTCGTAAATAACTCATAAGGAAAGATCTCCTCAAACTCCTGGAAGAGTTCCTTATCGAGATTTAATGCAATTGACAGATGACGATAAGCTTTTTCAGTTTTCCCGGAATGCAGATAGAACGAAGCCAGCAGATAGTTGATGCCGGGTACATCGCCGGTAACTTTGTAAGCATGTTCGAGGTAGGGAAGCGCTTTCAAAAAAAGTCCGTCTTTAAGAATAATAGTACCCAGGTCTGCCCAAACTTCATCATAATAAGAATCCAGCTTAAGCGCTTCTCTGAAACACCTTAATGCTTCTTTTTTCTCCCCTTTGGAATAATGAGCTTTCCCAAGTAAGTACCAGATTTCAGGATTTTCATCGTCGAGACGAACCGCTTTTCTGAAGAATATCAGACTGTCCTCAGTATTTCCGGTATTCAGGGCAATTACACCAAGCCCAAACCATGGATCGGCAAACTCAGGAGCAAGAACTATTGCTTCCTGGTAATATTTACGAGCCATGGTTACTTCTCCTATCTTTTCGTAACATTCTGCAAGATAAGTCATTGCCTCAAAACTCTCTGGCTCGTTTTCAAGGTATTCATGGTAGACCGGAATTGCTTCGGAATACTTTTCCAGGTTACTGAGAATATTCCCTTTATTGAAGATAGCAAAAGTATTCTGCGAATTAATAGCCAGTGCAAAATCATAGGCTTCCATCGCTTTATCGTACGACTCCAGTTTATTATAAATTATTCCAAGATTGTACCATGCGCTATCTGAAAATGGTTCTTCTTCAAGGTATTTCAGATAGTATTTAATACTGTTCTCATAATCCTCAATCTTATCATAAGCATAAGCCATATCATATAGGTGAGCCTTGAATTCCGGTTCAAGATCAATGAGCTTCTCCATATATGGGATCAGATGCACATAATAATTAAGATTTTGTAATACAGAGGTTATCGCGAACAGGATATTTTCTACATCTTCTGTGTCCAGAGTCAGTGAATAATCAAACATTTTTTTTGCACCCTGTATGTCTCCAAGCATACCATAAGCTGTACCCTTGGCTATGAATATTTCATGGTTTCCGGGTTCAATGCTTTCCAGTTTCTTTAGTAACCTCAGCGCCTCAACAGCTCTTCCCTTATCGAGAAGTACTCTTGCTTTTCTTAACTGTATTGAAACCGAATTTGGATGCTGTTCACTAGCTAATGTTGCTGCTTCAAAAGCCTTTATTGAATTATTACTTTCAATATAATAATCTATAATTGTCTCAAATTCAATAACATCAAAAAAATAATTTTCATTATTTTTCTTCATCCTTTCAAACTTCTGCACAGCATGCTTCACATCTTCTTCATAGGAAATTCCAAACTTATCATCTTCCATGGCTCACAAAAATATGAATACAAAATTAATACTATTTTTAATAAGGATGTTTTCATATAACCTCAATTATTAACATTTTAACATTTTTTTAAGCATTTGATAAAGAGGTAGGTACAAATGAAATGCTTTTAGAGCTATTTTTTTTATAAAGTAGACGCAACCTGCAGCTATAAATAATCATCTATTAATTGTAAAACCAGGAAAAACTATATAAAATCAAACCCTATTTACCGTAGAATTAACCTAAATTCTAGTTTTGAAGAACCGGGCGACCTCCCGGTTTTTCATTTTATATTAATATCTTTGTTTATATACCTCCTTTAATTACATCCGCATGAAAAAATCAGGATATATAAATTTTATAATCTCAGGGTTAAGTATCTTATTTGTTATAGTTTGTTTTACCGACTGTAAGAAAACTGAAAATCCTATAAAATATCCAAAAGGTACGTTTCCTGATACAGTTATTAATATAGCTGATATTAACTCCCCCTATGACGATTACAATCTTGCATTGTACCAGATTGGCGAATATTTGCCAATAATATTTTCAAGCAACAGGAAAAGTTCAGGTGGTCAGTTTGATCTCGAACAGGCAAGTATCTCCATATTATTTGATCAGACCTCCGGCGCTTTTGGATTTGGGGCTAAAATGACTACTGACGCATTCCTCGACAAATTAATCGGTAAGGCAAAGACCCCGGGAAATGATTTCGGGCCATACAGATTATTCAGTAAAATTGACGGTTTCGAATATCTTTTGCTCTCTTCAACAAATGCAGATGGAAATCTGGATCTCTATTATCTTAAAAATCAGCCGGTATCCGGTACTTTTCTTCCAGAGATTACTGGACCGTTGCCAATTACACTTATGAATACAGGCTTTGATGATGCATATATCTGTTTTAATTCTGAGCAGGATACTGCTTATTTTTCATCAAACAAGGAAGGAACCTTTGACATTTTTTTCCTGAAAAAACCTGCAGAAAAAGATCTCTCATCATGGTTCAATCTTGATTATTCACTGCCGGCAAAGGTTGACAGTATAAATAGCTCAGGTGAAGATAAATGTCCATTCATATTAAAAAAAATAATGGTATTTGCTTCTAACCGTCCCGGCGGCCTTGGTGGTTATGATCTTTATTATTCTATATTGAAAAATGGGAAATGGGGCTCTCCTGTTAATCTTGGGCCCCGGATAAATACTTCTTCAGACGAATACAGGCCTGTAATTGGTTCTCATCCGGAATTCACCAATAAGTATCTTATGTTTTCTTCCAACAGACCGGGTGGTAAAGGAGGATTTGACCTCTATTTCACGGGAGTGGATTTTCCATCAAAATAATGAAGGTATAGGGAACTTAAAAGTTCAATTTCTTTTTGCAGCGATAATTGTGTTTCTCAAAAGCGAAACTCTCGTCATTGGCCCTACACCTCCGGGGACAGGAGTGATGTACGAACATTTTGGGGCTACTCTCTCAAAATCAACATCGCCAACAAGTTTAAATCCCGACTTGGTGTCAGGGCTGTTAATGCGGGTGGCTCCGACATCTATTACCACTGCTCCCTCTTTCACCATTTCTTCTGTAACAAATCCGGGAGAACCTATTGCAGCAATAATTATGTCGGCCTGACAAATAATATCCTTAATGTTTTTTGTGCGGCTATGCACAACTGTTACAGTTGCATCCATTCCTTTCTGGGAAAGCAGAATACTTACAGGACGGCCAACTATATTACTACGGCCTATTACGACACAATTTTTACCTGAAGTTTCAATGCCATATCTTTTTAAAAGTTCGACTATTCCATAAGGAGTGGCGGGCAGATAACCAGGAAGTCCGATAACCATATTCCCAATATTAACCGGGTGAAAACCATCTGCATCTTTTCGCGGATCAATAGCTTCAATTACCTTATTCTCTGATATATGTTGTGGTAGCGGTAACTGAACGATGAATCCATCTACATCAGGATCGTTGTTAAGTTCGGCGATTTTTTCAAGTAAAACATTCTCTCCAATTTCACTCCCGAATCTTATAAGCGTTGATTTGAAACCGACCTCTTCACAATCTTTTACTTTGTATGCAACGTAAGATTCGCTTGAACCGTTGTTACCTACCAGAATAGCAGCGAGATGTGGTATTTTTTTCCCGACCGACTTTAGTATTGCTACTTCTTCAGCGATCTCCCTTTTTATTTCAGAAGCTACTTTCTTGCCATCTAGGATCTTATACATATTTAACTTTATTTTTTGCCCATGAGTCGCGCCGCATTTCCACCTTTTGTCATCATCTTCATCATCTTTTTGGTTTCATCAAACTGTCTCAGCAGTTTATTCACTTCCGGAACACTAGTCCCGCTTCCGGAAGCAATTCTTTTCCGTCTGCTGCCATTTAGAACAACAGGATTGATTCTTTCTTCAGGTGTCATACTTCTGATAATTGCTTCTATACCTTTGAATGCGTTATCATCTATATCCAGATCTTTTACAGCTTTTCCTACACCCGGTATCATTGCCATCAGGTCCTTGACATTACCCATTTTTTTTATCTGCTGGATCTGGGTGATAAAATCGTTAAAATCAAACTGGTCTTTTGAGATTCTTTTCTGGAGTTTCCTTGCCTCTTCCGAGTCGTATTGTTCCTGTGCTTTTTCAACAAGAGAAACAATGTCTCCCATCCCCAGAATTCTATCTGCCATTCTCTCAGGGTAGAATATATCGATAGCCTCCATCTTTTCGCCTGAACTTACGAACTTAATAGGCTTGTTAACCACCGACTTAATGGAAAGCGCTGCTCCTCCCCTGGTATCACCATCGAGTTTTGTCAATACAACTCCGTCAAAGTCAAGTTTTTCATTGAATTCCCTCGCAGTATTCACGGCATCCTGTCCAGTCATGGAATCAACAACGAAAAGTATTTCATGTGGATTTACTGCATCCTTAACAGACGATATCTCTTTCATCATCTCGTCATCAATGGCAAGACGGCCGGCAGTATCAATAATTACAACATCGTACCCTGATTTTTTTGCTTCCTTCACAGCATTGCGTGCAATAACGACCGGGTTCATATTTCCATCTTCAGAATAGACCGGGACTTCTATCTGAGCGCCGATTATCTTTAATTGTTCTATTGCGGCAGGCCGGTAAACATCGCATGCAACCAGCAAAGGATTTTTCCCTCTTTTGGATTTTACCCATTTGGCAAGTTTTCCGCTGAACGTTGTTTTTCCTGAACCCTGAAGTCCCGCGATAAGTATAACAGACGGATTGATTTTAATATTAAGATCGGTCTTATCTCCACCCATCAGGTCAACCAGTTCATCATGAACGATCTTGACCATCATCTGTGATGGATTAACCGAATTAAGTACCTCCTGCCCTATTGCTTTCTGCTTTACGGTATCAGTGAATTGTTTAGCGATTTTAAAGTTTACATCTGCATCGAGCAAAGCCCTCCGGACTTCCTTAAGTGTCTCAGCAATATTTATTTCAGATATTCTGCCCTGTCCCTTTAAAAGTTTAAAGGATTTCTCCAGCCGTTCACTTAAATTTTCAAACATATATTTTTCAGGTAAATAGTATAAATAATATTTTACATTCTCTCCGGCATTTCAATACCTAACAGCCACATACCCGTATGAATAATCTCACTGGTGACCTTCGATAAGATCAGTCTGAAATTTCTTATTTCTTCGTCATCTTCTCCCAGGATTGAAAAATCGTGATAAAACTGGTTGTATTCGCGGGAAAGCTCATAACAGTAATTTGCAATTAATGCAGGGCTATAACCTGCAGCTGCTGCTGAAACTGTTTCAGAGAATTTACGCAACAATTTTATCAGTTCTATTTCTTTAGGACCTGCTTTAATTCCCGAAAATAAGATGTGTTCAATATTTATTCCCATCTGCTCTGCTTTCCGGAATACCGATTTTATTCTTGTATAGGTGTACTGAATAAATGGCCCGGTATTCCCATTGAAATCAATTGATTCAGCAGGATTAAATGTCATATTTTTCTTTGGATCCACTTTAAGTATGTAATATTTCAGGGCGCCCATCCCTATTTTCCTGAATATATCTTCTTGCTCTTCGTCAGAAAAATCAGATAGTTTACCAAGTTCCAAAGAGACTTCCTTAGCTGTCATCTGCATCTCTTTAATGAGGTCATCTGCATCCACGATTGTCCCTTCGCGTGATTTCATCCTGCCTTCCGGAAGCTCGACCATTCCGTACGAAAAATGGATCAGTCCATCAGCCCATTTATAGCCCATCCTTTTCAAAAGAGCTTTCAGCACCTGAAAATGATAATTTTGTTCATTTCCAACAACATAGATGTTCTTGTCAAATTTAAATTCATTGTGCCTGTTTACAGCTGTTCCGAGATCCTGAGTCATATATACTGCTGTACCATCAGAACGAAGTAAAAGCTTCTGATCCAATCCATCCGGTGTCAGGTCTGCCCAGATCGAACTATCATCATTTCTGTAAAGAATTTTATCTTTTAATGCTGTGAGAACAATATCTTTTCCAACTTTATATGTATCTGATTCGTAGTAGATTTTATCAAAATCTACTCCAAGCTTTTTATATGTCTCATCAAATCCTGCATAAACCCAGGAGTTCATCATTTTCCATAATCCGAAGACTTCTTCGTCACCAGACTCCCATTTAAGAAGCATATCGCGGGTTTCTCTCATGAGGAATGCAGCGTTTTTTGCCTCGGCTTCGTCCATCCCCTCCTTCACAAGTTTCTCAATCTGGATCTTATAATTCTTTTCGAATAAAACATAATATTTTCCTACAAGGTGATCACCCTTCATGCCAGAAGACTCGGGAGTCTCTCCGTTTCCAAATTTTTGCCACGCCAGCATCGATTTGCAGATATGAATTCCACGGTCATTTACAATATTCGTTTTTATTACCCTGTGCCCGCAACCGGATAAAATACGATAGAGCGAATAACCGAGAAGGTTGTTCCGTATATGTCCAAGGTGCAAAGGCTTATTGGTATTGGGTGAAGAGTATTCAACGAGAATTGTTTCAGGTTCAGCCACCTGACATTCTTCCAGGTGGCTTTTTTCAGATGCTAATTTTTTGAAGAATTCGACCCACCAGGCATTGGAAATTTCCAGGTTAAGGAATCCTTTTATGACATTAAACCCTGAGACAGCCGGGAAGTTCTTAGTAAGATACTGTCCTATCATTTCACCTGTCTTTTCAGGTGTATTTTTTGAGAAACGAAGGAGTGGAAAGACAACAAGAGTAAAGTCGCCTTTGAAATCTTTTCTGGTTTCCTGAATCTGGATCAGGTCATCTTTAACTTCGCTATTGTAAATAATTTTAACAGCTTCTTTTATCTTTTCTTTAAGATTAATCTCCATCTTTTACTTAACAAATTTCAGGTTTCAAAGATAACATTTTAATATATTGATTTACAAGAAAACATGACCAAAAAGGGCATCTTATCGAACAAGCGAAATTCAGACCTTTATGCCAACCTATTTAAATCTTTGACAACCTGCCTTTTCTTTTTGATAAAGAGAAATACTATAATTAAAAACTTATTATATATTTGAATATGTTTATTTATTAGCTTATCATCATTAATATATTAAAAAGGTGGAGTTGAAAAATTTATTTATCGAACCGACTGCCAAGACACCACAGGTTGATTTAAATTATCCTTCTGGCGAACTTATCATGTCTGGAAGGTCAATCCCTGAGAATGCAGCGATCATTTATGAAGCTGTATTGAAGTGGGTCACTGAATATATCAAAAATCCAAGACCTACTACCAACCTGCGTCTTAATCTTGAATACTTTAATACCGCATCAGCTATCTGGCTTGCAAAAATTGTTCAGACACTCAGCTCAATAAAGGAAAGTGAGTATACCCTGATGATACACCTTTATTTCAATATTGAAGATTATGATAATATGGAAGCTGAAGATATCAAGGATGAACTGCAACCCATTATCTATTTGATCGGAGTACCCACAGTTAGCCTGGGAATTAAAATTTACGGTACTGATGACAAAGGAGAAATAATTAAAGAGTCGATGGTTCTTATTTAATCTCCCCTCCTGATTTTTGTCTATAACCTTTTATTTCTTCAATTTTTTGGCATAACTTTATTTCGCCAATTAATTTTAATAGTCATGCAAACAGTATTCATTGTTTTGCTTTCAATATTTACTATCATGGAAACATTTTCCCAGAACATTACAACTGACAGGCAGCCGGTTGCAGCAGGAAGATTTTATCCGGCTGATAAAGAAACGCTTACAAAAGAGATTTCTCAACTCTTTGAAAACTGTAAAAAATCACCTGCTCATTGGAAGGTGAGAGCAATAATAAGTCCGCATGCAGGCTATATCTTCTCCGGGAAAATTGCTGCAGCAGCATATTCAGCAATTCCTAAGAATGTGGTATATAAAAATATCTTTATTATCGGATCAAGCCATGTGATGTATTTTGATGGCGCTTCAGTATATAATACCGGTGATTATATTACACCACTGGGAAAAGTTTCAGTAAACAAAGAAATTGCAAATAAGCTTACTCTGAATAATAAAGTTTTCGACTTTCCCACAAATGCACATCTTAAGGAGCACAGTATAGAGGTACAATTACCCTTTATTCAGTACTATTTTAAAGATATACCAGCTATTGTTCCTATAATCATCGGTACTGATAACGAAAATACAGTAAAAAAGATCGCCGAGGCCCTCAGACCATGGTTCACTCCGGAAAATCTTTTTATTATAAGCAGCGACTTTTCACATTATCCTGCCTATAAAGACGCTGTTGAAACCGACAATTTAACTGCAATGGGTATTATATCAGGCAATCCAAAGACATTTCTGAACACCCTTAAGAACAACTCTTTAAAAAATATTTCAGGGCTCGCAACAAGCATGTGTGGATGGACTTCGGGTTTAACACTTCTATATCTTGCAGAGGGTAATAATAAACTTGAGATCAAGCTTTTAGACTACTGTAATTCGGGAGATTCCCCCAGCGGCGGTAAAGATGAAGTAGTTGGATATAATGCTATGGCGATGATTGAAAAAGAGAAATCATCAACATCTTCGGATGAGACCGATAATAGTTTTTCCATCTCTGCTGAAGAGAAAAAACAACTTTTTACAATTGTTAAAAGCAGTATAAGATCGAGGCTCTATGATAATAAGCCCTTTGTTATTGATGAAAAGTCGATTTGTGATAATCTTAAAAAGCCATTAGGTGCATTTGTCACTTTAAAAATTAATGGCGCCTTAAGAGGTTGCATAGGAAGGTTCATATCTTCAGAACCTTTGTATAATGTTGTTCAGTCTTCCGCTTTATCCTCCGCGTTTGAGGATCCGCGTTTCTCCCCGCTCACAAAAGCGGAATACAAAAATACAGACATTGAGATAACTGTACTTGGACCATTAAAAAAGATCAACAATATAAATGAGATAATTCTTGGCAAGCATGGGATTTATATCAAAAAGGGACAACGTTCCGGTACAATGCTCCCACAGGTTGCAACTGAAAATGGATGGACAGTTGAGGAATTCCTTGGATTTACTTCAAGAGATAAAGCGGGTCTGGGATGGGATGGCTGGAAAGATGCAGAAATTTCAATCTATGAGGGGGTTGTTCTTGAAGATAACCAGAAGTAACTATGTATTATGTTATTAGCACGAGCCTTACTGTAACACTCTTATATTTAATTAGTTACTTTTTCTACAGGATCGGTTACTACTCCCTTCAACTTCATAGGAAATTCTGGAACCTGGTGCTTGCTTTAGCCTTCATTCTGACGGCTACTGCAGGCGTGTTTATTGCTCTCCAGATAAACTATAAATGGAACATTCCTTTTATCAAAGAAGTACTCAAGTGGCATGTTGAATTTGGAATTGGACTGGCAATCACCGGGCTGTTTCATTTAATATGGCATCTGACCTATTACGGAAAGTTATTTATTAAAACAACAGGGAATCCTGAAAACCAAGAGGAGTCAAAACTGACCTCCACCGAAATACAGATCAATCTCTTTATTACCGGTTTCGTGAGTTCTTCCATCCAATTACTGCTGATGAGAGAGATAATGAATATCACCGGCGGATACGAACTTATTACAGGTTCATTTTTAGGATCGTGGCTCATAGGTTCAGCTATCGGAGCCGCATTAGCAGGTAAATCGACATTAAATGACGTCCGAAAAATAAACCTTATTTTCTCTTTGAGTCCAATCATTTCCACGTTATTAATGCTTTTCCTTTCGCGGGTATTCTTAAGTCCGGGTGAAACTCCCTCATTCCTGGCAGCATTGATTTATACCCTGATTGTCCTGATTCCTTTTTGCATGGTATCGGGATTCACTTTCATCAAGTTGATTACAATAGCCGGTTCAAAAAATAACTTCGTGCCGGGAAAAGCATTTTCAATCGAAACTACCGGTGGAGTATTATCGGGTATAACTATATCTCTTTTAACAGCCGGGTTACTCGGTACTTATAAATTACTGCTGCTTATAATATTATTGTCTGTCACTTACGTATTAATAACACATTTTATCCAAAGATCTAAATCAAAGATCTCAACTAAATTTTTCATTCTCTTTTTAAGCGCCCTGATTATATTTTTAAATCCTGATGTATTTTTCAGACAGATCTTACTCCCCGCAGTTAAAGTTACAGGAACAGAAGATACTCCCTATGGCAACATAACAAAAGGTGAATACAGAGGGGAAGAAAGCATGTATTATAATCAAAGATTATTGGCTTATAATGATGATGTAACTGAACGGGAAGAGGATATTCACTATGCCATGCTTCAGAGTGATTCACCAGAAAAAGTTATTATAATTTCCGGATCGCTTCAAACTCATCTTCCCGAAATCTTAAAATACCCGGTCAACAACATTACTTATATAGAAAGGGATCCCTCACTGGCTAAGTACCAATCTCCGGCTGTTGACAAGATACCCGGTAAAGTGGTTATTGTTAATAGTGATGCTTTCAGATATATCAGGAACTCCCATGAGTCAGCAGATGTAATTATTCTGCTTGTTCCGCCTCCGACAACATTGCTTATTAACAGGTATTATACTACTGAATTCTTTACTGAGGTGAAGAAAAGACTTAAACAAGATGGTATTTTTATGTGTTCCCCCGGACCAGGAGACAATTACCTTAATAAAGAATCTTTAAATCTTTATTCATCAATTTATAATAGCCTTGCAGCCATTTTCAAAAATGTAAAACCAGTTTTAGGGAATAAACTATATTTCATTGCCACTGACAAGACAATCTCATTATCATTCTGCCAGCTGGCCGATAAGAAAAATATTAAAAATGTTTATGTAAATTCCGATTTCCTGGATGATGAAACAATAAATAAGAAGTCAGAGGAAGTAAATGCGCTTATTGATCGCGGAATAAAACAAAACAGATCAGCCTTTCCTGTTGCCAGTTTCCATTTCCAGTCGTATCAGTTCAGCAAAAACCTCAATGAGAAGATACCAGCAATAATCTTAATGTTTATTGTCTTCGCATTGCCAGTGACAGCAATAAAAAGAAGAAATATGCTTATGTATTTCAGCTCTTCAGCTCTTGCAGGATTTGAAATAATCATTCTTATTTCTCTTCAGCTTATGGTAGGAAATATGTACCAGCTTACCGGATTGATAATTGCAGGGTTGATGACGGGTCTTGCTGTCGGTTCAGGAATTAATATCAGATTCCTGAATACTATTTCATTAAGAAACCAAGTTATCTTCCAGATAGTATTTTATATAATTTTTGGCTTGAGCTATAATTATATGATAGAACTAAAAAGCGGTTTGATGTCAGTACTCGTGATTATCCTTTCAGGTTTTTTACCCGCATTAATTACAGGTCGCATCTTTCGCCAACTTACACTTAAAACAGAAGGGATCTCTGATTCACCTTCAATATACAGCGCTGACCTTGCAGGTTCTGCTTTTGGCTTTATCTTTATTTCAGGATTTGCTGTACCCGTATTTGGGATTCAGGGTTCTGTTTTTTTATTATCCCTAATGATTTTTGGTGGAATTCTATTTGGCACAATAAGGAACAAATCGTAGGTTTAGTATTAATTGGCATAATTCTTAAAAGTATAATGAGTAAGAAAGAATGTGATCTCAGCAAACGTGATTTTCTTAAAAAATCACTGGCTCTCTCAGCCGGTTTGATGTGTTTCCCCTGCCAGTCAATGTTTTCAGAAACGGCATCTGATGAACAGAGCATTTACAAGAGAATTGCAATGTTCCAGGAAGAAACAGCAAGGGGAATAATGTGCAGGATCTGTCCTAATGAATGTGTTCTGAAAGAGGGAGAACTGAGCAAATGCAATAATCGAAAAGTTCATGACTCAAAGTTATATACGCTTGCATTTGGCAATCCTTGCTCAGTCAATGTCGATCCTGTCGAAAAAAAACCGCTTTATCATTTTCTTCCTGGTTCAAAAGCATTCTCTATTGCAACAGCCGGATGTAACCTGGTTTGTCTGAATTGTCAGAACTGGACGATATCACAGACCAGTCCTGATAAAACAAGAAATTATGATATGATGCCGGAAAAAGTAGTTGAAGAATGTATTAAAAACAACTGCAGTTCAATAGCATATACTTATTCTGAACCGACCTCTTTTTATGAATATGTTTTCGAAACAGCTACTCTTGCAAGAAGTGCCGGTTTAAAAAACATCTTCAAATCGAATGGCTATATAAATAACGAACCTCTTAAAAAGCTCTGCAGCGTTATTGATGCAGCTAATATCGATCTCAAAGCATTCAGTGAAAGCACTTACCTGAAGTTAACCGGAGGAAAATTGCAACCGGTACTCGATTCGCTTAAAGTTTTAAAGGACATGGGGATATGGCTTGAAATAACTAATCTCGTTATTCCCGACTGGACTGATAATCTGGATGATATAAGGAATATGTGCAAGTGGTTAAGTGATAATGGGTTTAAAAACACACCATTACATTTCAGCAGGTTCTACCCTCTTCATAAACTTGAACAATTGCCTCCAACACCTGTTGAAATATTAAATAGCGCCTTCAGGATTGCAACAGAAGAAGGTCTGAAATATGTATATACCGGAAATGTACCAGGAAATGAAATCTCGAATACCAAATGCCCGTCATGCAACTCCACTATTATTGTCCGGCAGGGTTACCGGATCTCTGCAAATACCATAACTGCCGGGAAGTGTAATAAATGTGGAAGTACAATCGAAGGGGTCTGGAAATGAAATTCTTTTTCGTTCCCCCTGGGGCGGGGTGAACGGAGAAAATCAAAAATTATCTATGAAGATGAAAAAATCTGAAGCAAAGGGAAGGATAGATATTCTCAGGAAGAAAATTGAAGAACATAATAATAGATATTATGTTTTAAATCAGCCTTCAATTTCTGATTTTGAGTACGATATATTATTAAATGAACTTGATACTCTTGAGAAAAAATTCCCGGAATTCATAAGCGAGAATTCACCTACACTTCACGTTGGCAGTGACATTACAAAGGAATTTGAACAATACGAACATACATACCCTATGATGTCTCTCGGAAACACGTACAGTGAAGGAGAGCTCAGAGAATTTGACAGCAGGATACATAAGACAATCTCACAACCTGTTGAGTATGTATGCGAATCGAAATTCGATGGAGCGTCAATCAGTATAATTTATAAAAACGGCTCCCTACTAAGGGCGGTGACACGTGGTGATGGCAATAAAGGTGATGATGTTACTTTAAATGTAAAAACGATCAGAAGCATTCCGTTGAAAATTACTGGTAAGGTTACACCTTCGGATTTTGTGATTAGAGGCGAAATACTTATGCCAAGGGCAGTATTCAACAGGTTAAATGAGGAAAGACAAAAAGCAGAAATAGCTCCATTTGCCAACCCCAGAAATGCTGCTGCAGGTACTTTAAAGCTTCTGGATTCCAGGATTGTAGCCTCAAGATCTCTCGATTGTATGGTTTACTTTCTTCTGGCTGAAGATCTACCTCATAACAACCATTATGATAATCTTATGGAGGCGGCAGGATGGGGATTCAGAGTTGCCGGTAGTATACGACTCTGCAGGAGTATTGATGAGGTGCTTCAATTTATTTCTTATTGGGAATCAGAACGGAAAAATCTTCCCTACGATACCGACGGTGTTGTTGTTAAAGTCAACTCAGTGAGTCAGCAGCAGGAACTTGGGTTTACAGCAAAGTCACCCCGCTGGGCAATTGCCTATAAATATAAAGCGGAAGAGGCCTCTACAAGGTTGTTATCAGTTACATTCCAGGTGGGCAGAACAGGAGCAGTAACTCCGGTAGCAAACCTGGAACCGGTGCTTCTTTCCGGATCAACCGTTAAACGGGCAACCCTTCATAATGCCGATCAGATCACAATGCTTGATCTTCATCTTAATGATATGGTTTATGTTGAAAAGGGAGGCGAAATAATTCCTAAAATTGTGGGAGTTGATCACTCATACAGAAATGAGAACAATAAGAAGATTGTCTTTATTTCGAACTGCCCAGAATGCGGAACAGCACTTATTAAAAATGAAGGTGAAGCAAATCATTTTTGTCCTGATTACCTCCATTGTCCTCCTCAGATTAAAGGCAGAATTGAGCATTTTATCAGCAGAAAGGCAATGGATATCGACGGATTGGGAGAAGAGACTATCGATCTCCTGTTCAACAATAACCTGATAAGAAATATATCCGATCTTTACGATTTAAAATTAGAACAGCTGGTACCATTGGAGCGTCTTGGTGAAAAATCTGCAGCCAATATTTTAAAAAGCATCAGGAAATCGATTGATACTCCTTATGTCAGAGTACTTTTTGCCCTTGGTATCCGACATGTAGGTGAGACAGTTGCAAAAACCATCGCCGGAAGATTCAGGACTATTGATGACCTCATGAATGCGAATGCGGAGCAATTGACAAGTGTCTATGAGATCGGACCTAAAATTGCTGCAAGCATTGTTACATATTTTTCTGATGGAGATAACCTTGAAATGATTAAACGGCTCAAATCAACCGGCATAAGATTCAGCAATGAGAATAAAACCATACTGAAAGGAAACGTCCTCGATGGTAAAATAATTGTTATATCAGGTGTTTTCCAGAAATACAGTCGTGATGAATATAAAGAATTGATTGAAAGGAATGGAGGTAAAAATTCAACTTCAGTTTCCCGGAGTACTTCCTTTATCCTGGCCGGAGAGAATATGGGCCAATCCAAAAAGGAGAAAGCTGATGAGCTTGGTGTTGCAATGATTAGCGAGTCAGAATTTCTAAAAATAATCGGGAAATAAGATCTTCGCTCCTCTTAATTTTAACAAAAAACTGTTAGGTTTGTAATATGGAATTATTTAGAAATATCAGGCTAAAAATCGGAGATGCTATCCTCAGGAATAAGATAGCCAAAACAAAGAGAAAAACATCCTATTCAAATATAGACCAGGTAAAAAATATCGGGATTGTCTGGGATGCTTCAAAGATTGATGATTTTGCATGCTTATCCAGATTTTGTCAGAAAATGACCGAGAAAAAAACTGATGTTAAAATTTTAGGATATTTCCCTGGGAATAATATACCTGATAAATACACAGCGATCAGATATCTTTCAATTATTAAAAAAGAAGAATTAAACATTTTCTATCATCCTGTATCAGCGGAATCCAATACCTTTGTCAGCAAACATTTTGATGTACTGATTGATATTAATTTCAAAAAACTGTTACCACTTCAATATATTTCATCAATGTCACATGCCGGACTTAAAGTTGGTTTATTTGAACCTAAAATAAAAAATACTCCCTTCGATCTTATGATGGAAGTAAAAAGTCCTGTTAATGTTGAAGATTATCTGAATCAGGTAATACTTTATCTTGGAATGATAAATTCGGGAACTGTTAAAAAAGTTGATTAATTATGAAGGATATTAAAAAATTCAAAGGTACCGGAGTTGCTATTGTAACGCCTTTTAAAAATGACACGAGCATTGATTTCGCAGCTTTGGGACGAGTGGTAAATCATGTAATCAACGGAGGTGTAAACTATATAGTGGTCATGGGGACAACCGGAGAGTCGGTCACCCTCACAAAGGATGAAAAGAAAGCCATTATCTCTTATGTGGTTGAGGTAACTGATAATCGCGTTCCGCTGGTAATAGGAATCGGTGGAAACAGCACACAGGAAGTAATAAACTGTATAAGGCAATCCAACCTTTCAGGTGTGGATGGAATTTTATCGGTGGCGCCTTATTATAATAAACCAAACCAAAAAGGACTCTTTCTGCATTTTAAGGCCATCGCGACCTGCAGTCCGGTTCCGGTTATAATATATAATGTACCGGGAAGGACATGCAGTAACATCTCAGCAGATACCTGTATCGAGCTTGCTAATGAGTGTGAAAACATTGTTGCTATAAAAGAAGCATCAGGCGATATAGCACAGATTATGAAGATAATGAAAGGAAAACCTGAAAATTTCAGTATGATTTCGGGTGATGATATGATGACTATCCCAATCATAGCATTAGGAGGATCGGGTATCATTTCCGTATTGGCAAATGCATTCCCTGCTGCAACAAGTGAACTAGTCTCCAATGCTCTTAAAAGTAATTATAAATCAGCCCGTGATGTACAGCTCCGATATCTTGAAATTATAGAACTGCTATTTATTGATGGTAACCCTTCAGGAGTAAAAGCTATGCTCAGCATAATGAATATCTGCCAGAATAACCTCAGACTTCCACTGGTACCTGTTAACAGGACGATCTACACAAGGATACAGAAAGCAATTGAAGAAGTAAACAAAAGCTGATCAGACATTGACACCTGCACCCGGGACTCCTGCCTGCTGCAACCCGTGACAATTTTTGTATTTCTTCCCACTTCCGCAGGGACAAGGATCATTTCTGCCTACTTTTTTATCTACCCTCACCGGTTCTGTCTTCTTATTTTTATCCTGTCCGCCACCGCCAGTGCTGCTGTACTGTGAAAAATCGCTTTTAGATGTTCTCATATTGCTCATGTCGACCTGTCGTTTTCTCTGAGCTTCCTGTACCTGCTCAGGGTCCTGCGAAGGTATATGTCCCTTCATGAGTGTACTCACTACGTCCTTATTCACTTTTGTGAGCATTGTTTTGAACAGCTCGAAGGATTCAAACTTATAAATAAGTAATGGGTCTTTCTGTTCGTAAGTAGCATTCTGAACAGATTGTTTAAGTTCATCCATCTCTCTCAGATGTTCTTTCCAGGCATCATCAATTGTTGCCAGAACAACTGTTTTTTCATAAGCCTTAGCCAGTTCTCTCCCTTCAGATTCAGCTGTTGCCTTAAGGTTAGTAACAACCTGAAAAACCCTTACTCCATCTGAAATAGGTACAACAACATTTTCATATACATGCGACATTCTATCATATACATCTTTCAATACAGGATAAGCCTGAGCTGATATTGATTCAACTTTTCTTTTATATGTATCCAGTACCTTAGAATAAACCGTCTCAGTCACCTGCGCTGAATTAGCTTTTTTGAATTCCTGATCAGGAACTGGCGAATCCATTGAAAATGAGCGGATAAGATCAAAATCAAATCCCTCAAAATCTCCATCACCATGATAGATATCAACCAGGTTTTCAGTGACATCGAACATCATGTTGGCAATGTCGACACTTAATCTTTCGCCGAGGAGAGCATGTCGTCTTTTCTTGTAAATGACTTCTCTCTGAGAATTCATTACATCGTCATATTCAAGAAGTCTTTTTCTTATTCCAAAGTTATTTTCTTCTACTTTTTTCTGTGCCCGTTCGATCGATTTAGTGATCATTGAATGCTGAATCATCTCACCATCTTTCAGTCCGAGTTTGTCCATTATACCGGCAATTCTTTCCGATCCAAAAAGTCTCATAAGCTCATCTTCAAGAGAAACAAAGAATTGTGATGAACCAGGGTCTCCCTGTCTTCCCGAACGACCTCTCAACTGCCGGTCCACTCTCCTTGATTCATGTCTCTCTGTACCTATAATTGCAAGTCCACCGGCCTTCCGTACTTCTTCTGTAAGCTTTATGTCAGTACCACGTCCTGCCATATTCGTTGCAATTGTGATGGTACCTGTTTTCCCCGCTTCTGCAATAATCTCTGCTTCACGTTGATGCAGTTTTGCATTCAGTACATTATGCTTCAGACCTTTCATCTTGAGCATTCTGCTTAGTAATTCAGATATTTCAACGGAGGTTGTACCCACAAGAACCGGTCGCCCGAGACGATTCAGCTCAGCAATCTCATCAATTACAGCGTTATATTTTTCCCTTTTGGTTTTATATACCAGATCTTCTCTATCAAGTCTTATTACAGGTCTGTTAGTCGGAATAACAACAACATCGAGTTTATATATATTCCAAAGCTCTCCGGCTTCTGTTTCTGCAGTACCCGTCATCCCTGCAAGTTTATGGTACATTCTGAAATAATTCTGCAGAGTTATTGTGGCATAAGTTTGAGTAGCATCCTCGATTTTCACATTTTCTTTTGCTTCGATTGCCTGATGAAGACCGTCTGAATACCGGCGTCCTTCAAGAACACGACCAGTCTGTTCATCGACAATTTTTATTTTACTATCCACTACAATATACTCAGTATCCCGGTCAAAGAGCGTCCAGGCTTTAAGCAATTGTGTCATAGTATGAACCCGTTCTGATTTAACTGAATAGTCTTGCAGAAGCTCATCTTTAATCTTCAGTTTCTCATTATCGGAAATATCTGATTTCTCAATATCGGCAATCTTGGAACCAACATCAGGAAGAATAAAAAAGCTTACATCTTCAACAGAATCTGCAATAAGGTCAAGACCGTTTTCAGTAAGTTCAATGGAGTTTGCTTTTTCGTCTATAATAAAGAACAGGGCATCAGTTGCCTTAGGCATATCCTTGCTGTTGTTCTGCATGTAGAAGTTCTCAGTCTTAAGCAGAAGTGATTTATTGCCCTCCTCACTCAGATATTTTATCAGAGCTTTATTCTTTGGAAGACCTTTATATGCTCTGAGAAGCAAGAGTCCTCCCTCATCATTTTTATTCTCGGTAATAAGCTTTTTTGCATCAGCAAGTATCTGAGTTACAAGTTTTTTTTGTGCTGATACCAGTTTATCGACCTTAGGTTTCAGATCATCGAATTGTTGGGTATCGCTTTTGGCAGTTGGTCCCGAAATAATTAGCGGTGTACGGGCATCATCAATAAGTACTGAGTCAACCTCATCAACGATCGCATAGTGGTGTTTGCGTTGAACAAGGTCTTCCGGATTGATTGCCATATTGTCCCTGAGGTAGTCGAAACCAAATTCGTTATTTGTTCCAAAGGTAATATCAGCATTATAAGCTTTACGTCTTTCCTGTGAGTTGGGCTGGTATTTATCGATACAATCTACAGTCAGACCATGGAATTCATAGATTGGCCCCATCCATTCCGAGTCGCGTTTAGATAGATAATCATTAACAGTTACAATATGCACACCCCTGCCGGCAAGTGCATTCAGGAAAACAGGCAGAGTGGCCACAACTGTTTTTCCTTCACCTGTTCCCATCTCTGAGATTTTCCCTTTATGAAGAGCAACACCTCCGATAAGCTGAACATCATAATGAATCATGTCCCAGGTGATCTCATTTCCTCCGGCAATCCACTTATTGCTCCATATTGCCTTGTCGCCTTTAATAATTATACTTTCTCTGGTGGCTGCCAGATCTCTGTCATATTGTCGTGCAGTGACTTCCAGAAAGCTATTCTCTTTAAATCTTTTTGTAGTCTCTTTAACAATGGCAAAAGCTCTTGGTACAAGCCGATCCAGTGTTACTTCAAGTTTTTCATTAATCTGTTTTTCAATTTTATCTATATCATTGTATATCTCTTCTTTAAGGTAAACATCCTCCTCCATTTCGGCTTTTTCCCTTAGCGATCTGATCTCATTTTCATCACCTTTTAAACTTTCAAGTATCTCCTTTCTGATCTCTTCTGTCTGGTCCCGTAATCCGTCATTTGTCAGACCTTTCAGTTTTTCAAATTCCTGATGGATCTTATCGATAGAAGGATTAATTTCCTTCAAATCTTTTTCATATTTATTACCCAGAAAAAGGCCCAAGACATTGTTTATAATGCTCATTTTAAGGTGTTTTACAGTTTTCAAAAATATTCAGCAAAATTAGCTTTATTTTCCGGAAAAAGAATTCCAAAAAACCAATTTATGCAAAAACCCCGCCATTTTTGCGGGGTTTTACTTTTATTTTATAAGAGTATACTTAATAGTCTTTATCCCGTCATTAAAGTATAAGATAATAATGTACAGCCCTGACGGATAGCTTGATATATCAACTGAGGTTTCAGTGTATCCGGATATCCTTGCATCTATCAGACGGATCCCGGATGAATTGAACACACTGTAATGTAATGGTTTATAATTATCCTGATCCTGAATATCGGTACTTAATTTTATAAGTCCCTTACCCGGATTTGGATATAATTTAACCGTATGATTGGTTATTTCAGTGATTGCATCAACCAGAGGGCTGATTTTCAAATCCTCAATAACCCATCCCCATCCATTGCCAAATGGATCGGAGTATAACCTGAATCTTACCAATAATGTATCTCCGGCAGAAATTTTGTCAGACGGATGATAAAGAAAAGTGTGCTTTTGAAGCATGGCTTCAGTTCCTGTAAATGTTGAGTTGTTCCCGACAATACTACTATTATATGCTGTTTCCCATGATGAGAATAATCTGCTGTCGTATCCGTCTAAAAGATTAAACCATGTCTTGCCAAAGTTTTTTGAACCTTCCACAATGACATAATCATAAAAACCAGATGATCCGAAGACAGATCCGGCTTCTCCTGGTTCAACAAGAACAAGTTCATTGAAGCTGAATAGCATACCGGACTCATTAAAATTAAGGGGATGTCTTAGAATCGAAGTGTACTCAATACTTTTATTGTTATCTTCCGGACTCTCATAGGGGTGTTTTGTATTAAGACCATATTTACTGAAACCGGTTGGCTTCGTAATTGTAAATCCAATATTAAAGAAGTCGGGTGCAGTTGTTGAAAAATCAGTGGAATACTTCGGGAGTGTTGAAGAGACTCCCTCAACAGGTATTGATAGAAAACCTGATTTCGGCAACATCGCAATATTCGGGGTCATAGCTTTGTCAACGGCAAATATTTTATACTCTATTGAATCATGTCCTTTTAAGGATAAGGATCTGGCATTAAAAACAGCGCTGTAATTATCGGGTTTCCCCTCTTTCAAACGGATAAATTTTGAAGACCCCATATTTATTTTGTATTCAACATAGACTGAATCTACGCCAAGATTATCAGTCACTCTGGCATTGAACTTTATGGAATCAACTGTCTGTAAATAATAAGCAACCGGAGTATGAGTTATTACCGGTTTAACGGTATCAATTCCAATAAAAATATGATAACGGTTATTTTTCAGACCGGGAAAATCTTTAAATACGGAGGGAGACCTGTAAGTCCTTAGAAAGTAATCCTCAACAAAGAAATAATATTGCAATTCCGAATTATATGAAGGGATAGTAATCGTTGTATTATAACTGTCGTTGGAAGTTGGTGAGGTAAGGTAAAGAGTGTCGCTTGTCAGAAAGTTATTAAAAGAGAATACAACCCCAACCCTGTTATGATTATAAGTAGTATCTGATTTAATGATTGCAGAGAGTAAAACCTGAGTGAGATGTGCTTCTGAATCAGCCATCGGTTTGTGAATTATTCTTGTATTGATCCAACCAAGATCACCAAGTATCGAAAATGTGTATTTGCCGGGATCATGGAGTGCCTCTCCAAGGTCAATAAAAGGAGCCATTAGCGAATTTTCCTGACTAAGGGCAATTGTTTTTTCGAGATGGGAAATGCTTGATCCGGCATCCCAGATGGAGGGATCATATAATTTTGCCTTTAAGATTGAATAGTGTTTCGAATCTGAATAATTTCTTAACAGAGGACCATTAAAATAAAGTTGATTTCCAATAAGCTGACTCCTGAGGTTGGTTGAATTATTGAGGAATTTCAAAGTATCAGTTAATCTGTTCCCATTGGAGTTTTCAACAAAAGTATCGTATATCATTGGAACAGAATTTATTCCCCACGAGCCAGTTGTTCCATCGGTGTTAAAGCTGTCAAAGAAACCCAGTCCATGGCAGATCTCATGGAGTGCAACTGTAATAAGATCGTATTTCTGGGCAGGTACTTGTCCGTCAGTGCCAAGATACCAGTTTATTGAACTGTTAACTGCCAGTGATATATCGCCCTGCAGATCGGTGTTAATACTTACTCCTGTTATCTTTTCAGCCAGTGCGACAGGGTAAAGCGACAATGGGTCCAGGGCATCAATGGTCCATCCTCCGGCATATCCTGTGATTGTTGAATGAGCCAGCACTCCTGCAGTTGAAATTTTCTCCCAGCTAGCGTTAACGGTGAACTTTGTATCGGCCGGAAGCAGTTTTTCCAATATTGAGGCGGCATACTCCATTGCAGCTTTTGCCTGAGTGGAAAAGCCAGTATAATAGATAATTATAGATCCTCCGTTCTTTGAACCGGCCTTTCTGAAGAATTCGGCAGGAGGCGGAATGTAAAATTTATTCACCTTATTGCTGGCGTAACAGACTCCGGTTACAGATGAATTCTTAATCAGGTCCTGTGCAATGAGAGGAAGAACCGGATTAAGAATCAGAAAACAGGCAAAAAGAGAAAGAAGTCGTCTCATGGATTAGTCACCGGCACTGTTTAAAATTTAAGGTAAAACATTTATCTTTTCTGTATAACAGACTGCTTTGTGTTCATGAGTAAGAAATTTCAGGTTTCTTTTTCAATATTATTGATGTTATTGGTGAGATTAATTAAGGGAGATTTAAGTAATATCAAGATTAAACGTTTTCTTCATGTCCTTTAGAATGGGATATTTATTCGTGAGATAATTAAGCTTTTGTTCATCAGAATATAAAATTTCACTTGATTCGGAAAGGTCCACTGTTGTTTCAATTTCTATATCTGACATGATGAACCTGTTTTCAAGAAAACTTACGAGTTTTGGTCTGTAATTTAAAATAAATATATCCTTTTGAGCAGCATTACTGAGATGGATTTTTATTGTCTGATCATTTTCCAGTTCAGGTCTGATCGATTTAAACATGCTTACGATTCTGGTACCCTCTCCTTTCAACTTATCCGTAAATTCCAGCCAGGCTGATTCGAAAGCCTGTGGAGTGAATACATCCTTAGGTTTTAAATGAACTTCAGGATCATTCAAAACAGATTTCTCTTCCTGTTTATTGGCTGGCAGGATATCATCTGAAATGATTTCTTTTATTGAGAATGTTTTGGATGGTTTTTCGATAACAGGATCATGCTTACCGGAAGTTAATTCCGTATTAATAACCCTTTTTTCAGGAGGTTGAACCTCCTGGCGCAAAATCTCTGATTTTGAAGGGAGATGCAGGTCTTCTTCCTGTTTTTTTAATTGCCCGGTATCAGACTTTTTTTTTTCTGAGGACTCTGTTGCTTCATTCATTAACCTGCACAAACTGATGAGTGAAAGCTCTATGTGCAATCGTGGATTCTTACTGCTTTTATATGTAAGATCGCAATTATTTCCAATCTCTAATGCTTTGAACAGGAAATCAGCAGGGCAGTTCCCTGTCTGTTGAACATACTTTTTTTTAATTGCAGGTGTCGCTTCGAGCAGACGTAATGTAGAGTCATCTTTGCTAACCAGGAGATCACGAAGGTGACTGTTGAGTCCGGATATAAAATTATGACCGTCAAATCCTTTCTCAAGTACTTCATTAAATGTTAATAATATCGAGGAGATATCACCGGTCATTGCAGCATCGACGCATTTAAAATAATACTCATAATCGAGCACATTCAGATTATCAATTACATCCTTATATGTTATTGTTTTTCCACTAAGACTGACTATCTGATCAAAAATTGATAGCGCATCACGTAAAGCTCCATCAGCTTTCTGCCCTATAATATGAAGCGCTTCCTCTGCGGCAGATATCCCTTCATTTTTAGCTACATACATCAATCTGCCAACAATGTCTTCAATTCTTATCCTGTTAAAATCGAATATCTGGCACCGGGAGAGAATAGTTGGAATTATTTTATGCTTTTCTGTAGTGGCAAGAATAAAAATAGCATGAGAAGGAGGTTCTTCGAGTGTTTTAAGAAAAGCATTGAAGGCTGATGCAGAGAGCATGTGAACTTCATCTATTATATAGATACTGTATTTTCCGATCTGTGGAGGGATCCTTACCTGGTCGTTCAGGCTTCTTATATCTTCAACCTTATTATTAGAGGCAGCATCAAGTTCATGAATATTAAATGATCTCGATGAATTGAACGACAGACACGATTCACATTCATCGCAAGCCTCGAGGTTCTCCCCCAGGTTGCTGCAATTAATTGTTTTGGCAAAGATCCTGGCGCAGGTCGTCTTCCCAACGCCCCTCGGTCCGCAAAAAAGATAAGCTTGTGCAAGATGGTTGTTCTTAATAGCACTTTTCAGCGTATTTGTAATAGAATCCTGACCAATTACCATATCAAAACTGGCAGGACGGTATTTCCTTGCTGAAACAATGAAGTTTTCCATAAATTACTGACTCTTGATTTTCAAAATTCGTGAAACACAAATATAGACAAAAAGGAAAAAGGAAAAAGGTAAAGGGAAACAAAATCCATTAAACATAAAGGTAACAAAGATCTTTTTGCCCCCATAAAATATTGCAGGGTTTAGTTGAAAACACTAATTTCTGATTTTTTCATCACTTAATTTTTGAATAAAGCAAAATAGTTGTACTTTTGCGAGCCAAAATCATATAACTAATAAACAAATAATTACTATGTTGAATCAGTACGAAACCGTTTTCATTGCAACTCCCGTTTTATCTGAGAACCAGATGAAGGAAGCGGTACAGAAATTCAAGAAGGTCA
>Ga0209638_1000275_pt1 | contig 34542 bp, 30 predicted proteins | sample BarGraNGADG00211_FD_184490 | JGI IMG/M metagenome (GOLD analysis project Ga0209638, IMG submission 184490) | Arctic peat soil microbial communities from Barrow, Alaska - Barrow Graham LP Ref core NGADG0002-211 (SPAdes) (version 2) | ecosystem: Environmental > Terrestrial > Soil > Wetlands > Peat...
CGACAAGCCAGAGGGCCGAAGCGGGGAGGTGCCAACGTGGCTCGGAGCAGCGCCTTTGCTGACCGGAACGGTCCGCGCGGGGGTTCGTGGGGAGGTGTTCTTCGGCGGCGCAGGATCAGGTAGGGGCGTCACGTCCGTCGTGGGATCGCTCACGGTCACCTGATCCGTTGAGGTGCCCGGCGGCGTGTCGGCGGACGCGAGCGGGGCAAGCCCGGTGAAAGCGCCGCACACGAGGATGAGCCCGAGAGCGAGCAGGTGAGTTGCACTCACAGCAGATAGATGTCTGCGCGCTGCGGCCATACGGTTCCCCAACACGAACCTAGTCTCCGGCCCGCCGAGTCTCGACGCACGAACGCAGAGGCTGCGGGTTCCTATGTCTAGGGACCGTTGGCCTTACGTCTAGTGCTCGAGTTCGGCTCGGGAGTGGCGCGAATCTGCGGTGCTCAGTCGAACTCTCGCCGCGCGCACTCCGGACAGTACGAAACGAGGAGCGGCGGTGAGGCGACATACATCCGCCATCGCTCCTGGTGGCCATGCCAGGGTCGCCGGCATTCCTGGCATTCGATGGGTCGTACGACGATCCTCGTTCCGTGACTTGAGGTCAGAGTGTCTTGTGCCCGTTCGCCGCTCATGAGGTCTATTTCGACAATGCAAGCGCGTCCTTTTCCACCGAACGTCTGGTATTGCCTGTCCGTTCGCCTAGACGTCTCCTGTCTGAGGCTTCCCGTACGATCCTGCATCGCCCACTTTTGACCGTGGTTTCCGGCCGCGGAGACAACGTGCTCGTGCTTAGGCTCGCCGCCCCGCTTGATTCAATGATCGGAAGGCATTCCGTCCTTGGCTAGGCCAACCCAGATTCCAAAGCGCTTCCTGCGACGTGTTCTTTCGGTCGCGTGCGCCGTCGGTTGCGCTGCTGCTGTTGCTGCGTCAGCCGCGAGCGGCGCCGGCGGACGGGTCACCGGCCTGCTCGCGACAAGAAACATATGCCCCGCCGGCTACCTGCACAACGCACCGGTTGCTGTCCAACTGCGAGCGATGGTTTGCCTCATCACGTTCGCGCGCTCTCAGGAGGGTGTGCAGCCCCTGCGACGTTCAACGAAGCTCGATCGTGTTGCAGGGCTCAAGGTCGATGCTGATCTTGCGTGTGATGAGTTTTCGCACACACCGTGCGGCAGGGCATTCATGACGTGGTTCGCGGATGTGAGATATGGACTCGGCTCCGGTCGATATGCCGTTGGCGAGAACCTCGCCTGGGGCCGGGGCGAGGATGCATCGCCCCATCAGATCATGCGAATGTGGCTCCACTCGGCCGAACATCGCCGGAACCTCGTCTCGCCCAGATGGCACGAGTTTGGCTTGGAGGTGCGCTCGCACGTTGCATTCCTCGGCGGTCGCGGAGTCGCAGTCTGGGCGAACGAGTTCGGGAACGAGGGTACATCCGACCTCTGGGCGGCGCGAAAGCTCGACACGGCTCCGCGATCTGCTGCCGGCGTACAACGTCATCGTTGAGCCCCCCGCCAACGCGCGGTTTACGCGACCGTCAGCTGCAGTCGCTTTTCGAGCCGGCGGCCCGTGCCTGCTCCGCACCGTCGCTCTGCTGTTTGGAGAGACGGCCCGGCTGGTACCAACCGGGCCGTCTTAGTGTTGAGCACCCACGGGTGTAATGGGGGACGTGGGCTGAGAAGCCCAGTGTCACCGTGAGCCATTTGAGTTTCTCAGTCGCTGTGGCGATCCACGACTGGCCAAAGGTCGGGACCAGGCCTGTTTGAGTCTGTCCGACGCGGCGCTTGACCTGGTGGATGACGGCAGCGCCCGTCGGTGCCGGGCCGGCCTCTTCCGTCGCTTCTTACGGTTTACGGACCCAGGAGCTCGTCAGGCCGTCAGTTGTGCCTAGAGGCGGCGCTTGCCAGACAGAATCCGCCAACTAAACCCTGTCGACGAAGAGCGCACGATGAGAACCTGCGCGTCGTAGACCTGCCTGTCCCTGCCCGTGAGATTGCAGTAGAGGCGGTGGTAGGCATTCAGTACGCCAATACGCTTTACGCCGTAACGCGCCAGCCCATGGCACTGCCCTCCGGCGATGTCTTTGTGGACGCCGGCGTACGTGATTCCGTGTGATGCGATCGAATCGGCGACCGCGGCCTCGTGCGCATAGCTGCGAGGTTGGGTGGTTGCTCCGGCCGCCGGGACGACAAGGAGCGCCCCGCATACGAGTGACGCCGCAGACGCACGACTCAGTGATCTGAGAAGGCGGTCGGTTGCCGCGAATACAGTTCGGATCTCCCCGGTCGAGCGTGACCCCATGATTCAAGGCTATCCTTGACCGTCACGTGTGACAAACGGCGTCGGGTCCGGCTGTGTCTGAGGACATGTGCAGCATGAGCTCACGGCGGGTGCTCGAGCGGTCGTGACAGGCCGTACTTGAGGATTACCCGGGATCGGAATTCGGACGACCGCGCGTCTCGCAGAGGCTGGGGTGGGCGAATGGAACACGATGCGGTAAATACGACGCCCAGTGCAACGCCACCACGCTGACGTTCGTGCGTGCGTGTCCCGGTACTTCTGATGACGCGCTTCCGCGTCAGCCGCGACCGCATTGAAAGCAGGAGCGGAAGGACAGGATGGGTGCTGTGTGTCTGGCCTTTTCGGCGGCGCGGGCCGTCAGCTAAAACAGCATGCTTTCGGTGGGCCGGTCGTCGGTCGCCGCAGTTCGGCGGCCGGCCCACAACGAACGCTTTGACGGCCTCGCCCTCACATAGAAGCCAAGCCCGTCGCCGTCCTGGCCTCCAGGTGTGCGCCTTCGTCCGTTGCGCACGTAAAATCCCCTGATGGTCGAGACCGACGTTCAAGCCGTTGCGTTGCTCACGCTCGCTTTCGAGTGGATCCGCGACGGCGGATTCGCCAGCCGGCAGCAGATCACGGCCGGTGCGGCGCGAGACGCGTCTACTGTCTCGTTGAAGGCCTCGCGTCTCGACGATCCCGACATCGAGTACGCGTCGGCGTTGGGCGATCCGACCGCCGACACCATCGGCACGGTCAGGTTGCTCGCGGTCAACCCTGGCGGATTCCACGATCGAGCGGAAGCGCTCCTACACGCTATGCCGAACGATCCGAGATCACAGCTCACTGGAGTCGACTGGGCTGGCCCATTCCTCGCGCGCTGGGCCGATGTCGAAACCGCGATCACCGAGTTGGTCGACAGCGGAGTTACCGCGACGCTGCACCCAGGGGCGTAGGACCAGCGGACGACGCCCGTGCCGCAGACGGGAGTCGACCGCTCTCATGCCGTGCCTTCGCCCGAGCCGTCCCCCACGGACGCTCAAGGACGATCGCAAGATCGTGCCACGATGGTGCCGGTACTCCTATCCCTGAATCGAGGGAATGCCCATCCGGGGCGGCGAAGGCCCACCAGAGCATGTCCGAACGGTCGAATCGGACAGCCGTCGCGGTACGTGCAGCGTATGACCCCTGGGCGACTGCTTCACCCAACCCGCCGCGCCTATCGGCGATAGGCGCGGCGTGGGTCAGATCGGGCGGGAGCATCGGGTGCAGGGGCGCACCTGGAGGCCCATGACGACGACCGGCTTTCCGGGCCTGTGGCCCGTAAGGGCGCAGTGGACGCGCCGCATCGTCGCTCTCGGACCGTGTCGGAGCGGGGGTCGGTCACGTGTCATTGCTTGCTGACTTAGCTGGAGTTGCGCTGAGGGTGGGAGCATTCAAGCCGCGCTGAGCGTGTCGAGTGCCGGGTTCTCTACGAGTCCGAGCCTGTGGGCGACGCGGGCGGCCTCGGTCCGGTTGGAGACCTTGAGTTTGCGGTAGATGCTCGTGAGATGAAATTTCACCGTCGTCACCGTCACCCACAGCTGTTTCGCGATCTGCCCGTTCGAGAGTCCTTGGGCGACCAGATTGAGGATCTCTAGCTCCCGTTCGGTCAAGCCTGCGGCACCGCCGGGTGTTCGGTCAGGCACAGCGATCGCGATGTACACGTTCTCTTCGACAATCTGGCGCAGCGTGGCGGCAAGATCACGCGGGGCGACGCCCTTGACGATGTAACCATCCGCGCCGGCCCGCAGTGCCACCTCGATTCGTTCCGGATCGCTGAACGCCGAGAGGATCACGACCTTGATCTCCGGGAACTGCTGCCGCAACCGCTGCAGGCACATCAATCCGTCCATCGACGGCATCGACAAGTCGAGCAGTACCAAATCCGGCCGCAACCGGTTCGCCATCGGCAACACCTTCGCGCCGTTCGTGGTCACGCCTACCACCTCGATGCCTTCGGCGACAAGCGCGCCGCGCACACCCTCGACCATCAACGGATGATCGTCGGCAACTAGCACCTTCATGGCTATCTCTCCTCAGAATGGAACACCGCAGAAACGCACCCGAGCGCAGACACCCACAACCAGCTCGCCAGGAATCGGTTGCAGAACCCTGTAGCTCGTCAAACGCCGACTCAACCTACATCCGGAAGTCCGCTTGACCTGTCACCCCTTAGGTGGTGCAGCAGCCCACTTCACTCCGGATCAACGGGCTTCTGCCAGGTTCCCATGGTGGCGCGGTGCGTCTGGTGATCCCGTGCACGCCGGGCGGATTAGTCGTCGTAGTCGGAGAAGAGGCCGCCGCTTGTGACTTTGATGCGGCCGGGCGGTTCGGGTTCGTCGAGGTAGTCGGCGATCGCGCTGCGTCCTTGGCTGCGGATCGCGGCGACGCTCGCGTCGGGCAGGTCACGGAGGAAGTTGAGTCGGCCGCCTGCGACTTCGACGCGGATGGGCCGCTCGTCGCCGTCTCGTTCGAGTGTCCAGCCCCAGCCGATATCGATGTCGGCGCCGTCTCGTGCTCGTTCATAGCTGCGGGGCCCGCTGGCGATCTTCCACTGGGTCACGGGGGTGAGCCTAAGCCGGTGGAACGTGGCTGACAAGGCCAGCCTGCAGAGGGATGCAGCGCGGTCAGGCCCGGACGGTCGACCGCTGAAGGTTCGGAGTAGGCCGGCCGGCAGATTGCGGCGCCTGGGGCGGCCAGCGTCCCGGAAGCATGACACCTTAGGTGGCGGCTCACGCCGCCGAGAAGGCCGGCTGCGAGGGTCCAACTTCAGCCGTGAAGACCGGTGGACGAGGGTACGCCTGCAGCCACCTCGAAGGGTGACCGCCGCAGGCGTGAGGAGCGAGCCAGGATCGGGAGAAACCGGCTCAACGCATGTATCGTCGCGTCTCGGCCGGACGGCGAGCCCGCACAGGCCCTTCTTCTCGGCTAGACCTTGGTGGGGTCTTTGAGGTGTGCGAGGTGTCGTCGATCGACGTGAGACTGTGGGCAGAGACCAATCGTCGAGAACACTCGCCGCTTGATCATCACGTACGAGCGAGCAGGCCGCTCACAATTCGAGGGTCGGCGCCGACACGTTGGCGTGGAGCTTCGCCCACGCGTTCTCGACCGCCTCTAGCGGCGTTGAGCCGATGCCATAGGCAGATGCGCCACCGTAGGCGCTCGTGCGAGCATACCGAACCACCCAGCAAACAGGCTCGAGCGGGTTTCTTCGGCCACCGAGTCGGCGCGGGCTGTACATCTTGTAGCCGCGTTCTGAAAAGAGCAGGCGGACCTGCATGATCCGCTCCCCGTCACTCGCTAGCCCGGTCACTCTTTGCCTCCTCTCAGGCCACCGGATCCCCGACGACGCATCCGCCGCGCGATGCGTCATTTGTCGGTGGCCGAGTGCTGGTTCGATACCTGACCGTACGCATCAACCTACGAGATTCAGAGTCAGGTCGGATTCGCGCTTCCTCGGTGGAGGCGTGGTCGTGTGTTACTCGAAGGGCGAGCGGCGGACCAATTCACTCGTAAACGATGGGTGACGGTGTGGTCGGCGGGTGAACGTGCGACGTGACTCCAGATGACGCTGGAGCCGCGGCCGCAGCGCGCTCGCCATCGGCTTGGCGTAGAGTCACCTCGCCGGTCTCGGCGACGGCCCCCATCCTCCCATGCGGTTCGCTCATTGTCACACGGCACGACTTTCGACCTCGGCTGGGTGGTCGTCGACAGTTCTCGCGTGTTCGGCTGTGCTCGCACTCCTGCTGGGAATGCGAGCGAGTAGCGCCGCCGGCGATCTGGGTGCGCAGCCGCGTCCTCCGCGAGCGACGCTGACCCTGTCGATCTCACGGGCACGCAAGCTGGCGGTGATCGGCGTTGCGCGGTGCGTCAACTCACCGTTGAGGCACGGTGCCCGCGGAACCATCGTCTTCGGCGACGGAGCGACGCAAATCGTGCATCTCGGCTCCACGCGGGTGTCACATGCATACCGCTTCGCTCCGCCCTATACGGTGCGGTTGATCTGTAGAGGGACGAACGGTCGGGTCGCCTCCAGATCGGTCGTGGTTGATGTATTGGTGCCACCACAGTCGCCCTGACGCGGCCGGGAGTAGCGTCGGTTACAGGCGTCGCGTGCTGCCTTCAGGATCTCGTTCCTCTATTCTCCGATGCCCCTTTAGAGGGACGTGACGCGACCCTTTCTGGCCGATGCTTTGGAGGTATTTGCGGCAACTGCGGCAAGAACGGAGTCGAACGTGGCGGCACTAGACAGCGGACACGCGCAGGCGCCTCTCGGGTCCCTGCTTGTCGAGCACGGCGTGATCACAGACGAGCAGCTTGCGCTCGCTCTCGAGGAGCAGAAAACGTCGGGCGAGCCGCTCGGTGCGATCCTCGTAGCGCAGGGAGTTGTCGTGCCGGCGACTGTGGCCCAGGCGCTCGCGACCCAGCATGGCGGGTTGCTGCAGACGGAATATGGGTTTGCCGTGGGATTCGGAACGAGCTCCAGTCAGCCGGCGGCGATCGGCGCGCCTCCCATCAGCTTTGTTCACACAGGGGGGCCGGCGGCAATCGTTGCTGCCGAAGCTTCGCCAACTGATCCAGAGAACGACAACGGCGCGGGTCGGGCCGAACTCGAACTTGCGTCGGCCGAGACAACGCGCCTGGCCGAGGACAACGAACGGCTCACGTCGGCGCGGGACGAACTCAGGCAGGAAGTAGCGCAGGAATCGCAGCGCGTCGCGGATCTTGAGCGCGAGATTGCAGATCTCCGGTTGGCGCTTACGGCCGAGCCGGACGTCGCGGCCCGGCCGGCGGCGGACACACAGATCGAACACGTGCTCTCGCAGTGGCAAGCGGCCTATGGCGAGCTAGAGCAGCGACTTGGGCAGGCGACGGCACTCGTCGCGTCGCTACAAGAGACGGTGGCAGCGCGCGATGCCTCGCTCGAAGAGCTGCGCGCCTCGGCCTCTGCGCTTGAGGCGAAGCAGAATGAGTTGACGCGTGCACATGCCAGCGAAGTCCATCGCGTCACGGCCCTGCAGGCTGAGTTGGCAGCGGCGGAGCAACGCCTCCTGTCCGCCGAGGCCTCCGAGTCGATGTGCGTGAAGCTCGAAACCCGGCTCGAACAGATCGGGAATCGTGCCGCTGCGCTCGAAGCAGAGATCGCGACGGGAGACGAGTTCCACGCGTCCGCCTCTGAGCAGGCACTCCATGAGCTCGAACAGCGACTGCAACAGGCGGTTGGTCAATTGAGTGCGGCGGAGAGCGCCCGCCACGCGCTTGAGATGCGGATCGCCGAGGCGGCAGCGAATGCGGCCGGGCTCGAGGCGAGGGCAGCCGACGCCGACGAACTGCGACGCTCGGCACTCGCGTCGGAGCAGGCGGCAGACGAACTCGAACACCAACTCCGCGTCGTTCTGGCGGAGCTCATGCAGCGGACCGCGGAGCTCGAAGAGCTTCGCGACGACCTACAGACCAATCCGGCGCTCGACGCGCAGACACACCTTCTCTTCTACCAGGGCTCCGACGGCTACCAGCTTGTTGAGCGGAACGGCTCTCCGCCGACGGAAGGCTCGCAGGTCGAGCTGCCCGATCTTCCGGCGCAAGTCGTCGCGCGAATCGCGTGCTCACCGTTACCGGGCCACGCAGGCCCGTGCGCGTACCTCGTCTCCAAATAGCGCGGCGCCTGCGGGACAGCGGCTGGCTACGTGGGAGGCTCCGTAAGTTTCGGCTGGCCAAGCAAAATCGGCTGGGCTCGCCTGGACCAACGCGCAGTTCACAGATCGGTAAGCGCCGATCGGCGTTTTGCAGCGCGCGTAGCAACGCCGCCGTCGATGGTAGGACGGAGACAGGCTCGAACGGCCGAAGTCCAGTATGAGTGGTTGATGCGCGCCGCGGTGCGCATCGGAGCGTCGCAGAGAAGCTCTGCGAGCAAGCAGCGCGCCGCCGTCCGCGCCGATCTATATGCGGCCCGTCGGGCTGTGATGTTTCCCTCGCTGGCGTGTCGGCGCGCTTGATTGCGCATGAACGATTGGAAGTAGGCCGGCTCGAGCCGGGCAGCCGAGAGATGATGGTGGACACTTGCCTCCGGCTCCCACCAGATCTCAAACCCACACGCTTGCAGCCGGTCTTGTAGGTCCTCCTCTTCGTCGCGACCGAAGGCGACGCCGGGGCGCGGGCCTAGAGTGACGTCGAAGCCTCCCAGCTTACGGACGGCGTCGATGCGTAGCGACATGTTCGCACCCCAGATCCGATATCGATCGAGCCGGTGGGGCGCGAGTCCAAGGTCAAGCGCGGTCACGATCCACAGGAGATGATCGCGCAGCCAGGGGGGGCGCTCGCCGCCATGCCAGTCGGGCCGAATTGGACCGCCGATCACTGCAGTTTGGGGTGACGCCCGCTCCCACGTCACGCGCATCGCGGCCAGCCAGCCAGGATCGGCGGTCGCGTCGTCGTCGAGAAAACACACGATCGACGCGCTCGATGCCGCGACTGCAGCGTTGCGAGCCTGACTCGTACCACCGTTCGGCTCGACAATCAGTCGCGCGCGGGGACAGTGCGACCGGATCCAACTCCGGACCGCCGCCTCAGTTCCGTCTATCGAGCCGTTATCCACCACGATCAGCTCGTCTCCCGACTCAAGCTGTGGCGCCACCGACTCGAGAGCTCTCAGGACGGACTCGCGCCGATCTCGGGTGGTCGTAGCGACTGTCAACCGCATCACGTGACCGTACCGTCGACCACCTCGCCGGATACTGTCAAACTGGCTAGCTTTGCGCGCGCCACCAGTTGTGCCTTGAAGTGAGAGCCGACCCCGGAAACGGGGCTTCTTTGATGGCTCTAGGCCGCCGTGGATCCAAGCCCGAGATAGAGCCGCCCGACCTCCGGATCCTCGAGCAGGTCCTTGCCCGGGCCGGCGAGCTTCACGACGCCTCCGTCGAGCACCGCGCCGCGGTCGGAGATCGCAAGGCCGGAGCGCGCGTTCTGCTCGACGAGCAGGATCGTCCACCCGCCGTCCGAGAGCGACGACAACGTCTTGAACACCTCCGCCCGCGCTTTCGGGGCGAGGCCGATCGACGGCTCGTCGATCAAGAGCACCGTCGGCTCGAGCATCAGTGCCCGCGCGATCTCGATCGTCTTCTGCTCGCCGCCCGAGAGTGAGCCTGCACGCTCGCCGCTGCGCTCGCGAATGAGCGGGAAGCGCTCGGCCAGCGCCTCGGCGCGCATGTGCACCTCCTTCCGGCCCTTGCGGATGAAGCCGCCCATCAGCATGTTCTCCCAGACCGTCATCAGCGGGAACAGGCTTCGCTCCTGCGGCACGTGCACGACGCCCAGCTCGAGCAGATGCCGCGGCGAGATGCCGACGATGTTGCGGTCGTCGAGAAGGATCGCTCCCTTCCGCGGCCGCAGCAGGCCGCTCACCGCGCGCAGCACGGTCGACTTGCCCGCACCGTTCGGGCCGATCAGGCACGTGATCTCGCCCGACTCCGCGACGAGGTCGAGACCCCGCAGCACGTCTCCCAGTCCGTAGCCGGCGACGACGCCGTCGAGTGTGACCCGCACCGCGCTCAGCTCCCCAGATATGCGTCGAGGACCAGGGGGTCGCGTTGCACCTGCGCCGCAGGACCTTCCGCGATCTTGCAGCCACGGTCGAGCACGATCACGGGGTCGCACAGGCGCATCACGAGCGGCATGTCGTGCTCGACGACGAGGAACGTGAGGCCCTCGTCGTGCAGCCGGCGGATGTGACTCTCGATCGTCTCGATCAGCACCGGGTTGACGCCGGCGGTCGGCTCGTCGAGCAGCACGAGCGAGGGCCTGCTCATCAGCGTCGCAGCGAACTCGAGCAGCTTCCGCTGGCCGAACGAAAGCTCGGCGGCGACGATGTTCGCGTGGCCGGCGAGATTGAACTCCGCGAGCAGCTCCTCGCCGCGCGTTCGTTCCGCCGCGCCGACTCGAGGCTTGCCGGCCTGCCACCATGTCTGCGGCGACGCGAGCACGAGATTCTCGAGCACGGTCAGCTGCGCGAACACTCGCGCCTGCTGAAAGGTGCGGATCAAGCCTCGCCGAGCGAGCCGCGTGGGATCCGGACGGCGCACGGGCCGGCCGTCGAAAAGGATCTGGCCGCGGTCGGCCGGCAGATAGCCGGTGACGAGGTTGAAGACGGTCGTCTTCCCCGATCCGTTCGGCCCGATCAGTCCCGTGATCGAGCCGGCCTCGACGGCGAAGGAGCAGTCGTCGACCGCGGTCACCCCGCCGAACCGCTTGACGAGACCCTGCACCTCGAGGAGCGCGTTCACGACGCGACGACCTCCTTCGCCTGCGGTCCGCGGCCGGGATCGGGCGGCAGCCGCCGTGTCCGCAGACGCCGCGCGCGCTCGGCGATCGAGGGGAGGATGCCGCGCGGTAGGAGCAGCATCACGACGAGGAACACGGCGGCGTAGCCGACGAGGTAGAGGTTGCTGGCGCCGAGGCGGTAGGCGAGATACTGCTGGGCGGGGACGAGGATGAACGCACCCAGCACCGGTCCCCAGAGCGTGCCCTTGCCGCCGAGATAGACCATCAGCACCATGCCGATCGTCACGAGCGGATCGACCGCGAACTGCGGGTAGATGAACCCGATGTAGTACCCCCAGACGCCGCCGGCCATCGCGACGAGCCCGCTCGACAACGCGAAGGCGACCATCTTGGCGAAGCCCGTCTGGACGCCCAGGCCGCGCGCACGATCCTCGTCGTCGCGGATCGACAGGAGCGCGAGCCCGAGCTTGCTGCCGCGGATCCACCAGCTGGCGAGCATCGACAGCGCAAGCACCCCGAGCATCGCGTAGAAGAACGGCTCCTCGAAGGTCGCAACCGGGAAGCTCGGCGGGGGTAGCGAGATTCCCTGAGATCCGCCCGTGATCGAACGGAGGTTGTAGGCGAGCTGCTGGACGACGAAGAGCAGAGTGATCGTCACGATCGCGAATGTCGCGGCGCGCGTCCGGAACGCGACCCAGCCGATGGGAACCGCGACGAGAGCAACACCGAACCCGACGAGCGGCAACACGTAGAAGGGGCGGTAGCCGGAGCCGATCGAGACATGCGTGAACGTGATCCCGATCGCGTACGCGCCGACACCGAAGAAGGCGGCGTGGCCGAGCGAGATGTAGCCGGAGTAGCCGCCGATGATGTTCCATGCCGAGCCGAGCGCAGCGAACATCAGCGTGAAGATGAAGAGGTTCTGCACCCAGGGCTGGGTGAAGCCGAACGGGACCGCCGAAAGGACGCCAAACGCGACCGCCGCACGGATGACGCCGCCGGTGCGGATCCGGCTCAGATCGCACCCCGCACACGTGCGCCGAAGAGCCCCTGCGGGCGCAGAACGAGCATCACGATCAGTACGACGAAGAAGGTGAAGCTTGCCCACGTCGGCGAGAACTCGGCGGAGAACAGCGACTCGGCCAGCCCCATGCCAAGCGCCGCGATCACCGCGCCGCCGAGCGACCCGAGACCGCCGAGCACGATGATCGTGAGCAGCCGCGAGATGAGGTCGTAATGGCTGCCCGGATTGAACGGGAAGACGATTCCGTATACGGCGCCTGCCGCGCTCGCCGTGGCGACGCTCAGGCCGAAGCCGAGCGCGGAGACGAGCCGCGTCTCGACGCCGAGCAGCCGCGCTGCGGTGGGGTTCTGCACGGTCGCGCGCACGGCCCGGCCCAGCTTCGTGAAGCGCAAGATCGCGAACAGCAGCACGAGCACGACGATCGAGGCGACGAAGGCGTACGTGCGAGCGACTGAGATGTAGTAGCCGAGCACGGTCCACGAGCGGTCGGCGTAGCTCGTGATCGTCGAGCGATACGTCGTCTGGTAGGCAATGCTGAGAATTCCCTCGATGCCGAGCGCGATCGCCCAGGTGACAAGGATTGAAAGCTCCTCCCGCTCCTCCTCACGGAGCGGGCGGAGGAAGACGATCTGCAGCACGACACCGAGCACGAACATCGCCGGCGTGAGCACGAGCAGGCCGATGAACGGATCAATCCCGAGACTGCTGTAGAGCGTGTAGCTCAGGTAAGCGCCGAGGATGATCAACGCCCCTTGCGCGACGTTGATCACCCTCATGACTCCGAAGCCCAGAGCGAGCCCGCTCGCCATCAGGGCGTACACGCCACCGGTGAGCAGGCCGAGGATGCAGGCCTGTATGAAGACGTGCACTTGCTGCTACGACTCCTTTACTTGCCCCAGGCCGGCTTGGGCGAGAACGGCTTGGCGAGCGCGAAGCTCTTCGGATAGACCGGAAGCAGCTTCCCGCCGACCCACTCGACGAGCAGGTCGTTGCCGCTCGGCGATCCGTTGGCGTCCCAAGAGAGGTTGCCCTCGATCGTCGGCCAGGTGCCCTGGTGCAGAGCGGTGATGATCTTCTTGTTGTCGATGGCGCCGACCTTCTTGACAGCCAGCTGCAGGAGCTGACCAACAGCCCACGCCTCCGACGAGTTGTTGTCGATCTGGAACTTGTTCCCGCCGTACTTCTTGATGTACTCCGAGACGAAGAGCTTGTTCCCGCTCGTCGGCGCGGTCGGCGTCCAGTCGCTACAGCTGAAGATCCCGTTCACGTTCTTCGCCCCGACCTTGCTCGGGAACTCGGTCGGCGAGTTCGCGCCGTTCGAGAAGAACAGGAACTTCGGGTTGTAGTTCGCCTGGATCAACGCCTTTACCTGGCTGTACGCGTCGACGGACTGCGTACCGCCGATGATCATGTCGGGCTTCGGCGCGATCGCCTTGCCGATGATCGGCGTTAGGTCCGTCGTCTCCGCCGGGTAGATCGTCTTGTAGACGGTCTTCACGCCGCTCTTCTCGAGCTTGGCACGCATTGCGTCGGCGATCGGAGAGGAGAACGGGTCGTCGAGCGATGCGTACGACGCCGTCTTCGGCTGCTGGGCCTTCGGCAGCGTCTTGAGGTACTGCACGAACGTGTCACCGCACTTCACGACCGGCGCAGGCTGCACGAAGAACAGATTGTGCAGGTGGAGGGCGAAGACCTTCGGCCCGCCGCCCGCCGGCTCGAGGAATGCGTAGCCGTAGCGGTTCGCGACCGTGGCCGCCGGACCGGTGAGCAACGACGAGAACGGTCCGAACGTGAGATCGACCTTGTCCCGCGTAATGAGGTTCTGGTAGTTCGACACGACTTGGTTCGGGCTCGACGCGTCGTCGACGATCTTCAGCTGCACCTGGCGGCCGAGGATCCCACCGTGGGCGTTGACATAGGCCGCCCAGAGGTCGTAGCCGCGTTTCACAGCCTTACCCGGGTCGGAGAAGTCACCGCTCAGCGAGAGCGAGATCCCAATCTTGATCGGGCCCGCCGTTGGACTCGCGGCTGCGCCCGCTGCAAGCCACGCCGAAACGGCCGCGACGACTACGAGCGCGATGATCTGCGTCCGCTTCCCCATCTGAACCTCCCTTTGTCAGACAAGCAGACTAACGTCGCGATTTACGCATACCTTCTTCGTAAAAGCAAATGCAACACCCTGGGGGCGCTTGCCAGGCGGCCCGAGCGCAGGGTAGAGTCTCGCGGTCTGGTTGTCCGACAACACGACAAAGGACCCCGATCACGATGAGCTTCCAGCCGATCGAGCGCCGCAAGGTCTACGAGCTGATCGCCGACCAGCTGCTTTCCGAGATCAGCGAGCGCCGCCTTCGGCCCGGAGATGTGATTCCGCCCGAGCGCGAGCTCACGCGCCTGTACCGCGCCGGACGCTCCTCCGTCCGCGAGGCGCTGCGCATGCTCGAGTCGCGCGGCGTCATCTCGTCGATCGGGACCGGCGCGTTCGTCGTCGCCGGCTACGCGAACTCCCTCAACAGCTCGCTGCTGCTCCTCCTGAGCCTCGACCAGGCGACGATGCACGACATCTACGAGCTGCGGCGCATTCTCGAGTGCGAGGCGGCGGCGCTCGCCGCGCACCGGCACACGGAAGCCCATCTCACACTCATGGACGCCGCAATCGCCGAGATGCAGGCCGGCCTCGAGGCACCGGCTGCGGAGCGGGCAGAGCTCTACATCGACGGCGACCTCCGCTTCCACCTGGCCGTTGCCGAGGCGACGCAGAACGGGTTGCTCCTGCACTCGATGCGCGCCCTGCGCGACGTGATCCGTCGCGCATTGACGTCGATCTTCACCATCCCGGAGAGCCCGGAGCGCTCGCACGAGCAGCACCTGGCGATTCGCGCGGCCATCGCCGACGGCGACGCCGAGCGCGCACGGGTCACGATGCACGATCATCTCGTTCGCGTCGAGTCGGACGTACGTCGCGCGCTCTCCGCCGGCGTCAATCCCGCGAACGGAGGGACGGTGCAAGCTGATGGCTGAGCTCGGGTACGTCGGTCTGGGGGTCATGGGCGGCGGCGTCGCAAAGCGGCTGCTCGACGCCGGTCACACCGTCACCGGCTGGAACCGGACGCGCGACAAGGCGCAGTGGCTCATCGACGCCGGCATGCAGTGGGCCGATACGCCGCGCGACGTTGCGCAGGCCGGCGACATCGTCTTCACGATGGTGACGAACACCGCCGCGGTGCAGGCCGTGACCGAAGGCCCGGACGGAATCCTCGCCGGTCTCACACCCGGAAAGGTCTACGTCGACATGTCGACGGCAAGCCCGGAGAATTCGCGTGCGCTCGCGGAGCGGGTCCATGCGCTCGGTGCGCACATGCTCGACGCGCCGGTGTCGGGCAGCGTCATCACGCTCGAGCAGGGCAAGTTGACGGTGATGGTCGGCGGTGACATCGCCGTGTTCGAGCGCGCGCTTCCTGTGCTCGAGGCGATCGGCCCGAAGGTCTTCCACCTCGGCCCCAACGGCGCTGCGGTGACGATGAAGATCGCGATGAACCTCAACCTCGCGGTGCAGATGCTCGCCTTCAGCGAGGGCGTGCTGCTCGCTGAGAAGAGCGGCATCCCGCGTGAGCGTGCGGTCGAGGTCATGCTTGCGAGCGTCATCGCCTCGCCGATGGTCGCGTACCGCGGCCCCTTCGTGCTCGAGCAGCCCGAGGAAGCCTGGTTCGACGTCAACATGATGCAGAAGGACATGAATCTCGCCCTCGAGCTCGGCCGGCAGCTTGACGTGCCGCTGCCGACGACGGCGATCACGAACGAGATGCTGACCGCAGCACGCGGCCTCGGCTTCGAGAAGAAGGACTTCGCGGTGCTGTTCGACGCGCTCGCGGCGATGTCGGGGATCGGAGCCGGCGCGCCGTCATGAGCGCCGCCGCCGAGCATGCGTCTCCAGGCTCTGTCGCGCCGGAAGGCCCCTGGCTCGACATGTACAGCGGGATGACGACGATCCGGTTGTTCGAGGAGCAGGTGAACGACCTCTACCGCGGCGCCAAGATGCCGGGCCTTGCGCACCTCTACATCGGTGAGGAAGCTGTTGCCGTCGGCGTCTGCTCGGCGCTTCGCCGTGACGACTACATCACGAGCACGCATCGCGGCCACGGGCACTGTCTCGCGAAGGGCGCCGACGTCGGGCGGATGTTCGCCGAGTTGCTCGGCAAGGAGTCCGGCTACTGCAAGGGCAAGGGCGGCTCGATGCACATCGCCGATCACGCGAACGGGAACCTCGGCGCGAACGCAATCGTCGGCGGCTCCACCGGGATCGCAACCGGCGCCGCGTTCTCGGCACGGCGGCGCGGCACCGACCAGGTTGCGGTGTGCTTCTTCGGCGACGGCGCGCTCGGCCAGGGTCTGCTGTACGAGGTGATGAACATGGCGTCGCTCTGGACGTTGCCCGTCATCTACGTCTGCGAGAACAACCTCTACAACGAGTACACGCATTACCTCGAGTCGACCGCCGGCGAGATCCTCGACCGTCCGCGGTCGTTCGGGATCGAGTCGGCCGAGGTCGACGGCCAGGATGTGCGCGCGGTGTTCGCGGCCACGTCGTCGTTCGTCGAGCGCGCGCGACGCGGCGGAGGCCCTGCGTTCCTGCTCTGCAACACATATCGCTACCACGGACACCACGTCGGCGACGTCGACCGTGCGTACTACCGCTCGAAAGACGAAGAAGAGCTGTGGCGGTCGGAGCGGGACCCGCTTGCCCGCTTCGGGGCGTGGCTGCGCGAGAGCGGCGTTGCGGACGCCGACCGGTTGAAGGCGCTCGACGACGAGGCACGCACGCTCGTGGAGGAGGGCGTCAAGGACGCGCTCGACGCACCGTTTCCCGATCCGAGCGAGGTGACGGACGATGTCTTCGCCTAGCGTCGCAGCGCCTGCGGGCACGCGCGAGCTCACGATCGCGCAGGCCGTCAACGAGGCGCTCGCCGAGGAGCTTCGGCGCGACGAGACCGTCTTCGTGATCGGCGAGGACGTCGCCGAGGCCGGAACGCCGTTCAAGGTGCTCGCGGGGCTCGTCGAGGAGTTCGGGGTCGAGCGGATCCTCGACTCGCCGATCTCCGAAGCGGGGATCACCGGCCTCGCCGTCGGCGCGGCGATGACGGGGATGCGCCCGGTCGTCGACATCATGTTCGGCGACTTCCTCACGCTCGTCATGGACCAGCTCGCGAATCAGGCGGCCAAGGCGCACTACATGTCGGGCGGGAAGCTGACCGTGCCTCTCGTCCTGCGAACGACGCTCGGCGCGACGCGGCGCTCGGCCGCGCAGCACAGCCAGAGCCTGCACGCGTGGGTCGCGCACGTGCCCGGTCTCAAGGTCGTTCTCCCGTCGACGCCCTACGACGCGAAGGGCCTGCTCAAGGCGGCGATCCGCGACGACAACCCCGTGGTGTTCATCGAGGACAAGATGGACTGGCGCATCAAAGGCGACGTGCCGGACGGCGAATACCTGATCCCACTCGGCGTCGGCGACGTGAAGCGCGTCGGTGAGGACATCACGCTCGTCGGCACGAGCTCGATGGTGCACGTCTGCCTTGCCGCCGCGGAGCTGCTGGCCGCCGAGGGCATCTCGGCGGAGGTCGTCGACCCGCGCACGCTCTCGCCGCTCGACGGTGACCTGCTCGTCCGCTCGGCCGAGAAGACCGGCCGAGCGATCGTCGTCGACGAGGGCCATCGCAGCTACGGCGTCAGCGCCGAGCTCGCTTCGGTGATCGGCGAGCGGGCGTTCTATCACCTGGATGCGCCGGTGCTCCGGCTCGGGGCGATGGACGTGCCCGTGCCGTTCTCGCCGCCGCTCGAGGACCAGACCGTTCCCACCCCCGAGAGCGTGGCCGCAGCCGCCCGCGAGCTCTGCGGCCGCAGCTGAGAGAGGAAGCGATGGCAATCCACAGCTACGGCGTAATGGGCGTCGACTGGGAACAGCGGGCCGATTTCGATCGACTCCGCAAGGAACGGCTCGCCCGCGCGAAAGCAGGCCTCGAGCGTTCGGAGCTCGGCGCACTGCTCTGCTTCGACATGAGCAACATCCGCTACATCACGGCGACCCACATCGGCATGTGGGCGGTCGACAAGTACGTGCGCTTCTGCCTGCTCCCGCAGAACGACGACCCGATCATGTGGGACTTCGGCTCGGCGGCGCGCCACCACAAGATCTACAGCCCGTGGCTCGGCGAGGACCGCTCACGCGCAGGCATCTCGACGTTGCGCGGCTCGGCCGTCGGGCGCGCAGAGATCGTCGCCGAGAAGATCCGTGTCGAGCTCGAGCAGCGAGGCCTGCTCAATGAGCCGCTCGGCGTCGACATCGTCGAGTTGCCCGTCCTCCGCGCGCTCGAGAAGGCGGGCATCAACGTCGTCGACGGGCAGGCGCTGATGCAGGACATCCGCATCATCAAGACCACGGACGAGATCACGCTGTTGAACACCGCGTGCGCGATGGTCGACGCTGCCTACGACGATCTCTTCCACGCACTGAAGCCCGGCATGCGCGAGAACGAGTGCGTCGCGCTCGTCAGCAAGCGTCTGTTCGAGCTCGGCTCCGAGCACATCGAGGGCGTGAACGCGATCTCCGGCGAGCGGTGCAGTCCGCACCCGCACGTGTTCACCGACCGCATGTTGCGTCCCGGAGACCCTGCGTACTTCGACATCCTCCACGCGTACAACGGCTACCGCACGTGTTACTACCGCACGTTCGCAGTCGGGAGCGCGTCGCAGGGGCTCGTCGACGCGTACAAGCGCTGCCGCGACATTCTCGACCACGCGATCTCCCTCATCCGTCCCGGTGTCTCCACCGCGGATGTCGTCAAGGTCTGGCCGAAGGCGCAGGAGTTCGGCTTCCCGGACGAGGAGGCGGCATTCGCGCTCCAGTACGGGCACGGTGTCGGGCTCTCGAGCTGGGAGAAGCCGATCTTCAGCCGGCTCGTCTCCTTCGACTATCCGGAGACGATCCAGGAGGGCATGGTCTTCGCGCTCGAGACGTTCTGGCCCGCGTCCGACGGCTGGCAGGCCGCGCGGATCGAAGAGCAGCTCGTCGTCACGAAGGACGGCTGTCAGCTGATCACGCGCTTCCCCGCCGAGGAGCTGCTCATCGCAGGCGGCCGGCACTTCACCGTCGGCGGCGGGCTGCCCCCGATCCGTGACACGCAGTCGAATCTCAACAACCCGTCGATCGTCGACGAGGTCGTCCACTCGGCTCGCTTCGAGGCGGCGCACACCGACTGATGCCGACCGACGTGATCATGCCCGCGCTCGGGATGGCGCAGGAGACGGGAAAGGTCGTGCGCTGGCACAAGGCCGAGGGCGACGCGGTCGCGAAGGGCGAGCCGCTGCTCGAGATCGAGACCGACAAGGTCACCGTCGACATCGAGGCGCCCGCGGACGGAACGCTCGCGGGCATTCGCGCGCCGGACGGCGCGGAGGTGCCGGTCGGCGAGGCGATCGCGGTCGTCCTCGCAGCCGGGGAAGCGTTCGCAGCGACGGCGGTCACGACGCTCGCTGCGCCCGCAGCAGCTGCACGGGAGGTTGCTGCACCGGAGGTTGCTGCGTCGGCGCGTACCGGCCGCGTGCTCGCATCGCCGAAGGCGCGGCGGATCGCGGCCGAGCGGGGCGTCGATCTGGCGAGTCTCGCGGGCAGCGGTCCCCGCGGTGCGATCGTCGCGGCCGACCTGGGTGCTCTCGTCCCGGCCGCGTCGCGGTCGAACGGCGTCGGCTCCGTGTGGCGCGTGATGGCCGAGCGCACGACCCAGAGCTGGCAGACCGTGCCGCACTTCTATCTCCGGCGCGAGATCGACGCATCGCGGCTGAAGAGCTGGCGCGATGCGGCGCGCGCCAAGCCCGGCGGCGCCGACGTCAGCATCACCGACCTCCTCGTCAAGCTCGCGGCGGAGGCGCTGCGGCGCCATCCCGGTGTGAACGCGTCCTGGAATGCCGGAACGATCGTGCCCGGCGAGCGCATCAACGTCTCGATCGCCGTCGCGACGGATGACGCACTCGTCGTACCGGTCGTCCACGGCGCGGACGCGCTCGACCTCGCGGCGATCGCAGCGCGGCGCAAGGACATCGTCGCGGCATCCAGAGCCGGACGGCTTCGGCCGGAGGACGTGAGCGGCGGCACGTTCACCATCTCGAATCTCGGCATGTACGGCGTCGACTCATTCGACGCGATCGTCAACGCACCGCAGGCGGCGATCCTCGCCGTCGGCCGGATCGTCGACCGCATCGTGCCGCTCGACGGCCTGCCCGTCGTCCGCCCGATGCTGACCTTGAGTGTGTCGTTCGACCACCGTGTCGTCGACGGTGCGCGCGGCGCGGAGTTCCTCGACACGCTGGCCTCCCTCGCGGAGGAGCCGGCGGGATTGGTGGCCTGAGATGGCGATTGCACAGACATTGCTCGGCGAGCATGCGCTCGTGCTCGGCGGCGAGCGGGTAGAGACCGGCGACATCTTCGAGATCCGGAGCCCATTCGATGGTGCGCTCGTCGCCGTTGTGCATCGGGCCGGCGCCGAGGAAGTCGAGAGTGCGCTCGCCGGCGCCGTTGCGGCGTTCGAGGTCACGCGACACTTGCCGTCGTGGCGGCGCGCGGAGATCCTCCAGGGCATCGCCTCCGGGATCACCGAGCGTCGCGAGGAGCTCGCGCGGACGATTGCGCTCGAGGCCGGCAAGCCGATCCGCGCGGCGCGCATCGAGGCAGAGCGCGCGGCGTTCACGTTCTCGGTCGCCGCCGAGGAGTCGAAGCGCATCTACGGCGAGGTCGTGCCGCTCGATTGGCTTCCGGGCAACGAGGGCCGCATCGCGCACGTTCGCCATGTTCCGCTCGGACCGATCGCCGGCATCACGCCGTTCAACTTCCCGCTCAACCTTGTCGCGCACAAGGTCGCGCCGGCGCTCGCCGCGGGTAACCCGATCGTGCTGCGGCCTGCGTCGCAGACGCCGCTCGCCTCGTTCGCGCTCGCCGAGATCGTGCTCGCCGCGGGCTGGCCTGCAGACGGCGTCGCGGTGCTGCCGTGCTCGACCGAGGTCGCGCGCCCCCTCGTCGAGGACGACCGCATCAAGCTGTTGACGTTCACGGGTAGTCCGGCAGTCGGTTGGAGCCTCAAGGGACGCGCAGGACGAAAGCGTGTCACGCTCGAGCTCGGCGGCAACGCCGCCGTGATCGTGAACGCCGATGCCGACGTCGACTACGCGGCCGAACGCGTCGCGTGGGGCGGCTTCGCGTATGCCGGGCAAACGTGCATCTCGGTGCAGCGTGTGTATGTCCATGACTCCGTGTACGAGGAGTTCACCGAGAACCTCCTCGACCGTGTCGGTGCGCTTCGCGTCGGCGATCCGTTGGACGAGGCGACCGATGTGGGGCCGTTGATCGACGCGGGCGCGGCCGAGCGCGTCGAGGAGTGGGTCGAGGAAGCGGTCGCGGGTGGGGCAAAGGTGCTCGCCGGCGGCACGCGCTCCGGATCGCTGTGGCAGCCGACGGTGCTCACCGGTCTCCGCGAAGACATGCGGGTGTCGTGCGAAGAGGTCTTCGCGCCGGTCGTCGGTCTGACGCCGTTCGCGGACGTGCGGGCGGCGATCGATGCGGCGGGCCGAAGCGAGTTCGGGCTTCAGGCCGGGATCTTCACGAACGACATGCGGGTCGTCGACGAGGCCTTCGATCGGCTCGACGTCGGCGGGCTGATGGTGAACGACGTCTCGAGCTTCCGCATCGACCACATGCCGTACGGCGGCGTGAAGAGCTCCGGCCTCGGGCGGGAGGGGTTGCGGTACGCGATCGAGGAGATGAGCGAGCTCAAGCTGCTGACGCTGAACCGGCGGTAGCCCGCTCCGTTACCGGCTGAAAGAGACCTGGTCACGAATTGCCAAGCGTAAGAGGCGATTGTGATCTATAGTCAACATACGGACCGCAGCCGATGAAGGAGCCTAAGCATGTCCCTCGCCGCAGATCAGCTCGCCGACGTCCATGGAGTTATGTGTCATGACCGCGTGTGCGTCCCCGACGGGCGCATCGGCGTCGTGGTCGGTTTCTACCGGCGTGAGGATCCGTCGGTGCTCGTGCGGTTCTCGTCCGGAGAATCCGCCGAGTTCCTCGCGGCAGGCGTCGAGCGTCTCCGCGGGCTGTTGACGTGGAGCTCGTTCGTGCGCGGCGAGCCCAGCTAGAGCGGCTCGCGCGTACGAGAGGCCGGCTAGCCGCCCGCGGTCGGCTTCACGTGGAAGAACGCCTGGTAGATCTCCTTCGCCGCAGGCCCGGCCGCCTCTGCGCCGAAACCGCCGTGCTCGATCATCACGACGACGACGACCTTCGGGTGGTCGAACGGGGCCCAGGAGGCGTACCAGGAGTGATCGTCCCCGGGCGGCGCCTCCGCCGTGCCGGTCTTGCCCGCGACGGCAATCGGGAAGTTCGCGAAGAGCGACGCCGACGTGCCGCCGGGTGAGTGCGCCGCCTCGTAGAGGCCGTCGCGGATCGCCTGGACGTCGGTCAGCTTCACCTTCCGCACCGGCTTGAACTCGAGCGGCTTCACCGACGTGCCGCGCAGCACGGCTCCGGCGACGTGCGGTGTGACGATCGTGCCGCCGTTTGCGAGCGCCGAGTAGGCGACGGCCATCTGCAGCGGGCTCGCCTGGAGATACCCCTGGCCGATCGCGAGATTGATCGTCTGCCCTTCGTACCACGACTCGTGCTGCGTCCTCTGCAGCCAGGCGGGTGTCGGCAGGAGCCCGCCGGTCGCGCCGATCATGTCGAGGTTCGGGGCGGTGCCGAGCCCAAGCTTGCGCGCCCACTGCTGGATCGAGGTCCCGTGCGCCGACGGGTGCGCGGTATAGATGCGGTCGCCGAGCCGGTAGAACCAGGTGTCGCACGACTCGGCGAGCGCGGTCGGCAGCGTCATGGTCGAGTACACGCCCGCCTCGACGTTCTTGAAGATCGTGCCGCCGAGGTCGAACGTCCCGCTGCAAAGGAGGGAGGTCGACGGCGTGATGATCCCGGTGCTGAGCGCTGCCTCCGCCGTGATCGGCTTGAACGTCGAGCCGGTCGGATAGACGCCGGCGATCGCCCGGTTGACGAGGGGGTTCGTCGGATCTCGGTAAAGCCCGGCTAGATATGCCGGATCGCGTGCAGCGCGCACCTCGTTGTAGTTCGGCGAGCTGACGAGCGCATAGATCGCACCTGTCGAGGGGTTCATCACGACGGCGGACCCGCCGGTGGGGTTTCTCCCGTTCTGGCGCGCGAGCGCGATGCCGTCCTGCACCGCCTTCAGGGCGGCGCGCTGAAGGCGCATGTCGATCGTCAGCTGCAGCGTGGGAAGGGAGTGAACGTCGGTGCGTTGCAGCGGGCCGGCGATTCGCCCCATCGAGTCGACCCGCAGGCGCGCGGGTGGAAGGCCTGGATTGAGCAGCGAGTCGTAGGTCGCCTCGACGCCCGACTGGCCGACGACGGCGCCGGCGCGCGCGTGCTTGTACAGCGGGGACGTGAGCTCCTTTCGGCTGACATCGCCGAGCAGGCCGAGGAACTCGCTGCCGAGGGCGCCTTGCGGATAGCTCCGCACCGGCTGCTGGGTCACCTTGAAGTCGGGATAGGCTGCGGCCCGCTCGCGGAGGTACGTCGCGAGACTCGGCTCCGGTTGCGGGAGCACGACGGCCGGTGCGAACGGCGAGCGGATCACCGACCGCCGGATACGCGTGAGCAGGGTGTCGACCGGCGTCCCCGACAGCTGCGAGAGCTTGTCCAGTGCCGCGGAGCCGGCCGACGTGGGCTGCCAACCGTGCGTATCGAGGCTTCCGAGTGCGCCGGCGTCGGCGGCGACAACGATGTGTCCCGTCGTGCCGGCGAGCGGCCGCCCTTTCGCGTCGACGATCGAGCCCCGAGGCCCGGGAAGGTCGACGAACCGGAACGACTGCTGACTTGCGATCACTTTGTATTGCGGGCCGTGCAGCACCTGGATCGACCAGGCGCGCAGCAGGAGCACGCAGAGCGCCGCGCCGATCAGCACCGCCAGCCCGCCGATGCGCACGAAAAAGCCGTTGCTGCGGAAGTACGGTGCGTCCGCGCGCGAGTACGGCCCGATCCGCCCCGCTTTGGGGAGGGAGCGCGGGAGCTTGCCGCCCCTGCGCTTCGGATTGGGGGTGGAGATGGCTACGGCTGCTGCGGCTGGTCGTGCGCGGTCGGCGGGGGAGACGCTCCCGGCCGCAACGGGGCGCTCGAAACGCAGTGTAGGCGGGCGTGCGACGGGTCGCTACTCATCCGCAAGCTCGTCGGCCAGGAGGGCCAGAGCGAGGGTGCGCCACGCGAGATCCGGCTCCGCCTGGAGCGTTGCGAGGGCTTCGGACACGGTCTCGAGGCCGGCCGCCTCCGCCGCGAGCCCTGCCAGCGCCTCGGCGAGCGTGGCGCGGCGTTCGGGCGCGTCGAGCTCGTCGGCGAGTCTCACGGCCGCGACCGTGTCGTGGTCGAGCTCGCGGTGCGGGTCGCCGCCGGCGGCGAGGACGAGCATCGCCCGGCGCAGAGCGGCCTTGCGGTCAGCGTCGTCGTCGACGACGTCGTCGAGCACGAGCCAGGTGAGCACGACGAGCAGCTCGCCCGAGCGTGGGTCGAGCCCGGCGGCATCCAGCTCCTCTAACCGGGGTCGCGACAATCGCCGGCCTCGCCCTCGCAGCAGCCGAGCTTGAACCGGCACCGCGGGCACTGCCACGTGCCGTGTCGCCACTCCATCGCAGCGCTGCAGCGCAGGCACTTCTCCGTGACGGGCTCGGGCGCAGCGGCAGTCATGCCAGAGAGGCTACGCGGTGTATCCGACGGAACGAGCTCAGGCTGTGCCCGTGGCGGAGCTCACTCGTCAGACACGTACTCGTCGGCGATCGAGAGCACGTCGTCGAGGATCGCGATGCCCTCGTCGAGCTCTTCGCGCGTGATCGTGAGCGGTGGGCAGACCATGATCACATTCCAGTGCGTCATCAGGCTCAGGCCGCGCTCCATCGCCGCCTTCGTGAGCCGTGTCATCGGCGCCGCAGCCTCGCCGCTGCCGTTGAACGGAACGAGCGGCTCCCGCGTCTCGCGCGAGGTGACGAGCTCGAGGCCCCAGAAGCAGCCGAGGCCGCGCACCTCGCCGATCGACGGATGCTTCGCCGCGAGTCCGTGCAGCGCTTCCTGGAATACGGGCCCGAGCTCGGCAACATGCTCGACGATGCCTTCCTCGCGGAACGCCTCGATCGATGCGACAGCGACGGCGCAGGCGAGCGGATGGCCGCTGTACGTCAGTCCGCCGGCGAAGTACTTGTCGCGAAGCCACGCGGCGATCGGCTCGCGTACGGCCATCGCGCCGAGCGGCACGTAGCCCGAGTTGATGCCTTTCGCCATCGTGATGATGTCGGGCACGACGTTCCAGTTGTCGCAGGCGAACCAGGCGCCCGTGCGTCCGAAGCCGGACATCACCTCGTCGGCGATGAGCAGGATGCCGTGGCGGTCGCAAACCTCGCGGATCGACTGGAGGTACCCGTCGGGCGGAACGATGATCCCGTTCGTTCCCGTCACCGGCTCGAGGATCACGGCGGCGACGGTGTCGGCGCCCTCGTACTGGAGGATCTCCTCGAGGTGCGGCGCGCCGGTGCACACGGGACACGGATCGGGGTGGCCCGCAGAGCAGCGGTACGTGTAGGGGTCGAACATGCGCACGACACCGGACACGCCGGGCTCGGCGGGCCAGCGGCGCGGGTCGCCGGTGAGCGTGATCGCGCCCGCTGTCGCACCGTGGTAGCTGCGGTAGCGCGCGATGATCTTGTGGCGGCCGGTGTACCAGCGCGCAAGCTTGATCGCGTTCTCGTTCGCCTCGGCGCCGCCGTTCGTGAAGAACGTCATCGAGATGTCACCCGGTGTGACCTCGGCGATCAGGTGCGCGAGCCTGGAGCGCGGCTCGGTCGCCATGCCGGGCCCGATCGTGCAGAGCTTGTCGGCCTGCTCCTTGATCGCCGCGACGAGCTTCGGATGCTGATGCCCGATCGAGACGTTGACGAGCTGGGAGGCGAAGTCGAGGTAGCGCTTGCCGTCGTAGTCCCAGAAGTAGCGGCCTTCCGCGCCTGCCACGGGCAGCGGGTTGATCGCGTTCTGCACCGACCACGAATGGATGACGTATTGCTTCGCGTCCTCGCGTACCTGCTCCCCCAGCTGCGAATTTGTCTCGGTCGTGGCCACCAGATGCCTCCTCGTCGTTGGTATGAGCGTAGCGCTAGGCTGGCCGGGACAAGGAGGCATACGACATGACCGAGCTTGCAACCCCGCCCGTCGGCGAGCACACGAGCGTCACGAGGATCAACCACTGGATCGGCGGCCGCGCGGTCGCCGGAACGTCGGGCCGCACAAGCCCGGTCTACAACCCCGCGACCGGACAGCAGACGGGCGCGCTCGATCTTGCAACCGTCGAGGAGGTCGACCAGGCGGTCCAGGCCGCGAAGGCGGCGTTCGAGAGCTGGCGCTCGGTCTCGCTTGCGAAGCGCGCAGAGCTCTTCTTCAACATCCGCGAGCTCGTGCACGAGCGGCGGGAGGAAGTCGCGAAGATCCTCACGGCCGAGCACGGCAAGGTGCTGTCGGACTCGATGGGGGAGGTCACGCGCGGGCTCGAGGTGATCGAGTTCTGCTGCGGGCTGCCGACGCTCCTGAAGAGCGAGTTCTCCGAGCAGGCCTCTACCGGCATCGACGTCTACTCGATCCGGCAGCCGCTCGGCGTCGTCGCCGGCATCACGCCGTTCAACTTCCCGGTGATGGTGCCGATGTGGATGTGGGCTCCGGCGATCGCCTGCGGCAACACGTTTGTGCTCAAGCCGTCGGAGAAGGATCCGTCGGCGTCGATCTGGACCGCCGAGCTGCTGAAGGAAGCAGGGCTGCCCGACGGCGTGTTCAACGTCGTGCACGGCGACAAGATCGCCGTCGATGCGGTGCTCGAGCATCCCGACATCGCCGCCGTGTCGTTCGTCGGCTCGACCCCGATCGCGAAATACGTCTACGCGACTGCGACGTCGAAGGGCAAGCGCTGCCAGGCGCTCGGCGGTGCGAAGAACCACATGATCGTGCTGCCGGACGCCGACGTGAACATGGCCGCCGACGCGGCGGTCTCCGCTGCGTACGGCTCGGCCGGAGAACGCTGCATGGCCGTCTCGCAGGTCGTGGCCGTCGGCAACGTCGCCGAGCCGCTGATCGCTGCGATCAAGGAGCGGATTCCGAAGCTGAAGGTCGGCGACGGCATGGATCCGTCGTCGGAGATGGGGCCGCTGATCACCAAGGAGGCCCGCGACCGTGTCGCCTCGTATGTCGAGGGCGCGACCGCCGAGGGCGGCAAGGTGCTCGTCGACGGGCGCGAAGGCGCGCCGGAGGACGGTTTCTTCCTCAGGCCCTCGCTGATCGACGACGTGAAGCCCGGCATGAAGGCGTACGAGGACGAGATCTTCGGGCCGGTGCTCGGCGTCACGCGCGTCGGCACCTATGACGAGGCGCTGAAGCTCGTGAACGACAGCCCGTACGGCAACGGCACCGCGATCTTCACGCGGGACGGCGGCGCCGCTCGGCAGTTCCAGTTCGACGTGGAGGCGGGCATGGTCGGCATCAACGTGCCGATCCCGGTGCCCGTCGCGTACTACTCCTTCGGCGGCTGGAAGGCGTCGCTCTTCGGCGACCGCCACATCTACGGGCCGGAGGGGATCGACTTCTACACGCGCGGGAAGGTCGTCACGTCGCGCTGGCCGGACCCCGCCACGTCGTCGGTCGACCTCGGCTTCCCGCAGACGCGCTGAGCTTGGTGTGAAACGGACACGGCCCGGGGGTCTCTCGCCCCGGGCCATGTCGAACAGCACGCCGAATCGCGCTAGGCGACCGGCGCCTCCCAGTCGTCCGACGCGGTGATCCCGCCGTCGACCCACGTCCACTCGATCTTCTGGTACGTGAGCGACCAGTGCTCGGTGTCGCCGTTGTCGGTGTAGTCGGCGATGTTTGCGTTCGTCAGCTTGATCGTCGCCACCTGCTGCCCGTTGCGCAGCAGGCCGATCAGCACCGACGTGAGGTTCTCGTTCGTGACGAGCGCGTTCAGGAGCAGCGGCGTCGTGCTGTCGAGCTGCTTGGTGATCACGATCGGCTTGTGCATACGTTTCCCGGTCGGCAGGCCTGACGCAGGATCCCGCGGCGAGATGATCTCGTGCGAGAGGCCGGTCAGCGCGATCGGCGTCGTGCTGAACGCGCCCTGCTTCTGTCCGGTGATCATCACCGTCCCGGCGACCGAGTTCGGGTCGGGCGGAGTGCCCGTCGACGTCCCGTCCCTGCCGTCACGTCCGGCGGGGCCTGCCGGCCCCGTCAGTCCCGTCTGCCCTTGCACGCCCGGCAGCCCTTGCGGGCCGGCCGGTCCGACCGTGTTCCAGCTGAGCGGTGTCTCCGCCCTGCGGCAGTTGCTGACGGCCGGAACGAGCCGCAGGTTGCCTTCGTTGTTGACGCAGGCGTTGATCGTCTGGTCGGCTGACGATGCGGCCCACGCATATGTTGCGAACCCCGCGACGACAAGCGTCACGAAGGCCACCCCGAATACGAGCTTCCTTCTCATTGCTTCCCCCTCCCACGACCCCGGTTTGCGCGATCGTACGACGGGACGATCGAAAGACCTAGTTTCTTCCAGACGGCCGGCGGTAGATCTCGGCGGCCGCCTCGTGGAACCCGCGCGGCAGTCCCTGCGCCTCGAAGGCGGATGCGATCTCCTCCATCTCGCCCGTCCAGCGCCAGCCCTTCGTATCCGCCGACCGCTGCGCGGCGTCGGAGCGGGGCTCGAGCTCGGGAAGGGAGACCGCCCATTCCTCGAGCAGGGACGCCTCGACCGCCTCGGCGCGAGCGAATGCGCGGATCGCGAGCAGCAGAGCACCCGAGCCCTTCGTCCACGCGGCGAACGCGCACTTGACTGCGGAGGCGTCGCCCGGCGGGCCGGAGAGGACGCGCGGTTGCACCGGCGTGCCCGCGAAGAGCGCGGCGACCTGCGTCGCGTCCGCGCCGGCGAGGAAGAGCCTCGGTTCCGCACTCGTCGGCGGCGAGCCGACGATGCCGCCGTCGACGAAGGAAGCGCCGCGTGCTGTGACCGTCTTGTCGACCCGGCGCGCGGTCTCCGGTGCGATCGCGTTCGCGTCGACGAACACGCCGGTGAACGGCGGCAGCGCCCGCGCGAGGTCGAGCGCTGCGTGCGGTGGGCAGATCGAGAGGATGATGTCGCAGCGCTCCGCGAGCGCGGCGAGTGAGCCCGCGTCTTCGAAGCCGGCTTCTGCGGCGCGCACCTGCGTCGCGTCGCTCCGCTCCGTCGAGAGCCAGAGCACCGAGTGTCCCGCGTCGCGCAACACCGCGCCGAACGCGGCGCCCATCTCGCCGGGATGGAGGATGCCGACGGTCGTCACGGTGCGAACGTGACGGGCTCGCCGAGCAGCGTCGTCTTCGCCGGCGTCGTCTCCGCGACGACTCGGCCGCGGCGGATCACCCAGCGCCGCGGTGGATGCAGCCGCATCACCTCGAGCGCGCTCGGCGCGTCGAACACCACGAGATCGGCGGGCTTGCCCTCCTCGATGCCGTACTCGTCCTCCACCGCGAGCGTCCGCGCGCCGCGCTCGGTTGCGCAGCGCAGCATTTCGGCGATCTCGTCGCGCCCGCTCATGTAGGTGAAGTGCAGCGCGAGGCTCGCGGCTTCGACCATGTCGGCTCGACCGAGCGAGTACCACGGGTCCATGATCACGTCGTTGCCGAGCGACACGTTGACGCCGGCGGCGAGCAGCTCCTTCAACTGTGCGAAGCCGCGGCGCTTCGGATAGACGTCGAGGCGACCCTGGATGAGCGAGTTCGCGAACGGGTTGACGACGATGTTGATGCCGGCGCGCTTCAGGAAGCCGTGCAGCTTCGACGAGTAGTACGGCTCGTACGAGCCCATCGCGGTGCAGTGGCTGGCGGTCACGCGCCCACCGAGCCCGAACTTCACCGTGTCGTCCGCCATCACCTCGAGAAAGCGGCTGTTCGGATCGTCGGTCTCGTCGCAGTGCACGTCGACGCGGCGTCCGTATTGCTTTGCCAGCTCGAAGACACGGTGCACCTCCTTCAGGCCGAGCTCCGAGGTCGGCTCGTAGTGCGGGATGCCGCCGACGCAGTCGACGCCGAGTCGCAGCGCGTTCTCGAGTCGCTCGTCGTCGCCTTCGCGGGCGAAGATGCCGTCCTGCGGAAACGCGGTGACCTGAATCGTGCAGAGGTCGGCGACCTCGTCGCGTAGCCGCAGCAGTCCGCGCACCATGGCTTCGTTCTCGCCTGAGACGTCGGCGTGCGCGCGGATGAACATCGTTCCCTGCGCGACCGACCAGCGGACGATCTCGTGCGCACGGTCGAAGACGTCTTGCTCGGTGAGGGTCGGCTTCAGCTCACCCCAGACGTGAATCCCCTCGATCAGCGTCCCGGACTCGTTCCAGCGGGGCCGGCCCGCCGTCAGCGACGCGTCGAGATGGAGATGGCAGTCGACGAGCGGCGCAGTGACGAGTCGCGCGTCCGCGTTCAGTTCCTGCACAGCGTCGGCGGCGAGCGATTCGCCGATGTGCGTCCAGCGCCCGTCCTCGGCCGCGAGATCGACGAGTCTGCCGTCCAGCAGACGGGCGTTGCGCACGATCAGATCAGCGCTCATGCGCGCGAGTCTACGGTGGGGCGCGGAACGAGAGGGTGAATGCGCCGCGTCTGCCCCACGGGTCGAGCCCCGTGACGCGGATCCGGATCAGTGCCCGCGGCGCGACGCCCTTGCCTGAGAGCCGCAGGCGGACCGGGAACCCGCCCGAGTTGAGCACGAGCACCTGCACGGTGCGGGTCGGGCCGCCGCCGAGCGGAATTGCGAATCGCGAGCCGGTCTTCAGGATCGCGGGAGCAAGTCCCTTCGTCGGCAGCACGGTTGCGTAGAGGTGCGACTGCGAGCTCGTCGAGAGCCGTGTGACGAGGAGGATCGTCCCGTCGTGCTGCCGTGTGACGGCGAGCTGCGTCATCGGGCGGATGACCGGGGCCTTCGGCGAGATCCGCTGCGGGTCGCCCCAGCGCCCGGGCCGGAAGAGCGCGATCCGGCCCGCCTCACGCGTCAGCACGTGTAGCACGGCTCCGTCGTTGTAAGCGCCCTGCAGGAGGCTGCCTGCGAGCGAGGGCGTGGTGAGGGTGGTGATCGGCGTCCAGATCTTGCCGTCATGAGAGAACGCGACGACCTGGTCGGCCGGCGCAGCCGCGTAGGCGATGTCGACCGGCCACGGTAGCGTCGTCTGCGCCGGCGAGAACGTGAGCGCGACGCCGGTTCCTGGGATCGCCGGCGCGGTCTCGCCGGTATCGAGCGACACGGCGTCGCCGTCCGGCACCGATCCCGGCTGCCAGGTCACGGTTGCGCGGGCGTCGGCGGTCACGACCGCGCCTGCGGCCCCCGGCTGCGCGACGAGCGGGCCCGGGACGGCAGCCGGCACGAGGGCGGCGGCGATCACGGCCGTCGTCGGCGCGCCCGCCGACTGCGATCCGCCCTTCCCGGTCGCGGTGACGACGAGCGAGAGCGTCGTGCCGATGTCGCCCGGTGTGAGGACGTAGGACGATGCCGTCGCACCAGGGAGTTGGGTGCAGGCGGCGCCCGAGGAATCGCAGCGGCTCCACTGGAACGCGAACGTCGTCGGTGAGCCGGTCCAGGATCCGGCGCCCGCGGTCAGCGTCTGCCCGACCTGCGCCTCACCCGTGACCTGAGGCGCCGTCACGACGGCGGGCGCAGTCGCCGTGCCCGACCCGGCGGGCGCGATGGCAAGTGTCGGCGCTGTCGACGCGACGGCGCTGCCGCGTGGCGCGACCGCTGTGACGGCGAGCGTCAACGCGTGGCCGACGTCGGCGGTCGTCGGTGTATACGCCTCGAGCGTCGCGCCCGCGATCGGCGCGCAGCCGGCGCCGGAGGCGTCGCAGCTCTGCCACTGGTAGCTGAACGCAACGGGCTTGCCGCCGCTCCACGTGCCCGGCACACCGGCGAGCTTGCCGCCGGCCTTGGCCGTGCCGACGATCGTCGGCGGCGTGCTCGACGCGGGCGAGCCGCCGGGGTACGCCTTCAGCGCGAGTGGAACGACGCTCGGCACGATCGCACGGTCGGCGTCGACGCAATGTGAGAAGCCAGGCACCGTCTCGCAGGACGACCATTGCCAGAACGTCCAGCCGAGCCCGTTCCAGTTGGATGCCGGTACAAGCGGCGCCGGATTCTTCGTCCAGTGCGCGATCCAGAGCGGATCGCCGGTCCCCGCGAAGCTCGGCGTGTCACTGAGCTTCGTCTTCCAGAAGCTCGGCGACACGTAGATCATTGCGTGGACTCCCGTACGGGCCGTGACTTCGTCGAGCCATGCCTGCGTCCACTTGGTGAGACCCGCCGGTGCGAGACCGCCGTCCGCCTCGAGGTCGAGCACAGGGGGGAGGTCTCCCGCCTTCGGTTGTGCGACGTCGACGAAGTGGTCGGCCTGCGCGACGGCGCTCGCGACGATCCCGGCGTCGCCGGTTCCCGCCGGTCGCGCGAAGTGGTACGCACCGAGGCGCATCCCGACGCCCTGCGCGCCTGCACGGTTCACCGCATACGTGATGTCGGTGAACGTCGTCCCTTCGGTCGCCTTCGCGAACATGAACGTGTAGCCGTCGTCGCCGACCTGGATCCAGTCGACCATTCCCTGCCAGTTGGAGACGTCGACGCCGTTCGCATACGTCTGTGCGCCGGCCGGCGCGGCAAGCATAAGCCCGGCTGCGAGCACGACCAGACAGGTCAGCGAGAGACGCATGCGCATGCGTGCGCCTGCGCATGCCGCATCCGTCTGCGCGTGTCTGCGATCGACCCCCACGAGCTTCGAGGCTAGTCGACGGGTTGTTTGGAAAGGGTAAAAGGCCGCACATGGGGGCCTACGACGCCGATCCCCCGATCCCTGCGATCCCGACGAGCGCGACGCAGTAGATTCGCTGTGTGGCGCAGCCTCCGTACCGTCCGCTCGACGCCCAGGTGATTCCGCGCTTTGCGGGAATCCGCACATACATGCGTGCGCCGCACGTCACCGATCTCGCCGGCGTCGATGCGGCCGTCTACGGCATTCCGTTCGACACAGCAACGAGCTATCGCACCGGGTGCCGGTTCGGACCGGAGGCGATCCGGTCGGCCTCGGCGCTGATCCGCCCGTACAACCCGGGGCTCGCCGTCAACGTCGTCGAGGCGCTCTCGCTCGTCGACTACGGCGACGTGCCGGTTTCGCCGGGCGACACGGAGCGCACATATGCGCAGGTCGAGGAGGCGCTTGCCCCGATCGTCGACGCCGGCATCTTTCCGGTCGCGCTTGGTGGAGACCACTCGATCACGCTCGCCGAGTTGCGGGCGCTTGCGCGCCGCTACGGGCCGCTCGCGCTCGTGCAGCTCGACTCGCACGGCGACACATGGGAGCAGTACTTCGGGCAGAAGTATTTCCACGGAACGACGTTCAAGCGCGCGGTCGAAGAAGGCGTGATCGACGCTGCGGCATCGGTTCAGGCCGGCATGCGTGGCTCGCTGTACGGCGCCGAGGACATCGACGTCGCGAAGGACATGGGCTTCACCGTGCTGACGACCGACGAGCTGCGCGAGCTCGGTCCGGCGGCCTACGGGACGCGCGTACTCGATACCGTCGGCGATCGACCCGTGTTCATGTCCTTCGACATCGACTTTCTCGACCCGGCGTTCGCGCCCGGGACGGGCACGCCCGAGGTCGGCGGCTTCTCCACCGCGGAAGCCCTGTCGTTTCTGCGAGCGCTGCGCGGCGTGAAGCTCGCCGGCTGCGACGTCGTCGAGGTGTCGCCGCCCTACGACGGCCCGGGGATGCAGACCGCGCTCGCGGCGGCGAACGTCGTCTACGACCTCCTCTCGCTGCGCGCGATCGCCGGCGCTCCGGAGGCGCTCGCGTGAGCTGGCTCGGCGACAGTGCGTGCCTCGCGTGCCTGACCTTCGACGTCGACGCCGAAGCGCCGATCCTCGTCGAGAGCGGACTCTACGCACGCAACGCCGGCGTGATGTCGCATCAGGCGTACGGCCCGCTCGTCGGGGTTCCGCGCATCCTCGACCTGCTGCGCGAGTACTCGCTGCCGGCGACGTTCTTCGTCCCGGGCTGGACGGCCGATCGCTACCCGCACGTCGTGGAGGCGATCCTCAAGGCCGGACACGAGATCGGGCACCACTCCTACGCGCACAAGTCACCGTTCGTCCTCACCGAGAAGGAGGAACGTGCCGACTTCGAGCGCGGGCTTGCCTCGCTGCGCGCCCTCGGCGTCGAGCCGAAGGGGTTCCGCTGTCCGAGCTGGGAGCCCGGCTGGCGCACGCCGCAGCTCGTCGCGGAGTACGGCCTCGAGTACGACTCCTCGCTGATGGACTCCGACAAGCCGTACGTGCTCGACACGGGCGCAGGCGAGATCGTCGAGCTGCCGGTGCACTGGTCGCTCGACGACTGGGAGCAGTACGCCTATATCCCCGACCCGTCCTTTCGCTCGGCGATCGAGGCGCCGACGAAGGTGCTCGACCTCTGGACGAGCGAGCTCGACGCGATGCGCCGTTACGGGTGCCTCTTCGTGCTCACGTGCCACCCGTTCCTTTCCGGACGTCCGCACCGAGTCGAGGTGCTGCGCACCCTGATCGACCGCGCCCAGGCCTTCGGCGACGTCGAGTTCGTGGCCTGCGGCGAAGCCGCCCGGCGCGCGCGCGAAGACGCGGGCATCGAGCGGAAGACGTTGACGCCCGTCACCGTCGAGCCCGGCCTGTACCCCGACGCTTAGATGGTTGATGCCACGACAGTGCACGCCTGGATGGTGGCCCATGCGCTGCGCCCTGCGGCCGGGCCAGCCCTTGGTAAGGCAACCAGCCTTGCCTTCG
>Ga0209638_1000276_pt1 | contig 34514 bp, 31 predicted proteins | sample BarGraNGADG00211_FD_184490 | JGI IMG/M metagenome (GOLD analysis project Ga0209638, IMG submission 184490) | Arctic peat soil microbial communities from Barrow, Alaska - Barrow Graham LP Ref core NGADG0002-211 (SPAdes) (version 2) | ecosystem: Environmental > Terrestrial > Soil > Wetlands > Peat...
AGACGCCGTCGCGCGTCGAGCAGGCGATGGCCTTTCTCACGCGAGGCTATTCGGAGCGCCTGTCCGACATCGTCGGCGGCGCGATCTTCAATGAAGATCGCCACAACATGGTGATGGTCCGCGACATCGAGCTATATTCGCTGTGCGAGCATCATCTGCTTCCCTTCTTCGGCAAGGCACACGTCGCCTACATCCCGAACGGGCGAATCGTGGGGCTCTCGAAGCTGCCGCGCATCGTGGACCACTTCGCGCGCCGGCTGCAGATGCAGGAGCGACTCACGGAGCAGGTTGCCGCCGCCGTCGAATCAGTGCTGGCGCCGCTGGGCGTCGGCGTGGTGATCGAAGCGGATCATCTGTGCATGATGATGCGCGGCGTCGAGAAGCAGAACTCGCGCACGATCACGTCCGCGCTGCGCGGGGTGTTCCGCGATGACGCACGCACGCGGGATGAATTCCTGGCTCTGGCGCATGCCCATGACTGAAAGTCAGACTATTAGTAATTGGTCCTCGTCCCGTCGCGGTACCGAATGGCAGCTCCGGCAGCGCGCCTCGTAGCTCTCTTCGCCGCCGACCATGATCGTGGGCGAGTCGTATCGCGCGGGCTGGCCGCCGATCAGCCGCTGATTTCGGCTCGCCGGATTGCCGCAGATCACGCAGATCGCATGCAGCTTGTCCACCTGTTCGGCGACGGCGAGCAATTGAGGCATGGCTCCAAAAGGCTCACCGCGAAAGTCGGTGTCGGTGCCGGCGAGGATCACGCGTCGGCCACTTGCGGCGAGCGCGGTGGCCAGCTCGACGATTCCGAGCGGGAGGAACTGCGCCTCGTCGATCGCGACGACCTGCGTGTCAGCAGCGAGTTGACGCGCGATCTGATCCGGTGAGTCGATCGGCACAGCCTCAACGGTGCGCCCGTCGTGGCTGGAGACGTGATAGAGTCCCGCGTAGCGCTCATCCAGGTGCGATTTGAACACCTGCACCCGCTTCTTCGCGATGAGCGCGCGCCGAACGCGGCGGATGAGCTCTTCGCTCTTGCCGCTGAACATCACGCCGCAGATCACCTCGATCCACCCGCCGGCGCCCGCGGGGTACATGTCACCGATCATGCGTCCTCGCGAGGGGGACGGGGACGGGTCGGACGGGCGCTGCCACCGTCGAACTTGCGGGGACCCGCGTCGCGATTGAATGGCCGCGCGGGGCGATCGCTGCTGCCGCCACGCGGCGGGCCGCTGCGTGGTGCACCGGGACGTGCGGGGCGATCCGTCTTGTCGAAGGGACGAGCGGGACGCTCGCCGCGGTCGAAGGAGCGCGCCGGTCGTGCGGGACGCTCGCCGCGATCGCGCTCGAACGGACGTGCGGGACGATCGCCACCAGAGCGCGGAGGACCGCTGCGCGGCGGACGGTCTTCCTTGGGCGCATCGAGTCGCGCCTGAACCTTTCGACCGCGAACGACGGCGCCGGTGATCTTGCCCACCACGAGCTCCGCGACCGCCGAGGCGACCTCGACGATGGCGTGGGTGTCGCGCACTTCCACGCGACCGACCTGCGAGCCGGGGATGCCTGCCTCCGTCGTGATCGCGGTGATGATCTCCTGGGCGCGGATGCCGTCCTTTTCGCCGAGATTGACGAAGAGGCGCTGCATCGGACCCATATGAGCGGCCGCCTGCGACGGCCGAGCCGGACGCTGCTGCTCGAGCATCCGCAGCGCCGCGGCCGCGATCTCGATGCCATCGAACTCGGTGAGCAGCGGCTCGAGCGCGAGCACTTCTCGCCGGACGTCGCCCGATGTGAGCACGTCGCGCAGCGAGGCGCGGAGTGCCGCATCCTTGCCGCGCGCCCGCTCCGCCGCTTCGATGAGCGGCATTGGCGTCACCGTGCCGCCGCCCAGCAGCGCACGCAGACTTCCAAGCTGCGACGGCTGTACGAGCGCGTACAGCTTGCGTGCGCCGGTGCCGACGAGGGCGCGCATCTCCTCGCGCGACGTAGGCAGCTCGAGCAGGACGAGAGGATCATTGGTCGCCGCGGTCTGGCCTCCGCCGCCCGTCACTCGCACCGCGTCGGCCGGATAACCGAGCGCCCGCGCGATGGTGCTGCCCTCGGTGCGTACCGACGCGGTGCGTGCGTACAGCTCGGCGCGCGGCAGATCGAGTGCGTCGAGCAGGCGGCGAAGCGAGGCCCCGCGCGCCGTTGGCGACGACGACACGTACTCCGCGGCGAGCGGCGTCGCCTGCTCGTCAGCGGGCGTCTCGACCGCGCGGCGCGCGCGGCGCGCGTAGCGCTCGATGAGCGCCTCATACGCCGGCGTAAGCTCCGCGGCGAGGACGACGCGAGCGCCATCCTTCGGCAGCTCGCCGAGCAGCGTCTCCAGCGGCGCGGCGTCGGGCGTCTCGAGGATGGGATCGAGCCAGGCGAAGATGATGCCGCGCACCGCCTCGGGCTTGAGCGCGGACCCCTGGAGCAGTGCCACGAGCTCCGCGGGCGCGCCCGCGACGACGTGCGCCGATGCGCTCTTCAGCAGCCGGGCAGCTCGCGGGCTCGCGGTGGCGGCCAGCACGGTGATCGGGCGGTCGCCCACCGCGGAGACGATCGCCTCCGCGGCGGCGGCAGCGTTCTCCGTATCAGCGGTGACGACGAGGAGCTGCGTCTCCGCGCGCGTGGGATCGATTCGGTCGACGAGGGTCGCGAGCACCTGCTCGGCGGCGGACCAGTCCAACGGCATGACGTGCACGGCATTCTGCCCGCGGGTCACACCCGTCGGCTCTTTCGCATCTGCTTCCACGGAATCTCTTGGCTCCGGTCCGGGCGCGTCTCGCGCCTTGAGTTGTCAACGTGCTTTGAAGATAGCGGGTGGAAGGCGAAGGATGACAGAACCACGCGACGCCCTCCGCTCCTCCGCTCCTCCGCTCCTCTTGTCCTCCCGTTCCCCCAGGCGGTATATCTTCACCTGCCCAGAGGAGACGCGCCGTGAACGTCGCAGTGCAGCTCGAGCCCGTCGCGGAATCCTGCCCAGCCGTGGAGTATCGCTGGGACACGGATACCGACATTCTCACCGCACGCCTGCATGGCGCCGCGCCGGGTCGGGGCATGTCCGGATCGGTGCCGCCCATTTCCTTTACCTGACGTCTGCCGTGATCACGACGATCGTTCTCATCCGGGCCGACCCCGCCTCCATTCCTGTCACAGCGCAGTTTCTCGCCGAGATCGACGGCGTGACCGACGTCTATTCGGTGAGCGGCGACTGGGATCTCGTCGCGATTGTGAAGGTGGCCGAATACGACCAGATCGCGAAGGTCGTGACGGAGGCGTTCCCCACCGTGCCGGGTCTCCAGCGCACGCAGACGCTCACCGCCTTCCGCGCCTACTCCAGGAAGGATCTTCAGCAGGCGTGGGATATTGGGGTCGAGTAGGACTCTTGTCTGACAGTCCGACTGTCAGGCTAGCTCTTATCGGCGCACCAGCTCGTCGCGCCGCGCGCGACCTCGCGCCAGTGGCCGTTCTGATATTGCAGGAAGACGAGAAAGCTGTCGCCGCCATTTCGCCAGCCCTCGAGCACGACCTCGTCCACACCATCGCCGGTGAGGTCGGCGTGATCGATCAGGCGTCGAAACTCACGCAGTGAATCGACCGGCACGTGCACGAAGCTCTGCACGTAGCTCTTCGTCGAGTCCGAGTAGTCACCCATGATGAAGACGTGTCGGGGCTTTCCGTTCACGCCGCTGCCTCGCTCCATGTAGGAGCCGACCAGGGTCGGATGCGACGTGGCGCCGGTGGGGAGGACGCTCAACACCTGGTCGAGCTCGGAGCGCGCCGCGTTCGTGAGACCTTCGTGCTGCCCGACGCGCGTGGCCAGCGCCGCGGCGCTGTCGGAATCCGCTTTCGTGGGTGCGGGACGTGAAGGAGTGGGGGGCAGTGGATCGCTCATCGCGAGAAGCTCGAGCATCACCGCCGAGCTTGGAGTGCCCGTCAGGGTGACAGCGGCGAGCGGGCGTAGCGCTCGACAGCCGGGAAGCTTGTAGAGTGCATCGTTGCCCTCCCACATGCCGCGACGAACGACGGCGTCTCCGACGGAGTTGCCGCCTTGGTAGAGAGGGAGCTTTGCTCCGGTGGTGAAGTAGAGCTGATCGAAATTTCGCCAGCCTGCGGCGTCGAGCGATATTGGCTTGATCTTCCCGTCGGCGAGCGTGGCGAGCGGCAGCACGCGCGGATCGGACTTGTCGCCGAAGAGGAAGAACAAGGCCCTCGGCTTATTGACCAGCGACGTTTGCTCCGGCTCCTTCGCGGTGTCGGTCGCGCGCTTGTCACACCCTGCGGCGAGGCTTAGGATGCTCGCGACGACCGTGGTCCCGAAGATCGCCCGTAAGTGCCGGAGCGGGCGGCTGGCATTATGCTCGCGGTCGCGCCGGCTTCGCTGCCGCTGGAGGAGAGGGTGCATTCGAGTTTGGATGGCGACGTTGCGTTGAATATCCGCCTGCTGCAGCGCCGACTGGCGTCGCTGCTTCCAGAGGCGCGTCCTGCTGGATCCGAGAGCACGCTCGAGATTGCCTCTCAGAGTAACGACGCGCCGCGGCTAATCAGCGCAACGGTGCTCGAGGGGAGCCTTCTGCAGGCTCGGCGCATCGCCGACCCTTGTGTTCCCGGCTTTCGCGCCTTCCTCGACGGCACGCAGCGCAGCCGTGTCGCGATGTATGTGGGCACTGCCCCAATCGTTCATGGAAATGTCGCCGCAGTCATCCGCGAGCGCCGCGACCGTCGTATGCACACGTGGCGCGCTCCACTCGCCGAGACGCGCATCTACGCGCCATACAAGTCGGACGGTGTCGCGCTGAACACGCTGCGCAGCAACGAGGCGCTGCTCGACAACGTAACGCCGCTGACCTGGGGACTCCGCGAAGTGCTCCAGTACGCCGAGGTGCTGCTCAACAAGGATGACATCGACGCGAAGGCGGATGCGCTGATCGATTTCATCAAGGAGAACGTCCTCGACAAGCGGTTCGCCGATCCGATGCTCGAGCGGCCGCACACCGTCACGTCGTTCGCGGATCTCGACGCCTGGTTCAAGGACGTGCTTCGCGCACTCGAGAAGAAGGACGACCAGAGCTGGCGCACCCATCACGTTGCAACGATCCGGAAAGTGCGGAATCGGCTGTCCAACATCTCGCTCCGCTGCAAGGGTCTCGTCGCGGATGACGGCGCGACGAGCGACCTGCCATTCGGGAGCTTTCAGGACCGGACGGTGTATGTGATCGACGTCGCGGGGCTCGAGGAAGACGCGCAGGACCTGATCTTCGCCCGCGTCGTGACGAAGCTGCGCGAACATCTCGAGAAGCGCGATCTGGGTGTACAGCACGTCGTGGTCTTCGTGGACGAGCTGAACAAGTACGCGCCTGGCGACGGACCCGATACATACGTCCGGAAGATGCTGCTCGACATCGCCGAGCGCGGCCGTTATCTGGGGCTCGTCCTGTTCGCCGCGCAGCAATTTCGATCGCAGGTTCACCGGCGGGTGGTCGGGAACTCGGGCACGGCGTTGTACGGCCGAATGGACGGCGACGAGCTGGCGACACCGGGCTACGCGGTGCTGAGTCCGGCGATCAAGGTTAAGCTCGCAACGTTGGAGAAGGGACAACTGATGGTGCGTCATCCGCATTTCACACAACCGGTCTTCGTGCGCTTTCCGCGTCCTGCGGTGATGCGCGGGCGAGACGGTGTGAGCAGGTATCCCGCGGCGCAGGCGCCGACGTTGCTCTCTGCCGTCCTGCGCACACTGCGCCAGATCGACCCGAGCTTGACGCTCGGTTGGATCCAGGACGTGACGCAGCTTGCGACGGACGACGAGATCCTTCGCGCGCGCAACGACATCGTGCGCACCCGGCCGAGCGACGTGCGCAAGGTATTCTCGGCGCACTTTCGTGCGGCCGTCGCACCGCGTACGGCGGCACGACCGAATGCGCCGGCGCCAATTCCTTCCGCGCCTTCCGACGACCCGTACGGGTTCTGAGAGAATGCCCGTTGTGTCGTTGTTCGCACTCTTCGCAGTGGCCGCTATTGCGTCGGCGCAGAATACCTCGCCGGTCATGCTCCGGCTGCATCCACGAGTCGGTGACACGCTGCATACTCTGCTGGAGCAGCAGACGGAAGTCAGTGCGACGATGCCGGGGAATTCCGCCGCGCCGTCCCGGGTGGTGACGACCTCTGTCGCCATTTATTCGCGAACGATCGTGCGATCAGTGCATCAAACGAGCACCACCGTATTGACGATCGTCGACTCGGCGATGCTCACCAGCACGGACGCGCACGCGCCGACCATGATCGCCGATGCGCAGCGATCGCTGCGAGGGCAGCAGCTCGTCCTACAGTTGGGTATGGATGGAACCGTCGAGAGCGCGCGCGACGCGCAAGGCGTGCTGGTGCCGCGCGACGTGGCGGACGCAATGGCCGCGATGCCGGCCGTGTTCCCGAAGAAGGCGGTCGCGGTGGGCGATCAGTGGATGCGCGAGATGCCGCTTCCGTCCGGCGGGCCCATGGGCGCGCGCGGATCGGGGCACGTGCGGGTCACCTTTCACCTCGACTCGCTACAGAAGGGCGGCGCGATCGCGTACGTCTCCATGCGCGGAGACATTCTCGCCGACAGCACGGGCCAGGGAGTGGAGCTGTCGGGATCCATTACGGGAGCGATGCAGTTGGACCGCGCCAGGGGATGGATGACCGATTCACGGTTTCTCGTGCTCCTTCGGTCGGTCGTGAAACCGCCAGTGGCGACGGGATTCGCTCCGATGCGATTCATGACTCGCGTGACGCAGCGGCTTCGCACCATGGACAAGCGCTGAACGGCGGCTAGACTTTCCGGGACGCGCTGGAGGTGACTCAACTTCCGCCAGCGCAACCGCTTAGGACTATCGCGCCAACCGTCGACCGCCCTCGCCCAACAGAGCTCTGCGCCTCGTCCACCTCTCCGATCTGCACCTGGGATTCCGCCAGTATCAGCGGCTGACTCCGCGTGGGATCAATCAGCGTGAAGTGGACGTGGCGCAGTCGGTCACGCGCGCGCTGGACAAGGTGATCGAGCTCGCGCCCGACGTCGTGCTCATCGCCGGTGACGTGTTTCATCAGGTGCGCCCGACGAACACGGCGATCCTGCACGCCTTCATTCAGTTCAATCGGCTGCGCTCCGCGCTTCCCAACGCGGAGATCATCATGGTGGCAGGGAGCCACGACACGCCGCGGTCGTCGGAGACGAGCAGCATTCTTCGACTCTTCACGCCGATCGGCGTGCACGTGATCGATGCCGACGCGCAGGCGCTCGAGTTTCCGCACCTCGATCTCTCCGTCCTCGCGGTCGCGGATAATCAGCACGAGCGGCCCAAGCTCGTTCCGCCGGGTACGCACCGCTGGAATGTCCTGGTGCTGCACGGCGAAGTCGAGGGAATGCTCGGGACGTTCTCCAGCACGCGAGAGATGGCGACGCAGGAGATCCCCCTGGAGGATCTGCATGCGTCCAAGTGGGACTACATCGCGCTCGGCCACTATCACGTGTATCGGAAGTTGGGCCCGAACCAGTTCTACAGCGGCGCGACGGACTACACGAGCACGAATACCTGGGCTGAGCGTGAAGAGGAGCTGAAGTCCGGGCTGAAGGGAAAGGGCATCATCGAGCACGATCTCGAGACGGGTACGCACACGTTCCATCCGCTGGATTCTTTGCGCGTGTTCATCGACCTGCCGGCGATATCGGCAAAGGGCAGAACCACGGACGAAGTGAATGCGCTGATCGTCTCCGCGGTGGAGTCGATTCCAGACGGCATCGACGACAAGATCGTGCGTCTCGTGATACGCGATCTTCCGCGCCACATCGTGCGCCAGCTCGATCACAAGCGGCTGCGCGAGTTTCGACGGCGCGCGTTGCACTTTCAGCTCGATACGCGCCGGCCGGATCCGATCTCTCGCGTCTCCGGGCATGGCTCTCCGGGCCGACGACCGTCGTTGGCGGAGCTCGTTCGCGACAAGCTTCGAGAGCGCCTCATTCCATCCGACGTCGATCGGGAGGCACTCGTCGAGCTGGGAGTGAAGTACCTCAAGGACGCGGAAGATCGTGAAAGCGCATCAACGTCGCCGGTGGGAGGCGTCGACGGATAGATGCGCCTCAACAGTCTGCGCCTCTGCAACTTTCGCCAGCACGTCGACACCTTCATCGCGTTCGATAGCGGGCTGACGGGAATCATCGGCCCGAACGGCTCGGGAAAGACGACGATTCTCGAGGCGATCGCCTGGGCGTTGTACGGGCAGGATGCGGCGCGCGGGAAGAAGGAGACGATCCGGTCGCTGAGCGCAGGCCCGGGCGCTCGCGTGAAGGTGGAGCTCGACTTTGAGCTCGCCGGGCATCGCTATCGCGTGGAGCGCGGACTGACGACCGCCGAGCTCTTTCTCGACGGCGCCGACTCGCCGATAAAAAACTCGCTGACCGGTGTGTCCGAGATGCTTCGCCGGCGATTGGGGATGAGCCGCGAGGAATTCTTCAACACGTACTTTACGGGCCAGAAGGAGCTCGACGTGATGGCGGCGATGGCGCCGTCGGAGCGGGCGCAGTTCCTGAGCCGCGTGCTGGGATATGAGCGCCTGCGTGTCGCGCAGCGTCTCGTACGCGAAAAGGCCAGGCTCGTCGGCGCCGAGGCGTCGGGCCTTCGCGCCGCGCTGCCCGATGCAGCCAACGTCGAGCGCATCCACGCCGAAGCGGTCGTGCGGCTGGTGCAGGCGACGGAGCGCGCGCTGCTCAGCACCGCGCGCCGAGAGCGAGCGCTGCACGAGATGTCCGAGATCGCGCCGCGGTGGCTCGTGGCGCAGCAGGAGCGCGAACAGCTCCAGGAAGCACTCGCCGAGCTGCGCGTGGCGGAGAGCGAAGCGGCTGCATACGCGCGCGACGTCGATCGCATCGGCAGAGAGTTGACGGATGTCGTCGCGGCAGACGAGGAGATGCACCGGCTCGCTGAGGAGCTGGCGCCACTCGCGGCGCTGAGTGAAGAGCTGCAGACGCTCGATCGGCTTGCCAGCGACGAAGGGCGTCGCAACGCGCTGCTCGACACCGAGCACGCACTGGAGGACGAGGTGCGCCGCCTGCGGGAGCGCCGCGCCAAGATCGAGACCGCGCCAACGCTCGAGGAAGAAGCGACCCTGGAGCTCGAACAGATGCGTGCAATGCTCGAGCTGGTCGAGGGAGAGCTCGAGGCCAAGCGCACCGAGTGGGTGCGCGACCGCCAGGAAGCGGACACGAAGCGGGCCGCCTTGCGAGAGCACTACGCCGAGGTGAAGGAGCATCGCGAACGCCTCGTCGCCGCCGGCGAAGATGGTGAATGCCCGACGTGCGAACGTCCGCTGCACGATCACTATCGCTCGGTGCTCGACCACTTCGACGAGCAGATGGCCAACCTCGTCGCCGACGGGAAGTACTTCAACTCGCGCATCGAGCAGCTCGAGGAGATGCCCGCCGAGGTGCGCGAGCTCGACGAGCGGCGTCGTTCGACCTTCGAGGAGGTCGGGAAACTCGAGCGCCGGCTGGCGAAGGTGCAGCTTGCCGTGCAGGAGCTCACGGGACTGACCCGCGATCTCCAGGCACGCGAGCAGCGCTTCGCGCAGGTGAATGCCGATCGCGAGTCGATTCCCGGCGGCTACGATGCCGCCCGTCACGCCGCCGCGCGGCGCGAGCTCGAGCGTCTGCGTCCGCTCGATGGGCGCGCGACGCGCCTCGCCACGCTCATGGAGCGGCGCCCCGTGCTCGAGTCGGAGCGCGACCGCGCCGCCGCGGGGATGGCGAGCGCGCAGGGTCGCGTGACGTCGCTCTCCGCACGCCGGGCTGTCCTCGCGTTTTCCGAGCAGAGCTATGCCGCGCTTCGCGCACAGTATGACGCGGCCGCCGCGGAGCTGCGCACCGCGGAGCTGGATGCCGTTGCCGCGGAAGGAGAAGCGAGTGGCGCGCAGGCCGCCGTGACGCGCGGCGAGCAGGCGCAGCAGGAGCTGCAGCGGGTGCGAGTCCAGCTCGAGACGCTCGACCGCGAGCGACGTCTGCACGACGAGCTCGATCGCGCATTCACCGACCTGCGCACCGACCTGAACGTGCAACTGCGCCCGGAGATCGGCGAGATCGCCAGCGGCTTTCTCACCGACCTCACCGACGCACGGTACGACGAGCTCGAGCTCGACGACAGCTACAACCTTACCGTACTGGAGCAGGGCATTCCGAAGCCCGTCATCTCCGGCGGTGAGGAGGACATCGCGAATCTCTGCCTGCGACTCGCCATCTCGCAGATGATCGCCGAGCGGGCGGGCCAGAGCTTCTCGCTCCTGATTCTCGACGAAGTCTTCGGCTCCCTCGACGAAGCACGACGCCAGAACGTCGTCGAGCTGCTGCGCGGGCTGCACGATCGATTCGAGCAAGTCATCATCATCACGCACATCGAGCAGGTGCGCGAAGGGCTCGACCGTGTCATCACCGTGCGGTACGACGAGGAGACCGGCAACTCGATCGTCACGCAAGTCGAGCCCGCGGCAATCGACGAGAGCGAGCTACTCGCCGCCGAGGTGAGCGGCTGATGGCGATTATGCGAAGCTGGCGGCCGATGGCCCACATCGAAGGTCCGTTCCGCGCGCACATCGACGACATTTCGGCGCTCAACGTCGTGTTCAGCGATGCATTCTCGGAACGCTACCGGCGCGACGGGATGGTGGGCGTCCGTGTGCCGAATCTCAATCCGAAGGTGTGGCGCTACGCGATCGAGGATGCAGAGGCGGGCGCGATGATCTGGCGCGACGGTGGTGGCCGAGGCGAGATCGCCGCGTTCAACATGGTGCATCATTCGGGCGTTGAGGGCTGGATGGGGCCACTCGCCGTGCGCACGGAGTACCAGGGCAGTGGCGCGGGGAAGGAGGTCGTCGAGCGAGGCGTGGCCTGGCTGCGCGAGAACGGCGCGCGCGTGATTGGCCTCGAGACCATGCCGCGCACGATGGACAACATCGGCTTCTACTCGGGGCTCGGCTTCGTGCCCGGGAAGCTCACGATCACACTCACCCTCGACGCGAAGAGTGCGGATCATGCGCCCGATCTGCTCGGCCGCATGAGCATGCGAGACCGTGACGACGAGCTGGCGGCGGCGAGGGTGCTCGTCGGTGAGGTCGCGCCGGGTTACGACTTCACACGCGAGATCGAGCTCACCGACTCACTGTCGCTCGGCGATACGCTGCTGCTGCGTGAGAATGGCGCGCTGGTCGGAGTCGCGCTCTGCCACACGGCGTCGCTCGTGGAAGGTCGCACGCGCGAGGAGCTGCGTGTGTTGAAACTGGTGCTGGCGCGTGAGGCTTCGTTCGACGCGATGATCGGCGCGCTGTGTGATTTCGCGAAGCGGAGTGGGACGCGTCGCGTCGCGCTCAGGGTGCAGGGGGAGTACTCGGCGCTGTATCAGCGGATGATCGCGATGGGTGCGCGGGTGCGGTGGACGGATCTGCGCATGGCGCTGAGCGGATATGAGGAGCAGCGGCCGGAGCACGGGGTGCTGTTGTCAAATTGGGAGATTTGAGGCGCAAAGGCCGCGCGCGGACGCCGCTCCCGAGACATCCGCGATCGCTGTGCTGATCGTGCGCCTGGTCGTCATGCCCAGCTACTCCTTCCTGGGCGCTCGCGTGACGGGTTCCTTCGGGCTGCCGCGCACGACGATGCGATAGATGAGGAGCGACACGCCCACGGTGAGGAAGAGATGGACCCAGCCCGGTCCCTGAAGCACGAGGGCAGCGATCGCCCAGATCAACAGCAGCGCGATCGCGGCGAGTATTCCAAGATCCATAGAGCACTCCTTGAATTGACCCGTCGTGCGACGGACCGTAGATTCCATCATCGAACTATCGGCAACACGGGACGGAGAGTCACGTTTTTGAGCCGATAAGTCCTTCGAGTGGGTTCGATAATCTATACTGACGACACGCCCCCAGTGCGGGGGAAGCCGGAAGGTGTGGTGAGAGCCTCATTATTTCGACTGGGCTTCAAAAAACCCTCTCCGTTCCAACCCTTGCGGGCCCCGCAGTCCTACTGCGGGGCTCGTTTTTACTCCCGGGAATTGCGGCGGATTTTCGCCGACGCCGCCCCCACTCCCGTCCCCGGCCGTCTTGGCACATACTCCACAGCTGGGAACGGAACGCCGCGACGGCGCATACATCTTCCGTTGGCCCTTCCACACTCACGCGCTTGCCATGCCCGCACCGCACGTCACCGTTACGCGACGCCTCATGTTCAGTGCGGCGCATCGCGTGCACAATCCAGCGCTCTCCGACGAGGAGAACGCGCGCATTTTCGGGAAGTGCAACAACCCGAACTGGCATGGCCACAACTACACCCTCGACGTCTCGGTGCGCGGCTCGATCGACGAGCGGACCGGCTACGTGTTCGACCTGGGTGCGCTCAAGTGGCTCGTCGAGGAGCGGGCGGTCAACAAGATCGATCACAGGAACTTCAATCTCGACGTCGACTTCATGCGTGGCGTGATTCCGACGTCGGAGAACATCATCGTCGCCATCTGGCGCGAGCTCGAGCCAGCGATTCATCCCGCCAGGCTCGTGCGTCTCGTGCTCTGGGAGACGGCGAACAACTACGTCGAGTACACCGGTGACTAAGTCCGACGCTGTCCACGCGCACACATCGTCGCGCGTCGTTCTCCCCCTGCACGATGTCGAACCGGGCGCGGCCGCCTATGCCGCGCTCGTGCGGGAGCAGATCGCCCTTCTCGGCGAGGATCCCGATCGAGAAGGGCTGCTCAAGACGCCGGAGCGCGTCGCCAAGTCGATGGGCTTCCTCACGCAGGGCTACGCGATGTCGCTGGACGATGTCGTCGGGGATGCACTGTTTCAGGAGGAGCACGAGAACATGGTGATGGTGCGCGACATCGAGCTGTACTCGCTGTGCGAGCACCATCTGCTGCCATTTTTCGGCAAGGCGCATGTGGCGTACATCCCGAACAAGCGCATCCTCGGCTTGTCCAAGCTGCCGCGCATCGTCGAGATGTTCGCGCGCCGCCTGCAAGTACAGGAGCGCCTCACCGAGCAGGTCGCGAAGGCGATCGAGGAAGTGCTGGAGCCGCGGGGCGTCGGCGTCGTGATCGAAGCCTTTCACATGTGCATGATGATGCGCGGCGTCGAGAAGCAGAACTCGCGCACGATCACGTCCGCGCTGCGCGGGGTCTTTCGCGACGACGGCAAGACGCGCGACGAGTTCCTGCGCCTCGCCTACTCCAGCGCTCGCTAGCCATGCGCAAGCCGCTGCCGCTTCAGGGTCGTACTGCGCTCGTCACCGGCGCGTCGCGCGGAATCGGTGCAGCGGTGGCGCGGCGGCTCGCCGCATCGGGAGCGCGCGTGGCGCTTCTCGCACGCAGCAAGGACCCCCTTCGCTCGCTGGCGCAGGAGCTCGGTGGCGGCGCGATCGGTCTGGCCTGCGACGTCCGCGATACCGTGGCGCTGGCACGCGCACTCGATCAGCTTCCCGACCTCATCGGCGGCGCACCGAGCATCGTCGTGAACAACGCCGGCGCGTTTTTCATCGCGCCCGCGCTGGAGACATCGGTTGAAGCGTTCGCCGAGACGCTGGCCGTGAATCTCACCGCGCCCTTTGCGGTGGTGCGGGCGCTGCTTCCCGCGATGATCAAGGCGGGGGGCGGACATGTCGTGACGATCGGGTCGATCGCCGATCGCTCGACGTATCCTGGCAACGCGGCCTACGCCGCGAGCAAACACGGCCTTCGCGCGCTGCACGAGGTGCTGCGCGCGGAGCTGCGCGCCAGCGGCGTGCGCGTGAGCCTCGTGTCGCCGGGTCCCGTGAATACCGATCTGTGGAATCCGATAGATCCCGACCAGCAGCCTGGCTTCACTCCGCGCGCGGCCATGCTCGCGCCCGAGGCGGTGGCGGACGCAGTGTACTGGGTGGTAACGGCATCGCCGGAGCTCAATGTGGACGAGTTGAGGCTGTCGCGGAGCTGATAGATTGCGCGCATGTTCATCGAGCTCGTGGACGCCCTGCGTTGCCCCGTCGCACACGAAGAGAGCTGGCTCGTCGCGGCCGCGATCCGCATGGAAGCACGCCACATCGTCGAAGGCACGCTCGGCTGCCCGGTGTGCTCGGCAGAGTACCCGATCCGCAACGGCGTCGTCGATTTCCGTCGTGGTGTGGGGCAGCTCCCCGCTGAAGACGCTCCGCACGACCCCGAGCTCGCAATGCGACTCGCCGCGATGCTCGACCTCGCCGACGCGCAAGGCTTCGCGGTCCTGCTCGGCACATGGGGATCGCACGCCGCCGAGCTGTCGGGCATCGTCGAGACGCCGCTCATCCTGATCGATCCGCCGGCGAACGTCACGGGCGCACCGGGCGTCTCCGTGCTGCGCTGCGACGGCGAGCTTCCCCTCGCCGCTGGCGCCGCGCGCGCAATGGCGATTGATGACGGCGACTCGGCGCGCGTCGCATCGGCGGTGCGCGCAACTCGTGTGAAAGGGCGCGTGCTCGCTCCGGTATCGGTGGAGCTGCCAACCGGCGTGCGCCAACTGGCACGCGACGAATCGGTATGGGTTGGCGAGCGGGAGAGTGTCGCTTCGCCGCTCGTCACGCTGCACGTGCGCCGAAGCGTCTAGGTCCCAACGGTTCACAGATTTCAGAGTTGCCCGGCCGGCCCTCGCGCGCCTGGACGGTTGTCCTTCCAAGGGACGTCAGAAGCGGATGGCGGACATGAGACTTCGGACCCTGCGTGAAAAGGAGTTGCTTGCGCGTGCACTATGCCCTCCGTTCCGCCGGATGCGAAGTCCGAGATCTGCCGTCCGCCACTGACGTCCCTTGGCAGAACATGCATACAGCGCGCGACGGTCTTAGAGTGGCAGCTACCCGATCGCCGCCCCGTCGACCTCGTTCTCGTACAGCTTGTCGATCACGCTCTTGTACGTCTTGTCGATCACACGTCGCTTGACCTTCATCGTTGGCGTGAGCTCGCCCCGCTCGATCGAGAAGTCGTGCTCGAGCAGCGCGACCTTCTTCGGCCGCTCGAAGTTCGCCAGCGTCGGGAGCTGCTTGAGAACTTCCTTTTCCATCTTCAACTGAATCGTCGGCATGGTGAGGAGCTGTTTCCGATCGGTCCAGATGATGTTCTTGCGCTTGGCGTACTTCTCCACCTGCTCCCAGTTCGGCACGACGAGCACGATTGGAAACTTGCGCTTGTCACCGATCATGACCGCCTGCGACACGTACTTGTTCGTCTTGATCATGTTCTCGATCGGCTGCGGCGCGATGTTCTTGCCGCCCGCAGTGACGATGATGTCCTTCTTGCGATCGGTGATCGAGAGATAATCATCGTGGATCTCACCGATGTCGCCGGTGAGAAACCAGCCTTCGGTGTCGATCGCCTCCGCGGTCGCCTCCGGCTTGTTGTAGTAGCCCTTCATCACGTGCGGACCACGGGTGAGAATCTCCCCGTCGGACGCGATCCGTACCTCGGAGCCCGGCACTGGCTTCCCGACCGTGCCGATGCGGAAGGCAACCGGCGAGTTGACCGCGATCACAGGAGACGTCTCGGTGAGGCCGTAGCCTTCGAGTATTACTAGCCCTGCAGCGAAAAAAAACTTATTAATCTCCGGAGCCAGCGGCGCGCCACCCGACACGAAGTAGCGCAGCCGGCCGCCCGTTCGCGCCTGGAGCTTGGAGAACACCAGCTTCTGCGCGATGCGATACTTGAACGCGAGAACACCAGCCGGTTCACCGCCCGCGAGCTTCACGTCGGCCCACTGTTCGGCGACTTTGCGCGCCCAGAAGAAGATGCGCTTCTTCACCGCACCGCCGGCGAGCGCATTCTCGAGCACTCGCGCATACATCTTCTCGTACAGGCGAGGCACCGACAGCACGAGCGAGGGACGCACCGTCTGCATGTCGATCGGCACCGTGTCGATCGACTCGGCGTAGGCGATGGAGCAGCCCACGTGGAACATGAGATAGTGGCCCGCCATCCGCTCGAAGATGTGCGAGAGGGGGAGGAAGCTCAGGCCGACGTCGTTCTTCATGAACGGGATGGACGCCGCGGAGCCCATCACGTTGGAGAACAGATTGTCGTGCGTGAGCATCACGCCCTTCGGATCACCGGTCGTGCCCGAGGTGTAGATGAGAGTCGCGACATCATCCGGACGTACGGCGTCGGCGGCGGCACGGTACGCGACGCGACGCGCTTCGTCGTCGACGGTCGCGCCCATCGCCTCGATCTCGGCGAGCGTATGATCCGCGCCGGCGTGACGCGCGGCGGCGAACGTGATCACGTTCCTGAGTGACGGACATGTCTCGCGCACCGACGCGATCTTCGCGGCCTGCGCTTCGTCGCTCACGAAGATCGCGACAGCGCCTGAATCTCGAATGATGTAGGCGGCCTGCTCGGGCGGCAGGTTCGGATAGAGCGGCACATCGGCGAGCGCCGAGGTGACGCAGGCGTAGTCGGCGATCGCCCACTCGGGGCGGTTCTCGGAAATAAGCGCGACACGATCTCCCGCTTTCACACCGAGCTCGGCGAGTCCAAGCGCCGTCCGGCGCACCCGCTCGGCGAGCACACGGCTCGAGATCGGCTGATAGACGCCGTTGACTTTGTACTGCAGGGCATCCGGCTTGTCGTGACGCGTTACCGCGCCGAAGAAAAGCTGGGGAAGTGTGCCTGGCGGGGAGTTGCGCGGTCCACCGGACGATTGCATCACGGCCTCCGACGGGTTGAGCGGGCGCAGCGGCGCGTCCGCATGGTTGGCGCGATAATATCCTCGTGGACGCTCGGACCGCTAGCGGCAGATCCCGCTCAGGGACCCTTCTTGAGCGGAATCAGGAACTTGACCGGGTTGCCGGCGATCGTCTCTCCGTGCAGCGAGCGCGCGGTCGCGCTGATCTCGATCGTCCTGATGCCCGTCGTGTCGCTCACCAGGACGAACCGACTCGCGATGCCCGAGGGGTCGGTCGTATCAATCGCAGTCGTCCTGATATTGCGCAGCGGATTGTTGGCGTCGTCCACGAGGAAGACACGGTTCGAGTCGATCGTGGTGCTGCCGTTCACGGCGACGATCTGATATCGCACGACGATACCCTGCGTCGGAGGCTGCGTCGATCCGCGCGTTCCGGTGACCGTCACCAGCAGCGTACCCTTGGCCGGCGCGCCCGGGAGCGAATCGGTGGTCGCGGTGCCGACGATCTGATCGGGTATCGGCACCACGTAGAGAAGTGCCACCGCCGTCTGCAACCGGTCCCCGATGCGCGCCACGACGTGCACGGTGCGCACCGAATCGCTCGCTGTGAGAAATCCGTTTGCGTCGATGTGGATGCCGGCGTCGATGGGCGACACGAAATAGGTGGCGCTGACACCGGAAATGAGCTGATTGTTCTTGTCGTATGCGCGGACTTGAAGGGACGCGGTATCCCCGAGGCTATCGCGCAGTTTGTCGCCCGCTCCCACCGCGATGGACGGCAGGTCGATCGCGGAGATGTAGGCGATGCCATCGGCGAACGTCGGGACATCGCCGCACGACAGCACGGCGATCACCGCCGCACAGCCGACGAGTAGGCGCGGAGCAAGTGATCTCATGCCAGCTTCGGATCCAGTAGGTCGGCGAGCCGTAGGTAGGCCTGCGCCGCGGGATCGTCGGGAGAGCGAAGCACCACCGGTTGTCCCGCCGCGAACGCTTCGATCGAGGCCATGGTACGCGGAATGGCGACGTCGAACAGCAGCTCGGGCGGAAGCTGTTCCCGCACATATGCGGCCACGCGCTGCGACACGGCATTCCCCTCTTCCACCATCGTGAGCAGAATGCCGTCGAGCACGAGCCCGGGATTCGCGACGGACGCTTCGCGGATGGCGCGCAGAATCTGAGTCGTCGTCTGCAGCGCCAGGGGCTCCGACTGCAGGGGCACGATCACATGCTGGCTGAACCCGAGAACACGCCTTGTCACCACGCCGAGTCCCGGTGGCGTGTCGACGACCACTACATAGCCGCGACTCCGCGCTCTCTCGAAGAGCTCGCCGAGCTTCGGCGATCCGGCAATCTGCGCCTGATAGGTCTCGTGTTCGGCCGATTCCGCCACCGAGCCGGCGAGCAGCACTCGCAGCCACGGAAGCGGCGTGGCGAGGACGACGTCCTGCAGCTCGTGCGTGCCGGCGAGGACGTCGGCAAGACCCGCGGGCTGTTCGGTGCCGGTGAGTCCCACGCCATGCCGCACGGCGCCCTGTGGGTCGACGTCCACGAGCAGCGTCTTGCGTCCTCTCCGAGCGAGGGCGCTCGCTAGGTTGATGGCGGTCGTTGTCTTGCCGACACCCCCCTTCTGGCTGACGACGCAGAGGACTGTTCCCACTACGCCTCGGGCTGCTCGGGTGGCTCAGCCTGTTTGGCGGACGCGGACGTGAACTTATCGAGCGTTTGCCGCGCATGGCGAACCCAGCGGTCCGCCTCCGCTCCAGCGGGTGGAGCATCAAGGAAGGCCTGGAGGTGCGAGATGGCCTCAGCCGTGTCGCCGCGCTTGAGCTGCAGGAAGGCCAAGCCGTAGTGCGCGCCGGAGAGCTGCGGCTCGAGCTCGAGCGCCCGGCGATAGGCGCGTACAGCCTCCTCGAGCCGTCCCGTGCGCGAGAAGGCGATCGCCATGTTCTGGAGGATGCGCGGATCGTTCGGATGATCGCGCAGCGCCAGACGATAGGAGGTCAGGGCCGCGTCAAAGTCTCCCTGACGCTCCAGGGCGAGCGCCTCGTTCAGATAATCGAGGCGCTGAGGCTTGAGTCTATCGTCCGACTTGCCGCCGAGCATGCGGCTCAACCAGGACATGCGATGCTTGAGCGGGAAGAGGAGGGATTGGCGAGGGCGCCTGAAGGGACAACCGGCAGGCCCATGAAGGGCAAAGTTAATTCCACGGCGCAGGGGGTACAACAACGATTCTGGACTATAACGGTGACGAAACAGGGAACGCGCACGGGAAGTGCTTACTCCGTTCGCGTCGCGGGGCTAGTTTAGCCCGTCGGCCGGCCCACCCACCCAAGGAGCACGCATGTCCCCCCGCAAGACCACGGTCGAGCAGAGCAAGGGAGTCTTCGAGGTGGAATGGCCACTGTTCGGAGAGCTCTCACGCGCGCTGGCCCTCAAAGTGGTGCGCGCCTCGTACGACCCCGAGATCGTCGTCGGGATCGCGACGGCTGGCGTCGTTCCGGGCGCGGTGATCTCGGCCATCCTCGACCGGGAATTCCACTCGATCCTGGTGAGCCGCCGATACCAGGCCGAAATCGCCCGCGAGGCGCCGGCGATTTTTGGCTCGGCGCCTGCGGCGGTGAAGGGGAAGCGGGTGCTCATCGTGGATGAGACGTGCGACTCGGGCGCGACCATGCGGCTGGCGGTGAGCGCGATCATCGACGCGGGCGCACGCGAGGTGAAGACGGCGGTGGCGTTCAAGACCGGGCCGTACGAGCCCGATTTCCACGCGCTCGCCACGGAATCGACGATTGTACTGCCGTGGGATCGGGAGGTGTTGTTCCATGGGGAGCTGGTGCCGAATCCGCTTTATCGGGAGACGATCGGAGGGTAGCGCTGGGCGCTCGCTACCGCTCGCTCTCTGGGCGCTTCGCTTTGCTCGCTCTCGGGAACTGCCAAATCAACTGCCGTTTCAGTTGCCGAGAGGCCGCGTAGCGGCCGCCCAGAGAGCGAGCGCGAAGCGCGAAGCGGCCGGCGTAGCGGCCGTCAGGCCGCGGAGCCTACAGCCTCCTCATATCCGGCTCCCGCCGACATGCCGTCATACACCTGCTGCAACACATCCGTGCTGCCGAGCAGAAACCGGCAACGCTCGGCGCCAGCGGAGCGGCATTCCACTTCCATCACCGCCAATGGCGCGTTTGCCAACCGGCCGAAGAAGTCGGCGAACATGCCCGACGACAGGTGGCACCCCGGGTGCTCGAGCCCTGCGCCCGGCGTCGCCTCGCCCCAGTCGGCGGAGTCGAGCGTCGCGACCGTCTCGTGAAGCTCGCCGACCACGAGCGACCCCCATCCGCACTCGCGGAAGAAGTCGGTCGCGTGCGATTGAAAGGTGCCGAGGGAGAGCGATTCGGGCTCGCTTGCGCCCCGCGCCGCCAGCCAGCCCCGAAACGCCTCGAACAGCGCGCCTCCGCCTGCGTAGCCGGCCTCCTGGAGGTAGCCTGCCGCCGCGTACCCAGTATCGCGCATCAACGCGCTGCGAAGACCTGCCAGCGCATCGCGTGTGATCGCCACCATACCGCTTCCGATGAGATCCATTCCCGTATCACTCATGCCGTAGTCTTTCGTCTTGACGTCCCAAGCGCCAGTAGCGTCACGATACTGCGGCTCGCCGGCGCAGCGCGGCCTCATCGATTATTTCGATGCCGAGTGCCTTGGCCTTCTCGAGCTTGCTGCCTGCGTCCTCGCCCACGACCACCGCGGTCGTCGCCTTGGAGACTCCACTCGTCACTCGGCCTCCCTGTGTCTCGATCAGTTCGGTCGCCTCGGTGCGCGACATCGTCGGCAGCGTCCCCGTCACGACGAACGTCATTCCCTTGAATGCACCCCCCGCTGCGACGGCGACCGGCTCCGACATCGTGAGCCCTGCCGCGGCCAGCTTGGCGACGAGCGCTGCCACCGATGGATCGTGAAAGTACGCCACGACCGCCTGGGCGATCGTCTCGCCAATTCCGCGCAGGGCGAGGATGTCCTCGACCGTCGCTCTGGAGAGCGCGTCCATCGCGCCGAAGTGGCGCGCCAGGAGTTGCGCGGCGGTCTGGCCGACGTGTCGAATACCGAGTCCGAAGAGCAAGCGCGAGAGAGGCTGCGCCTTCGATGCGGAGATTGCGTCGATGAGATTCTCCGCGGACTTGTCGGCGAATCGCTCGAGCTCCGTCAATTGCTCCGTCGTGAGCGCGTAGAGATCGGTTACATCGTGCACGATCCCGGCGGCGACGAACTGCTCGACGCGCGCGTAGGACAGCCCGCGAATGTCCATCGCGCCGCGCGATGCGAAGTGCACGATCGCCTCGAGCTGACGATCGGGGCAGAGGACGTTGGGGCAGTAGATCGCCACCTCCTCTTCGTCGCGCTCGACCGGCGTTCCGCAGGAGGGGCACACCGTCGGGATTTCGGTCACCTTCGGCAGGTCCGCGGCGTCTCGCTTCTCGGGTACCGGACCGATGACCTGCGGGATCACGTCGCCCGCGCGCTTCACCTGTACGACGTCGCCGACGCGAAGATCCTTGGCGCGAATGAGATCGAAGTTGTGCAGTGTGGCCAGCTTGACGGTCGTGCCGCCAATCTCGACCGGCTCGAGCATCGCGAAGGGATTCAACGATCCCGTTCGGCCGACGTTCACCTGAATGGCGAGCAGCCTCGTCTCGGCGATATCCGGCGCAAACTTTCGCGCGATGGCCCATCGCGGCTCGCGGCCGCCGACGACGCCCAGCTCGTCCTGTAGCCTCAGACTATCGACTTTGACGACACCCCCATCAATGGCGAAGTCCAGCTCCGCTCGCAATTGATGCTCGACGTCGCGCGCCCACTCGTGGACCTCTGCCAGCGTCTCGCATCGCCTGCGATTCGGCGCGACGGGAACCCCCCATCGCGCGAGCGTGTCGAGCAACTCCCACTGCGTCTCGAAGGGAAGCGACGTGCCGGGTGGCACCGCGACCGTATAGCCGAAGAATCGGAGCGGACGCTGCGCCGTGATCGCCGGATCGAGCTGCCGCAGCGAGCCGGCGGCCGAGTTGCGCGGATTCGCGAAGACAGGCTCGCCGGCTGCGACGCGCTCCTCGTTCAGCTTCTCGAAGAGACTGAACGGCAGATAGCACTCGCCGCGAATCTCGACGAGTGCGGGGACGTCATCACCCCGCAACCGAAGCGGCACGTCGTGCAGCGTGCGCAGATTTGCCGTCACGTCCTCGCCGACGATGCCATTGCCGCGCGTCGTGCCCACCGTGAAGACGCCGTCCTGATAGGTGAGACTCACCGCGGCGCCATCGATCTTGAGCTCGGTCACGTAGCCGGCGCGACGCGCGTCCTCGCCGACGAGCCGGGCGATACGCTCCTCCCACTCGTCGAGCTCCTGCTCGCTCATCGCATTGCCCAGCGAGATCATCGACATGAGATGCGTGTGCTTCGCGAGCGCGCTTGCCGGCTCCGCGCCGACGCGCATCGTCGGCGAGTCCGCGGTGCGCAGCTCCGGATGCTCGCGCTCGATCGCCTGCAGCTCGCGAAACGCGCGGTCGTACGCCGCATCCGAGAGCGTCGGGCGATCGAGGATGTAGTAGTCGCGCGATGCCTGCTGCAGCAGGGCGCGCAGTTCCGCGGCGCGCCGTTCGGGTGGGACGGAAGCCATGTCGTTCGTCGCGCTCAGCCTTTGGCTTCTTCCTCGAGCACCTGCATCGCCACGGTCACGAGCCGCTCGAGCTCCTCATCCGCCGCCTTGGGCAGCAGCGTCTCTGCCCACGTGTGTTCCTCGCCACGCGCATAGCGGTCGAGCAGGCGACGCATGAATCCGACGAGCGCGACGCGCTGCAGCTCTGCCTTGCGCCGCGCGACGTCGACGTCCTGCTGGCCGTGCAGCAGCGTCTCGAAGCGATGCGCATTGCGCAGCGCCTGCGCGGTGAGCGACGCGACCTGCTGGCAGAATCCGACGTCGCCCGCGCTGAACGGCTCGGCGTCGCGCTCCGTGCGCAGGAAGATCGCGCCGATAACGGTGCCCTCCCACCGAATGGGCACCACGACGATCGAGCGAACGTTGCGCGAGTCGAGCGTCGACTTGATGCTGCGAAGGCTCGGGTCGTTCGCCGCATCGGGGATGAAGACGGTCTCGCCGCTCTCGAACGCGCGCTTCAGCTCGGGATAGCGGTTGAGATCCACGACAAGATTGCGAATCGTCGGATCCTCGTAGCTCGCGACGAGCCGCACTTCGTCCTTGTCGCCCGAGAGAAAGATCGCGCACCGGTCGAGCCCGAAGGTCTCGCCGAGCTTGCGGGCGATCGTCTGCAGCACGTCCACGAAGTGGAGCGACGCCGACGCTTCCTGGAAGATGTCGACGAGCGCGACCACGTGGTCGCGCTCGCGCTGCAGCTCAGCGACGCGCGCGCGAAGGCGTGCGACGTCCTCAGCCTCCGGGGGCTGCTGCTCCGGCCTCTGCGGCGCTGAAGTCTGGTCGGGGGGCAGCGTCTCCATGCTGGGCAACCTGGTGCGCGTTGAACTCGTCGCTGTCGAAGCGGACCACCTTGTTGCGTCCCGTTTCCTTCGCGACGTACAGCGCGTCGTCGGCGGTCCGCACGAGGTCGTCAGCGTGCTTGATCCTTGGATGGGGCGAGCCGGCGACGCCGAAGCTCAACGTGCGCGTCAGGGTCCCCCCCGGGAAGGTGAATGTATGCCCCTCGATCCGTTTCCGCACCCTCTCGGCGAAGGTCACTGCGGCGTCGAGCACGGTACCGGGGAGCAGCAGCATGAACTCCTCGCCACCGTACCGGCCGACGCGATCGATCTCGCGCGCCTCGTCCTTGAGGATGGCCGCGAGCTGCTTCAGGACCTCGTCACCCGCCTGATGTCCATACGTGTCGTTGACGCTCTTGAACTTGTCCAGATCGCACATGACGAGCGAGAAGGGCTCGCAGAGCCGCTTGGCTTGCAAGAACATCTCGTCGATGCGCTCGTTCAGACAGCGCCGGTTGTCGAGCCCCGTAAGGGCATCGATCTGCGACATGTGCGTCAGCCGCTCGTTCGCCTCGAGTAGCTCCTTCTCGCGTTCCTCCAGTGCTTCCTGAAGCCGCTTGATGCGTAGCATCGAGTGGAGCCGGGCCTTCAGCTCGGCGAAGTCGATCGGCTTGGTGATGTAGTCGTCGGCGCCGGCCTCGAGTCCCTCCACCTTGCTGTCCGTGGAGTCGAGCGCCGTCTGCATGATGATCGGGATGAACGGGAGTGCCGTGTTCCCCTTGATCCGCCGCGCCACCTCGTTCCCGTCCATCTCCGGCATCATGACATCGAGCAGGATCAGGTCGGGGGGTGACGTCTCGACGTATTTGAGCGCGTCGGCACCGTTGGACGCGGACGCCGTCCGGTAGCCCCAGCTCTCGAGCCGGACTTTCAGCACCTCGATGTTGTCCTCGTGATCGTCGACGACCAGGATGCACGGCGCTGTTTCGGCGCGGGCGCTGTCCGCCGTCGTGCTGCCGTCAGCCTGCATTCTGCGCGGCGTCCTTTCCGAGGAAGCGCTGCACTTCGGCGACGACCGCGCGCGGCTCGCAGGGCTTGGCGAGATACCCGTCGCACCCGACCTCCATCGCCTTTTCGCGGTCCGACGCCAAGGCGTGCGCGGTGAGCGCGATGATCGGGATGTCGCGCGTCGCCGGATCGTGCTTGAGCACCTGCGTCGCCTCCCACCCGTCGATGATCGGGATGGAGATGTCCATCAGGATCAGATCCGGTTTCTCGGCGCGCGCCTTCGCGATTCCCTCTTCACCGTTCAACGCCTCACTCACCTCGTAGCCGAAATGGCGGAGGATCGTGGAATAGACGATGCGGTTGTCTTCATTGTCTTCGACGAGCAGGACAGTTTTTCCGTTACTAGCCATGCATGGCCTCACACCGCTTGGCACGTGAGTACATCGACTGGTGAGCCGCAGGTGAGCGACGGCGTACCCGGGCGTTCGGCACGACGAACGGTCCCAGAGGACTGAGCGCCAGAGGTCGATCTCCGTGTGACGATGACGAACCGAACACCTACCATGGGTTCGGCACGCAATTTCCAAACCAAACGCGACCTTCAACTCTACCGACCATGTCCTACGCCGGCCCCGTTCGAACCCGCAGCGCCATCCGCCCAGCGTCAGCGAGAAAGGCTACTCCCGAATCCGATCACGAGACCGACTGGCAGCAGGTGGCCATCTTCGGGGCGGGTCTGGCCCTCGGCATCGGCCTGGGCGCCGGCGTCGCTCTCCTCACGGCGCCTCAGGCGGGTGAGGAAACCCGCGCCAATCTGCGTCGCAATGCTCGGCGGACGTCGCGCGCACTGGGACGTGGCAGCCACGACGCCTGGCTGGACCTGCGCGACGAGTTGCGCGGCATGACGCGAGCACTGAGCCGGAGAAAGGCCCGGCGCTCGGCGGAGAGGGAGCTGGAAAGAGAGTCCGCTGTGGACTGAGCGCTGGTTCTCAGTTTTGAGTGGGAGAGTGCTCCAGCAGTTGATAGTTGAAGTTTTCGAGTTGAGCGTTGGTCGCAGATCCCAATGGTGTAACGGCATCCCAGCACGGCACACGTTCGATACGAAACGGCGGAACTACGGGCAACGTCAGTTCCGCCGTTCGTCTCCCAATGGCCCCGTCAGAGTGGGGCTTTACGCCACAGCAGCCTGCGACCAGCGCATAACTGAGTCAACTTCAACTAAGAACCGCAGGAAAACTCCCCCACTGCTCAACTCACCAACTGCTACCGAACGTCCTTGATCTCGTCCGCCGCCTCAGCCTGGTACTTCTTGTCGTTGTAATCGGTCGGCGTGCCCTTGATCACGGCTTCGTACTGCTCGCGCGCCTTCTCCTTGTCGCCACGCGCCGCGTAGACGCGCGCCAGATCGAGATGGTGAACGAGGCTACCTGGCTCAACCGCCGTGGACTCTTCCATGTACCTCTGCGCGTCATCCCAGTTCGCGGAATCGAAGACCTTGCCGCCGAGAAAGGTCTTCGCCATGAAGCGCGTGATGCCGCTCAGGCGCAGGATTTCGTAGTTCCACTTTCCCATGACGTGAAGCGCGGCGGGATGCTTCGGATCGATCTTGAGGGCGTCCAGCGCGCTGGAGCGAACTATGCCCGCATACTTCACCTGATCCCTCTTGCCGAGCGAGAGGGCCTTGCGTCCGAGCGCCCGCGCGAGCTGGGCATGACCTTCCGCGTCGGCGGGGTTCGCCTCGACTGCGCGCCGTGCATATAGTTCAGCGACGGAATACAGCCGCTCGCGCTCCTTGTCATCGGGATTGTACTCACCGACATCCACCGCCTCTCGCGTCGCCTTCCACAGCGCTTCGTAGGCCTTGGGGTCGGCCTTGATCGCCTCTTCGTAGTGGTGGAGCGCGCTCGGTGCGTTCATCGCCAGATGGGCCTTGTCGCCCAGCGCGATGTGCTCGGCGGCCGTCTGCGCCATGAGTCGCTCCGGCGCGAGCCCGAGGGTCACTAGGCCCAAGGCGCCGAGTAGGCGACGTGAGGCCGCGAAAGAAATGAACATGAGAGACTCCATGATGCTGGTGGACGAACGAATGCAGTACTCGACGGTGAGGACAGAATGGGCGACAGCGTCGAGGCAGAGTCCGGCGACACTCCCCCGTCAGTGTAAGGATATCCCGAATACCGGTCAATGCTCGCGCTAAGACTCATCGAACGCAAACGTGACGGCGGACGCCTGGAGCCAGGCGAATGGCGTGCGCTCGCGAACGCCTATGCCGCCGGACACGTGCCTGATTATCAGATGGCATCGTTTCTCATGGCGTGTTTCCTCCGCGGTCTGGATCGCGGAGAGACGCATGCGCTGACCGACGCCATGCTCCACAGCGGCGGCCAGCTCGAGCTGGACGACCTGAACCGGCCGCGGATCGACAAGCATTCCACCGGCGGTGTGGGTGACAAGGTCTCGATCGTGCTCGCGCCGCTCATTGCCTCGCTCGGCGTCGCCGTGCCGATGATGTCGGGTCGTGGACTCGGACACACGGGCGGCACGCTCGACAAGCTCGAGGCGATTCCCGGATTCGAGACGAATCTCACGCTCGACGTTGCGAAGCGGCTGCTCGAGACGCTGAATTGTGCGCTCTTCGGGCAGACGTCGGAAATCGCTCCGGCCGACCGGAAGATGTACGCGCTGCGCGATGCGACCGGCACGGTGGAGTCGATTCCGCTCATCGCCGCGAGCATCATGAGCAAGAAGCTCGCGGAGGGACTCACCGGTCTCGTGCTCGACGTGAAGCGTGGGTCGGGCGCCTTCCTTCCGGACATCGAGCGCGGGCTGGAGCTCGCGCAGACGATGATCGACCTCGGGTCGGATCACAACTGTCCGGTCGTCGCGCTCGTCACCGCGATGGACCGTCCGCTTGGTCACGCCTGCGGCAATGCACTCGAGGTCGAGGAGGCGATTCTCGCCCTGCGCGGCGAAGGACCGGGCGACCTGATGCACGTGACGTATGCGCTCGGCGCCGAGATGCTGATGCTTGCGAAGTGCGTGAAGGATCGAGACGAGGCGCACCGCATGATGGAGCGGGCGATCGGAACGGGTCGCGCGGCCGAGCACTTTCAGCGAATCATCGAGGCGCAGGGAGGCAATCCCGCGGTGGTGGACGACCCGGCGATTCTGCCTCAGGCGGCACAGGTGGAGATCTTCACCGCACCACGCCGCGGATTCATCTCGCGCGTCGAGCCGCGCACAATCGGGCGCGGGATTGCCGCACTCGGCGGCGGGCGCACGACGATGGAGGACACGCTCGACCTTGCGGTGGGCTTCGTCATCACCGCACGACCGGGCGACTGGGTGGAGCAGGGAGAGGCGCTTGCGACCATCTTCGCTCGCGATCGCGCGGGCATCGACAGCGGGCGCGCGACGTTGCGCGCGGCGATCACCCTTGCCGACGAGGCCGATCTTCCATTGCCCCTCGTGTCGCATCGTGTGAGCGCCGCGGGCGTGGAGGTGCTCGAGGACGCGTAGCGCTTGGTGCGTGGACGCCAGGCGGTCCGGTCCGCTACGGTGACGGTGAGCGGCGGGTCCCATTTTGCGGTTCTATTCCGCGAGTTCTTGATTCGTTTCAGCGAAAGCTGTCGGGGAATGTCCGACATGGAACGATACGTGCCGGCATAACCCCGAGCGAACGAATCGGGAGATCAATGGCAGATGATGGCAGCAGTAGGCAGATGCAAGCCGAACGCAATGTGAGCGAGGCGAGGGAACAGTTCCGTCAGGCGCTGCTCCTCTCGCATAAAACGCGCAACAGCATCGGCAATCTCGAAGCCGCGGCAGCGCACTTCTGCCAGGCTCTACGCGGGCAGGGCCTCTCTCCCGAGCGCATGCTCATCGACGCGAAACAGGTGATCGAAGAGGCCATCGATGGCGACGACCGTCCCCTCGCGGAGCGGGCGGTGCTGAGCTGCATTCAACACTACTATCGCGAGTAGGAAGCAGCGTCTCGTCCTGAAGACGCGCGTCGCGCGACTGACGCGCAGTGGCGCGACTACAACGCGTGGCGGGAGTGATCTCGACGGCAGCACAGAAACGGTTGTCGGCCTCGAGGCGCCCCTTGCCTCCGCTTCCTCCGTCGGCCAGAATCGAGGCTGATCGGCTCCCCTTCGTCTGAGCCGGCGTTCCTCTTTTCGGTCGAGGCGCTCATGCGTCGTCTCCTCACGTGCGGCCTGGTCGCCGCACTCGCCGTCCTTGCGCAACGGGCCACCGCCCAGCGCCAAGTCTCAGATTCCGGCGGCGGTCGTCAACTCCGCGAGCTGCCCCTCACGGTCACCAAGCCCCTTCGCTTCACGACCGACGAGGGCACGTGGCTCTCGCTCGACGTCTCGCCCGACGGCAAGACGATCGCCTTCGATCTCCTCGGCGACCTTTACGCCCTGCCGATCGAGGGCGGTAAAGCGACGCGCATCACGAGTGGCCAGGCCTTCGATGGCCAGCCGCATTGGTCGCCCGACGGCAAAACGATCGTGTTCACCAGCGATCGCACCGGCACGGACAATCTCTGGCTGGTGAATGCCAACGGCACCGGTGCGCGCGCGCTGACGCGCGAGGACGGGCGCACCTTCATCTCGCCGACCTGGACGCCGGACGGCAAGTACGTCGTTGTCTCGCGCAACGGCGCTGGCGCGGGCTACAACCTGTTCATGTATCACAAGGACGGCGGCACCGGACTCCAGCTCACCACGAGTCCCGCCGCAGCACCGGCGGCGGGTGGAGGCGGAGGTGGCGGGGGCGGGTTCACTCCGCAGAACTTCGTCGGCCCCGCATTCGGCAACGACTCGCGCTTCATTTATTCGGCGGTCCGCACGGCGGCCGGCGGCGGATACAACCAGACCTCACTCAACTGGCAGATCGGCGTCTACGATCGTCGCACGGGAAAGACGTTCGTGCGCACGCAGGCGGTCGGCTCCGGGATGCGCCCCGAACTGAGCCCCGATGGCAAGTGGCTCGTGTACGCCACGCGGAAGGATTCGCTCACCGCGCTCCGGTTGCGCGAGCTCGCGACGGGCGACGAGCGCTGGCTCGCGCCGAACGTACAGCGCGACGATCAGGAGTCGCGCTACAGTCGCGATCTCATGCCGCCTTTCGCCTTCACGCCGGACAGCAAGGCGATCGTCATCGCGCACCATGGAAAGATCTGGCGCATCGGCGTGCCCGACGGCGCGCAGACGATGATCCCCTTCAGCGCCGACGTGGATCAGATGATTGCCGGCGCGAACAAGATCGAATTCCCTTACGACGACTCCACGCTGCTCGTTCGCCAGATTCGGAACGCCACTCCGTCGCCGGACGGGAAGAAGCTCGCCTTCACGGCGCTCGACAAGCTCTGGCTGCTCGACCTTGCAGCCTGCCCGATGACCACGACGGGCGCTACGCCTGCCGCCTGCAAGCCGCGGAGGTTGACGACGTCAACCGACGTCGGTGAGTTCTCGGCCGCGTGGTCGCCCGACAGCCGCTACGTCTCGTACGTCACGTGGAATGAGCAATCCGGCGGCGACATCTATCGCATGCGCGCGGACGCATCGGGACGACCAGAGAAGCTGAGCAGCCAACCGGGCTTTTACGACAAGCTGACATACTCTCCGGACGGCAAGCGCCTCGTCGTCGCGCGCGGTCCGCGCGAGCAGCGCCGCGATCGCGACGAGCTCGATGGCAACAGCGCCGACGCAGCGGGTGTGGAGCTGGTCTGGTTTCCCTCCACCGGCGGCACGGTAACAGTCATCACACCGGTGACGCGGTTCGGACAGCCGCACTTCGGCCCCGACAGCTCGCGCGTCTACGTGTACGAGCCGGCTGAAGGATTGGTCTCGATGCGCTACGACGGCACCGACCGGCAAGCGCATCTGCGCATCGGCAATGCGAATCCAGGTGGTGGTGGCGGCGGCGGTGGTGGCGGCGGTGCGGATGAGGTGCTCATCTCGCCCGATGGCGAGCGCGCACTCGTGCAAGCCGGCACCAATGTCTACGTCATCTCGTCGGTACCGATGATCGGTGCCAGCCCGCCGGCGATCTCCATCACCAATCCGGCCCGCTCCGCGGTACCGGTGCGCCGGCTCACGAAGGTCGGCGGCGATTTCGCGCGTTGGTCGCATGATGGCAAACAGGTCGTCTACTCGCTCGGGCATTCGTACTTCGTCTACGATGTCGCGCGTGCCGACTCCCTCGTGCGCGACTCGACCGCTCGCGCGGACTCGATGCGTCTTGCCGGAGGAGGCGGTCGCGGCGCTGGAGCGGGCGCGGACAGCTCGGCTGGCGGTGCCCGGGCGTCGCGCGCGATCTATGAACCCTCACGCCTCGACGTCACCATCCGCGTCGCGAAGGACAAGCCGGCGGGCGTCGTCGTCCTGCGCGGCGCGCGCATCATCACGATGAAGGGCAATGAAGTGATCGCGAGCGGCGACGTCGTCGTGCGCGACAACCGCATCGTCGCCGTGGGTCCGACGGGCTCAGTAACGGTGCCGGCAGGAGCGAAGGTGATCGACGTCGCCGGCAAGACGATTCTGCCCGGCTACGTGGACGTCCATGCGCACATCTGGCCAGCGTTCGGCGTGCATCGCTCGCAGCCGTGGGAGTACCTGATCAACCTCGCCTACGGCGTCACGACCATTCGCGACCCGCAAACCTCCACCACCGACGTGCTCTCGTACGGCGATCTCGTGGAGACGGGCGACCTGATCGGCCCGCGCATTCTCGCGACTGGACCGGGGGTCTTTGCGCGCGACAGTATCAAGAGCCTCGACGATGCGCGCGACGTGCTGCGCCGCTACTCCGAGTTCTATCACACGAACACGATCAAGCAGTACATGGTCGGTGATCGGAAGACGCGGCAGTGGGTGATCATGGCGGCCAAGGAGCAGGGGCTGATGTCCACGCTCGAGGGCGGTCTGGATTTCAAGAAGAACATGACCGAGGCGATGGACGGCTATCAGGGAATCGAGCACACCCTGCCCATCGCGCCGATGTACAAGGACGCGATTCAGCTCTTCAGCCAGAGCGGCACGACCTGGACGCCGACGCTGATCGTGCAATACGGCGGTCCGTGGGCGGAGAACTACTGGTACGAGAACACCGACGTCGTGAATGATCCGAAGGTCAATCACTTCATGCCGCGTCATGTCGTCGAGGAGAAGACGCTGCGACGGCCCGGCTGGTGGGCGCCGTCGCAGTACTCGTTCCCGCTCTTTGCCGCGCAGGCGGCGAAGGTCGTCGCAGCGGGCGGTCGCGTCGGACTCGGGAGCCACGGCCAGTTCCAGGGACTCGGCGCACAGTGGGAGATATGGAACATCGCGTCGGGCGGCATGCCGCGGCACGACGTGCTTCGCGTCGCGACGATCTTCGGCGCCGAAGCGATCGGGATGGACAAGGAGTTCGGCTCGCTGGAGTCCGGCAAGCTCGCGGATCTCCAGGTGCTCGACGCCAATCCGCTGGACGACATCAAGAACACCAACACCATTCGCTACGTCATGAAGAACGGCCGTCTCTACGACGGGAATACGCTCAACGAGATTTGGCCTCGGCAGCGGAACGTCGCGAGTCTGTGGTGGTGGAGGGAGCAGGCGGGAGGAGGATCGCAAGACAGGTAGAGATCATCCGGACGCCTGGAGGCGCAACAGGTTCCTCACTCGCGCGCACAGTTCGGCACGATTCACGGGTTTGTGGCGCCATCATCCACGATCAGAATGCGCGCTGGAGGGGCAGCGATGGCCGGCCTCGGGTTCACGGTGCGGCCAGCTGAGCCGCGATGGTCGCCAGGAATTCCTGATAGCGCATCGGCTTGGCGATGTAGCCATCGCACCCTGCGGCTCGAATGCGCTCCTCGTCGCCCTTCATCGCCAGGGCGGTGAGGGCGATCACCGGAATGGCGCGCGTCGCGTCGTCCCGCTTGAGCAGCCGGGTGGCTTCGAGGCCGTCCATGTCGGGAAGCTGGATATCCATCAGGATCAGGTTGGGTTGCTCCTCGCGTGCCAACGTCAGCCCGGCCTCTGCATCCGTAGCGGTGAGCACTGTATGGCCCGCCGACTGAAGCAGGAACATCGCCAACGTCATATTGGCGGCATTGTCCTCGACGATCAGAACTTTTGCCACGTCAGGCGACCACCTGGCGCCCCGACATGGCCCGCCGGACTTCGGCCGTAAAGCGATCACGGCCGAACTCGGCCTTTTCCATGATCGTCGTCACAGAGCCATTCAACTTGGCGCGGTCCTTGGCAGTGATCCGCTTGGCGGTGACCACCAGGATTGGAATGCGAGCCGTGTCGGGATGTTCGCGCAGCGCCTCCACCACGTCGAAGCCGTTTACCTCCGGCATCATCAGATCGAGCACGATCAAGTCCGGCAGTTCCCGCCGCGCGGCATCGATCGCCTCGCGGCCGCCGTACGCGCGCAGCACGGTACTGGCCAAATCCAGGATGTGGACGGCGATCAGCTCCACCGCCTTGGGATCGTCATCGACCACGAGGACTTTGAGCGTCTGTCCCTGCGCGAGAGGAAATAGACCAAGCTCAACGAGCGACTCATGCAACTCCTTTCGGGATATGGGCTTTTGCATGACCGCCGCGGCACCGAGCGCGAAGCCCTTGTTAAAATCCGCCACGATCGAAATGATCACGACCGGGATGCGCCTGAGCGCCGGCACCTGCTTGAGGCGGCTGAGGAATTCCCAGCCGTCCATGTTGGGCAGCGTGATGTCCAGCGTGATCAGCGACAACGGGTGCTGCACCGCGAGCACCAGCGCGGCCTCGGCGGAGGCGGCGTGCAGCACCTTGAAGCCCTCCGCTTCAAGTAGCACGCGGATCAGTTCCGCGGATTTGTAGTCGTCTTCCACTACCAGCGCGGTGCGCGCCCCCGGCAGCGCCTTGATACGGCGGACGGGCGTCGCTCTGACCGGCGCGTACTCCCCTTCCTTCGGCGCCCGGAACGGCAGCCAGACCGTGAAGCATGAGCCCTCGCCCACTTTACTCTCAACCGCCACCGTGCCGCCATGCAACTCCGCGAGGAGTTTCACCATCGCCAAACCGAGTCCCGTGCCCTCGAATTTTCGCGCCAGGCTGCTATCGATCTGACTGAAGGGTTTGAACAGCTGCGCCAACTCCTTCGGCGAGATACCGATTCCGCTGTCGGTGACGCTAATCTCGAGAAACTGCGCGAACTCGTTGTCGGCCAACGGAAAGGTTCGACCGGTCCGGGAGCCGGAGATCTGGCCGACTTCGGCACGCGGGACGCGGCCGGCGCGAAGGGTCACATGGCCGCCATCGATGGTGAACTTGACTGCATTGGATAGCAGGTTGTACACGATCTGCTTGACCTTGCGCGCGTCCGTCAGAATCGAACCCAGATTCTTGGCGACGTCCATATCCAGGCGGATGTGGCGGGTCACGGCTTTCCCCTTGACCACGGACAGGCTGTTCTCGAACAACGAAGACACCTGCACCGGCTCCAGGTCGAGCAACATCTTGCCGGCTTCCACCTTGGACAGGTCGAGGATGTCGTTGATCAGAGAGAGCAGATGCTTGCCGCTGTTGAAGATATTGCCGATGAACCCTCGCTGTTGATCGGTCATATCACCGAGCATGCCGTCCCTGAGCAACTCGGAGAAACCGAGGATGGCATTCAGCGGCGTCCTCAGCTCGTGTGACATGTTGGCGAGGAATTCGGACTTCATGCGACTTGCGTCTTCCAGCTCGACGTTTTTCTGCTTCAGCGTTTGCTCGAAGCGTTTCAGCTCCGTCATGTCGCGCGCCGAGACGATTACACCCTGCAGCCTCCGGTCACGGTCGTGGAAGGTGGTCGCGTTGTAGGACACCACGGTGAGCGTGCCATCCCTGGCGCGCGCGGTGAGCTCGTAGTTGGTGACTTTGCCTTCGGTCAGCACGCGGTTGATGCCCGCTTCAGCCAGGCCCGAATCGGTGAAGTAGTTCTTGAACGGCGCGCCGATCAGCTCGTCACGGGTGCACCCGGTCAGCGCCTCCGTCTGCTTGTTGACGTCGGTGATGATGCCGCGCGGATCGGTGGTCATCTGTGCGTCGCTGTTGGATTCGATGAGCGAGCGCGTGTAGAAGTGCTGGTCGCGCAGTCGCTGGTCGAGCTTCATCCGCTCCTCTTCGACCTGCTTGCGCGCGGTGTTGTCGGTGCCGATCAGCAGATAGCCGATGATGGCGTCCTGCGCGTCGCGGAGTGCCGTGACGGATACCACCGCCGGGAAGCGGCTGCCATCCTTGCGGAAATACGTCAACTCATAAATGTCCTCGATCCCCCTCGAGGCCTTGAACACCAAG
>Ga0209638_1000278_pt1 | contig 34435 bp, 42 predicted proteins | sample BarGraNGADG00211_FD_184490 | JGI IMG/M metagenome (GOLD analysis project Ga0209638, IMG submission 184490) | Arctic peat soil microbial communities from Barrow, Alaska - Barrow Graham LP Ref core NGADG0002-211 (SPAdes) (version 2) | ecosystem: Environmental > Terrestrial > Soil > Wetlands > Peat...
CACATCGCTGTCGTTCCTGCTGGACATGGGAACACCGGTGAATACGGTCCAGCAGCGGGCAGGGCACTCAAAAGCGAGTGTCACGACGGATACATATGGTCACTCCCTGGGACATTCGGAAATTGAAGCGGCGGAACGGATCGAAGAACTGCTTACACCAATTGCAGTCAAATTGCAGTCAAAATGAAGCCTTCAGGAATTGATCCCCCATATATAGCACAAAAAAATAAGGGAATCCCAATATATGGTGGTAGAAGTAACGTATGGAAGCAGTGGAAATATCTGGGCCTGACTCTTAAGCAATTGGTTCGGGGTTCAAGTCCCCGGTCGGTCACCTAGATATGGCGGTAAAACGCTAAAAACCCCCTAAATTTGGGGGATTTTGTTTTAAAGTTGTCTATATAGACTAAATGTACAATTTGCGTTTGCAGTAAAACGCTTCAAGCTCACAGAAGTGGATTTGAAAAAGAGTACGACATCATTGTCAACGCAGACGACTCATAATCGCTTGGCCGCAGGTCCGAATCCTGCCGGGCCCACAGATGAAAGACCTCCTGACTGAAGTAACAGTAAGGAGGTCTTAATTTACAAGAAAGGATAATAATGTTTTATTATTAACATAAAGGATATAAATGTTAATAGTGAATTGCCTTATTCACATCTAATGCCCAGAGGGTCCCACCCCCATTGCCGGCAAAAGATAATGTGGAGAGTCTCAGGCCCGGGCTGAAGGGTGACCTCTCGCCGAACAGCGCGAACCCGGACATTTATTAAGTTAGGCAAAAGGGAATAAGAGAGTAGGAATTATGGTTAAGGAGGGATCGGCTTCCCTGTCTGTGCCGACTCGTCCCCAGGTCTAGTTTCCGTCTCGAAAGGTGGATTCGTCCTCCCGAGAAGCGCCCGTGTTGACGAGGTCATCCTCGCCTAGCTCTTCTAGCAGGCGGGTCATGTTCCGGAGCATGGAGGTAGAACGATCGCCGAGACGGCTGACGAAAATTGGGTATTCAAATGGACAAGCCCATCTATACTCTGATCTGGCAAGATATTGCCCGTGTCATGGTTGAGACGGAAGGTTTTGAGAAGGCCGCCGATTTCCCGACCGACGTGCTGGTAAATATGTTGAATACCATCGAGGACGGGCTGGAGTATCTGGGCTGGTATGACAATATCCAGAACAGCATACACCTGGCAGACCGGACGCCGCTGGTTCCGAATCCGGCAACCTCCGAAGACGGACACCTGGAGTCGGACTATGAAGACCGGATTTCCGGGACCGATGGGTAGGAGGCGAAGCATGTCATATGCCTCCGAACACCGTCGCTCACCTGCACTGCACCGAACGCAGCGCGGTGCAGTGTGTCCCCTGTGCTGACCAAGGCCCGCCAACTGGACATCGCCATGGACTCATCCTCGGAAGCCTTATATGTGGCGCTCAACGCTGGCATCAACATCTGGTGTACACCGGAAGACCATCCGCAAGACCATCCGCAAGACTGGGACGGCGTTCCTTTGATTGCTGGAGCTTTTACCAAGCCCTTCGGGTTCGTGGGCACAGCCACATGGATGTGGGAGAACGAGCGTATCGTCGCTGTCTCCCTGGATACCGATGCCTACGATCTGGCCGACTACCGCCCGGAGAACCTCGAATGGGCAGAACGGAAGGCTTGCTGGCTGTTCGGGCAGGCCGGTGTGCGTTGCCTGCCGATTGTCGTTGAGTAATCCCCTCTCTTATAACAAACCAGGGCTTGAGGAGAATTTCCTCAAGCCCTGGCAATGCTCTTATTCTGGATTTGTTTCAAACTCGCGGTACGAAATTTAGTTCGATCCGGACATCCAACGCCTTGGTGACGCGATCCAGAAAGAATAAGCTGGGAATGCTCTAACCGTTTTCCAGCTCGGCAATCTTGGGCTGGCGCGTCCCGACAATCGCGACCAGCTGCGCCTGTGTCAGGCCACGATTGTTGCTTGAAGAATAACAACACCTGGCTCGTCATTCACTGGACGTCGCCTCGACCAGGCCTCGGTGAGCGGTGCCGAAGCTGCCATTGGTTTTGATGTTTCGGTAAAGAAGAATGCTACCGATCATGAAGCCCAGCTGACCGACTACGTTGACGGACTCCTCGACCCATTGCATGGTCAAGGTTTGTTGATTGCTGGCTAGAGCCCCCATGGCGAGGAATCCCAATACACCGATGATGAAACCAATAGCGGCGATATTCGCCTTTTGGCGAAAGGCCAGATAGGTTAGGATTCCTTCAGCTCCTAGACTAGAGACAATCATCACTACCAGGAAGGGGAGTTTCCAAGCAACGATGGATAATATCGCACTGGAGGCTTTGCTCCTCATTTGACCGCGCACGATGAAGATCACCGCAGCGAACATTCCCAGGAAGCCGAATGCCGAGAATACGAACTGGCCCTGGCTCATCCATTGGATGTCAGCGATGTTGGTGGTATACAGCAGTTTCCAGGTGGCTGTCAGAAACCCGCTCAGGAATACAAGCAGCGTCCCAGCCATGACCAGACGTCCGACAGATTTACCACTGCAGAGAAAGCCGATGCGCACCAGGAAGAACGCGCCGGCCAGGAAAGCCAGGGGAGGTATAAAATCAAAAATGGCTAAAGAAATGGGATATGTTTCCATGTGGATGTCCTTGTCTTCATATCATTTATCTAACACGTATCGTAGCAGTAGACCCTGGCACGGGCGTCCTCGCCTGTGCCCTGCCAGAACCAGTTTAATGCGGGTATGGAGAGAAGCACCAATGCGCCTGTCAGGATATTTCCTAAGTTCCACTTTGAGTCTGTGGCCCGTACAATGCTCTACCAACTTGGCCCTTGAACTGACTCAGCGGCCTGAATTTTGTGTAGCATACTCCTCCATTAATAATTCAGCATTCTTTCTCTGGAAATTCGCCTCGGTCAGCACATCTGGCTGGTGTAGTTGGAAAAGTTGCCTCAGGAAGTCCGCAGTATTTAGTGTTGGTTTGTCACCAGCAAAACTTCAGTGTTTCCGCGCTCGACCCTTTCCTTGGCGTTGATCATGGGGGTTTTGTGCAGAATGGGCTGACCATGTCTGCAAAATTAATGCTGCCGATGGTGTGGGTGGGAGCCATCAAGGACTGGGGGGCAGAGCCAGCCGGCTGATGACCCCAGGGCAATCGTGGCACTATGCGGCGATTAGGTGAAGCCACTCACCGATGGCGCTGAATCGTTTTTCATCGGCGTAATTGCTCGCATATAGCCAATGAAAATCAGGACTGCACCGAAGAATTCAAACACATACAACATGCTGCCTATTCCAAAGCGACTGAAGGTCCCCCCAAATGCAGGAAGAATTGCCCCTGCGGCAATCAGTACATTACCTATTACGCGATGCAACAGAATCCGCTTGCGCCAAAATATCCATGCTGACCATACCGCACCCCCAACCAGCATCACCGTCCCATATAGATTGAAAAAAGGTGTTAGCATACGAACCCCTGGCGTCACAATCGCATGCCCGCTCAATTCGCTGCCGGTATGAAGGCTACTTGTCAGCAAAGTGGGATCCAGTTCAGCCGTAAAGACACGTATCAACCCATAGATGGACCCCAAGGCTAGTAAAATCATCAAGGCATGCGCCCAACGCGGCTTAACCAACAGGTAGACCGTGCCTTGTCCCAGCCAAGCAGCCACCAAGAGTGCCCCAAATAGATACCACATCCGAAAAATCAACGGATTCCAACCCAAAGCCCCGTAATAGGCTTCACAAAAGCCACCTATTCCATAGAATACCATCCCAATCCCCCATAAAAGTTGATGGAGACCACGACGCTTCCAATAGCGCTTCAAAATCAAAAACGCAAAGAGGAAACTCAGGACACTTGAAACAAAAGGCAACAAGGTATTGATTACAGTCATGTTAACTCCTATAGAAGAAGGAATACGAAACTCACCGCTCTAATGAGGCACAGTTAGTCCCAGGCTATTACCTTGTGCCAGGAAAGAAGCCAACCATGACACCAACAATGAAGACCAACAAAACAATGATAGCCACGATAATGATTACCAACACAATAGGTATTATCTTTTCGTACAACGGTGGATATCGACGTTTCGGAGGCACTCTGTTCTTGTCGTTCAATTCTTATCGCTCCTGTTCTCGCATCTAACGCTCTTGAACAGCATGTGCCTATTTGCGAATGGTGCGGAAAACCTGGGTGTAGTACTGGAAGCTGGAAACAAATAAACTGGTGCCCAGCCCGATATACAGGATTGCCAGGCAGGGCTTGGGGATGGGGGAATATAGGCGAAGGTAAATCCCCATAGCGATCATCACCAGGACCAGGGGATAACTGGTCCATTTTTGGAAGGCGAACAAGCAGACTCGTTCCTTGGGAAGGTCGATGATGCGTTGGACATTCCTGGAGGCCAGCTTCGAAAAGCCGAAGAAATAAACCCCAGCAGCCAACAGCAGGCCAGCCAAAATTAGGGGTAGTACGGTCCATGAGTGGACAAGACCTAACCAGGTGGCAGCAAAGACGATCAGCATTACGCCTACACCCGACCACATGATCCCAGCGGTGAAATGCAGCCATATTTTCTTCGTTGCAGGCGTCCAATTCTTTTTTTGGTCCACTAAGTTAGCTTCCATGAATGAGATTTCATGCAGAGGAAAAACCGAGCACAAAAGCGGCATTTGTCAAAAAAAGCAGTCCCGGCAGGATCTTCAAGATCGTTTCTCGAGAGAGGATGGGTTTACCGGCTTTCAGGAAGGAGAGCAGCAGCCCACCCAGGCCGATCAGCGCCCCGCCCAGGCCAACCAGGGCGAAGCCGGGTACAGCACGGCCAGTGAAAGCCAGGAGGAAGGGCAGAAGGAAGATCACCATCCCGGCGATACCATGTACGGCTGCAAGAACAAAGACAGGCAGCTTGTTCTTCATCGGTATGGAGCGGGAAACAACGATGGCCAGAAACCCGAGGATGGCAAAAATGAGGTAAAAGGTCCGAATTGCCACAAGTTGCTCCCAAACCAACCCCACTGACAGGCTGAGCGGGATGACCGTTGCGAGGATGACCACGATCGGGCTGTCCAACACGTCGAAGCCAAGAATGATCAGCAGCAATCCAGCCACGAGTAAAACTCCAAAGGCAATTGAATAAGCAATGATGGGTAGAGTGCTGAGTTTGTCTATCCCGACAACAATTTGGTAAGCAGCCAGGAGGCCGGTGAGGAGCAAAAGGATGCGGTCAAGAAAGGTCATTTTCATTTGGGAATATTCCCCTCTCTTAAAAATGGAGAGGGACTGGGTAGGGGCTAAACGGAAAGTAAGATCATCGACGCCAGCATGTACAACGAAGCGTATTTGAACAGTCCGAAATTGACCCTTTCGGTTGGATGGAAGACGCTGGCAACCGCCAGCAGGAACAGCCCAAGAGAAAGTACCGCCAGCAGTCGGACAAAGCCCCATTGCATCCCGATCAGGATGCCTGCCGTGCTGATGGAAAGTGCGGCGATCACACTCGATACAGCAATCATGAGGCGAGTGAATGGGAAACCGTAAACGGAGGGGAAAGTTGGGATTTTCGCGGCTTGATAATCTTCGTGGTAGCGCATCGAGAAGGTCAGGATGTGTGTGGGGATCCAGAAAAGGACGGCCAGGGCAAGCAGGATGCCGATGCCATCAATATGACCGGTGCCGAAGACACGTCCAGCCAGGATGGGCATACCGCCTGAAATCCCACCCCACACGATGCTCCAGCAAGTGCGCCTTTTGAGCCACAGCGTGTATACCACCACATCGAAGAACAGTCCGGCAAAGACGGCCAACCCGTAGAGCGGGGACATGGCGACTGCCATCCCGACACCCAGCACCGAAACAATCAGTCCGAAACGCAGGGCTTCTATGGGGGTGACGCGGCCATCTGCCAGCGGACGGTGGTGGGTGCGGTTCATCACCGCGTCGAGATCGCGGTCGTACCACATGTTGAGAATGGTGCTTCCGGCGATCGCCATGAATAAGCTCAAGGCCAGACCGAAGAAATCGTACCAGTGCATTACCGGGCAACGGGCACTCATAAACCCAGCCAGGCCGGTAGAGAGCAGCAACCCGGTCTGAAGAGACTTGGTCAGCGGCCAGTAGAGACGAAATTTGGCAAGGAAGACTTTCAATGAATACTCCTAAAATACGGTCATCAGACTTTCGGGCGGCTGGATCATTCGGGTTTGCCTAATTATCTGATTCCCAAATCTCTGCTTACGGATTTCTCAAGCATCTGAATCCAACGCCCGGGCTGTAATACGTGGGTGTGGCGTTGTTGCGTACCCAAACGCGCAAGTCCATATCGTAAGTATCCTTTGAACCGCCGCGCATGTAGCGGTAGTGTTGGCCCTCATATACATCACCGGTCCATTGCCACACATTCCCGGCCATATCGTATAGGCCATAGGGGCTGGCCGAGTCGAGCGTAGCATAACTGCCATAAGTATTGCCATTAAAGAAGCCAACCGGAGTTGTGCGAGAACCGAAGGAATTCATATTTTCAAACGGGTCTCGGCTGGCGTAGAAATTGGCATTGTTGCGGGCAATCTCGTCACCCCACGGGAACGGACGATCGTCAGCAGATCCGCGTGCAGCTTTTTCCCATTCGAGTTCGGTGGGGAGACGAAAACCATAGTAACCGCAGTAAGTCCACGCGCCAAACCAGGAGACGTTCGTCATCGGATGATTTTCCCACCCGGGCTTCACTGTGAACGCCGCCCCGTCGAACAAAAACCGGGAAGCAGCATCATCCGTCGGGATAATGATGTAATCGCCCCGGTCAATCCGGATCTCGTGCTTGACGCCATGGAACACATCACCGGGGTAGAAGCCGACAATCTGATTGCCTTGCACTTTGAGTGTATTGTCTGCCAGAGCCGCGTTCAGAAAACGCACAAACAGGGACACGGTCACGTCGGACACCATCATCTCGTAGTCGTAGTCAATAGAAGCAGGGTGGTCGAACTGACCCTCGAGGAAGGATCCGGCCGGGATGAAAGCCCAAGCTCCCGGATCTACACCTGTTGCGTAGGTTTGGACGGGAGTATTCAAGTCTACGGGAGCGCAAGAAACTGAAAGGAGGATGATCAGGATTGAAGTCCAGAGCGTGCGCTTCATATGGTCACCTCCTCGGAGAGTTCGTGATCCACTTCTTTTGTCCAGCGCCCTTCCTTTTTGAATAAGTCGACCAAGCGCCAGATCATTACGATGGCGAGAAGTAACAGCAACATACCGAGGCCGAAGTCAATGGCGTACATTAGACCGTTAACCAGTGGCTGTTGTACAGCCTCTGTTATAAAGAGACGTTTCATTTCAAAGATGGTGACTGCGCCAAAGGCGATGTCGGAGAGAATGATGATGGACCAGCCATACCACTTGCGGATCTTACCCTTCAGGCCGAGCATATCGCCATAGTAGAGCAGGATGATGGTAGCGATGATGGCCGAAAGCACGTGCCAGTGACCGGTCAGTTCGATGCGCTCTTCGTGGGCGGGCCAGACTCGGAAGATCTCGTCCAGTTTGACAGCCATGAAAATGCCGATAAAACTGGTGGTGAAGTTCATGAAAAGCATCTGCCAGAGCGGACCGAAACGGAGTGGGTCGCGCACAAGTGCGCTGATCTTTTGGCCGAGGTTGGGTTTCCGGATGTGAGCCGTGCCTTCACGAATCAACCGACCCCATTCCCAAATCAGCAGGAGCAGCGCCGCTAACATGGAAGGTGTCGCACCGACGTAGATGATCATGTGGGCAATCGGTTCCAGCGGGGTGGCCACACCCCACACGCCCAGGTTAAGTACGATCGTGCCCAGGATCATCAACGGCATGGCGATCTTGTGCAGAATGCCTTTGAAGTTCAGCCAGCGGCCAATGATGAGGGTGATCATGATGGCGATCAGAGCCAGCATGATGTGCAAGTGACCGATCACCGAGTATTCCATAACGGTTTTCTCTGGCAGGCGGATGATATCCTGGGCCATGAAGGTCTCAAAACCGTTTCCGTAGAACGAGCCGGGGATGGCACCGAATAGCGCTGAAATGACGGTGGTAAGGGCGGTCGCGAAAAAGGCCACGCGCTCTATATCCAAGCCTTTCTTAGTGCGGGCATAGGCGATATCAGGCTGGTAGTATTCCTTGTTCCATGGCCAGAGGGCAATGACCAAAAAGACGCCTGCGAAGAAGATCAGGCTTAGACCAGTGATGTACAGACCGTGTAGGGCCCAATTGTGACCCCAGTAAGCAAAACCCATGCCGAAGATCATGGTCAGCATATAACCAACCGTAATGAGCACACGCACGGCCAGCTTGTAGAACTCTTTCATTTTCAGCAGGCTGGTTATCATATAGGTCTCGATGGCGACCACAGCCATTGCGATGGAATGGTACAGGATAATAATGCGCCCCTCGCGCTCAGCCTGGACGAGATTCATCTTGAGGACGCGAATGACAAAGTCGCGCACGCCCATCTCGGCCATTGGCCCGGAGAGCATCCCGAAAATAGCAGTCTCCAGTCCAATCATGGCAATCGCCACCAGAATCAGGCCTTTGGTTGAGTGAAAGAGGTAACTTAAACGTTTGGCCATTATTATGATTCCTCCGTCGATTATCGGAAAAGCATTAAATTAAAAACTGCATTGTGTGCTTTGTACATGGTATCACAATGCAGTTCGAGTGTCTTTGATTTATGTCAAATCAAGGAGAGGGAATTTCCGGAGTAAAAAAACTTGAATATATTATCTATTACTCCCGTAAACAAATAAGTGTTTCGGTTCAGCTTGCGTCAGTCTAGCCAGCTCTTCCGGTTTTAGTACAGTGATCGTGGCCCTCGTCGTTGTAATAATCCCTTGACATTTTAAGATATTCAGCGACCTGCTGATCGCTTCAGGAACAGAAGAAATGTGTGCTGCCATCTCATTAATCGAGTTTTCGTGACGGTTTATTGGTACCTGACCCTCCGCACTCAATTCATAAATCAATTTTGCCACGCGGTTTGGCACAGTTAGGAAAGATAGGTCAGCGTAGCTATCCAAGAGTTGTCTGTAGCGACCCGCCATAATTCCCAGCAGCCCAATTGCGACTTCCATGTATTGACCTTGTGCATATCGACGGATTAGTTTTTGGTAAGCCTTAAGACTGATTTGCCAGGCAAAACAATTTAGAGTCGAAATAGCAGTGTATGGGTTTGGGCCGCCATCCATTAAAGCCACCTCGTTGAACATGATGACTGGATCAATATCTGCAATAATGCTTTGCTGACCTTTTAAGCCAAGTTTGCAAATGTGCACATGACCTTTGAGTAACACAAACATACCTGCGCATGGCTCACCTTCGGAGAAAATTATTGCGTCGGGCGAGAAAAGGCGCATTTGTCCCGCGAGAATTATAGCCAATCTGTCAGTCAGGGATAATTTCAGGAAGTGGCTGACATGTCCAAGTCTTTCAGCTAACGTATCAGGTGTTTCCATAATAATGTTGTATCAGAAATTTTGTCGAATGTCAAACCAATCGCTTTTATATTCAAAAAAAACGGGTGAATCCTTTTTAGTTTATTTGACTCAAGGTTGGACAAACTTGACAATTATCAAGTCGGCCTTTGACAATAATCAATGACTTTGGACAACGATTGTGATACTTTTAACAATACCGGAACTCTAGCAAGGTTACCTCTACATTTTCATTTGTCAAATGAGAAGGAGAATGCATATGAAAAAAGCAATAAATAAAACCCGTCCTCCCAATTTGCACTGGTTCATCGCGGGTGGGGCACTGATCTTATTAGCCTTGGTGCTCTACGCTTGCGCGCCGGCGCCCACGCCCGAGCCGACAGATACTCCCCTCCCGCCTACGCCTACAGCAACACCCATACCGGATCAATCGGCGATCATAACAGCATGGGGGGATGGTCCGCATAGTGCAGCATATGACCTTGGTAAAGGCCCCAATACCATGTGTACCCGCTGCCATTCGCCGCAGAACTGGATACCGGGTTCCAAGGTGGGTACTGCCCCTAACTGCGTTACCTGTAAATTCCCAACCGATAAAGAATTGCGTATTGCCCCTTCATTTGCAGAAGGTGGAATGGACTTGGTTACTGAACAGCAGTGGGTTGGAATTCCCTGCGCACAATGCCACGAGGTTGACGCGAACGGGACCGCCAGTGCAGAGATTGCCTGGCTCACTCCGATAACCTTGACATACGAGAAAATCAATACCTCGAATGAACTGTGTACGAAATGCCACGCGAACCCCGCAGGCGCCAAGGTAAGTAGTGCCGGGTTATCGGCGAATCACGAGATCAACCTGGGTGGCAGCGCACATATGAATTATGCCGGAGAATGGCCGCAAGCCGATCGCCCAAAGTATTGCACCGACTGCCACGATGCGCACTCCAGCGCGGTCAAGCAGTGCGTGGATTGCCACGCGGATACAGCCGCCACGCATACCAAGGTCGCACCTATGATGGGGGGCGATGTGACCTGCATGGCCTGCCACGATGCCTCTGGAGCAGCTGTAGGTCGGGCGGAAGAGGGTGGCCTCTTTACAACGATCCTGACCGCTCCCGGACACGGAACTGCACCAGCCACAACTGCAGAGATCGTATCGCATAGTATCGTATATATGGTTTCCTGCAACCGCTGCCACAAAGCTGGTAACACTTATGGACTAACCGTCCTAACAGCATCTGGGGCGCCTGCCCCAACCCCGACCGCGGCTCCCACACCGTAAATCCATCTTGAAAGGTGAACCTTGCAGAGAAAAACCTTATTCCTCAGTATGATTGCAGCAGCGTTCCTTATTGTTGGTCTGGCCGCCTGTCAACCGGGGAAGGAGAAAACTCCAGAGGTACTGGCGTCACAGCCGGTTCCATCAGTTCCATCCAACGAGGGGAGCCCCACCGGGGCTCCCCAAATTACCGGCAACCCAACAGAAATCAATCCTGACTTAATCCAGGTTATATGGGAGACCAGTCCGCATGCGCATACTTATGTTTTAGATGAGTTGGGAATTAACAGCTCGTGTGCGCGCTGTCATGCGCCAACCAGCTATATCCCATCAATGAACGATATGCCAGAGAGTTGTTCAACCTGTAAATTTGAAGTTCCCCCTCCACCCCCAACAATAGCAGAGGCTGATTGGCAAAATATACCCTGCAATATCTGCCATCGGGTGAAGAAAGATAAGGTCGATCCAAATTACACCTGGTTGTCGATCCCGCCAATTGATGAATATGAGGATGTCGCCTCCACAACCGAGCTGTGCTTGAAATGTCATGGCCAGATAGACCTTGCCGGCCACGGAAAGTCGGATCTGGCGAATGCACATGCCGGGTATGCCTGCACTCAGTGTCACGATGCCCATACCACCACAGCTACATGTGAATCAGAGATGTGCCATGCGAATGTCTTAAACCCAACGGCTCCCATCCCAGGCCACGATGAGAATCATAAAACAGTAACCTGCTGGGCTTGTCATGACGCGGCCGGGATGGCAGTTGGCCCTGATGATCAAGGAAATTGGGTCACATTTCTGCCTGCCTCCTCGATCCCTTATGCAAGCCACAATATCGTCAAGCAGGTATTATGTGAACGTTGTCACTTTTTGAATAATCCTTGGAATTTATCAGGGAAAGTCCCATAAATCACACTTTGATTTCCGGAATTGTTTCCGCGTATCAAAATTTGTCAGGAGGATAAGTTATGAATAAAGTATCAGGTAAAATTTTACGCGTAATCGCCATTGTGTTAGTGGCGATTACCGCTGCTATGAATATTCTGGGAGGTGCCGGCACAACATGTGCAGCTTTCTTTACGAAAAATTACCCTCCCTATTGGGTGTTGATCAAGCCAGTAGACTACCGGTGGCTTTACCAAACCTTTGTCATCACCACGCTTGTGGTCGGGATTGTGGGGATTGCCGTCTTGGTCGGATTGATTCGCGGCGGAAAACATGCGTATCGAAACGCCTTGATTATCTTGGGGATCGGTTCGGTGCTGAACGCGATCCATTACATTTCATCCCTCGCGATAATCGGTAAAGCCGCGCCTGCCAATGTTGTATTCTATATCAATCTCTTTACCCTGATCGTCTTCCTAATCTTGGCCATCCCTGGGCTTCGGGCATTGGTGGACTTCTCTAAAAGCAGTAAAAACGCCGATAAAATGACCGGCGGGGGAGTAGCAGCCCTGGTCGCTGGCATTGTCATCTTATCAACCCCAATGTGGGTGGGTGTCTCGCATGCTTATTTGGGAAGTAATTGGATGGAGGGATTTGCCTGGCCCATCTATGTCTCTGGGACAATTTTGGCTCTCGGCGGAATGAGTTTGCTTGCAAGGGGAGCATGGATAACACAAGACAAGGAAATCGGTGAAGTTAAGGTTCAGGCATTCTAAAGCTCGTTTATGATTGGAAATCCCCAGCGCTTTTGCGCTGGGGATTGGTTGCTCCTTTCTGTGTCTTGCATGTACACCACGCCCTCGAGAGAGGGCAATGTTGTTGGATTGGATGTGCTTAGTTAACATGAGTGCCAGGTGTTTGAACAGGTTGCGCTAGGATTGAACATCCAGCAGATTAGGCGGCTCTCGCCGTCACGCTTAAGACGATTGCCTGCCATCGTGAAAGAATAATGCCCAAGCTCAATATCCATCCCCTCATCGAACTGATTAAATTTGGCATTCGCAACGGGTAATTTAATTTCACATATAATGTTGAATTTTTATCCTCAACATGGCGTAGATTTTCATATGTAATATTACTGTGGGACGTGAGAGAAGAAAATTTGGAGGTATGCAATGCAGAAATCCCTAATAAGGGGTGTACAAGGTCGCGGGAAATTCATTATTGGCGGTATGTTCATCCTGGCAGCTATCATCTATTTGATCGTTTCGGCAACTCAGTCGAACGCCGAATACTTTATGACAGTGAATGAGTTAAGATCGAAAGGCAACAGTCTGGTTGGACGCAGTCTGCGTATCTCCGGTGCGGTTATTGGCGATACCATCCAATACGACCCACTGACGATGAATTTGACCTTTGACATCGCCCATGTCCCCGGAGATAATGCCGCCATTAATATGGGCGGGGGATTGGCTGCTGTGCTGCATACAGCAGTTACAGATCCCACACGGACGCGGCTGACCATTATTTATAACGGCCCGAGGCCGGATTTACTTCGAGATGAAGCACAGGCGATCATTACCGGTCATTTAGGTGAGGGCGGAATTTTTTATGCCGATGAACTTTTGCTCAAATGCCCCACCAAATACCAGGAAGGAATTCCAAGTCAGGTTGTTAACAGTAATTAGACTGTTGGCGTGATGAGATTATTATTTAAGGTCTCTTCGCAACTTACATTCTTCCAGGAGTCTTCATGCTTGCACAATTCGGCATTGGTATGTTCTTACTGACATTCCTGCTGGCACTTTTTAGCGTAGGCGCGGCTGTTGCGGGATACTTCAGCAAGTCGGACCGCTGGGTGGAAGCCGCCCGGCGTTCCATGCTATTAATTTTCCCGCTCATTACGGTTGCAGCCTTAACTCTCATTTACCTGCTCGTCACAGGACATTATGAAATCGAATATGTCTATTCGGTGACAAGCAACGACATGCCGTTCTATCTCAAGGTCACCGCCCTGTGGGGCGGACAGGCCGGGTCGCTTGTTCTCTGGTCGTGGCTGATGTCCGCCTTTGCCTCGGCTGTCACTTTACGCAAGTGGGAACGCGATCGCGAACTGCTCCCCTGGGTTATCGTGGTAACTTCGGTGACGCTAGCTTTTTTCCTGTCCCTGACTATTCTCTACGAGAACCCATTTGCTCGCTGGTGGCAAACCACCGCAGGCGACTTTGTGCCGCGCATGTTCGCACCTGCTGGAGCTGTTGCTATTACTCCCATGGATGGACAGGGTTTGAATCCGCTCTTGCGCCACCCCGGTATGATCGTCCACCCACCAATGCTATATCTGGGCTTTGTTGCGTTTGTGATACCGTATGCCTTTGCTATCGCCGCCCTGGTGACTGGGCACTCTGATGATCGCTGGATCCGGCTCACGCGGCGATGGACATTGGTTGCGTGGGTATTCCTGTCTATCGGCTTGGTACTGGGCATGCGCTGGGCCTACGATGTGCTTGGCTGGGGTGGCTACTGGGCTTGGGATCCGGTTGAAACTGCTTCCCTGATGCCCTGGTTAACTGGGACGGCATTCCTGCACTCGGTCATGATCCAGGAAAAGCGGGGAATGTTCAAACAATGGAACATGCTGCTCATTATCCTGACCTATGCCCTGGTCATCTTTGGCACCTTCCTGACCCGCTCCGGGGTGTTTTCTTCGGTCCATGCATTCTCTCAAAGTGCCATCGGTCCCATGTTCTTTGCCTTTATTGGCATCACCTTTGTCACATCGCTTGCCCTATTAATTTATCGCTGGAAAGACTTGCGAGCAGAGGTAGAGATGCGCTCGCTGTTTTCGCGCGAAGCATTCTTTCTGCTCAATAATCTACTTTTCATGGGAGTTCTAATAGTTTGTTTTTGGGGTGTAATCTTCCCCTTGATCTCGGAGCTGGTTACTGGTCAGAAAGTTACCGTTGGACCGCCTTTTTACCAGCGCGCCAACGGACCGTTGTTCGGAGCGTTGATGGCCATCATGGGCATCGCCCCGCTTACAGCCTGGGGTAGGTCCACAGCTGGGACACTCGGCCGGATGTTGTGGAAGCCTGCCATTCCGAGCCTGTTGACCACAGTCATTTTATTATTTCTCGGCATGCGAAATTGGATCGCGCTGATCGGTTTCACATTGGTGGCATTCGTGATCTTTGTGACGATCTATGAATTCTGGAGCGGGGGGCGCTCACGAGAAAAAAAGGTTAAAGAAAATTTCCTGGTTGCCCTCTGGCAATTGGTTGGACGCAATCGCCGCCGTTATGGAGGCTATCTGATCCACCTCAGTATGGTGGTTATGGCCATCGGTATCCTGGGCATTGAAGTGTACCGGACCACCACGCAAAAAACACTTGCGGTTGGTGAAGATATCCAAATAGCTGGGTATACTCTTCGTTATAACTCTCTGGCGCAATTCCCTTCCACAGATGGGCGTTTTGTGACGCGTGCCAACATGAGCGTTTTCCGGGATGGGAAGCTTCTGGGCAATCTCTATCCCCGCTATGATTATTACCCAACAAGCGGGCAAATGATGACGGTTGCTGGTGTGCGCTCCACTCTGGCAGATGACCTATATGTGGTGCTGGTTAACTGGGAGAATGTCTCTTTAATCCAGGCTCCTTTTAAGGTGTACCATAATCCCTTGATTAACTGGCTCTGGATAGGCAGCCTGATGTTCATCTTCGGATTCCTGGTGGCGGCCTGGCCAGATCGCGAGAAAGAAAAACGGGAAGAGTAAAAATGAAAACAAAAATCATCGTTCTTTTAATTTGTTACTTCCCGCTTATTATGGCTGTTTTCATTCCGGCCGTTGCAGTCTCTGCTCAACAGCCAACACCTTCCGATGACGAAATGAATGCCATTGCCCGTCAGTTGTACTGCCCGGTCTGTGAGAATACCCCGCTGGATGTTTGTCCAACAACGGCCTGTCATCAGTGGCGCGAACTCATTCGCCAGATGCTGGCAGAAGGGAAATCCGAAGCGGAGATCAAGCAGTACTTTGTTGACTATTATGGTGCCCGTGTCTTGTCTGAGCCGCCTATTACAGGGATCAACTGGCTAGTGTATATCGTCCCTCCAGTTACGTTTTTAGCGGGGGTTTACCTGCTCTTCCGGGCGTTCCAGATCTGGAAGCGAATGGCGAAAGAACCGGAAATGGGTGTGGACAAGTCTGACTCCCCCAGAAAGGTTCCAGAATCTTCAAAAAGGTCCGGGAGCGCTGAGGATGGTAAGTACGTCGTCCGCCTTGAAGAAGAACTCAAGAAACGTAAATAGGAGACTGACTTAATGTTACAAGAACCGGATAATGCTCTTGCACCGAAACGCGGCGTACCCATCTGGGCGCAGATACTCGTGTGGATTGGCTTACTGGGTCTGCTCGGTTTGCTGGCTGCCGGATTGTTGAACGCCAAGAATCCAATTCTGGCTGTCGGCTCACCTGTCCCCGATTTTACGCTGACATTGTTCAGCGGTTACGAATACAACGGTGCTCCGGAAGTCAAACTCTCCGATCTGAGCGGAAAAGTAGTGGTGATAAATTTCTGGGCCTCCTGGTGCCAGCCATGCGCAAGTGAAGCTCCGGACGTGGAAGCTGCTTGGCGCTCCATCGAAGGGACGGACCAGGCGATTTTTCTGGGTGTAGATTACGTAGATACAGAGCCGGAAGCACGTGAATATATGACTAATTTCAACCTTAGTTACCCCAACGGCCCCGATATGGGGGGGCGCAACTCGCAGAATTTTAACCGCAACATGGGCGTGCCGGAAACATATATCATCGATCAAAATGGTATCCTGCGATTCATCCAGATTGGACCGTTTCAGTCCGTTGCGAAAATCCTGGCGATCATAGATCCATTAGTGGCAGGGAGATAATTTTGATAGAGCCGGTTGCAATTTTCCTCCTCCTGGTCGTACTCGCTTTCATTGCATTCGTCGTTGCCCGTCCGTTTTTCGAACAGCGAGACGTCCGTGCTGTCAAGAGTAGCCACGAATTTTCGTCTCTGCTGGCCGAGCGCGAACGTCTGTTAACCGAGTTGCAGGAACTGGATTTCGACCAGTCCCTCGGGAAAATCCCGTCGGAAGATTACCCTGCCCAGCGCACAGAATTACTCCAAAAAGGTGCAGATATCCTACGCCATTTGGATGACATTAGCCCTAGTACTGCGAGACAGGCCAACGGAAAAGCGCCACGCGCCGATAGCACTCTCAAACTCAGTACTCTGCTTTCGGATGACGAGCTGGAAGACCTGTTTGCCAAACGCCGTTATGCCAACAAGGAAATGATTACTGACTTTTGTCCCAAGTGCGGGAAGCCTGTTCGGCAATCGGACGATTTCTGCACATCCTGCGGGAGTATATTAAAATAGCAATTTTAAAACCGTCAGGGATTCGTTCTACCTCCTTTGCAGGGACGTTTTTGGATGGCTATCACTAAAAGAAAAGGATCCTTCAGGTGAAACCTCAATCGATAGCTCTAAAAGTACTCAACATTATCTCTGTTTTACTGTTCATCATCGCTCTTGGTATGGTTTTTGTATACGCGCCGCTGGAAGTGACTATGAATTACGTTCAGAAAATTTTCTATTTCCACATAGCCAATGCTTGGGTTGGGATGCTCGGCTTCCTTGCCGCGGCTGTATCTGGAGTAATCTACCTAGTCAAGCACGACCAGAAATGGGATAACATCGAGCTGGCCGCAGTGGAAATAAGCTTGGTATTCTTTTTCATCGCCATCGTCACTGACTCCATATGGGCACGTCCCACCTGGGGTGCTTACTGGACCTTGGAACCGCGCCTGACACTGCTGCCATCCTCGAGATAGTTTATATCGCCTACCTATTGCTTCGGCAGAGAATTGACGACTCCGATCGGCGCGCCCGTTTCAGCGGAGTCTATACGTTCATTGGTGCGATCAGTGTACTGATCTCCTTCATGTCCATCCGACTGTTCCGCACCATCCATCCGGTGGTCATCGGGTCGAATCCCGCCGCATCAACGGGTAGCTTCGATATAACCTCAAAAATGCTCATCACACTGTTCTTTGCTCTATTCATCTTCTCGGTCATCTTCGTCGACCTTTTTTGGCATCGCATCCTCCTTGGACAGCTTGCCCAAGAGGTTGAACAAATCTAACTTGATGAATTGCAATAAAGGAGGATGCCATGCTTAACGAAGCCATTTCAATAAATTACATGCTTGCCGGGTATGCTGTGATCCTCACCGCGCTGGCAAAATACCTCGTCAGCCTCTTCACCCGCTGGAGCAGCTTTAAGCGGGATTTAGTAATGCTCAAAGAAATTCAAAAAAAACGTGAATCCGGGATTATAAGGCTACGGTCCCGGATATTGTTGATTTCCAAATAGGTAACGAACTGGGCAGTGTATGCAGTTGGTGGGTTATTTACCTTCAATCAGAGCTTCGGGAGAGCCGTTGCCACAGATTCGGCCAGACAAGCAATACAAGCAGGATTAGGCAGGAGAACGGCGCCAGAGCGAATAGGGAGAAGCGCCCCAATCCCTCCGCAGTAACAATTGCGAGGGGGATTCCCACTACCAGTTCTGTTACAGCGGAGATAATCCCGACGGTTCGCATCCACTCCTTTCCTTTCATGATGATGCCGACGGTCACAACAGCCCACCCGATCATTGCCACCCAGTGCAGGCGTTCCACTAGCATAAAGATCGGCGCACCGGTGGTAACGATACGACTGGTGCTGGAAACGCCGTTCATCCAGCAGAAGATGTAGGCAATACCGGTCAGCAAGGCCAGCAGGGTCTGGCTCCAGGGGATCTTTCCGACAGCCTTCAAGAACAGGAAATAGAGCAGAACATAAGGCCAAAAGAGGATGAAATAAACGGGCGGCAGACCAGCGGCCATGTAGGGCACGTTGATGAACCAGCTTCCCAGGAGCGCCAGCACAAGCGCGACCACGGTCAGGAAGAATGCCCAGTTCTTTTTGGTAAAGAACCCATAAGCGCTGACAGCAAACAGGACCCCGCCAAGGATGCCGAAATCTGCCATAAGCGGGTGGATATACTTCAGCAGGATTTCGCAGCCAGGTTCGGCTGATTGCGTGTGCATTCCGACCTGGTACCAGTCCATGAACAGGACCATGTGCCCGATGATACCTATCAGGCTGGCGATGGTTGCTAGGATGCCTCCAAGAAGATTTTTGTTTTTCATTATTCTTCTCCTTTTTTGACTATGGTTATTGTCCGGCTATTTCGCCGGTGTGACACGAACAGCCGTTGTAATAAGCCGTATCGTGATGATACGCAACATAGACAACTGTCCCCGGTGCAATTGTCAGGTTGCAGTTCTTCAGGAAGGTGGGCAGTTCCTCCCATTGGTAAACTTGGACATTGCAAGTGACATACACGGTCCCGCTCCAAGTGTCGTTGCACAGTGGTCCCTCGACGACTTTATCAACATTGATGGTTTTACCTCCGATCTTCATTGGAATGGATGAAAGGTTGCTTTGGGGTGTGGCTGTCGGCAATTCGTTCGGCGGTTCAAACAAATAGCGAGGGGTGCCGACTCTTGTCGGGCAAGCTGGTGCTTGAGGTCCGCATGCTGATAGGAACGATATTGCCATGATTATGGGGATGAAAAGTGATCTTTTCATTGTCTGCTCAATTTTGAAGATTGGTGAGTTGAAGTGCGTGCAAGCACGAAGGTTCAGGCTGTTATTATTATCGCTGGATGTTTCATCTTCCTCTATTCACTTGTTCTTCCGTTGCTGAATGATCAGCAAAACGAGGATGATTATCCAGATGATAAGGCGGATAGACATTGCCATGATGCTATCTGGAGCAACAAGACCGTGATAAGCTATTTGCAAGATGATCATTACCAAAGCGTGCAGACCAAAGGTCGCGATGGCGATGGGGAGGGCAAGGCGGTTGTTCTTCCAGATAATGACCGACGCAAAAAATGCCGATGAGAGGCCAATCACAAAGTTATAGATTGGAAGCCAGTCGATCACATAATAATCGGGAAGAATGCCCAGAAGAACTTTCCCGCCAGCAAAGACCGCCATGATGCCTGTGATGAAGGCCAGGATTGATGCGATCTTGTTAAGGATGGAATTCGTTTTCACGGCTCATTTTCCATTAATTTGTCATTCATCATGGACCCAGCCATTCTCTTTTTTCGTTGTCCCTTGACGATGTAAGGGAGTAGGTATAAGTAAGCTCCACTGAGTGCCATGATTAGCATCAAAATTGATGGGATCTTGTCCGGTTTCTCCCAGGCTGTCAATGTTTTGGGATCGCCTGCAAATTTGATGACCACGGCTGCTGGTATGGCCAACGCAGTGAGAATTGCGATCCAGCGGTGGAATTTGCGCAGCCATTTGCTCCAGAATTTTGTCATTCTAAGGTTTCCTTAAGTAAGATCGGTTCGAAGTTGTTCACTTTACTAGTCTAAGATCGACTTTCCGCACCGGGTGGGGCCGATCCCATTGTTTCTATTGTTTGACACCTGGAACGCCCTGCTTGTGAAATTTAACATTAGTTTACTTATTATTAGCAGTATTGTATAAGACTTTTATCGATTTCTCCCATTTATTCGATCAAGTAAATCGATATATAATAACGATTGATTCGTCTTTCGGTAATCAGTGATAGGAGCAGCCATGGCTCTAAGATCGTTAGAAGCCTTATCATCCGTTCCATTATTTTCGGAACTGGATGCAAATGTGTTGGATGCAGTCAGGCAGGCTACTACTGCTCCTCAGCATTATGCAACCGGGGAAACGGTTTGCTTGCAAGGGGACCCATGCGCCGGCCTATACATCGTCAAGGAAGGATGGTTGAAGGGGATCATCACCTCGCCCTTGGGACGGGAGCAAATCATTCGCCTGCTGAGACCAGGAGATGTTTTCAATGAAATCGGCCTGTTGACAGATGGCAAGAATCTAGTGACGGTCCAGGCGCTGGAAGATTCCACTCTGTGGGTCATAGAACGGAAAACGATGCTGCGGCTGATGGATGAGCACCCGCGCCTATGCCGGGCAATCACCCACAACCTGGCTGAGCGCGTTCTCCATCTTATGAAACTGATCGAAGATCTTTCCATGCGGACGGTAAAGAGCCGCATGGCTCGTATTCTGCTGGAGAACGCTGACGAAGGCGTGATCAATCGCCAACGTTGGATGACCCAGACAGAAATGGCGGCGCGCTTGGGTACGGTGCTGGATGTAGCGAACCGCACTTTGACCAGCCTGGAGAACGAAGGATTGATCAGTGTTGCGCGTTATAAAATTCTAATTCTTGATCCTGCAAAGCTGGAGGAGTTGGCAAATCTGGAAGAGTGAGGAGAAATTGGACTAGAGTCGAATTTTCCCTAAGCCTCAAGGCGTATCCTGAAATATTGATCCTTGTGTAGTGAGCATATGCGCCATATTGATATTGACGTGCCTCCGCTGTTGACCAAATCGTCCAGCATGTAATAGCTGACCGTCCCATAACCGGCTGTGCGCCTATGCTTGAATCACCAGGGATGGCAAAGTGGCGCTCAGCATTCCTGCCACGAACCCCGAAGATGCGAAGCAATTGAGCCGCTGCTGGAGATTAGACCATATTAGCGACATAACCAAGATGAAACTGGCGACTCATAATCGCTTGGTCGCAGGTCCGAATCCTGCCGGGCCCACAGATAAAAGACCTCCTGACTGTTACTTTAGTCAGGAGGTCTTATTTATCACGAGAATATCGGTATTCTTATTAACATCTAAGGCCTGGAGTATTCACCCACGAATTTGTCTTTCGGTCTTTCTATGGTCGGGTGGCAGGTCGTTATTCCTGCGTTTTTTGCATTGGTGCATTTCGTGTGGAACAACAGTCTTCAAAATATTGGAGATGTCAATCTAACCAGCATCCCGAAGAACGCGAGTGGCATGCCAACGGCTACAAGCCGAAGACGGTCCATACCCGGGTTGGGAGTTTCACCTTTGCGATCCCGCAAGTGCGTGAAGGCGGGTTCTACCTGGAAGCGCTGGAGAAGGGTCAGCGGAGTGAACGGCCCCTGCTGCTGGGGCTGGCGGCTGTTGCGATTTCAGCGTAGTCTTCGTCGGTCAAGCCGGATGTCCCGATGACCACATGCGCCCCATGCCGCAAGGCCGCCACAACGTTTGACTTGGCGATGTCTGGCTTGGTGTATTCAAAGAACACATCGCAGGGATGCGCCAGAGCCTCCTCCGCGGTCGCGTAGATTCGGCTGTCCAGCAGCGGAAGACGGCGGAGACTGTGCGGATGTCGGTGGTTTTTGCGAGGGTCAGGGCGAGGGCGGAACCTGCCCAGCCGGTTGCGCCTGCGAGACAGAGTCGAATTGGCATATTTTCTCCGGTTTGCAGAAAATACCTCCGGGGTGTGACTTTTCAAACAGTTTCTTTGGATTAAGATTCGAGTTTGGTTTGCCGGATCAGCAAGGTTACGCCGGCATGTTGTCTAGTGTCATAATAGGAAAATCCAGATCCGTCATCCCGGCGTCCGCTTGCAAGGATGTTCAGGCCATTCTCTGTTAGTTGCTTATCCACAGTATCGATATCAGCCACTTCAAAACCGATATGAAAGACCCCTTCTCCCTTCTTTTCAAGAAACTCTTTATAAATCGTCTTTCCCTCACCGGGTTGAACGAGCTGGAGCTGCAAATCACCGATTTTTGTATAGACAAAACGAGTGGCGAAAAAGCCTTTTTCGTCAATCACATTGAGCTTTGTATATTCAACCAGGGGAGGGTATTCTGTCCATGGACCGATACCGATAGATTCATAAAAGTTTTTGGTTTTTTCGATGTCTTTTACTACTATACATATGTGATGGGGTTTGCCGAAAGCATTGTTTTTTAAATGTTCGGAATTCATTTATTCCTCTTTGCTTGTCTATTTGCCTGTTACTGCGATAGCCAGATCCGGGCATACGATTTCACACAGCATACATTGGGTGCAGGCGTCGAGATTAACGACTTCGGGCAACATAAATCCCTTTGAATTAATATGGTTCGAAGTCTGCAACACTTTCCTGGGACAGAATGCAACACAAATACTGCAGCCTTTGCAATAATCAGAATTAATTACAATTTCAATCATGAAATCCTCTCATTGCATTTCTCAATGATGGCTTCATACCTTTCCGTCCACTCGGGACGCGGCGCGAAATGAAATTCACCAACAGGAATTTTATTGCTGTTCATAGATTTATCTATGGATACCGTCATTCCCTTCAGGGCGTTTATCATTTCCACTGGTGTTTTATGTTCGTGTACAGGACATTGAGATAGAATCTCGATAAAAGATGCACCTTTGTTGGCGATACCTTTTTTAATAGCTTTAATGGTCTGAAAAGGATGGGCTGTAGTCCATCTGCTGACATAGGAAGCTCCCGCTACCGTGGCCAGTTTGCATAGGTCAAACGCTTCTTCAACATTACCGTACGGTGTGGTGGGGGTGATCGTGAACGGTTGGGTGGTCGGGGCAACCTGACCGCCGGTCATGCCATATAAACCGTTATTCACACAGATAACGGTAATATTGATATTTCTGCGAAATGCATGAATGAAATGGTTTCCACCAATGGCTGCAGCATCACCATCACCCGTAAAAACAATAACCTTCAGTTTAGGATTCGCCAGAAGTACGCCAGTTGCAACGGGAAGCGCCCGGCCATGAAGGGTCCATCCGGAATCAAAATTCAGATAATGACTGGTAAGCCGTGACGAACAACCAATACCGGAGATGAAAACAAAATCCTCTTTTTTAACTCCGGGTTGATTAATGATTTCATCCACAGCATGCAAGGTGTAATTGAGCACTTGACCCGCTCCACAGCCAGGACACAGGATAAAAGGCAATCGCTTTCCTGCCGGACCTTCTTCTCTGATGTATTTGAGCATTGGATGTTTTAACATGTTGACCCTTTAATAATTTGATCAATTAGTTTTTCGGGGCTGTGCAATGCTCCGATCTCGGGTATGGAAATAACCCGATCACATTTATCACGAAGGGCTTCGGTAATGGGGTGTTTGATCATGCCCAGGTTCATCTCCGGAACAAAAACGTTTTTTACTTTTGAAATCAAACTTCGCAATTTCTCTTCGGGGAAAGGCCACAAAGTCACCAGACGGATAAAACCAATTTTAATTCCATGAACCTCGCGTACTTCCTTTACTGCTTCAAGACCGGTTCGTGCCACAGATCCGTAACAGATAAGCACGTGATCGCAGTCATCCAGAAACTGGGATTCAATCCGGGCGATTTCATTTACATTTCCTTCAATTTTCTGATGGAGCCGGTCTATGTTTTCCCGATGCACCTTCAAGGAATAGTTACTGACGTTTCCGTCTTCGCTATGAACCAGGCCTACGTGGTTGATGTTGTATCCTTCTCCGAAATTTGCCATCGGAGGCACGATATCATGACCATAGGGAAGATAGGTTTCTGGAGAAATATTCAGGTCTTGGGGTTTCTTTCGCTTAATTAATTCAATCGTATCAAGTTCAGGCACAATAAGTTGCTCACGCAAATGCGCCACAGTTTCTTCGACCATTAGCAAGACAGGAGTTCGCCATTTTTCAGACAGGTTAAATGCCTCAATGGTCAATTCAAACATATCCTGTACAGAGGAGGGGGCCAAAGCAATAATGGGCCCTTCTCCATGATGTCCATACCGGGCCTGCATGACATCCTCTTGGCTGGTGGTGATATATCCCTGCCCCGGTCCTGGTCTCTGGACATCCACGATTAGCAGTGGTGTTTCCGTCATGATTGAAAAACTGATGGCTTCCTGCATCAGTGAAAAGCCCGGGCTTGAAGTAGCAGTCATCGCTTTTGCGCCAGCCCAGGAGGCACCAATCAGGGCGCAAGCAGCCGATATTTCGTCTTCCATCTGGATGAAGCGTCCTCCAAACTGTGGAAGTCTTCGGGAGGCATGTTCCATTATTTCCGAAGCAGGTGTAATGGGATATCCCGCATAGACTTTCAAACCTGCAACGAGTGCTCCTTCGACACAGGCTTCGCTGCCTTCAAGGTAATGCCTGCCAGCCTTAATGTAAGGGCGGCGGAAATTACCGGGGTATTTCTTTTCTTTCACAGCTGCTTCAACCATCTAATTTTCCTTTTCATATTCAGCAACAGCCATATTTGCATTCATAATGTGCGTCCATCCTTTTTCAAAAGCTTCTAGATTTTTCTCTATGGTTTTTGGAGGGACGTTTTCAGACACAGCCGATTTCAGAGATTCCTTTTTAATCATGGATTTCAAAAGCGCTGCCAGTGCGCCAAGAACGACTGAATTCAGATATTTAACATTGCCCACAGAATGGGCGATTTCCATGGCCGGAACCCCATAGCAAACCAGGCTTTTCGGAACATCTTTCACTGAATTGGGATCAATGAGCACTATCCCTTCTTCTTTCAGATCTCGTTTGTACGTATCCAAAGCTGGTTGTGACAAAGCGACCAAAATGTCTGCCTTGCGTACATTTGGGTAATATATTTCGCCTTTGGAAACCACAACCTCCGATCGGCAAGAGCCCCCCCTCGATTCAGGACCATACGAATGTGTATTTACCGAGTTTATCCCTTCATGGATTGTAAAGGCAGCTCCCAGAACTCTTCCCATGGTCACCACTCCTTGACCACCGAATCCCGCAATGCGAATTTCAAACCGGTTATTTTTCATACTTGGTTTCTATATGTTAGGCGATTGAATAGGCGATCCTTGCCTGTGGATTTCCTTTAAATGTGGTGCCACCGTTCAGGATACACCGAGGAAAAGCTCTGCAAATTTTGGATCGTTTAGCAAATTTTGTCCGCTGTCAGTACGCCGGATCTGACCGGATTCGATCAGATAGACACGTGGACAGTGTTTTAAGACGCTGCTTGGGTTTTCCTCCACCACCCAAAGGATGGCTGTGCCTCCCCTGTTGATCTCTAGAATCAGTTTAATCACTTCTTCTCCGATTCTCGGAGCAAGTCCTGTCGTCGGCTCGTCAATCATCAAGAGTTTGGGGGCAAGCATCAAGGCACTTGCAATGGCAAGCATTTGGCGTTCGCCACCAGAAAGCGTTCGCGCCAGTTGTTTCTGCCGCTCACCTAGGATGGGAAAACGCTCGTAAGCCGCTTTGATCTTTGGCGTGCGGTCCTTCAAAAGAGTAGCCGCCATTTCGAGGTTTTCAGCCACCGTCAAGTTAGGGAAGACATTCCGTTCCTGCGGCACATATCCAAGTCCCCAAGTTGGAAGCTTGCTTGGATCATAATCATGGACGCGCTTTCCTTCAAATTCAACCCGACCTTTCCAACAGGGCAACAACCCTGCAATAGTCTGCAGGAGGGTGGACTTGCCAGCCCCATTTGGACCGATCAAAGCCACGAGTTCGCCCTCCTCAATATGCAGGTCAACGCCGTGGAGGATAGGCAGCCGCCCATAGCCGGACTCAAGGGAGTTAATTGTCAGCAGACTCATTGCCGCACCCCCATATAAGCTTCAATGACCCGCTCGTCACGCGCCACGACCTGGGGCGTGCCAGAGGCGATCAATTTACTGTAATGCAGAACATGCATGTAATGGCTTAGTTTCATGATAAAACTCAAGTTGTGTCCAATGATAAAGAAGGTCATCCCTTCCTTGTTCAATTCGCTGATCATGTTAGCAAGAACATCGAGCATTGCCGGATTGACGCCGCTTGATGGTTCATCTAGCATTATCAATCTCGGAGAAAACATAAGCTGCCTGCCAATCTCAAGCATGCGTGCCTCAGGAGCGCTGAGATTTGCCGCCTTTTCTTCTATTTTATGGGCAAGACCTATCCGGTCAATGATGCGATTTGCCCGTTCAATTTGCTCTCCCTCTTGCTTGCGGATGTGACCTTGGCCTGTGAACACGGCCCACAGGCTTTCCCCTTTCTGGTGCGGGTATGCGACCAGCAAATTTTCCCAGACAGTTAATTTGGGAAAGAGGGAGGATACCTGGAAAGTACGTGCAATACCGAGGTTGGCAATGCGATGGGGTGGGAGGTTCGTAATCTCGCGACCTTCAAAGAGCACATGCCCCTTGGTAGCTTTTAGAAATCCAGTAATTACGTTGAACAAGGTTGTTTTTCCGGATCCATTGGGGCCTATTAGGGCTGTTATGCTTCCCTGCTCCACGCCTAATGTGCAATCATCAATAGCTTTCAATCCGCCAAAATACTTGGTAATGCCTTCTACTTGTAGCATTGCACTCATATAACCTCCTTGGTGATAGCAGGTTTGGGCGGCTTTGGGCTTTTTTCTGGTATTAATCCCCTGGGCCAGAAGCGAAGGATGATAATCAGCACAAGTCCTTCCATGATCAACTGGACGGAGGAAATGATGGGCGCCAGGTCGGGGGTCAGTGAAACGAATTTGATTGCCTGCTGAACACCCAATAGGACGATCGCCCCCACAATCGCGCCTTTGTTATTACCTTGTCCGCCGACAATGAGGGCGATCCAGGCTGCGAACGTGACGCTCATTCCAAAGATGGAGGGCATGGCAAGTGTCATATACCAGGTATACATGGCCCCGGCAAAGCCGCAGATGGCTGCACCAAGGAGGAATGTCCGCATCTTGAAACTATAGACGCTTTTGCCGACGGCGAGCGCTGCCGGTTCGTTATCACGTATGGCGCGCATAGTACGGCCAAAGGGGGCTGTTCCCAGGCGCTGGGCGATCAGGTAAACGACGGCGACGATGACTACAATGAGGAACGCCAGAAAGAGTGTGTAATTCCTCCCGGGAATCAATTCGCGGAAAGGTAGATGAATATTGATGAATCCGCGTGTACCGTTGGTCAGCCACCCTTCATTGGACAATAGATCCTGAATCACTTCGGCGAATGCGAAAGTCACAATCAGCAGATAGTCACCTTCAACCCTCAATGTGGGCAGTCCTATGATGAAGGCGAAAAGCGTGGTCACCACGCCAGCCGCCAAGAAGCCGACCCACCATGGCTGATTGAAGTAGAAAAGATATACATCCTCCCCAACAGGCGCACCCCTGGTGACGATCGCATATGTGTAGGCTCCCACTGCTGCAAAACCCACAATCCCAAAACTTAGGAGACCGGCGTATCCATAGTGCAGGTTCACCGCCAGGGTGAGGAGTGCATAAATACCCATCAACGCGATGACACTCGCTAAAAATAGAATGATGTTTGACATGTTCATGCCTCCTTGAAAATGCCTTGGGGGCGTATAAGAAGTACAACGATGATGAGCACAAAGGCTATCAGTTGGCTGTATTGCGGCGGGATGACCATCACGCTCATTTGAGTAATCAGCCCGATGATGAGCGCGGCGACCATTGCTCCGTAGATACTCCCCAAACCACCAAGGATGGCAACGATCATGATGAGCATAATATATTCAAACCCCATGAAAGGAGCCAGCCTGCTGATCAAACCAATCATGACGCCGGCCAGCCCACCCATGGCTGATGCGATCAGCCAGATAATCACCCGCATCCGAGGAGTATTTATTCCGCGTATGCGCGCCAGGTTGAAGTTTGCCGCCATTGCTCGGATCGCTTTGCCGGTTTCGGTACGTGTCAGGAGAAAATGTAGGAATAGAACCGTTATCGCTGCGGCAATAACCATGGCAATCTGGTCGGGTCCTGCCAGTGACAGGTCTCCGATTTTAATGGCACGCATTGGAGGAAACCTGTATTGCTTTACATTTGGTCCAAAGAACACCTCGATCAGCCCCTGGATGACATATGAAGCGCCGGTGGATGCTATGGCTATCATTAAGGGAGGTTTTCCGGTAAGAGGAAAAAATACTGTGTAAGCAACCAGGTAACCAATGACGGCGGTTACCAGCACAGCTGCTATCGCTGAGGGGATGATGTCCCAACCCAACAGGTTGTTGAACACGTAACAAGAATAAGCCCCAACCGCCAGCATTTGTCCGTGCGCAATGTTAAGGAATCCTTCGACTCGGCGAATCATCGAGAATCCCACGGTGGCCAGGAGCAGAACACAGCCCATCAAGAGACCATAAACAGCATATTGCATAATTACCACTCCTACTACACGATCTGGGATTTTTCCCTTACGTAGTGAGACCGGTACGTGCACATAAAATTTCATCCCACCCCTTTCCACCATGGAAAAGGGTGGGATTTACAGATTGCTCTACATCAATGCCACGGTAACGTTCAAATCGAATTATTAGGGAAGGGTAAAATTATCAGCTGTATAGAATTTGAATATCTTCCAGCCATCCCCTTCCGCCTGCAAAATTGACCAGGGGGCGACCACATTGTTGAATTGGTTGAATTGAAGCGGACCAGAGACACCCATATATTGGATGGTTTTGCCTTCACGGATCGCTTTCACGCAGTCCGCAAAAGAGAGGCACTGAACTTCGCCGGTCGTCACCTTTTTTATGTTGGCATTAATTGCCTCACCAGTGGCCTGACCGCCGATTTCAATTGCAAGAGCCTCAAGGATAAATGAATCATATAAGGGGCTGGAATATGGCGCGACTGTATCTGAACCAGTCTCTGCCTTCCAGAGTTCTTGATAACGTTTGTATGAAGGCGAATTCACATCGTCGGCACCAGCCTGGCCATATTGGCCTGCCATAATATCAGCACCGATTCCCGATACGACTTCATTGGCGCCAAGGTCGCTGCCCAGAATCCACTTTCCCCCGTAGTTGCCGCGATACCACTCGCGCATGATGGTGGTTGCCGAGTCGGTACCCGCAGACAGGAGAACGATTTCCGGCTTATTCTCAAACACCTTTGCCAGTTCAGCTTGGTAGGACGCCTGGCCGGGGTTGTATGCCACGTCAGCAACAACTTTTCCGCCGGCAGCTTCAAAGGCTTTTTTCATCGTTACAGCGTTGCTTTGCGGTGACTCGCTGTTTTCATACATGTTTGCCGCCGTCTTATAGCCTTGATCGATGAGGAACTTGGCTGTGGCCACGCCGGCAAAACTGTCGGATAACGCATCACGGAAGACATAATCGCCCCCTTCAGTGTCAAGTTTCACTGTGCCGCCCCAATGGGTGATGATCGGCACTTTGTTGGAGCGTGCAAAATCTAGCAGTGAGACCATGTCAAGGGAATTGAGGCCAAGTAGCGAGATTGCCCCACCAGTCAAAACAAGTTTGTTGGCACCTTTCACCGCACCTTCTGCAGTGGATTCGTCATCTTCAGTCTGCACTGCGAGCTTACAGCCCAAAGGTCCACCTGCAGCGTTGATCTCTTTAACAGCAATGTCCATGGCGGGCAGTTCCGCCTTACCCAGGTCTCCCAGGTCGCCGGTGAGCGATAGTAACAACCCAAACGTAATTTGACAACTGGCAGAGGGCACTGTGGTGGCTTCAGATGCAGCAGGAACTTCGGTTGAAACAGGAGCACTGGTTCCTGCAGGGGTGCATGCTGCCAGTAAACCGAGCAGGCATATGACGCTAAGTACCTTTCTAAGCAAGGTATTGTTTTTCACGTTCTCCTCCATATTTGGTGAGTGTGGGATTTGAATTCCATTGCATATTACGAAATGAGTTTAGCGGCAAATTCCTTTTTAAATTATAGGCAGACTCCTTTCCAATAAAAATGATCGATTTCTTGTACTGGACACTGCCAATAACACCAATTTGTCGATATTCAAAGTTCAATAAACAATTTACTTACCACCGTTGCTGCTACCCGGGCCAAAACTTCTTCGCAGTGGCAAAGCAATCTGCACGGATCGATCACACGAGGAGCGGAGATGTTGTACCATTGCATTTTCGGAGCCTTTGCCATCGTGCGCTTTGATTTTCTCTACAAGTGTCGTATGGTCTTGAATAACTGCTTGCAGCCAATCTGGAGTTTGAGAAAAAATTAACCTCACTCGATGCATCTGATCATCCAGTGTTGCCAGAATTTTTCCGAGCCTGATATTTTGGGTTGATGCGATAATAAGTTTGTGTAAACGGATATCACATTGAAAGATTTCATCTACTCGTCCAGTGAATTTCAACTCATTTAAGAGTGCAATTTCCTTTTCAAGCAGTTGGATATCTTTTTCTGACATCTGCTCTGCTGCAATAAGGGCAGCCATCCCCTCCAGACCTTCCCGGACTTGGTATATTTCCATGATGTCATGGGCAGACAATTCGGCGATAAAGGTGCCCTTATTGGGAATTGACCACACCAGGCCTTCCTCTCCAAGCCGCTTGAGTGCCTCACGAACCGGGGTCCTGCTAAATTTCAATTCTGCTGCCAGTTGATACTCGGAAATCGGACTGGATGGAATAAATTCACCATCCAATATTCGACGACGAATTTCATCGTAGGCTCGTTGATTCAATTCACGGATTATCATACCTGCCCAAATCTGGTCGTTTTAAGAACATTACGAAATAAACCATTTGGTCTAAGATAGTGTCATGGAGCTAAGCGTTCCAAATATGGGATATTGTTTTCACAGACAGTATGGTATTGCAGTGCATATCTAACTTTAGATAGCCGCATTTTGCCCATCTGCCCAGTTTACGATCTTCCGAAGACCCGTATCGATATCATTATCCGAATCAGCAATCGACAAGCGGGCGAAACCTTCACCCTCTTCGCAAAATGCCGAACCAGGCACCATTTCTACTTTAATCATGATCTTCCTTCCAAACAGAGAAATCAGATTTGTTATCCAACTTTCCTATCAATGAGTGGTAACCAGGCAATTTGGTTGATTTGCAACTTGACTACCCGATATTCCACTAGTATACTGCCAGTATACTAGTTTGTTAGCAAAAAGTCAAAGCATTTAATTAGTTTCCCATGTATCCTAAATTAGGCATTTTTGTACAGAAATTTCTCCCCGATGGCTCTTCACGCAGTTCATAACCTTAAGCGTTAGCTTGATATAACAATAATTTGTGCAAATTGGAATAAAGGAGAAGAAAAGAAATGGCTGATATCAACCCCCGTTCACAGCAGCACACTGAAATTAGAAAGGCTGTACGCGATGTCTGCAGCTCTTATGGTAGCAACTACTGGCAGAAAATTGAAGAAGAATCCGGTTATCCGGAAGAATTTATTAAGGCATTGACCAAGGCTGGATGGCTGTCAGCATTAATTCCTGAAGAATATGGTGGAGGCGGAGCCAGCCTCGTTGAGGCTTCCGTAATCCTGGAGGAAATCAATCGTTCTGGTGCCAATTCTGGCGCCTGTCATGCCCAGATGTACATCATGGGGTCGCTGTTGCGCCATGGGTCACCTGAGCAGAAAAGCAAATACTTGCCGCAGATTGCGTCAGGTCAATTACGACTTCAAACATTTGCTGTCACCGAACCTACCACGGGAACTGACACCACCAAGACCCGTACATTTGCCGAGAAGCGAGGCGATCGTTATTATGTGAATGGTCAGAAAGTCTGGATCTCCCGGGTGCAGCATACGGATTTGATGCTGTTGTTGGCGCGAACCACCCCGCAGGACCAGGTCAAGAAAAAAACAGAGGGATTGTCCATTTTTCTGGTAGATATGAGGGAGAACGGTGGCAAAGGGGTTACTGTCAGACCCATCCGAAACATGGTTAATCATGAAACGAATGAGATGTTTTTTGATAATTTCGAAGTGCCAGCTGAAAATCTGATTGGACAGGAAGGACAGGGCTTTAAATACATCCTCGACGGCATGAATGCCGAGCGTATTCTGATTGCCGCGGAATGTGTTGGTGATGGCTATTGGTTTATTGACAAAGCGTGTGGTTATTCGAATGACCGCGTGGTATTCGACCGCCCGATTGGACAAAATCAGGGAATCCAGTTTCCGATTGCCCAGTCCTATGCCCAGGTACGCGCGGCGGACTTGATGCGTTATGAAGCTGCCCAACTTTTCGATGCTGGTCAACCCTGTGGCGCCGAAGCCAATATGGCAAAGTTACTGGCGGCGGATGCATCCTGGCAGGCGGCTAATGTCTGCTTGCAAACCCACGGCGGATTTGGATTTGCGGCTGAATATGATATTGAGCGAAAATTCCGTGAGACACGCTTGTATCAGGTTGCGCCAATCTCCACCAATCTGATTCTGTCATTTCTTGCTGAGCATGTTTTAGGCTTACCGCGTTCGTTTTAGTGGTCCCAAGAGCAGGAGGTTTTATGGAAAATTTTCCAGTTGTGATCCAGGCTTTGTTGCCTCACCATAATCTGCGAAACGTCTCCCCTCGCATGGGTGCAGTGCAGGCCTTGGGTAGGCATACCCGGCAAGTGTTGGCAGGATTGCGAGGCACCCGATGATGGCGCCAAACGACCGGCTCACACGGACAATGTTATTTGTGCCGGGATCTAATCAGCGCATGATACAGAAATCGGCAGAAAGCCCTGCCGATGTGATATGTCTCGATCTTGAAGATGCGGTTGCCCCAGACCAAAAGGTTGAAGCTCGTTCCAATGTGATTCAAGCACTGCAGCACCTTGATTTTGGCTTTCGTACCAGGATGGTACGTATCAACGCGCTGGATACTCCCTACGCCTATCGGGATGTTATCGAAGTGGTGGAAGCCTGCTGGCAAACCCTTGATCTAATCATGCTCCCGAAAACCACCAGTGCGCTGGATGTATTGTTCATCGATACTTTATTGAAACAGATCGAAGCTAACATTCATAGCACGCGTTCGATTGGTATTGAATCGCAGATCGAGACGGCTTCTGGTTTTATGAACCTGGGTGAGATTGCCCGGAGCTCATCCCGCTTGGAAGCCTTGGTCTTTGGCCCTGGCGATTATGCAGCCTCGATGCGAATGCCACTTTCAAATATTGGCGTTGCAGATGAATTTGATGCAATGTATCCCGGGCATCGCTGGCATGCAGCCATGCACTCCATCGTTGCAGCCGCACGCGCGAACGGTTTGCGTTGTATGGATGGACCTTATGCAGACTATCAGGATAATGCTGGTATTGAGCGGGCAAGCAACATAGCCCGTGCCATGGGTTTCGACGGCAAACAATGCATTCATCCCAATCAATTGGCGCTGGTCAATCGGATTTTTTCGCCCCTGCCAGTTGAGGTGGAGTGGGCGCGTGAGGTCGTGACTGCGTATCAACAAAGCGTAGCAGCGGGGCGCGGAGCATTCAGCTATAAAGGGAAAATGATCGACGCGGCAAACATTCGTATGACAGAAACCATTTTACAACGACAAAATTCAATCGATGCACGAAACAAGGAGATCAAATTATGAACAAATCTGCAGGGAATTGCTATGAAGACTTTCAAGTCGGCATGATAATTCGCCACCCGCTTGGACGCACTGTTTCCACCACTGATAACACCTGGTTCACCCTGCTAACTAATAATACCAACCCGATTCATTTCGACCACAATTATGCTGCCCAAACAGAATTTGGGAAGCCGCTGGTGAACTCAACTTTTACGCTGGCAGTTATTGTGGGTCTTACCGTGAACGATATTTCTCAAAATGGAGTCAACCTGGGCTGGCAGGAAATAACCATGCCCTCGCCTGTCTTTGAAGGTGATACGCTCTACGCCCAGACTGAAGTGTTGAGCACGCGCGAATCGAAGTCACGCCCCAATATGGGGATCGTTGAGATCAAGACTCTCGGCTTTAAACAAGACGGCACTGTGATTATGAAATTTAAACGAACGATCTTGGTTTACAAGCGTGGTCACGTTCCTGAAATACCAATACCAGTGGTAAAGGAATGATTTGTTCCATTGGATTTGATTGGGAAGATTGATTGCTTATCTGAGGCGATGATCCTGGCCAACATACGGCTTGCAGCCTGACGGGTGG
>Ga0209638_1000279_pt1 | contig 34195 bp, 28 predicted proteins | sample BarGraNGADG00211_FD_184490 | JGI IMG/M metagenome (GOLD analysis project Ga0209638, IMG submission 184490) | Arctic peat soil microbial communities from Barrow, Alaska - Barrow Graham LP Ref core NGADG0002-211 (SPAdes) (version 2) | ecosystem: Environmental > Terrestrial > Soil > Wetlands > Peat...
CTGGTCTGTGAATACCACCACGTCTGGGCCCACACCCACGACCTGACCGCCACCGTCACCGCACACGACGTCACCTGGCACACCTGACCGCCACCGTCACCGCACACGACGTCACCTGGCACACCTGACCGACCCCGATACGACCTGGCTCGGTCCCCACAGAGATAACTGGCCCCAGGTTCGTGTCAGCCCAGGACCGGGTCAGCCGACGCCGACCTGGTCCATCAGGAAGGCGAGCTCCCACGCGTACTGTCTCCACGCGTCATACCGGCCGCTCTTGCCGCCGTGTCCCGCGACCATCTCGATCTTGAACAGGATCGGTCGCTGCGCCAGGTCGTTGGTCACGGTCTCGCGCAGGCGGGCCACCCACTTGGCCGGCTCGACAAAATAGACGCGGGTGTCATTGAGACTCGTGGTCGCCAAGATGGCCGGGTACTCAACAGCCGCAATATTCTCGTAGGGCGTGTAGCCCTTCATGTAGCGGTAGATGTCGGCGTCGTGAAGCGGGTCACCCCACTCTTCCCACTCAGGCACCGTCAAAGGCAGAGTCGGGTCGAGGATTGTCGTGAGTGCGTCGACGAACGGCACCGCTGCATGGATCGCCCTGAAACGTCGGGGCGCCAGGTTGGCGACCGCGCCCATGAGCAAGCCGCCGGCCGAACCGCCCTCTGCCACGAGCCGATCCGGCGCCACCCACCCAGAGTTGACCAGCTCGTCAGCGCACGCGACGAAGTCGGAGAAGGTGTTGGTCTTGTGCTCCATCTTGCCGGTGTCATACCACCGGCGGCCCATCTCTCCGCCGCCACGAACGTGGGCGATGGCATAGACGAATCCCCGGTCCAGCAATGACAGACGGGCCACCGAGAAGTACGGGTCGATGCAGATCTCATAGGCACCGTAGCCATAGATCAGCCCCGGAGCAGTTCCGTCTGCAGTCACGTCGCGGCGGTGGACCAGCGAGATCGGCACCTGCGTCCCATCCGCTGCGGTGGCCCACAGACGGCGCTGCGTGTAGTCGGTTCCCTCGTACCCACCGAGCACCGGCTGTGTCTTGAGCAAGGTCAGCTCGCCGGTCACAAAGTCGTAGTCCGAGATGGTCTTGGGCGTCACCATCGACTCGAACACGATCTGCAGGGCCGAGCTGTCGTACTCTGGGTTGTCCCCGGTACCAACGGTATACAGCGGCTCGTCGAAGACCAGATCACGCGCGGGGCCGAAGCCCGACGTGTTCGAGGGGTCGCGTGGAATCACCCGCAACGCCGTCAGCCCCTCACGACGCAGCGATACAACGACATGCGAGGCGAAGGCCTCGACGCCAAGAACACGCTCCGAGGCCACGGCCTCCATCAACGGCGACCACTGCTCGTGACTGCCAGAGTCCAGAGGAGCCTGCGCAAGCTCGAAGTCAGGGTTGTTCGCGTTGTGCACGATCAGCAGCCGATCCCCTGCCGGCTCGACGTCGTACTCGACCCCGTCGCGACGAGGTGCCACGACCATGGGCTCACCAAGGGGGGACGACGCATCGAGCAACAACACCTCGGACGTCAGCTTGGAGCCCACCTGGATAATGACCCAGGCGTCGTCACGTGAGCAGTCGAGGCCCATCCAGAAGCGCTCGTCCGGCTCTTCGAAGACCAGCACGTCGCCATGCGCAGGCTTGCCGACCTCGTGCCGCCAGACCTGATAAGGGCGCCACGACTCGTCCAACCGGACGTAGAAGACGTGCTGTCCGTCCATCGACCACACAGCCCCATAGCCGACCCCCGTGACCGCCTCGTCAATCACCTCTCCGGTCTCGATGTCCTTGACCCGCAAGGCAAATCGCTCGTCACCTTCGACGTCGACGGCATAGGCGATCCGGCACCCATCCTGACTCACCTCAAATGCGCCGAGCGAGAAGAACTCGTGCCCCGCGGCCTCGACGTTGCCGTCGAGCAACACCTGCTCGCCCTCAGGCGCGACGCCCGGCTCGAGCTGGGGCCGCGCCCCACCCGCCACGGCGCGAACGCGGCACTGCGCGGCATACTGCTTGCCCTTGAAGGTGCGCGAGTAGTACCACCAGCCCTTGTATGCCGCCGGCACCGACAGGTCCGTCTCCTGCGTCCGCGACCTGATCTCCTCGAAGATCCGTGATCGCAACGGCTCGAGATGGCTCGTCATGGCTTCGGCGTATGCATTCTCGGCCTCGAGGTGGGCCAGGACCTCCGGATCGTCCTGGTTGCGCAGCCACTCGAACGGGTCCACAACCCGGTCGCCGTGGTGCTCACGGACGTGCTCGACGTGCTTGGTGAGGACGGGCTGGGCGGAGGTCACGGGGGCACGCTATCCGACGATCGGGTCCAGCCGGAGTGCTACCGCGAGTAGCCCACCGTCAGAACCGCACGCGCCAGCGTGTGAAAGGTCAGGTTGAAGCCGCCGACGGCCGGCGCCGCGCTGGCATCGACCCCGAGGTCGGCCTGGTCGAGTGCATGCACCGCGAAGATGTATCGGTGCGTGCCATGCCCGGGTGGGGGCGCAGCGCCGTCGTACTGGTTGCGCCCGCCGTCGTTGCGCAGGCAGTAGGAACCCGGTGGAAGCTCGCCACGCGCCACAGAGGTGGTCTCGGCGCCGACGCCAAGGACGAACCAGTGCCACCAACCACTGCCGGTCGGCGCATCGGGGTCGAAGCAGGTGATCGCATAGCCCTTCGTGCCTTCGGGCGCCCCGGACCAGGTGAGCTGCGGGCTCTGGTTTCCTCCGTCGGACACATGGGCGCTCGGCATCCGGCCACCATCGGCGAGGTCCTCGCTGGTCAGAGTGAACGAGGGAACCGGCGGCAAGGCGTCGTAGGGGCTCGGGGTGTTGAGTGCGGACTCGATCTTGGTCATGTCATCCATCCTCATCCAGTCGTGGGTTGCGAAGGTCGGGTCAGGGACCAGACTCACCCATACTCCTCCGACGCCTCACATCAGGCAGGCAGGTCCGAGAAGAGCCTTCAGGTCACCGAACAAGGCAGGGGAGGCACTGACCCGTAATGAGTCGTCGAGCCTCATCAGCACGGAGCGCCCGGGCTGGGTGAGCTTGACATGGACCTCCGTGACGCCGGGGTGCTGGCCCAGCACGGACTTGATCCGCTCCGCGACACCGTTGGTGGCTCGGGCCAGTGGCAGGGTCACGACCAAGGGCCCCCGAGGCCCCTCCTTGATGTCGGGCAGGGTGAGCTCCTGGGCGAAGATCGTCGGAGTCTCATCACGCCGGTTGAGGCGCCCCCGGACTACGCACACAACGTCATGGCCGAGCATGGTGGAGACGGTCATGTAGGCCGAGGGAAAGAAGAGGCAGTCAATCGCTCCATCGAGGTCCTCGACGGTGGCGATGGCCCAGAGGTCGCCCTTCTTGGTGCGCTTGATCTGCAGGCCGGTGATCAGCCCGGCGATGGTGACGTTGGCCCCGTCGGGCTTGGTGTCATCACCGGTCAGAGCCGCGATCGAGGTGTCGGCGTGTTGGGACAGGATGTGTTCGATGCCGAACAGGGGGTGGTCCGAGACGTAGAGCCCGAGCATCTCGCGTTCGAAGGCCAACAACGTCGCCTTGTCCCACTCGATCGTCGGGATCGGGGGCATGGCCAACAGAGATGTCGCCGCCCCACCGTCAGCGTCGTCCGCGGTTCCGTCGTCGAACCCCGCGAAGAGGGAGTCCTGACCGATCGCCTCCTGCTTCTTCTCGTCCACGAGCGCGTCGACGTACGCCTCGTGCACCCGCAAGAGGCCTTGGCGGGTGTGCTGCAAAGAGTCGAACGACCCCCCTTTGACCAGAGACTCGATCGTGCGTTTGTTGCAGACGACGGCGGGCGACTTGCGCACGAAGTCCTCGAACGAGACGAACCGCCCCTTGTCCTCGCGGGCTGCCACGATCGCCTCGACGACGTTGTGGCCCACGTTACGGATGGCGGCGAGCCCGAATCGGATGTCCGTGCCGACCGCGGTGAAGTTTGCCGAGCTCTCGTTGACGTCCGGCGGCAGGACCTTGATGCCCATCCGGCGGCACTCGTTCAGATACAGCGCCGACTTGTCCTTGTCGTCGCGCACGCTGGTGAGCACCGCAGCCATGTACTCGGCCGGGTAGTTCGCCTTGAGGTAGGCGGTCCAGTAGGAGACCAGGCCGTATGCCGCACTGTGCGCCTTGTTGAACGCATAGTCGGAGAAAGGGACCAGGACGTCCCACAGTGCCTTGATGGCCGCCGGGCTGAAGCCGTTGGCGAACATGCCCGTCTCAAAACCGAGATACTCGGCGTCCAGGACCGCGCGCTTCTTCTTGCCCATGGCGCGGCGCAGCAGATCTGCCTTGCCCAGCGTGTAGCCGGCTAGCTTCTGGGCGATCTCCATCACCTGCTCCTGATAGACGATCAGGCCGTAGGTGGTCCCCAGGAGTGGCTCCAGAGCGTGCGCGAGGTCGGGGTGCGGGTAGGAGATCTCCTGCTGGTGGTTCTTGCGCAGCGCGTAGTTGATGTGCGAGTTGGCACCCATCGGACCGGGTCGATAGAGCGCGCCGACGGCGGAGATGTCCTCGAAGTTGTCCGGTTTCATCAGCCGTAGCAGCGAGCGCATGGGACCGCCGTCGAACTGGAAGACGCCCAGCGTGTCACCACGCCCGAGCAGCTGGTAGGTGGCCGGGTCATCCAGGGTCTTGCTCAGCTCATCGAGGTCGATCTCGTCGCCGCGGTTGCTTCGGACATTGATCAGCGCATCGTCAAGGATCGTCAGGTTGCGCAGGCCGAGGAAGTCCATCTTGACCAGGCCGAGAGTCTCGCAGCTCGGATAGTCGAACTGGGTGATGATCTGGCCGTCCTGCTCACGGCGCATGATTGGGATCAGGTCGATCAGGGGCTCGCTGGACATGATGACGCCGGCGGCATGGACGCCCCACTGGCGCTTCAGCCCCTCGAGTCCGAGGGCGGTCTTGACGACCTCCTGGGCCTGTGGGTCGTCGTCATGGACCTGACGGAACTGCGCACCCTCGGAATAACGCTTGTGCTTGGGGTCGAAGATCCCCGACAGAGGCACGTCCTTGCCCATGATCGCCGGTGGCATCGCCTTGGTGAGCTTCTCACCCATCGAGAACGGCAGGCCCATGACCCGTGAGGCATCCTTGACCGCCTGCTTGGCCTTGATCGTGCCGTAGGTGACGATCTGGGCAACGCGCTCCTCGCCATACTTCTCGGTCACGTACCGGATCACCTCACCGCGGCGCCGCTCGTCGAAGTCGATGTCGAAGTCGGGCATGGAGGCGCGCTCGGGGTTGAGGAAGCGCTCGAAGATCAGACCGTGCTTCAGCGGGTCGAGGTCGGTGATCTCCATGACGTACGCGCACATCGAGCCCGCACCTGACCCACGGCCGGGACCGACCCGGATGCCGTTCTTCTTGGCCCATCCGATGAAGTCGGCGACCACGAGGAAGTAGCCCGGGTAGCCCTTGGAGACGATGACCTCGGTCTCGTACGCCGACTGCCTGCGAACCGCGTCCGGGACCCCCGCCGGATAGCGCACGTGGAGCCCGCGCTCCACCTCCTTGATGAACCAGGAGGTCTCGTCCTCGCCCTCGGGGCACGGGAAGCGGGGCATGTAGGCGCCCTCGCCCTCGGTGAAACCAACGTCGCAGCGCTCGGCGATCAGCAGTGTGTTGTCGCAGGCCTCGGGCAGCTCGCGCCACAGGTGACGCATCTGGGCGGGACTCTTGAGGTAGAACTCGTCCGCGTCGAACTTGAACCGGTTGGGGTCCATCAGGGTGGACCCGGACTGCACGCAGAGCAACGCCGCGTGGGCCTGTGCGTCCGCGGCCTTGGTGTAGTGCAGGTCGTTGCTGGCCAGGAGCGGCAGGTCGAGGTCCTTGGCCAGGCGCAGCAGGTCCTTGATCGTCTGGCGCTCGATGTCGATGCCGTGGTCCATGACCTCGCAGTAGAAGTTCTCTGGTCCAAAGATGTCGCGGAACTCGGCGGCCGCCTTGAGCGCCTCGCGGTACTGACCCTGACGCAGCCGGGTCTGGATCTCGCCCCCTGCGCAGCCCGTCGTGCCGATGAGACCCTGCCCGTACGTCTGCAGGAGCTCACGGTCGATCCGGGGCTTGAAGTAGTAGCCCTCCATCGACGCCAGCGAGCTCATCCGGAAGAGGTTGTGCATGCCTGCGGTGGTGCTCGCCAGCAAGGTCATGTGCGTATAGGCGCCCGAACCCGAGACATCATCGCGGCCACCCTCACCGAACTTGACCCGGGTCTTGTCAGTTCTGTGCGTGCCCGGCGTGAGATAGGCCTCGACGCCGATGATCGGCTTGACGCCATACTTCTTGGCCTTGGACCAGAACTCGAAGGCCCCAAAGACGTAGCCGTGGTCGGTCATGGCCAGGGCCGGCATGCCCATCAGGGCGGCGTTCTCGAACAGCTCGTCGATCCGAGCAGCACCATCGAGCATGGAGTACTCGGTGTGGACATGCAGGTGGACGAAGCTCTTGTCGGGTGAACCCGATGCGGGAGGTGACGGCTCAGACATTGAGGCAGAGTCTATGCCGGGTCAACGACAACCTCCTGTACGCCGTCCCGTCGCCGCGGGATGTTCGGGGCACCGCCGGTAGCCGGTTTGTATCATCGCTTCCAGTGCCAAGTCGGGCAACGGTGCAACAAACCGGCTAACGCCCCACGAGGCAGGTTGGACGAGGACCAAGCTAGCCGCCGACCCGGTTCAGGGCGGTCTGCAGATCCTGGGGATAGACACTGCGGAAGTCGACCCGCTCGCCCGTGGTGGGGTGCTGGAAGCCCAGGCCCACGGCGTGCAGCCACTGGCGTTGGAGGCCGAGCGCCTTGGCCAGCACCGGATCGGCACCATAGGTCAGGTCCCCGACACAGGGATGATGCAGCGCGGAGAAGTGGACCCGGATCTGATGAGTGCGCCCGGTCTCCAGGTGGACCTCCACGAGTGAGGCTGACCTGAAGGCCTCGATGACCTCGTAGTGGGTGATGCTCGCCTTGCCACCGGCGATGACGGCGAACTTGTAGTCGTGGGTGGGGTGACGGCCGATCGGAGCGTCGATGGTCCCCTGCGTCGGGTCGGGCAGGCCCTGGACGAGAGCGTGATAGGTCTTGTCGACCGTGCGCTCCTTGAAGGCTCGCTTGAGCACGGTGTAGGCGTGTTCGCTCTTGGCAACCACCATCAGGCCGCTCGTGCCGACGTCGAGGCGGTGCACAACGCCCTGGCGCTCCGCGGCCCCCGATGTCGAGATGCGGTAGCCTGCCGCGGCCAGTCCGCCGATCACCGTCGGGCCGGTCCAGCCGACGCTCGGATGGGCGGCCACGCCAACCGGTTTGTCGACGACCACTATGTCGTCGTCGTCGTGGATCACCGACATCCCCGGCACCGGGTCGGCGGCCGGCTCGAGTCTGGTCGAGGACCGCAGGTCTGGCAGCGAGACCTCTAGCCAGGCACCTGCGGCCACCCGGTCGGACTTGCGCACAGTTCGCTGGTCGACGGTCACCGCACCTGCGGAGGCCAGGTCGGCAGCCTTGGTCCGCGACAACCCGAAAAGGCGGGCGAGCGCCGCGTCGACACGTTCCCCTTCGAGGCCTTCGGGCACCGACAGCGAACGGACATCAGGCATCGTTGACTGATCCCTCCGAGTGCTTTGGAGACTTCTCGGGGGCCTCATGTTTGGGGGTGTGGTCAACCGAACGGGTTCCGTCCACATTGATGCCGCGAAAGGCCAGAAGCGCAATCAGAACCGCTGCGCTGACAATGGCCGAGTCGCCAATGTTGAATACCGGGAAGTTCGGCAGCTGCAGGAAGTCGACAACGTGCCCCCGCCCCGGTCCGGGAGAGCGGAACATGCGGTCGGTCAAGTTGCCCAGCGAGCCCCCCAGCAACAATCCCAGGGCCAGGGCCCAGCCTCGACTGCCGAGACGGCGAACGGTGATCAGGATGAACAGGACCACGGCAGACGCGATGAGGGTCAGGAACCAGGTGGCTCCGGTGCCGATGGAGAAGGCAGCGCCGGAGTTGCGGGTCAGGTTGAGCTGCAGCAACGTTCCGACCACCTCGCGCGGCTGGCCCGGCTCAAGGTTCGCGGAGGCCCATGCCTTGGTCAGCTGATCGGCGCTGTAGACGAGTACGGCCGCTGTGACAAGCCCGACGAACAGCGGACGCCGCGATGCCGATGGTGCGGTCGTGCGCTCGTTCGCCGCTGTTGAGGGAATTAGCGACGCTCCTGCTTGGATTTGCATGGCATGCACAGGGTCGCACGCGGGAAGGCCAGAAGACGATTCTTGCCGATCGGGTTGCCGCACGACTCGCAGATGCCGTAGGTGCGGTCGACGATCCGCTGGAGGGCATGTTCGCTCTGTTCGAACATCACGCGGGCGTTGTTGGCCAGCGAGATCTCCTGCTCACGCTCGAACGTCTTGGTTCCGGCGTCGGCCTGGTCATCGCCGGCACCGTCACCGGCGTCTCGCATGAGACCGGCCAGCTCAGACTCGGCCACGGTGATCTCGAGCAGCAGGCGGGCGACGTCAGCTTCGAGCTCAGTGCGGACCGCGGTGAGCTCCCTGGCCGTCCACGGTGTCTCGTCTTCACGGACGCGCAAGGGCCGCGGCTGGGCTGTGGAGGCGCGGGCCGCGGTTCTTTGAGCGCGCAACGGCGTCGCCGACGCGGACACCTTGGACGTGTTCCGGACCGCGGTACGGGATGCAGGAGTGGCAGCCGACTTCTCAACGCTCTTTGTGGCGGCACGCTTAGCTGGCACAGCCTTGGTGGTGCTCGTCGCAGGTGGAACCGTCTTTCGCGCCGGCACGGGCTTGCTGCTCTTCACCGGCGGAACCGTCTTTCGCGCCGGCACAGCCGCCTTCGCCGCAGGAACCCCTTTGCGCGCTGGCGCAGCCTTCTTCTCCGGCGTCGCCTTCTTCACAGCCATGCTCGGCCCCCTTCACGGTGGCAGTGCGTCATCCCCAGGAATGCGGACAGGTGGCGTGAGGATAAGGCCATCCCGCTCAGTACACAATGGAAAACGCCGATGTTGGTCTGGTTAGTCCACTCAACGAGTCCCGCATCACGTCACCGGCTGGGTCCTGTCCGGGGACAACGGAGCGCCGACCGTGATGGTCAGCGCTCCGGCGGTCTCCCAGCTCTTGGACGTTCAGCCGTTCTGCTGACCGTCCTTGCCATCACCTTCGCCATCATTGGCCTTGTCGACCCCAACGTGGTCCAGCTCCTGCAGCTGACTCTCGAGGTAGGACTTCAGACGCGCCCGGTAGTCACGCTCAAAGGTTCGCAGCTCATCGATCTTCTTCTCCAGCAGGTCCCGCTCGCGAGCGAGCGCCTCGAGCACCGCAGCCTTCTTCTGCTGGGCCTCGGCGAGCATGCCGGTGGAGCGCTCGCGCGCCTCGGTGATCATCTGCTCGTGTCGCGCACTGGCCTCGGCGATGAGCGAGTCGTGCTTGGCCTGACCGGTCGAGAGGAACTCGGCATGCTTGGACCGACCGATCGCCAGGAACTCGTCGTGCTTGGCCTGACCGGTCGAGAGAAGCTCCGCATGCTTGGCCACCGCCTCACCAACAACCTTGTCGTGGTGTGCCTGCCCTTCGCTGATGAGGCGCTCCCGGGTGTTCTGACCCTCGGAGACGTACTCCTCGTGCAGCTTCTGCGCCAGGGCCAGGACGCCTGCCGCCGCGACGTGCTCCTGCTCCTTGCTGACGGCTGGAGCGGGCGCCGCCGCGGCAAACGACGACCTGTCGTTCCTGTCCGCCGCGTCCTTGGCGTCCGTGGCGTCCTTCGCGCTCCTGTCCGCAGCGTCCTTGGCGTCCCGGGCGCTCCTGTCGGCAGCGTCCTTGGCGTCCTTGGCTGCCTTGTCGGCAGCGTCCTTGGCTGCCTTGTCGGCAGCGTCCTTGGCTTCCTTTGCGTCCCGGGCAGCCTTGTCCGCGGCCTCCCTGGCCTCCTGTGCTGCCTTGACGCGCTGGGCCGTCTGGGCCTCTGCCTGCTCGGCATCGGTCCTGGCCTTGGAGATTCGAGCGGTGGCTTCCCTCTCGGCCTGATCGGCGGAGGCCTTGGCGGCCGCGATCTTGTCCCTGGCGATGCGTTCGGCCACGGCCGTAGCCGCCACTGCAGCTTCTGTGAGCGCCGCCTGGTCGTCGTTCTTGGCCGCCGCGGGTTCAGGCGCACGGCCGTTGTTGTCGGTCGCGATCGTGGACTCCACACGGCCGCCGGCACCAACCGCTGAGGCACTGACCATGGGAGCCTTGGCAACAGCAGCACCCTTGCTCTCGAGGCACGCCTTGAGCTTCACACTCAGTTCGTCATTGTCAGTGCTCAGCCGACGCAGCTCAACGACGATCTCATCCAAGAAATCGTCGACCTCTTGCTCGTCATAGCCACGACGAAACTGTGTAGCGGTGAAATGTTTATTGAGGACATCCTCGGGCGTGAACGCCATGTTGTCACCTCGGTCGAGACCGGTCAGGGGCCGCACCACCTTATAGCAGACCACCGGTTGGTCAAAGAGTCAGGTGGGGCGTTAGGTCAGTTAGTGGTCACAATGATTGTAAGAGGCTCAACGTTAAAGAGACAGCCAGCATCAACACCAGAAAGGCCAGGTCGAGGCGAATCGTCCCCAACGAGAGCGGTGGGATCAGACGTCGCAGGAACTTCAAGGGGGGGTCGGTCACGGTGTAGATGCCTTCGGCAAGAACCAGGACGGGCCCGCTGGGGCGCCACTCCTTGGACAGGACCTGGATCCAGTCCAGGACGAGTCGACAGATGAGGGCAGCAAAGAACAGGTAGACAACGAAGACCAGAACGGAGATCACAACGCCAAGCATGACGGTGTTTGCTGAGAATTGAGCACCCAGGTGTGGAGTTGGCCCGATCAGCTCTGGTTGAAAAAGGCGCGAGAAGCGGGCTTGGGCGCCTCGACCTCGTTGGCGGTCACCTCGACATGGGATGGTGACAACAGGAAGACCTTGCTGGTGACCCGCTCGATGGCGCCGTGCAGACCGAACACCAGTCCGGCAGCGAAGTCCACGAGACGCTTGGCGTCGGCGTCGTCCAGATCGGTGAGGTTCATGATCACCGGGGTGCCGTCACGGAAGCTCTCGCCGATGTTCTTGGCTTCGTTGTAGGTGCGCGGGTGGATCGTCGTGATCCGGTTCAACGCACCGACCTCGACATCACGGACGACGCGAGCCACCGGCGTGCGCTGCGGCAGCGGCGTGACGGCCGCGGATCGTCCGTCGCGGGCGGGAGGCTCGTGGCCTGCATCCGGCTCGTCGTAGTCGTCATACCCGTCGTAATGATCGTCATCCTCAGCCAGTCCGAGGTACACCATGGTCTTGCGCAGTGCCCCAGCCATCGCGAGCTCCTTAACTACGTCTTGAATGTCATCGAGTTGTGAATGCCCGAGTTTGCGGGTTGATCCGACGAGAGTCTTCGACCCAAAACTACCCAAGGAGCGGGCGGGAACCGAGGATTGCGCTGCCGACACGCAGGTGGGTCGCACCGTTCGCCACGGCAGACTCCAGATCTGCGCTCATCCCGGCAGAGATCCAGGTGGCCCCCGGGTGATCAGAACGTAGATCGCGCGACGCAATGGCAAGCTGCGCGAATACCTCTCCGGGATCGACCCCCAGGGGGGCAACGCCCATGAGTCCTCGAAGCCTCAGATGCGGCGCGGCAGCGACAATGTTCGCGAGCTCGGCAACGCCATCAAGCGGTATGCCGCCGCGCGCAGGGCCCGCCGCGTCGCCTGCACCTGCAATCGCGTCCGCACCTGCAATCGCGTCCAGGTTCACCTGGACGAGCGCGCCGATGTCACGGCCTGCTGCGGCGGCAGCCCGCTCAAGGGCGATGACCAGCTTGTCCCGGTCGATCGAGTGCACGGTGTCGGCGTAGGTCGCCACGGACCTGGCCTTGTTGGTCTGCATCTGACCGATGAAGTGGACCTGGAGGCGTTGACGGACCTCGGGTGGCAGAGCGGCGATCTTTGCCGACGCCTCCTGGTCACGGTTCTCCCCGATGTCCGTGACGCCGAGTTCGCAGAGCATCTCGATGTCCGCGCCCGGGAAGAACTTCGTGACCACGATCAGCTGAACGTCTTCACGAGCGCGGCCGGCTGCCATGCAGGCGGCCCTGATGCGCTCCTGGACCTTCGCGAGGCCGCTCGCCAGCTCCGCGCGACGCACCGCGGCATCGTGAACGGACGTCATGGACGCTCCTTGGTGACGTCGAGCAACCGGACGACCCCGGCGCAACGCCCCGTGCTGTGCTGGCGACGATACGAGAACAACTCTTCCGACTCGCGACTACAGCCCGAGATCCATTGCACTGCAACGGATCTGGACTGCAACTGATCAACCACGCCCGCAGCCACGTCAATGGCGGGGGTCCCCCGCCAGGAGATGGCAGTCGCGGCCGGACTGATCTCCGCTGCTTGTGCCCTCATGGCCTCGGGCACCTCATAGCAGCGCCCACAGATCGAGGGGCCCACAGCCGCACGGATAGAGGTGGCCCCTAGGCAAGTCATGGCGTCGACGGTGCGCCCGACGATGCCCGACATCATCCCGGGTCGACCGGCATGCACCGCGGCGGCGACCCCGCCCACCGGGTCGACCAGCAGGACAGGGGTGCAGTCAGCGACCACAACGGCCAGCGCGAGGTCGGTCGACGTCGTCACGATCGCGTCTGCCTCGGGAGGTTCCCCCTCCCACGGCCCGTCCACAACCACGACCTCTGAGCCGTGGCACTGGTTCATGAACAACAGGTGATCTCGACCCACACCAAAGGAGCCGGCCACCAGCCTGCGGTTGGACTCGACGGCCAGAGGGTCATCCCCTACGTGTCCGCCAAGATTGAGGCTGGCGAAGTCTCCCACGCTCGATCCCCCGCGTCTGGCGGTGAATCCCCAGTCGACACTTCGTCCGACCACCGCCGGAACCCGCTCACGCCAATGGAACACGCCACTCACGTTAGCCGAGCCCCGACAGGGAGGGGCGCACGGGCGGGCGACAGTCCCCGTCGACGTGGCCCTGACCCAGGACGAGCGGGCGGTCGACAGTCCGCGTCGACCTGGCCCTGGCCCAGGGGCGAGCGGGGTGGGCGTCCCACAACCGACGACCAGCCTGTCCACGGCCCCGGCGGCACTCCTACTTCAGGAAATCGGGGACATCGAGATCGTCGTTGTCGTCGAAGGTGACGGTGCGCGGTGGCACGGTGACGGGCTTGATGCCGTTCGCGGGCTGAGCACCGTTCACAGCACCCTCCGGAGCCGGCGCTTGAACGCCGCCCTGCACGTGTGGCGAGGGCGCCGGGGCCGCAACGACATGTGCGGGCTGGTCGACACGAGGAAGCTGTGCCGGAACAGGTGCCGGAGCCGGGCGCTGCGTAGAACCGGCGATCTGGCCAAGGGCACGGTCGTCATTGCGGCGGATCGGACCGCCACCGTCGAAGCCTGCGGCGATGACCGTCACCCGGACCTCGTCGCCCAGAGCATCGTCGATGACGGCACCGAAGATGATGTTGGCCTCGGGGTGAGCTGCTTCCTGCACCAGGCGTGCCGCCTCGTTGATCTCGAAGAGCCCGAGATCGGAGCCACCCTGGATCGACAACAGCACGCCGTGCGCGCCGTCGATGCTGGCCTCGAGCAGGGGTGAGGAGATCGCCAGCTCTGCAGCCTGCACCGCGCGGTCGTCACCACGAGCTGAGCCGATGCCCATGAGCGCCGAGCCAGCTCCCTGCATCACGGCCTTGACGTCGGCGAAGTCGAGGTTGATCAGACCCGGGGTGGTGATGAGGTCGGTGATGCCCTGCACACCCGACAGGAGAACCTGGTCCGCCGTGCGGAAGGCATCGAGCATGCTGACAGCGCGGTCGCTGATGGAGAGCAGTCGGTCGTTCGGGATCACGATGAGGGTGTCGACCTCCTCGCGCAGGCCGGCGATACCGGTCTCGGCCTGGTTGGCTCGGCGCCGTCCCTCGAACGTGAAGGGCCGGGTGACCACACCTATCGTGAGCGCACCGATCGACTTGGCAATCTTGGCAACGACCGGCGCACCACCGGTGCCGGTCCCGCCGCCCTCCCCCGCCGTCACGAAGACCATGTCGGCACCCTTGAGCACCTCTTCGATCTCCTCGGAGTGATCCTCGGCGGCCTTCTTGCCGACCTCGGGGTCCGCGCCCGCGCCCAGACCCCGGGTCAGCTCACGGCCGACATCAAGCTTGACGTCGGCGTCGCTCATCAACAGGGCTTGGGCGTCGGTGTTGATGGCGATGAACTCGACGCCCTTGAGACCGACATCGATCATCCGGTTGATGGCATTGACACCGCCTCCGCCGATGCCGACGACCTTGATAACGGCCAGGTAGTTCTGCGGTGCTGCCACGGCGATGGGCCTTTCTGAAACGTTTCTGCGCGAGTCCCTGGCGGGTGCTGAAGGCTTGTTATGTGACGTTCTTCGCATCCAAATAAATCTCGATGTAAACTAGAGGGTTATAGTTATCCCAACCCTGCTGAGGCTGACCGTAAGGCCTGGAGCCGACTCGATCAAACATGAGCGCGGCGTGTCGGCCGGCTCATCTAGTTACTGGGGTACGCGGCGCGCTCACGTCGATCGTGCCGGTGCCCACCTGCCTCAGCAGTGCCGTCATTACCTTGACCTTCAGCTCAGGTTCTGACGCACCTCCCCACACCACCGTGACGGCCCTCATCTTGAGGGTTACCAGGTTCGCTCCCGAGACCGTCACGTTGCTGACAAGGGCCCGCTGGCTTCCCGAGAGCGCCTGCAGAACGGCGATGCCGGCACGGAGCGAGTCCTTGCTCGGCGGGTTCTGGACGGTGTCGATCAGGGGAACGCCCTTGGGCGAGGACCTCACGGTGGCATACGCAACCCCCTCGGAGTCCACAACCTGTACTTGACCTTGAGGGTTCCTGACTGCCACAACAGGCACCCTGGGACTGGCAGAGATGACCAGCGTGCTCGGCCATGAGCGGCTCACCGTGACCTCGGCCAACCTCGCCGAGGCGATGACCCTGCGCGCAACTTCGGCGGTGTCGACCCGCGCCAGCGGTGTGCCCATGGTGAACCCGGCCCGGCGCGTGATGTCGGCGACCATGCCTCTTGGCACCCCCGCGACCCTGACTGTCCGGGTAGCCAGCACGGGGCTGAACTCCACCAGCCACACTCCCCCGGCCAGCAGCGCGAGCGCACCGGCCAGCCACGCTGCCATCAACCACGGACGACGACGAACCTGCGCTGCGCGCATCGCGAACCTGGCCCGGGAGGACCCCAGGCCCGAGGGACGGCCCACTGACGATCCACGGGCACGCAGGACATGGCCGGCGCGTGAGCCCAGCCCACTCATTCCTGTCCTTGAGCAACGTCGCCCGGGCCTCGTCGCTCACCCAGAAGACGCAAGATCTCGGGACCGATCATGGTCACGTCACCGGCCCCCACGGTCAGAACCAGGTCTCCCGCCCTGGCCACCTGCGCCACGAGGGGAGCGACATCCGACCAGAAGGGCACGAACTGCGCGCTCTCACCGGCGCGCGGGCGGTCGGCGTCAGCCAGCCGGTCGGCGATCAGTGCTCCGCTGACACCCGGCATCGGGTCCTCGCGAGCGGCATACACGTCCATCACGAAGACGATGTCCGCGGGCGACAGCGCCGTGGCCAGCTCCGCAGCGAAATCACGTGTTCGCGAGTAGAGATGCGGCTGGAACACCACGATGAGCCGCCCCGGCGCCGCAAGACCGCGAGCCGTCTCGACGACGGCGGCCACCTTGCCCGGGTTGTGGGCGTAGTCGTCGACGACCCGGACGCCCGCCACCTCGCCCTTGGGCTCGAACCTGCGGCGGGTGCCGGTGAAGCCGGCAAGCCCCTCAAGAACGCGTCCGGGATCTTGCCCCAGCCCTTCGGTAGCAGCCACGAACGAGGCAGTCGCGTTCAGCAGGTTGTGTCGACCCGGCATACCGATCTGGAGATGGCCCAGGCCCACCCCGGCGCGCACCAGGTCCCCGTGCCCGTGGAAACCGGCACCACCCGGGGCGGTGAGCCGGACGTCGGCGTCGCCCGCCAGGCCGTAGGTGATCACCCGGGTGCCTGCCGCCCTGGCGAGATGGGCCAGGGTTCGTGACCCCGGGTCGTCCGCGCACGTCACCAGGAGACCGCCCGGTTGCACGGTCGCAGCGAACCTCGCGTACGCGGCCTGGACGGACTCAAACGTGCCATAGAAGTCAAGGTGGTCAGGCTGCACGCTGGTGACGATGGCCACGTCTGGCCGATAGACGAGGAACGAACCGTCGCTCTCATCGGCTTCCGCGACGAAGATGTCACCGGTGCCGAGGTGCGCGTTGGTGCCGTGCTTGGCCAGCTCGCCCCCGACGGCGAACGACGGGTCGACCCCGCAGTGTTGCAGCGCGACCGTCAGCATCGATGTCGTCGTGGTCTTTCCGTTGGTACCGGCGACTGCGACCCGTCGGTTCCCACGCATGACCGATGCCAGAGCCTGCGATCGATGCAGGACCCGCAGCCCACGAGCCCGGGCAGCTCGCAGCTCGACGTTGTCCTCGCGGACGGCCGAGGAGATCACCACGGTGTCAGCGGCCCCAAGGTGGGCAGCGTCGTGCCCGATGTGGACCTCCGCCCCCTCGGCCGCCAAAGCCCTCAGGACGAGGGAGTCCTTGGCATCGGACCCACTGACAGCCAGCCCGCGGGCAAGCATCACCCGAGCGACGCCGGACATCCCCGCTCCACCGATGGCGATGAAGTGGACCGAGCCCAGGCTGTCGGCCCCCGGAACGGCGGCCGTGAAGTCAAATCGGTCGTTCGAGCCGTTGGCTGACGGCGCTTGTTGCGAGGGCTCCGCAGGGCCATCCGGGGGCGAGGACGTCATCGGGCACCTCGCGAGTCCGCGGCAGTGGCGACCAGATCGGCCAACCGCTCGTCGGCCTCGCGCTCTCCGATGGCTGCGGCGGCGACCGCCATCGCCCGGATGCGTGGAGCGTCGGTCGACAACGGCACCAGGATCTCGTCGATCCACTCGGCAGTCAGGGAGGAGTCGTCGACCAGCATGCCGCCCCCGGCGGCGACGACATCGCCCGCGTTCAACCGTTGCTCCCCGTTGCCGATCGGCAACGGGACATAGACCGCGGGCAGCCCGACGGCCGTCAGCTCGCAGACAGTGTTGGCACCTGCACGGGCCACCACCAGGTCGGCCACGGCGTAGGCCAGATCCATTCGATCCGCGTAGGCGGCCACGACATACGGCGGACCGGCCGTCACCGAACGAGGCGCGAACTCCTTGCCATGTCCGCTGATGTGCAGCACCTGTATGCCGTGCAGGCGCAGCTCGTCAGCGCGGGAGGCGAACGCCGTGTTCAACCGCTGGGCACCCAGGGATCCTCCGGTGACCAGCAGTGTCGGCCGGTGATCGACGAGCCCGAAATGGGCCAACCCCTCGGCGCGGCTCACCTCCCGGTCCAGCCGGGCGATCTCGCGGCGCAGGGGCATCCCGATGAGAGTGGCATGAGGCAGCGATGTCGTTGCGAATGTCGTTGCCACGAAACGCGTCATCCGGGCCCCGAGACGGTTGGCCAGGCCCGGGCGCGCGTTTTGCTCGTGGACGACGATCGGCACCCGGCGTCGTCGGGCGGCCAGATAGGCCGGCGTCGAGACGTAGCCGCCGAAACCCACGACGACGTCCGGTCGGGCCTCGTCGATGACTTCGCCAGCCGCATCGACCGCGGCCTTGAGCGCGCCGGGCAGACGGACCAGGGCGCCTCCGGGACGACGAGGGAAAGCCACCTTGGGAATGGTTCTCAGGTCGTATCCGCGGGCCGGAACCAGTCGCTGCTCGAGGCCTCCCTGCGTGCCAAGCGTCGTGACGCGGATATCGGGGTTCCTGCGACGAAGGCAGTCAGCGAGGGCCAGGAGGGGAGAGACGTGACCCGCCGAACCGCCGCCGGCCAGAAGCACAGAGGTCAGCGCAGGGCGAGCGCTCATCTCTTGCGACCGCGACGCATGGGCATGACGGCGAGCGAGCGACTCACGACGCCGGGCCTGGCGGCCAGCGCCTCGCGACAACCCGGCTCGTTGCGGGCGAACGACAACAACATCCCCAAGCCGAATAGTGTTGTCACCAAGGCCGATCCACCGCTGGAGACCAAGGGCAACGGGACGCCGATGACCGGCAGCAGGCCGATCACCGCTCCGATGTTGATCGTCGCCTGAGCGAGGATCCAGACCATGACGCCTGCAGTGGCCACCCGAATGAAGAAGTCGTTCGTCCGGCAGACCAACCGGTAGCACGCGAAACCGATGAGGGCGAACAGGGCGATGATCACCAGGGTGCCGGGAAGTCCGAGCTCCTCGCCGATGATGGCGAAGATGAAGTCGTTGTGGGCCTCCGGCAGCCATTGCCACTTCTCACGACTCGCCCCCAGCCCCACACCCCACCAGCCGCCGTCAGCGAGGGCGTACTGGCCGTGGGTCGTCTGCCAGCACGAGCCGTGCGGATCGGCGCAACCGCCGCCGATCCAGTCCCTGATCCGGTCCATGCGGTTGGCGCTGGTGACGACCATGAACGCGGCCAGTGCCGCCGAGGCACCACCGGCGAGTAGGAACATCCGGGCCGGGACACCAGCCGCGAACAGGAGCCCGACGATGATGGCCAGGAGCACGAGGCCGGTGCCGAGGTCCTTGCCTCCGAGCACCAGCAGCAACAGCAGGGCTCCGGCTGGGAAAACGAGTGGCACGGCAGCGTGCATGAACTCGTTGAGCTTGCGCCGCTTCTTGGTCAGCACGGTGGCACCGAACAGGATCAGCGCAACCTTGGCGAACTCGGATGGCTGAATCTGCTGGCCCGCGATCTGGATCCAGTTGCGGTTGCCGTTGACCGAGACGCCGATGCCCGGAACGAACACCAGCACCTGCAGGATGATGGCGCCGGCCAGGAGCGGCACTGACACCCGCTTCCAGGTGATCAACGGAATCCGAGTGGCGACGAAGGCGCCGATCACGCCGACAACCGCAGACTGCAGCTGGGTGAGGAAGACGGTGTACGACGAGTTGGTGTTCTGGTAAGACGTCACGCTGGAGGCCGAGAGCACCATCACCAGTCCGATGACGACCAGCATCGCCGTGGCACTGAGCAGCAGGAAGTACGTCGTGACCGGGGACTCAAGGTGTTGCCAACGGGGCATCATCGCGCCCGACCCGGGAGAGTCAGCCCGTGCGGACGTCGAACCCGGCCGCCGCCTTGACGTGGCGGGCTTCCGCGAGGTGGTGGTCACGATGCTGAAGGTCCCTGGTCCCGGTTCGCGTAGCGGTGCACCGCCTCGGCGAAAGCGTCACCACGCGCGCCATAGTTGGCAAACATGTCCATTGACGCTGCGGCAGGCGCAAGCAGGACGACGTCACCGGGCCGAGCCAGGTCGCCGGCGTGAGCCACCACGAGATCCATGACCCCAGTGTCGGTGTTGGGCACGTCGACCACGGGTACATCGGGCGCGTGTCGCGCGAGCGCCCGGGCAATCTCCTGGCGGTCCGCTCCTATCAGGACGACGCCGCGCAGCCGATCACCAACCGACTGGACCAACGCGTCCACGTCGGCGCCCTTGAGAAGGCCGCCCGCGATCCACACGACGTGCTCGAAGGCGGCCAGCGAGGCTCCGGCTGCGTGAGGGTTGGTGGCCTTGGAGTCGTCGACGAAGCGCACGCCGTCGACGGTGGCAACTTCCGCGATCCTGTGCGGGTCGGGGATGAACGCTCGAAGCCCGTCGCGAACCGAGAGTGGACCGACGCCGTAGGCCCTGGCCAACGCCGCGGCCGCCAGGGCGTTCGCCACGTTGTGCGGTGCCACCGATGGGGTGTGCCTCTGCAGGTCCGCCAGGGTGGCCAGCTCCGCCGCCGAGGTTCTGCGCTGCTCGACGAAGGCACGGTCGGCCAGCACATCATCGACCATCCCCACCATCGACAGGGCCGGGATGTCAAGGGTGAAACCGATGGCGCGACAACCCTCGACGACGTCCGCCTCGATGACCATCTGCTGCGTTGCGGAGTCCTGGACGTTGTAGACGCAGGCGATCTGCGTGCCCGCGTAAACCTTGGCCTTGGCCTCGCGGTACTTCTCCAGGGACCCGTGCCAGTCGATGTGGTCGGGAGCGAAGTTCAGACAGGCCGAGGCCACCGGCCTCACGGATCTCTGCCAGTGCAGCTGGAAGCTGGAAAGCTCAACGGCCAGCACGTCATACGGTTCAGGGTGCAGGACGGCTTCGAGCAGCGGCGTGCCCACGTTGCCGGCGCTCGTCGCACGCAGCCCGGCGGCTCGCAGGATGGACGCCAGCATCTTGACCGTCGTCGTCTTGCCGTTGGTGCCGGTGATCGTGATCCACGGCGCCGCACCCGATGAGGCGCGCATGCGCCACGCGAGCTCGACCTCACCCCAGACCGGTATTCCGCCGGCAGTCGCCGCCAGCAGCATGGGATGGTCCGGGCGCAAGCCGGGTGAGGTCACGACGAGCTCCGTGCCGTCGGGCACGGCGTGCAGGTGCTCGGGGCCAAGGCGAACGTCGACGTCCAGGATCTCCAGGATGCGCGCGCGTTCGATGATGGCAGGGGTGGCGTCGGCGCTGACGGCGGTGACGATGGCACCACGTTCCGAGAGTGCGTCTGCAGCCGCGAACCCGCTGACGCCGAGGCCCGCGACCAGGATGCGCAGGTCCGACCAGTCCGCGTCGCGGTGGGTGAGATAGCGCGACCCCTGGCGAGGCTCATAGTTCTGGTCGTCGGTACTCATGTGGTTCCGACAACCCACTCTGCGTAGAAGACGCCCAGACCCAGAGCCACGAACAACCCGGCCACGATCCAGAACCGGATGACGATGGTGACCTCGTTCCAGCCCGCCAGCTCGAAATGGTGTTGGAGCGGGGCCATCCTGAACACGCGTTTGCCGGTCGCCTTGAACCAGCCGACCTGGATGATCACCGAGAGCGTGATGATGACGAACAGACCGCCCAGAATCACCACCAGCAGCTCGGTGCGGGTGGTGATGGCCAGACCGGCCAGGGCACCGCCTAGCGCCAGCGACCCCGTGTCGCCCATGAAGATCTGGGCCGGGGCGGCGTTCCACCACAGGAAGCCGAAGCAAGATCCCATGAGCGCGGCCGCCACCACGGCCAGGTCGCGAGGGTCCCTGACCTCGTAGCACTTGACGCCCGGGTTGATCTGGCAGTTCTGGTTGAGCTGCCAGATCGCGATCAGGACATACGAACCGAACACCATCACGCCCGCGCCCGTGGCCAGGCCGTCCAGGCCGTCGGTGAGGTTCACGCCGTTGCTGGTGCCGGCGATCATCAGGTTTGCCCAGAGCACGAACAGGATCAGTCCGAGCAACGTGCCGGAGAAGGCGAAGTTGACGTTCGTGTCACGAACGAAAGACACGAACGGCACCGCGGGAGTGCGGAACCGGCTGTTGGGGAACTGCAGGGCGAGGACGGCGAAGATCACTGCTACGAGCGTCTGCCCGGCCAGCTTCTCCTTGGTGCGCAGCCCGAGGCTGCGCTGCTTGGAGATCTTGATGTAGTCGTCGAGAAAGCCCACGAGCCCCAGCCCGGTCATCAGGAACAGCACCAGGATCCCGCTGGCCGTCACTGGTGTCAGCGTGAACAGGTGCGCCGAACCGTACGCCAGGATCGAGGCGCCGATGAGTACGGCGCCGCCCATGGTGGGGGTGCCGCGCTTGGTGTGGTGTGACGTCGGCCCGTCGTCGCGGATGAACTGGCCATACCTGCGCCGGACCAGGAACTTGATGAACAGCGGCGTGCCGAGCAGCGACAGCATGAGCGAGATCGCTGCAGCCACCAGAACCGCTTTCACGAAAGCACCTCCGGTCCCGAGGCGTCGACGAGACGATCCCCGAGCCACCGTAGCCCGGCGTCATGGCTCGACTTGAGCAGCACGACGTCACCCGGGGCAAGGTCTTGCCGGAGCAGCTCGTAGGCGGCGTCGGTGTCCGGGACCCAGATCGAGGCATCGGCCGACGCCCCCGCGTGACGGGCTGCGATGTCGATCGGCTCGGTCCCCCGGCCCACGGAGACCACACGTGACACGTTCAGGCGCACGGCGAGCTGGCCAATGGCGTCGTGCTCAGTGACGGACTCTGGCCCCAGCTCACGCATCTCGCCCAGGACGGCCCACGTCCGACGACCTCGGCCCATGGTCGCCAGAGCCTTGAGCGCGGCACGCATGGAGTCCGGATTGGCGTTGTATGCGTCGTTGACGATCGTGACACCGTCGGCCCGCTCGTGGACCTCCATGCGCCATCGGCTCAGCGGACGTGCGTCCCCCAGCGCCTCGGCGACGGTCTGCAAGGACATGCCGACAGCGAGCGCGACGGCCGCGACCGCAAGGGCGTTGCCGACGTGGTGCTCTCCGTGGAGCCCGAGGGCCACGTGGGCGCTGCCCTGGTCGGTGACGAGGGTGAAGGAGGCCCGGGCGTGCTGGTCGAGGGAGATGTCGATGGCCCGGACGGTTGCACGGGATGACTCCCCCACCTGTATGACGTGTGCCCGGGTCTGGCTCGCCATGCCGATCACGATCGGGTCGTCAGCGTTCAGGACAGCGAATCCCGTTGCCGGCAGACACTGCACGAGCTCGGCCTTGGCCGTGCCAATGGCCTCGCGCGTGCCGAACTCACCCACGTGCGCGGTGCCGACGTTGAGGACGACCCCGATTCGCGGCGGCGCAATGCGGGTGAGGTAGCTGATGTGACCGATCCCACGCGAGCCCATCTCGAGCACGAGGTACTCAGTGTTCGCCGTGATCCGGCAGACGGTCAGCGGCACCCCGACCTCCGAGTTCAGCGACCCGACGTTGGAGACCGTCTCACCGTGGCGTTGCAGAACCGAAGCGAGCAGATCCTTGGTGCTGGTCTTGCCGGAGGAGCCGGTGATCCCGATGACCACGGCGCGGGCGTTGCGATCGACCAGGGCGCGGGCCAGGGAGACGAAAGCCACCTGGACGTCCTCGACGACGACGCACGGCAGGTCGGTGACCGGCCTTGAGGTGAGAGCGGCCACCGCACCCTGGGCGCGGGCAGATGCGACGAACTCGTGGCCGTCCATGGCCTGGCCGATGCGGGCGATGTAGAGGCTGCCTGCGGCGGCTTCCCGTGAGTCAGTGACCACGGGTCCGTCCACCAGGGGGTTCGTCTCCGCGGTATCGAAGCCATGATGGAGCTGGCCCCCCGTGATCTCGGCGATCTCTGCGAGCCTGAGGGGAATCACTGCGCCGCGCCGCTCGCGGTGTCTGAAGTTGTGATGCCGGGAACCCGGCCGACAGTGCGCTCCTCGAACTCAGTTCGCTCGATCAAGGCTGCTCTCAGCTCTGCACGGTCGTCGAAGGGATGCACCACGCCGGCGATGTCCTGCCCGCTCTCGTGTCCCTTGCCCAGGACGACGACCGTGTCGCGCGCGGCGGCCAGCGCGACGGCCGCGCGAATGGCCGCAGCGCGATCGCCAATCTCGCGAATTCGCCCCGGTGACGGTCGAGCGGCGGACTGGTCCTGCGCGACCGCTCCACGCAGGACGGCCGCCCGGATGCTCGCCGGGTCCTCGGATCGGGGGTTGTCATCGGTGACGAGGACGACGTCTGCATGTGAGGCAGCGGCTGCGCCCATGGCGGCACGCTTGCCAGTGTCCCGGTCCCCCCCAGCACCCAGAACGACGATCAGTGACCCAGAAGTGTTGTGCCGCAATGCTTTCAACGCTGATGCCACAGCGTCAGGGGTGTGAGCGAAGTCGACCACGGCCCGGGGCATCCGGCTCTCCTCCGCGCCTTCGAGCGGTGGGTCGTCCTCCACTCGTACTCGCTCCATCCGGCCGGGCACGTGCGGATCGGTCGCAAGAGCCTTCTCGATCGAGTCACCCGGGTAGCCCGCGGCCAAGAGAACCAGGGCAGCCACCGCTGTGTTGACCCGGTTGAAGTCTCCGGGCAGGGCCGAGCGCAGGGATAGTCGCTGGCCGTCGCCGATGAGCTCGAAGTCGGGCTCACCAGGGCCCGAGGTCTCAAGCTGCCAGTCGGCCATTGGATCCTGACGCGAGGAGACCGACACGACAGGCACCCCGGCCCCGCGAGCGAGGCGCTGACCCCATTCGTCGTCCACGCACACCACTGCCCGGACGGCGCGCTCTGGGGTGAACAGCGATGCCTTGGCCTGGTAGTAGTCCTCCATCGACCCATGGAAGTCGAGGTGGTCCTGCGACAGGTTGGTGAACGCGACGACGTCATAGAGCACGCCATCGACGCGGTGCAGGGCCAAGGCGTGGCTGGACACCTCCATCGTGCAGGTGTCCACACCGCGCTCGAGCATCACCGCGAAGAGAGCGTGCAGGTCGGCGGACTCGGGCGTGGTCCGGACGCTCTTGATGCGGTCCTCGCCGATGCGCGTCTCAACGGTGCCGATCAGTCCTGTCACGCGCCCCAGTGAGCGAAGAGCCGAGTCCAGCAGATACGCCGTCGTCGTCTTGCCGTTGGTACCGGTGATGCCCAGGATGGTCAGCTCCTGGCTCGCCCCGCCGTAGACCAGGGCGGCAACGAACCCCAGGGCGGCCCTGGGGTCGGGGACCACGAGCACCGGCACCGGCAGCTCGCTGAGCGCGAGAAGGGCAGCTCCGGCCGGATCGGTCAGAACAGCCACGGCACCGAGCCCCACTGCCGCTGCGACGAAGCGTGCCCCGTGCACGTTCGCCCCGGGGAGCGCGGCATACAGGTCTCCGGTCCTGATGGCCCGCGAGTCGAGGGTCACCCCGGTCACCATCACGCGATGGTCTACCACGCTGACGGCGCCGTCAGGCGTCGACAGCACCCCCGCACGCTCGGCCACCGACCGGAGGCTGACGGGGTGCGGGGATCGGGGACGCAGAGTCGCGTTCACAGGGTTCACCACGGAGTGACGTTACCTCTAGCGGGTCGGGCCCTGGAGACCCGAGTCGGCCTTCAAGGCCGCCTCTGCCTTGTCCGCTGACGCCGGCGCATCGTCGATCTTGAGCTTCATGACAGGAGGTGGAGTGCCTGTCGGAGGAACGGTGAACTCCTGCAACGCATAGGTCATGACGTCCTTGAAGACCGGGCCGGCCGTCGACCCGCCGAAGTATCCGCGGATCGGGTTCTGCAGGATCACGGCGACGACGAACTCCGGTTTGTCCGCCGGGGCGAAACCGATGAAGGACGCCGTCTTGCCCGAGTAGCGACCGTTGTCGGCCACGCGGTCAGCCGTGCCGGTCTTGCCCGCGACGCGGTAGCCGGGGATCTCGGCCTGCTTGGCTGTTCCGCCATCTCCGACGACGAACTCGAGCATCTGGCTCAGTGTCGTGGCAACCGGCGTGGAGATGACCCGCACCCCCGTGGTGGGAGGCGTCTTCGCCAACGTGCCGTCAGCGTTCCGAATGCCGGCCACCAGGGTCGGAGGCAGGCGAACTCCGCCGTTGGCAATGGTCTGGAAGACACCGGCGGCCTGGATCGCGTTGACCGCCAGGCCCTGGCCGTACATGACGGTGTAGCGCTGCGATCCACTCCAGTCCTTGGACCTGGCGAAGATTCCGGATGTCTCGCCCGGGAACTGGATGCCGGACTTCTGGCCGACGCCGAACTTGCGGAAGTACCCTTCCAGGGTTGCCGGCGGGACGTTCTCCCCCACCATCATGGTGCCGATGTTGCTCGACTGGGCGATCACGCCGGCGAAGGTCAGCTTCTCGACGGCATGGTCGTGGGAGTCGCGGAACGACTGGCCTGCGCGGGCCAGCCGGTTGGGTACCACCACCGGCGTCGCAGGCGTTGCGACGCCCTCCTGGAGAGCCGACGCCGCCGTCATGACCTTGGCGATCGATCCAGGTTCGAACGCCTCGCCGAAGGCCTTGTTGGTGAGACTTCCGGTCGCGCTGGCAATGTTGTTCGGGTCGAAGCTCGGATAGGTCGCGACCGCAGCGAGCTCACCGGTCTTGACCCTCATGACCACGACGGTGCCTGACAGAGCGAGCGTCTCGTCAACCTTCTGGGCGATGGCGTTCTGGGCGTACCACTGCAGGTCGTTGTTGATCGTCAGGCGGACGTCGTGGCCCCCAACGGCCGGAGTGATCTGCTGCGCCCCTGTGGGGATGATGCGGCCGTCGGCCGACTGCTCGTAGGTGGACTCCCCCGGTTTTCCCTCGAGCTCCTTGTTCAACAGCAGCTCGAGGCCGCCGCCACCAGACCCGTCAGCGCCGACCCAGCCCACGAGAGAGGCCGCCGCCGAGGAAGACGGGTAGGAACGCGCCGAGGTGGGCTCGCTGAAGACGCCCGGGATGCCCAAAGCCGCGATCTTGCGCCAGTTCAGTGGTGTGACACCCTTGGCGACATACACGAAGCGACGAGAGCCGGTCAGCGTCGCGGTCAGCTCGGCCTCGGACTTGCCGAGGATCGGCGCGAGCTCCGCTGCCGCTCCTGCAACCCCGACCACATGGCCCTTCTTCTTGTACTCGGGCACGGCGCTCTGATCGGCAGTGACGTTACGGCGCTCGATGCTGGTGGCCAGAATCACGCCGTCCGAGTCCGTGATGTTGCCACGCAGTCCGGGCACGATGACGACGCTCAGGCGGCTCTTCAACGCCGCGCTCGCCATGGTCGAGGCATCAAGTGCCTGCAGCCGGAGCAGCTGCGCGCCGAAAAGACTGAAGACGAACAGCACGGCCAGGAAGAGAAACCGGACACGACGTGCCGGGTGCACCACGCCGGGGCGAGCCGGCCGTGACGGCCTGCTGCCACGCTGACGAGCAGAACCCGAGGCCCTGGCGGGGCGTGCGTGGCCCGGGCCCCGGCCTCGGGTCTGCGTCACGTACTCACCTCGCTGTGGGCGTGGTCGTTCCCGCAGACGCCGATGCAGGCGCGGGAACGGGCGACGACCTTGTCGTTCGCACCACGGTAAAGCCGGGGCCTGCCAGCGCTGGTTTCGCCACGCCGATGACCCGGCCGTCCGAGAGCCGCAGGAAGGCTGCCGACTGCGCTGGCACCATCCCCATGCTGGCCGCCTTGGCAGCAAGGTTGGCCGGGGACTTCGAAGCTTCCAGGGACTGGGTCAGAACCTCCTGGGTGTCGATCAGCTGGCCGGAGGTTGCCCGCAGGTCGTGCAGGGTGAATGAGCCCTGGGCCAGCGCGGTGTTGAGCAGCAGGAGCCCGATCAGGCCGGCAGCCAGCAGGGTCGCGCAGATGATCCCGAACGCTGCGCCGCGTCGAGGCGTGGCCCCGGTGACCACCCGCAGCTTCGGCGTGGTCGTGGTCGGCCGGTGCAGGGGCCGGGCACCCGCTCGTGCGGCAGACGTCATCTGGCTCATGAGTGGCGCCCCTTTGAGATCCTGGTTCGTTCGGCTGCCCGCAGTCGGGCCGATGCTGCCCGCGGGTTGACACTGATCTCCTCGGCCGCCGGTTCCTCGGCCCCGCGGGTGAGCAGCCGCAGGTATGCCTCGTGCTCGGGAAGCTCGACCGGCAGACCGGCAGGCGTGCTGCCATGGGCACCGGCAGCCAGCACGTGCTTGGTGAGCCGGTCCTCCAGGGAGTGGTAGCTCAGGACCGCGATACGGCCTCCCACGGCAAGGGCGTCGACAGCCTCGGGGAGAGCGGCTTCGAGGACGCGGAGCTCGGCGTTGACCTCGATACGCAAGGCCTGGAACGTGCGCTTGCCCGGGTGGCCGCCGCTCTTCTGCGATGAGGCCGGAATCGCAGAGCGAAGCAGCTCGACCAACCGCGCCGACGTGGTGAAGGTCTGGCGTTCACGCTCGCGAACGATCGCCGTGGCCACCCGCTTGGCAAACCGCTCTTCGCCATACTCGCGCAGAATTCGCTCGAGATCGGCCTGGGCGTAGGTGTTGAGGACCTCGGCGGCGGTGATCCCCGCGCTCTGGTCCATCCGCATGTCAAGGGGGGCATCGTGCCGGTAGGCGAAGCCGCGCTCCTGCTCGTCGATCTGCAAAGAGGACACGCCGAGGTCGAGCAAGAGAGCCGACAGCGAAGCACGCGCTGAGAGGCCAAGATCCTCCAGAACCTGCGGGAGCCTGTCAAACACGGCATGGACGGGCATGAACCGGTCACCGAATCGGGCCAGCCGCTCTCCAGCCAGGCTCAGGGCCTCGCGGTCGCGGTCGATGCCCACGACCCGAGCGCCCGGGCACTGTTCCAGCACCAGCTCGCTGTGACCGCCCATCCCCACGGTCGCGTCCACCATGACCGAACCAGGTTCCTGCAGTGCGGGTGCCAGCAGCTCGAGGATGCGGCCGCGCATGACGGGGACGTGACGGGCCTGCGCTGTCCCACGAGTGTTCATCGGTGCGTCTTTCCGTTTCGCTGGTATCGGTTCTTGCCTACTTCTTTCGTTGAGGTCCTGCCGTGGTCGTCCGGGCCCTGGTGTCAGGTCTCCAACCGCTTCAAGGAGGTGCGGCCCGACATCGGGGAAGTGAGGTCGGGACGCGAAGCGGGTGGAGACCGGGCCTCAGGGGCCGGACCGGTCGCCGGCACGCGGGTCATAGCAGTCCTGGAATCACCTCCTCGGACTGGTCGGCGAAGCCCTGCTCGTTGCTCTGCAGGTAGGCGTCCCATGCGGTGGTGTCCCACAGCTCGACGCGCGTCCCCGCGCCGATGACCGTGCAGTCCCTGGTCAGCCCGGCATACTGGCGCAGCGCCGAAGGAACCGTCACCCTGCCCTGTTTGTCAGGAATCTCGTCGGAGGCACCGGACAGGAACACGCGAAGGTAGTCGCGGGCACGTTTGTTCGTCAGTGGCGTGTTGCGCATGTTCTCGGCCACCCTGAGGAACTCGTCCATCGGGAAGAGGTAGAGACACCGCTCCTGGCCGCGGGTCACCACGAGACCACCGGCCAGACGGTCGCGGAACTTGGCCGGCAGGAAGAGGCGCCCTTTGTCGTCGAGCCGGGGGGTGTGCGTGCCGAGGAACACGGCGCACCCTCCTCCCTGGTAGATGACGGTTGTCCGTCGTCGCGCTCGAGCGAATTTCTCTGTTCCCCACTCTACTCCACTTTGCACCACGATTAACGGGAAATCGCCAAAAGTCATCGAGACTCAGGAACGTTCATGCAGGTCAGCAGCAACCAGGGAGGTGGAGCAGAAATTACCACAGCACTCGGGCCGAGGGGCTCATACGAGGCGAGTCGGATGCCCAGCAGGGAGTCGAGCTCCGCCCAGCTCCCCTTCGTGAGAGACGCGACCCCTGATAAGCACAGCGAAGTGCGCGCCCCGACGATGACGAATCGGGCCATGTGAGGCAGGATCAAGGAAACAAGCCGGGGAGGTACGTTGAGCGCAATTGGCGCCGCACGCGAAGGACTCGTACAAGATCAGGTCATGCAGGAATCTTCCAGGACCGATCAGGCCGGACTTGAGCTCGTGTCCGAGGTGTCCGCCAAGATGCGTCTGGCCATGGCGACGGTCATCGAAGGCAAACCGGATGTCATCAACACCGCGATCACCGTTCTGCTCGCCGAAGGACACCTGTTGATCGAGGACGTCCCGGGCGTCGGCAAGACCATGCTGGCCAAGGCTCTGGCCAAGTCGATCGACTGCTCGGTGCGCCGGGTGCAGTTCACCCCCGACCTGCTGCCGAGCGACATCACCGGGGTCAGTGTCTTCAACCAGGACCTGCGCGACTTCGAGTTCCGCCAGGGCGCGATCTTTGCGAACGTCGTCGTCGGTGACGAGATCAACCGCGCCTCCCCCAAGACTCAGTCGGCGCTGCTGGAGTGCATGGAGGAGGGCCAGGTCACCGTCGACGGCCAGACCTACAGGCTTCACAAGCCGTTCATCGTGATGGCCACCCAGAACCCGATCGAGATGGAGGGCACGTATCCACTGCCCGAGGCCCAGCGTGATCGCTTCATGGCGCGGATATCGATGGGCTACCCGTCGGCCGCCGCCGAGGTCGCGATGCTGGACAGCCACGGCGGTGCGTTCCCGCTCGACGAGATGGTCCCGGTCACCGACGGGGACACCATCGCCAAGCTGATAGAGATCGTGCGAACGCTGTACACCAGCAGCGCGATCAAGCAGTACGTCGTGGACCTCTCCGACGCGACACGCACCACGCCGGCTCTGCGACTTGGGGCTTCACCACGCGCGAGCCTGCATCTCCTTCGAGCCTCCCGCGCCTACGCGGCGCTGGCCGGGCGCGATCACGTCCTTCCGGACGATGTCCAGGCAATGGTCGAGCCCGTCCTGGCCCACCGGATGATCACGGCAGGCGAGACCCACGTGGCCCGACGCACCAGCGCCGACGTCCTGCAAGAGATCGTCCGACGGGTCCCCATCCCGTCGTCGGCGCGCTGAACGGCATACGGGCAAGGAGAGTCCACCACTGTGACTCGCATCCGGGACGTCCTCACAACCTGCGGCCGTGCGTTCGTAGCAGCCGGCCTGACACTGCTGGCCGGTGGCTTCCTGCTCGGGTTCACCGACATCACCCGCATCGGTGTCCTGCTGACCGCACTGCCACTGCTGGCCGGCCTGGTCACCAGGGGCACGAGCGACGTCCTCGCGGTCACCCGCATCGTCAACCCCGTCCTGCTCTCGGTCGACCAGAACGCCAACGTCGAGGTTGTCTTCGAGAACACCTCGGGGCGACGTACCCGGCTGCAGCTCGCCGAGGAACGCGTGGACCACCTGCTCGGCGACGGACCCCGATTCATCCTGCCACCCATGGAGCCGGGTGAGATCCTGAAGGTGCACTACCAGATCCGCTCCCACGTCCGTGGACGTCACCGGCTCGGACCTCTGACGCTGCGCATGCGGGACCCGTTCGGCCTCGCCACCGTCGCCGCCCCGCTGCCAGGCACGATCGACGTTCTTGTCCTGCCGCGGATCGAGGTCCTCGGCGGTGGGCGGCCCCGTGGAAACGGTATCGGCGAGGAGGGCGCCATCCCCTACATGGTCGCTCTTCATGGGGAGGACGACGCAGCCGTCCGCACCTACCACGACGGCGATGACCTGCGCCGAATCCACTGGCCCGCAACAGCCCATCGAGCCGAGCTGATGGTGCGCCAGGAGGATCGCCCGGCCAGACGTCGAGCCATCATTGTCATGGACTCGCGCGCGAGCGGGCATGAGGGCTCAGGCACTCTGGGTTCCTTCGAGTGGACTGTCACCGCGGCAGCCTCGATCCTCACGCACCTGTCCGGGCACAGCTATGCCTTTCACCTTGTGAGCAGTGAGACGATCGTCGACGGTGAGGCGGCCCGGACCATCGAGACCGACAATGCGCTCGCCTCGCTCGCCGTGGCCCGGCTGGGCACGGACCCGGAGTTTGAGCAAGTGCTCCGCAGCGCCAATCCCCTGACCTCGGTCGGCGGTCTGGTGATCGCCATCGTCACGGACCACGACGAGGACGGGTTACGACGGATCGCCGCACTGCGCCAGCCGGCTGGCACCGGCTTGCTGTTCCTGCTCGACTCCTCGAGCTTTGCCCGGGGACGACCGGGACCGCCCCCGGAGAGGACGCTGGGCCTGGCCGACCTGGCGACCGCAGCCGGATGGAACATATGCATCGTGGGCTCAGGCGTGAGCGTCCCTGAGGCATGGGCCGCCGTGTCAGCCGGCACCGCTCCGATAGTCGAGGCCGTGCGATGAAGGGGCGTGGCGTCGACGCAACGTTGGCCGCGATGGCCACCCTGGTGGCCGCTTGGCCGATCTCCACCCTGCTCATCGAGCCGACCTGGCTGGGTGGAACGCTGCTCCTGCTCGCGGTGATCGCCATCAGCGGGGTCGGCGCAAGATCGCTCTCCCTGCGCGGCTGGCAGGTCTTGGTCGTGCAGGTGGCGTGTGCGGTTCTCGCGGCGGGGGGGATCTATGGCCGAGGGCATCTCTGGCACGGTCTGCCAACCTTCGACACGGTGAGGTTCGCGGGCAGACTCGCCCACGAGGCCTTCGAGTCTGTTCACAAGTACGCCGCGCCGGCACCCACGACACCGGGGCTGATCTTCGTCACGGGTTGCGCGCTGGGCCTGATCGCTGTGGCGGTTGACTACCTCGCCGTCACACGCCGCTCCCCCGCGCTGGCCGGTCTGCCCCTGCTGGGCGCGTTCCTGGCCGCGGCCGCCAACAGCGGCTCATCCCTCCCCGTGATCTTCTTCCTCGCGGCTGCCGCCATGTGGCTCATCCTTGTCGGCCGACAGGGAACCGCCTTCCTGCGCAGATGGGCCACAACCGTGGCAGTCGCAAGCACCCCGGTCCCGGCGGGCCGTGAGGCCCAGAGCGTGTACGGCTATGCCTCGATCGCGCGCGCCCTTGGAGTGGCTGCCCTGGTCACGGCGTCCGTCACGCCCGCCGTGCTCCCGCACCTTCACCCCACGTTCCTCGCGGCCGGGCTTGGCCGCAGCCCGGCAGCCACAGGTAACGTCTCTGGCGGGGTGGGCTTCTCGCTGAGCATCAACCTCGCCGAAGACCTCAACGACCGGGGAACCGCTCCGGTGGTGCAGTACAAGACCACCGACACCTCACCACCCCCGCTTAGGGTCGCAGTCGGCGATTTCTACCGGTCCGCGCCGGGCGTCTGGCTTCCTTTTGGTGCGCCAGTGCCGCCCCTGTTCACGAACCCCGACATCCCCGAACCAGTCGGGCTCCTGCCCAATGTGCCCAAGACGCGCTTCACTGCGACCTTCACCCACAACCTGCTCAACGAGCCCAACATCGCCGTGCCATATCCGATGGTCTCGGCCCAACTGGGCGGCATCGCCTGGGGAGGGGATAGCCAGACCCAGAATGTCAGGGTGGCCCAGCGTCCCGACTCCTACACAGTGTCCTACTGGCGCCTGGAGCCCACGGCGACGATGCTGGAGAGCACTCCCTCGCTGAGTGACCGCGACCGGGTCCCCTTCGGCATCGACCTGAAGCTGGACGGTCCGTCCGCCGGTTCGGTCACTGACCTGGAGGCGCGCCTGACAACCGGCAAGACCTCGGACTATGACAAGGCCATGGCCATCCAGCAGTACCTGCGCGCCACGGGAGGCTTCACCTACTCCCTGACCCTTGCTCCCCCGGCCAGGGATCGATCCGGGAAGGTTGCCGGTTACGATCCGCTGACAAACTTCCTGGTCACCAAACGGGGCTACTGCGTGCAGTTCGCGACCGCCATGGTGATGATGGCACGGGCCGCCGGTATCCCGGCGCACATGGCCATCGGCTTCCTGCCCGGGACCCGGGCCAAGGGGGGCGTCTGGACCGTCACGGCAGCCGATGCGCACGCCTGGCCAGAGCTCTATCTCGACGGCATTGGCTGGACCCGGTTCGAACCGACGCCGGCGCGAGCGGCGCCTCCGGTGTACGCCATTCCCAAGGCTGCGGCCGGGACCCCTGCCGGCAGTAGCCCGTCAGGCAAGGCGACGGCGGTCCCCGACAGGATCACAGGCAAGGACCTGAGCGGTCTCCAGACGGACAACGGCGTCAGCAAGGGCGTCGGCGCAAATCTGACCTCCGGGCTCCGGTGGCTGACCCACGGCTGGGGACTGGTCGTGCTCGCGTACCTGCTCGGCCTGCTCGGATCCCTGGTCATACCGACGGCAGCGTCCTGGCGTCGGCGACGGCACCTCATCTCTGCGCAGACGTCTGCACAGCAGGTTGAAGTTCGCTGGGCCCAGCTGACGTCATCGCTGCGCGATCTCGGGATATCGCCCGCCCCAAGTCGAACTCCGCGGCAGCTCCGCGCCTACTACGACCGAACCGCGTCCCTTCAAGGTACGGCGTCCGAGGCCCTTGGCCGGGTCACCCAGACCCTCGAGACGTCGCGGTATGCGGCGCCGGGCCCGGTCCCGGACGGCCTGGTCAGGGATGCGCGCGACGTTCTCAGGGCCGCGGCCGCCGCCCGTCGTCGACGCGACCGCATCCGGGCGGCTTTCTTGCCCGGCGAGGGCCTCGCACAGCTTCGCGCAGCCAGCGCCCACCTGGTGTGGCACCTCTCTGCGCCATGGCGCAGATTGAGCGATCACTTCGAGCGATGGCTCTCCCGCCGCAGTTGAGAGCCGCACTTGTGAAGCCAGGGCGTTGATGGAAGGTGATCTCAGCTCCGCCGCTGAGCGGGCGGCTCCTGGCCCAGTCCTTGGAACGGGTCCGGCTGACCCCCCTCGATCCACGCCATGGCCATCGCGTCGACCGTGAGGACCAGCGCCACTAGC
>Ga0209638_1000280_pt1 | contig 34156 bp, 46 predicted proteins | sample BarGraNGADG00211_FD_184490 | JGI IMG/M metagenome (GOLD analysis project Ga0209638, IMG submission 184490) | Arctic peat soil microbial communities from Barrow, Alaska - Barrow Graham LP Ref core NGADG0002-211 (SPAdes) (version 2) | ecosystem: Environmental > Terrestrial > Soil > Wetlands > Peat...
CACGAAGTTGGTCGCGTCGGCGCCACGCCCCGATGATCGTCTCCTGCGCGCAGTCCTCCGCCTGGTCGGCGTCGCGCACGAGCCGGGTCGCAAGTCGCAGATTCGGCGCCGGCGAAAGCGTCCCATGCGGACCAGAACGAGTCCCATGCTCGCCCCCTGCCGCCCCGCTCGCTATACGCGAGAAGGAAGTCGAGCGCCTCGCCAAACTTGTCTTCGAATTCGGCTGAGGCGTACAGCTTTCTAAGCCTGTTGGTGGCCGACTCAAGAACGTCGGAGCGTCCAAGTTCGCCTCGGAGAAGTGCGCGCGCAACCAACACGTATAGAGCGCATGCAACGTGCGCGCGGACATCGCCGTGGGTTACGCGGGACGCGCGATGGGCGCGAGACACGAGCTCCTCGTCGGATGCGTTGCGCTCGACCAACGCCAGCGGAAGGATGCGCATCAACGACCCGTTGCCGGCAGCGTCTGGCAGGCCGCACTCCTCGGCAGGCGTGCCGGGTTCGAAGCGATGCAGAGCAGCCGCAGTTGCGTTCCCGACGTCAAAACGCTTGCCATCGGGCGTGTATCTGCCCTCGCGGTACCACGCGAGCGATCGCTCGCCCTGGTCTGCGGTGTCGAAGCCCTTTTCGAGCAGCGAATCGAGCAGGGCGAGCATCAGCGCGCCGTCGTCACTCCAGGTGCCTGCCGGCTGGTTGTGGGCGCCATGACCACGCCAGACCACTTTCTCGGCCGGAACCGCTGGGCCGAACTCGTAGGGCACGCCGACCGCATCCCCGATCAGATGTCCCCAGACGCCTCCTGCCAAACGGTCGCCGCGAGAGATGCTCATTCGGAGTGCGTTCGCCAGTAATCGAATGTCCGCTGCGCCTCCGCGCGCGCGAACTCGTCCGGATCGGAACCGACAGGCTTCAGCCCGAGTTGCTCGGCGAGATTTGCGAAACCGACGCCGAGATGAATGCCGCCACCTTTCTGCTTGACGATGCTCGACAGCATCGGACGACTCTGAAGGACCTCAGCCTCCGATATCGCACCGAGCATCGTTCCGATCACCTTGAACCGGTGGTGGAGGTTATTCAGCGAGAGGCCTGCGATCGGAATGACATCTCCGTAGGTGAGGAACTCGCCAGCCTGGGCAGCCTGTATCAGTCGTTCGCGCAGTGGAGCATTGATGCCCGACCCAAGACCGCCTCTCTCGCCGAGAGCTTGAAGTTCAGCCTCCGCATCGGCCAGCACGCGGGTGGGCATCGTGCGCGGAGTTGAACGTAGCGCCGCAACCGCGACCTCGCGCCCCTTTTTCGTCCAGCCGCGCCGATCGCGCGAATGGCAAACGACGCGACCGAGGGGTCGGATAGCCACGGGATCAGGGCGGCCACGGCAGCAGTCCCGCACGCGGCGATTGGGTCCCGAAGCATGATCCGGTCGTTGGGCTCGGCCGAGCGAGCCTTCGCGAGAAGATCCTCGAGATCACCCACGGTGCCGGAGACCCTCGAACGGCGTGCCACAACGGCCGCACCCGAAAAGCGGATCGTCGCCCCTTACCACGCAGCCGCCAAGCCAGAACTCGCCCTTCGCTGCGCGCTCTCCAGTCTCGGCGGTCGGAAGGCCATAGACGATGCGCTTGGGCTTCCCTCGGTAGCCACACTCGGCGCATGTCTGTTCGGATAGCTCAGCCACGACATCGCTCATGCTGCAATTCTGCGCTCGCGTAGCATCGCGTTAGTCGCGTATTCAGCGCGCCGCCTATCCAGAGCGGCCCGAGAGTCCTGGCTCGTTGACGGCCCGGCAACCACCGACGTCCCTCACGTCGGAACGGTGCCACTGCCAGGCGCGATAGGAGACAGAGGGATGTCCACCACCAGCGCGCCATTTGGCGTGATTTCGACGCTGCCCGCCGTTGCCCAGGCCATTGCCGACGCAAGCAGGCCCAGGTCGCTGTTCTACGTCGAACGCTTCGGCCATCACTGTCGCTGGAGTCCAGCCCACCGCGGCGGCCCGTACCCGCTCTTGCGCGAGACCGCGAAGTTGCTCGACGTCGACTACCACACGCTCGTCGTCCACGCTCGCGCGATCAGCCCCACCGGTTTCGACGCGGATGGCATCTGGGCAGGCGTATCAGCGCTCGACTTCGGCGACGAGACGCCGCCCGACGCTTCGATGGTCCTCAATCTGGACGGCCCGACCTCGGAGCAACAGGTTCTTGAGCGACTCGCCGACCTTTTCCCGCCGACCTGAGTCGCACGAGCATGGCGCAGCCAGCTCCAGAGGTAACCGTGCCAAGCCAGGACCCTCGTTACGTGGCCTTCAGTAGGGAGGGCACGTCGTAAATCGTGACGATGTTCAGTGGCTTAACGTCGCGCCTCGCGTCCTGCGCCACGATGATCGCGTCGAGAGTCCGCCCTTTGCGCCGGAACTCTTCGAACAGCGAGAGAGCGTCGAAAACCGTTGCGGTCGGACCTAGAAACGAACTGTTGTCGTCATGCTCGGCATGTGGCAGCACATCGGAAACCAATGTGTCGTCCAGAATTCCACCATCTCTTTGCAGGCTATCCCCGACCCAACGAGATACCGTCTCTGCCGTGAGAAGCGCGATGAATGCTTTGTCACCGTAGACCGGGATCTGCGAGAAGTCTCCATTTAGCATCGCGAGCACGGGCTCACGGATCGACACGTCGGGACGTGTGGTGGTGACAGCACGCCCACGGATGACTTGATCGACCCTGGGAGGTGCCGCTAGCAAGCCAGCAACGTGCTCGATGTCCTCAACAGCGCCATCGTTTGGTTCTGCCAATACCCGCCCGGTCCCGGCATGGACTATCGCGTTCCTAAGCTCTGCGTACTCGCGCAGATCCCGCTCGTACCGCCGGACGATCGGATTGCGGCTCGCTCTGACTGCGCCGGCGAAGCCAATTTCTCGACCGCCGTCTACATCATGAAACAAGAGGCCTTCGATTTGGTTGAAGGCGTCGAGGAAACGCTTGCTGTTTGTCATCCGTACCTCCGCATTTCAGGACACCGAGCCAAATACGTCTCGACGGGATCACGTCTTTCAGTGAACGGCCTCCGACACGGGCGCCGACGCGGCCAGGAGTCGCTCCGCCTCGTCCAATTCGTTGACCACGTTGGTGCGAAGCCCGTCGAGTATCACTCCGACGGCACCGGCAAGACCATCCTCGCGCGCGAAAAGGCGCGCCGGCTGGCGGCCGAGGGGTTTCGGACGCTGCTTGTGTGCTTCAACCAGCCGCTGGCGCGCACGCTCGCCGATGACCTGGCCGGGGCGCCGGCGCCAGGCGGGCTCGACGTGCTGACCTTCCACGAGCTGTGCCTGCGGATGGGTCGTGAGGCCGGCACGCTTCCCGTCCCGGAGCCGGCTGAGAAGATCCAGGACTGGTGGGATGTCGTGCTGCCCCACGCCCTTGACGCAGCGATCCCGGAGGTCGGCGGCCGGTAGCACGCGACCGTCATCGACGAGGGCCAGCACTTCGCCCAGCCGTGGCTCGAGTCCCTCTACCTGATGCTCGTCGACCCTGACGAGGACGTCCTGTACGTCTTCCACGATCCCGAGCAGGCGCTCTACCGCGACGACATCGTCGACACGCTCGGGCTGCCCGAGTTCTACCTCGACTGGAACTGCCGCAACACGGGACCGATCCACCGATTTGCCGCCACCTACGCGCCCGCGCTGGCGTCCGCGCCGGTCCTGCACGAGGAGGGACGGGCCGTCGAAACGATTTCGGTTGGCGAAGGTGGCGTCGTGGAGGCGCTCCGCAAGGTGCTCCATCGGTTGGTTGTCGAGGAGCGGCTGGCCCCGTGGCAGATCGCGGTCCTGACCGGCGTGCCATTGTCGCGAAGCGAGGTCTGGAAGCAGCGGCAGTTCGGCAACCAGGTGCTCTGGAACGGCTCGTACGACGACGCCGGCCACTCGCTCGGGTTGTCCGCGGACGCCACGCCGGACCAACCGACCGACACGATCCTGTGCGACTCGATCCGCCGCTTCAAGGGCCTCGAGCGCGAGGTGATCGTCCTCGTCGAGCTCGATGACTCAGACCGCCGCCTGGCTCAACTGATGTACGTCGGCGCCACGCGCGCCCGTCAGCATCTCGTGGTGATCGGCTAGGGGTTCAGTCATCCCTGAACAACTCGCGAGCGAGTTCAGCGAACCGTGGCGCCGCACCCTCGAGCGCGGTTAGCAATTCGTGCGGGGTCCGCGGCGGTCTCAATCGATCCGCCTCCATCTCTCGGATCACGCTTACAACGGCTTCCTCGTCCAGCGTCAGTTGGTTGACGAGGAACTCGTCCGCACTTTATACGTCGATGCCCAAGGCAACGAGAGCGTCATGCGGGAAGTCCCGCGTGTTGTTCGTCACCACGCAATCAGCCTTCGCCGCAAGCGCGGCCGCGACAACGTGACGATCGTCGGGGTCGATTTCGATGGGAACTGCAGCCAGGAAACGTCCGACGCCAGCGACCAGCGCCTCCGGGAATGCCTGAGACATCGCCTCAACCCGGCGTCGAGCCCGCGGTCGCTCCAACCCTCTCCGGACGAGGCTCTCGACGAGCTCGTCGATGATCTCTTCGCTCCACGCCACGCGAAACAGCCCTCTCTCGCACAGGCGTAGCAGCAGGTCAGCAAGGTTGTACGGATGCAGGACATCCGCATGGAGTACGACGGCGTAAGCCATCGCTTACTCGGTGTAGATGCCGAGTTCGTCGGCCTCCTGGGAGAGTCGCCGGAGAGCATCGCGCCGCCGTTGGGTGCGCTGAGCCCTATACCGAAGGACATCGTCCAGATCCAGCCGGCGGTGCGTGCCCACCATTTCGTAGGGCAGGTCACCGGCCTCGAGAATTCGGATCAAGTAGGGCCGCGAGACGTTGAGCAGCTCCGCCGCCTGTTGAGTCGTGAGGCTGGCACCGACTGGGATCAACGAAACCCGGCTGCCTCGCCGCAGGGCGTGTGCGGCTGCGAGCAGGACCGCGCGCGCGGCTTTAGGCAGCGCCACCTGGCGGCCGGTTCCGGGCTCAACGAGCATGGCGTCGGCGGACTGCGCGATCTCCTCGATCGCCTCCAAGGCTTCGCGTTCCTCGCGTGCAGCAGCGATCGGCTCACGATCGAGTGTGGGCGCTACCACGGCTGTTGGCCTCCTTCCATCTACCGATTTCCGGAAGTATGCGCCTGCAAACGCAACAAACGCAACTAACCTACAGGTAGTGCGGACCGACGGTATTACGACCCGTCGCTAACCTCTGCTTGGTGATCTCGCTGATCAGGACGGTAGAGCCATGTTTCTGACCTATGACGAAAAGGCTGACGCGGTTTATGTTCAGTTCCGGCGAAGCATCGTGACTCGAACGGAGGAACTAAGCGACAGCGTCGCCGTGGACTACGACGCCGACGGTCGTCCGCTGGGAGTGGAGTTTCTGAACGTCAGCTTGGGAATCGACCTTGACCAGGTTCCACGGCGAGCGCACGTCGCGAAGCTGCTCGAAGAGCGGCACTTCAAGGTCTACGCCTAAGCGCGCTGTCAACGAAGACGTAGCGTCACGGGTGAGTCGAACAGGTCGAGCGCCACCAGCTTGCCGCCGATTCCACACGCATTACATCTTGACAGTATCACGTAAGACTGTCACACTCGGCCTATGCCCGACTACTCCCTCACGGACCTGGCCAAGCTGGCGAACGTAACGCCGCGGACCATCCGCTTCTACATATCTCAAGGACTGCTCCCGTCACCGGAACAGCAGGGGCCGAGGACGACGTACACGGATGAGCACCTCGAGCGGTTGCTCGCGATCAAGAGGCTCCAGGCCGCCCACCTGCCCCTAGCGGACATTCGGCGCCAGTTCCACGCGGCTGCGCCGGACGAGTTTGCGCGCCTGGCAGAGGCGGCGGCGCCCGCCCAAAGCACGGCGGTCGACTACATCCACGAGATCCTGGCTCGACGCCCCGCGGCGACGACCCCATCGGCGCCCTCCATGCCGGCACTACAAGCCAACATTCCACCCCAGCCCGCCCCGCCCGCCCCGCCCGAGCCCGAGCGCTCGCAGTGGGAACGCGTCGGGCTCACCCCTGACATCGAACTCCACATCCGACGCCCGCTAACGCGCGGCGACAACAAGCGCGTTTACCGCCTGATCGAGATCGCGCGCCAACTCTTCGAGGAGGAGTAAGTCATGCCCTGCACCAAGCTCGCCCTGCGCGCCAAGACCGATCGGCGCTACATCCGCTCGACCTACCGCAGCAACCGCTTCGTCCTGACCGAGGTCACGGCGCCTCACCAGCACGCCGAAACGAACAGCCAGCGCACGCGCCCGTCAGTCAACCTCTGCTTCGTGCTCGATCGGTCGGGCTCAATGTCCGGCGAGAAGATCGCCCTCGCAAAGCAGGCAGTCGAGCAGTCGATCGGGCGTCTCCAGGCCAGTGACCGCTTCTCCGTGGTCGTATACGACGACCAGATCGACGTCGTCATCCCCTCCACCCTCGCGACCCACGACGCCAAGCGCGACGCGATCACGGCCGTCGCCCGGATCGACGCCCGCAACCAGACCAACCTGGGCGAGGGCTGGCTGCGCGGCTGCGAACAGGTCGCGCTCCACCTCCAGGCAGAGGGAGTCAACCGGACTCTGCTGCTGACCGACGGCCTGGCCAACGTGGGCATCACCGATCGCGACGACCTGGCCAGCCACGCGGCTGAGCTCCGCAGTCGGGGCGTCCAGACGTCGACCTTTGGCGTGGGCACCGACTTCGACGAGGTGCTCCTGCAACAGTTGGCGACCGCCGGCGGCGGCAACTTCTACTACATCGCGGACGGTCGAGCGATCCCCGACTACATCACCAGCGAGGTAGGCGAGGCGCTCGACGTGGTCGCGCGCAACGTCACGCTCGATGTCGTCGCACCTGAAGGCGTCGTGGTCGAGTCGCTGATGCCTTTCCCGATCGACCAGCGCGGTGGCCGGAGTGCCATCTCGCTTGGCTCGATGGTCGCCGAACAGGTCGTCCAGCTCGTGCTACGGCTCAGCTTCCCGCTGGGCGAGATGGGCCGCGAGACAGGCGCGGTGATCTCGGTCTCCGCAGGGGGCGAGTCAGTCGACGACGCCTCGCAGTCGCTGACATGGGAGTACGCCGGCGGGAAGGCCAACGACCTGCAGGAGCGAGATGCCGAGGTCGACCGGGCGGTTGCCTCGGTCTTCGCTGCGCGGGCCCGACAGGAGGCCAGCCAGCTCAATCGGGCGGGCAACTACCCCGCAGCGCAGGACGCCCTGGCGTCTGTCGCGAAGCGGATCCGCTCTTACGCCGGGCGCGACTCGTTGATGCGCATGCTCATCAGCGAACTCGACAGGGAGTCGGAGCAGCTTGCCGCGCCGATGGCGCCGGCGGCCGTCAAGGAGATGTACTTCCGCGGCTACGCCTCGGCCAAGACACGCAACTTTGACGGCACGGCACTGCGGCGCAAGCAGTCCTGACTTTGGCGATAAGCGCCGAATAAGTGACGGCTTGTATGTTCGCCACAGTTGGACGAGTTCGATCCGCGACGTGGGAACATACCAATCGAGATGATCGGCGATATACCCCTGCTGGAGTACGACGAGACAGTTGATGCCGCGTACCTGACCTTCAGCGACGGACCGTGGGTGCGCCAGGAGCGGTTGGACGATGCGCGGGCACTCAACTACGGCCCTGACGGACTGGTGATTGGCATCGAGCTTCTGTCGCCACGCCGAAAAGGCGTCGTCCTGGAAGGTCTTCCGTTCCAGAGTGAAATCGCACGCGTCGTGCGTTCCGTGGGCTTTCGGATCCTCCTGCCAACGTGAAGGCAGGTACGAGCAAGACGACGGTCTACCTGCCGGCGCCGCTGAAGGAAATCCTCACCGCCGCCGCTCGACGTCGCGGGGTCAGTGAGGCCGAGCTGATCCGCGAGGGGATTGCCCTGGTTACGGCAGCGGAGGAACCGCGCCGACCTCGCCTGCCCCTCTTCGACAGCGGCCAGCCGGGTTTGGCGGAGCAATTCGATGAGCTTCTGAAGGGCTTCAGAGGGACTTGATCCTTCCGAGGGTACCGACCTCAAGCCTTCAGATTGCTGCCTTGACGCTCGCTGGTGGTACCCTACGTAGGGTATGAAGAAGACATCCGTCTATCTCACAGAGGAAGAGGCCGCGGACCTGCGACGGCTGGCGGTGCGCGACGGCCGCTCTCAGGCCGAGTTGATCCGCGACGGCATTCGCCGCGTGATCGGCGAGGCGGAACCTCATGCACGAGCGTTTACAAGCCTGGGCATGGGGCGCGGCGGCGGACAGCCCTATCGGCGGTGGAGCTCGCCAGAGCTGTACGACAAGTCATTCGGCGGCGACGATGGCTCTCATCGTTGACGCCGGCGCCCTCTACGCGCAGGCGGACGCCGACGAGCCACGCCATGAAGCCGTTGCGCAGCTGCTGCGCAACGCAAGAGAAGACCTGGTCACGTCTGAGCTGGCGGTCGCTGAAGCCGACTACGTGATCCTCGATCGGCTGGGCGTAGACGTCGAGCTGGCTTTTCTCGCCGACCTGGCATCTGGTGCGTTCCAGGTCGCTTGCCTGACCCCGGCAGAGATTGAGCAGGCGAGGGCGATCGTCGAGCGTCATCGCGATCTCAGGCTTGGCTTGACCGATGCATCCCTCATCATCCTTGCCGCCCGATACCGCACGAATCGGATGATCTCCTTCGACGAACGCGCGTTCCGCGCCGTCGCGCCATTGAGCGGAGGGGCCTTCGTCATGCTCCCGGCCGACAGCGTCGAGGGCTGAGTAAGAATTCGCAGCATCGTCTCTGTGAGCACGCTGTGTCGACTATCTTCCGACCTCGTACCCACGGTGGATACCCATGCTGAGCGACGTCAATCGAGCTGCACGCATCACGATTGAGGAGCCGGGCACTCCCACGAGCCCCCCTCAGAGCACGCCCGGCCCCAGCCGATTGCGCTCCCTTCTGAAGCGTGTCTGGTCACTGCTGGTCGTTGCCGTGAGCGGTCCGGGGTTGGGCGTTTCCGGTGGGATCGATGACAGCGCGATGCCCTCAGGCTTCATGGCGCCATACCGCCGCGGAAGTCGCCAGGTCCGCAACCTCTGGCACCTCCCGTTCTGACCCCTAGAGGTGCTAGCTGCTGACGGGGACCTCGGTCGCAGCCGTCGTGGCGGCCCGCGGCGGAGCGGCGGAGCGGCGCGTTACCGCGGCATCGAGGCGCTCCAGGTACGGCCGAGCACGTAGCCCCTCGAGGATCACGCGCGTCGAGCGGATCACATCGGCCACCTCTGGATCGTTGGGGTCGAGCAGCTCCGCCATGTCCATGCCGGCGCGCGGCAACTCGATAACGTCCACGCCAACCGCGCGAGCGGCGCGGGCGAGCGGCGCGTCGCTCGTCGCGAGATCGGTCTTGAGGGCGACCGCGGTAGCCAGGCAAGCGCAATCAGCGAGCGACAGAGCCGAGGTAGATCTGTCGTAGAACGTTGATCGGAGCGCAGCCGACCGTCTCGCGTTGGGCAGCCAGAACGGCTGGACCTCGAGGCCACTGACCAGGAGCAGGTCGATCGCATCGTTCACGCGCTCGGCGGGACGGCCCTCCAGATTGACCGCGCTGATCGAGGGCGGCGGGCGCTTGCGCAGCAAGTCGCCGACTTCAGCCCGTGCCGGCTCGTCGAGCAGGTAAGCGATCAGCGCAGACGCGTCAAGAACTGTCACGGCCGTAGTAGCGGGCCCACTTGCGCTCCTCGGCCTCGATCTCCTCTTCGCGCGACTGTCGTCGCATGTCGTCGCTCGACGGCCCGCCTGGACCGGCCAGGGCACCCGCGGCCGCTTCTAGAGGGTCGTCCGGGACAGGGCGGATGCGGATGTATGAACCTCCGTCGTCGACGATCACATCCCTCGTCCCCCAGCGCCTGCGCACCTCGGCGGGGATCTGAATCTGGCCTCCCTGTGAGATCCTGGTCACTCTCATGAGGCGATGGTATTTCTCATGAGACCTCTGAGCAAGCCGCCGAGTCGGAAGTCCAGCCATCTGGATGGTAGGATGTCCAGATGAAGGTGACAATCTCGTTCCGGGATGACGAGCTGTATCGCGCAATTCGTGTGCGCGCTGCCCAGTCGGGCCGTCAGATCCGCGACATCGTCGAGGACGCCCTGGAGATGTGGCTGACGGCGCAGGAGGATGCCGAGGATGTCGCCGCCGCGCGAGACGCTCTTGCCGAGTACGACGCAGTTGGCGGCGTTGACGCGGAAACCTACTTCCAAAGGATGGTTGCCGAAGGCCGCGTGGAGTACGACACGAAACCGGGCGACTGAGCAGCAGTGGGCTACCGCGTTGAGTTTGCGCCGGCGGCGCAGCACGTCGTTGATCGGCTGAGGGGTACTTCGCTAATAGCCGTGCGTGGAGTAATCCGTGGTTTTGCTGACAACCCTCGGCCCCAGGGCTCAACGAAGCTCGTCGGGATTGAAAGCACCTGGCGCGTTCGGGTCCGAATCGATCACGAAGCGTGGCGCGTGATCTACAGGATTGACGATAGCCGCGGATTGGTCGTCATCGCCCGCATCGTTCGGCGTGACGAAAGGACATATCGCGGGCTGTAACGGTGCGCCCTTCACCCGAGCACTGGTAGGAAGGCGACCCAGAAGCGGGTGAAGTCAGAGGCTGAGATGTACGGCCGCATCAGGACAACGCCCAGCGCGTCGCAGGCGGCGTCGATGAAGCCGCGTTCGTGAGCAGGTCCCAGAAACTCCAACTTCGACGCCTCGCGTTGGCCGTCCCAGGCGTTTACGGCTGCGACGTGCTCAATCGTGCGCACACCTTCATGCGTCTGTGCCGCGTAGTCGGCCGCCGCCGACCGCGCCACTGAAGTCGCCGTGGCGCGCAACTCGAACCAGGCGGCGCGCAAGCCCTTCCTGCTGAGCACTTCGGCCAGCGCGTCCTCGGCCGCATCGCGCAGCTTCCAGCCCGCTTGGGCAGTCTCCAACCGCTTCCAGTCGGCGGGCGCCAAGCGGCGCAAAGTGTCCAACAGGTCCAGAACCTGCGCCGAGCCCTTGCCGTACTCCATCCGTCGAGACTAGCCGCATTGATCAAGGCGAAGGATCCCGTGCAACCCATCGCTGGCCGCAGCCGACCTGTTGGCCCGCGAACAAGACTGGGCCAGAGACTGAGCGGCACCGCACCTTAGTGCGCCACCATCGAGCGCTTTGCCTAGAGGGGCCATACTGGTGGCTGATGGTGCGCCAGAGGCCGTACCTACACAGCTCAGGAGAGGTATGACCAAGCGCTCCAAGTCGGAACGTGCGAAGCGCACGGCAGAGAACGAGGCGGTCGCCCGGATCGAGGCTGCCTGGCAGCAGAGCGTCCCGACCGCGCGCGCGAATGAGTTCGCCCAAGCAGTTGCCGCGGCCCGCGCGCGCGGCCCACTGCCGCCGCCGCCCGACATGGCCCCCGGCACCAGGCCCAATCCGCCGGCGCCCGGCCGCGAGCCCAAGCCGAAGAAGGAACCGACTCGGACGAAGCGGTTCGGTAGATGACCAAGCGCAAGAAGCAATTCTTCCCGCCCAAGGTCAACAAGCGAGCCCCGACACCAGCGGGCTCCGACGATTCCTACGAGCGTCCAAACCTGGCAACGATCAACGTTCAGGCGGGCGCGGGCCGGTCCGGCTTCTCAGTCGGTGACAAGGTCCTGATCGAAGGTGGCGGCACCTATTCCGGCGAGGTCGCCACGATCGAGAAGCTGAACACCGGCGTGATCCCCTCAGCGGTGGTCCGGACCGCGAGCGGCGCGACGCGCCACGTGCGCACGATCGACCTCTCGCCGGCGCGAGCCGAGCAGGCCGCCAAGGAGCCGGTCAAGGAACCGTCCGCCCAGGCGAGCTAGCGCTTGTAGACGTCCGGGTCGCGGATCTCCATGAAGCGTTCGGGATCGACCGGCTCGAAGCCAAACTGCTTGTAGAGGCCGTGCGCGTCGCGCGTGGCGAGCAGCCAATGGCGCAGGCCCTGCAGATCAGGGTGCGCCTTGACGCATTCCATCAGCCACTTGCCGAGCCCGTGGCCGCGGTGCTCCTTGAGCACGTACACGTCGCACAGCCAGGCGAACGTCGCCCGATCTGACACGACCCGGGCGAGGCCGACCTGCTCGCTGCCGCGGTACAGCCCGAACACGATCGACCCGGCAATGGCGCGCCTGACAACGTCCTCCGGCACGCCCGGCGACCAGTACGCCTCGTCGCTCAGGAACCGGTGCACCGACTCAATGTCAATGCGCTCTGGGTCGGTCGAAACTTCGTAGTCGCCGCGCTGCCATTCCACGAGCGAAGCCTAGACTGCAGGCATGATCTCCCAGAAGGTAAGCCGGCTGCTGATCGAGCAGGTCGGCAGTGAGCTTCGCGCCCACCAGTTCTATCTCGCCGTCTCCATCTGGTTCGACCGCCAGAGCCTCAAGCGCTGGGCGAAGCTATGGCACGACCAGTCGGTCGAGGAGGCCGGCCATGCGTCGAAGATCATGGATTACCTGATCGACAACGAGGTCGATTTCGACCTGCCCGCGCTCAAGGCGTCGTCGACCCGGTTCGCGTCTGCGGCCGCGGCCGTCGAGCAGGCACTCGAGGCCGAACGGGCCGTGACCAAGCAGTTCAACAAGTTGGCCGACGCCGCGACCGAGGAAACAGACCATCGCGCGTTCGAGTTCGTGCAGTGGTTCATCGCGGAGCAGGTCGAGGAGGAGCGCAAGGCCCAGGGCCTGCTCGATCTGGTGAACAGCGGCATCAACCTCTACCAGGCGGAGCCACTCCTCGACCAGTTCGAGTAGCCGCTGGGGGCTGCCCCGCGCCGATCCTGCCCCGTCGCGCTGTCATCGTGAGTCGATGCGCATTCCGACTCGCGAGTCGCGCATGGGTGGCTGATGAGTCGGAATCGGCATGCGCCTCGAACAGCAGCACTCGTCCCGACTCACGAAGCCCTTGGCCAGGCGTACGTCTGACTGTACGCTTGGCCGTATGAAATCCATAGCCGTGACCGACCTGCGCCAGCACACTGCAGAGGTGCTCGACGAGGTCCGTGGATCCGACGAGCCAGTCGTGATCTTGCAGCGGTCGCAGAAGGCTGCTTATCTGATCGACGCGGGTCAATACGAGGCCCAGATGGCAGAGTTGCGCGCCGCGCGTCGGCAGTTATTCCTGCGCGAGGTCCATGAAGCGGAGGTTGAGTACTCGTCCGGAGGCGCGACCAGCTTCGAAGACATGGAGGCGCTCCTGTCCGAGCTGCGTGACTGAGCAGTCGTGAGGGTAATCGCGTCCTCAGGATTCATTCGCCGAGCACGGAAGCTCAAGCCGCCGCGCGACGCCTTGCTGCGAGCGGCCCTTCGACGCTTTGCGACCGATCCGCAGGATCCCCTGCTTCGAACGCACAAACTCAAGGGCGACCTCGCCGACTACTGGGCGTTCAGCGTCGACGACGATCTCCGAGTCCTCTTCAGATGGGACGGCGACGTGTGCTTCCTGGTCAGCCTCGGCTCGCATGACGAGCTCCACTAGCAATCAGTTCTTCCTCGTGATCAGCGGCCGCCTGACGATCCAGATGCGCGATGGAAACGTCGAGCTTGGCCCGGGCGAGCTGTTCGTCGTGCCGCGCGGCGTCGAACACTGCCCGCGCTCGGATGAAGGAGCCGAGGCGATGCTCATCGAGCCGACGGGCACGGTCAACACGGGCAACGCGGGCGGCGAGCTCACCGCAGTGAAGGAACCGATCTAGAGCTCGGGCTTTCGTTGGTCGAGCTCGTCCAGGTAGATGACGTCGAGCTGCGGCAGTGGCTTGATGCGGCGATCGTTCGTCACGAACGCGGTCGCCCCGGCGCTGCGCGCCGACGCCAGATGGATGGCATCTGTCATCGATAGTTGCTGCCAGCCTCGAAGCACGGCAGCATCGACCGCGATTTCAGCGGACACCGGCACGACAGTGGTGTTCTCGAGTGATCGAATGTCATCGGCCACGCGCGCTACGAGCGCTGGATCGTCGACGTATCGAGGTCCGCTGCAAACTTCGGTCAGAACCAGGGTCGACAGAACCGCCGCAGCCTCGCCGATCGCAACAGCGTCCAAGATTTGGCCGGCGCTGAGCCCAAAGCGAGCATCGTCTTCGACCAAATAGATCAGGACGTTGCTATCGATGCCGACGCGCTCATGTCCCCGAAAGTTCATCCGGTTTGCTCGTCCTCGTCGCGGAGTTTGCGGACGAATTGGACGGCGTCCATCCCGCCGTAATAGCCGCGGGCGATGCCGCGCAATCGCTCCGAGGGTTTGCTCGGCCGGATGCGGAGGATGAGCGCGTCGTCGGTGACCTCGACCGTCAGTCGGTCGCCAGCCTGGATTCCAAGCTTTCGACGAGCCTCGCTAGGCACGGCGATCTGGTTCTTAGTGCTGACCTTGACGCTTAGCATGGCACCATCTTACCAAGCAGGTCAGCGGTTGACCTGCGTCCGCCTCAAGCCGGGACGAGCTTCTCGTCGAGGTTCCTGGCCAGTTCATCCACGCAATCCGATTACGTAGTCACGCAGACTGACTAAGCGGGGAGCCCGCGGGCGAATGGCGGCCGCGGAATGGGACGAAAGTCGATCTCGTCGGAGTGCGGGCCGCAATCAACAATCGCGGCCATGATCCGAAGAGTTGCGCTGGCGTCCTTCCTCGTCCTGGTGCTGTCGGCCGCGAACGTGCTGGCAGCGGCCAAGACGGTGACGATCAGCAACGCGGCGTTTTCGCCTAACTCGATTCAGGTCGCGATGGGCGGCAGCGTTCAATGGAAGAACGCGACCGCCAAGAAGCAGACCGTCGTCTCCGACGCTCCGTTCCTGTGGGGCACGCTCACTGTCAAGCCACACAAGTCGAAGTCACTCGTGTTCCAGCAGGCCGGGTCGTTCGTGTACCACGACTCACTCAAGGCCGGCCTCAAGGGCACGGTCCAGGTACCGATGACCGCCGACGCGGTGGACATCACGCTCGGATCTCAGGTCATGCTCAAGCTCGGGACGACCCCGGTGTCAGGGCCGGCGTGGCACGAAGTCGTGGCGCGCGTCAACGGCGGTGCGTGGATCAGCGCGGCGACGACCGGTGGGACTTCGACGGGCTATCAGCCGCCCTCGGCCGGAACTTGGGAGCTCGAGACTCGACTCCATCAGGCGTTGAGCGGCTGGAACACGGGCTGGAGCCCGATCCTGACGATTACCGTCGAGTAATCGACCGCCCGAACGCGGGCCGCCGGATTCCGCTAGGTTTCGCGCGTGCACATACTGAAGCTCGCCGCAACGACCGCCCTCGCCGCCCTGGCGCTAGCCACGTCAGCCCTGTCATCTGCTCAACCCGCGGCCGCAGCTACTGCCAAAAACTACTCGATCTTCCTCAGCATGCCCGGCACTGAAGTCTTCGGGACCCTCGCGAACGGCGTCTTCAAGCAGAAGAGCAGCGTGTCGACAAGCAAGACCTGGGATCTGGCGGCGGTGAGCCGCACGACGCTGCTGCTCTACAACAGGACGAGCGGCGCGACCCAGACCGGGACATTCACCAACGGCGTGTACGTCAAGAAGCGCTCGTACACCTTGCCGACTGGCTTCGACCTGGCGACTGCCTCATGCGACACGGCCATGCTCTACCGCCAAAGCGATGGCAAGACGATCACCGCCACGCTGAGCGGCGGCGCGCTGGGCAAGCGGCACGCGACGATCCTCCAGAGCGACCTGCCGCTCCAGTTCCTGGCGGCGTCGTGCGACTCGTACGTCGGCGGATACCAGAAGACGGACACCCTGACGCAGCTTGAGGCGGGCACCCTATCCGGCGGCCTGCAATCACCGACCGACTCGCTCGCCGAGGGCAATCAGCGGATCAGCCTGCTGACTGCGACGGCGAGCTCATTCCTGGTCTACGGGCCTGACGGAAGCGGTGGCGGCACGGCGGCGTTCGGAACCTTGAAACAAGGCTTGATCGGCTCGACCAACCATCTCAGCGGCTTCTCCGCCTGGGACAAGATCGGCGGTACCGCCGACAGCGTCCTGTTCTACAGGTCCGCCACCGGACTCGAGGCGCGCGTCACGCTCAAGCAGGGCGTCTACGCAAACAAGGGCAGCGGCACGGACTTCAGCGCCGGTTGGAAGGTCATCGCGGGCGGGAAATAGCGTCCTCAACACTGGTGGCGATATCGCCCACCAGCAGTAGACAATGTCGGCGTCAGTGAGAACGACCGAATTGGAGGGCGGGCCGTGGCCAGCGCAAACGACTATTTGAACAACCGACCGGCGTGGGTCGACCTGGCGACATCGGACCCCGAGGCGTCGCGCAACTTCTACTCGAAGCTGCTGGGCTGGGACATCCAGGTCAGCCCCGATCCGCAATACGGCGGCTACGCGATGGCCACCGACGCGGAGGTGGGTGTCGCCGGCATCGGGCCGAAGATGGATCCCAACGCGCCCACTGCCTGGGCGCTGTACATCGGCACGGACGATGCGGCGGCACTGGCGCAGAAGGTGACCGACAACGGCGGCAAGGTCGTCATGGCCCCGTTCGATGTCGGCGACCAGGGCAAGATGGCCGTCTTCCAGGACCCGACCGGCGCGTTCATCTCGTGCTGGCAGGCGTCGGGCATGCGCGGCTTCGTGGCGCATCAACCGGGCGCGTTCGACTGGGGCGAGCTCAACGCGCGCGGCGTGCAGAACGCGCTGCCGTTCTACGAGAAGGTCTTCGGCTGGTCGGTTCGCACGCGCCAGGACGACCCGAGCCGCCCGCCCTACAACGAGTTCCAGGTCGACGGTGAAAGCATCCTCGGCGCGTGGGAAATGAGCCCGATGGTGCCCGCCAACGTGCCCTCGTACTGGCAGGTCTACTTCCAGGTCACCAACGTCGATCAGGCATTCGCCCGCGCCCTCGAGCTCGGCGCGAAGGAGCTCGTCGCGCCGTTGGACATGCCCGACGGCCGCTTCGCGATCGTCACCGATCCGCAGGGCGCGAGCTTCGGGCTGCTTCACCTGGAGGTTCCCGAGCCGTAGCTCGAGGGGCCGAATTCCTCAGGCGGGCTCTGGAGCGAGCGGTTCGGCCGCCGGCTGCGCGGGAGACAGGCCCGCGCCGATGGCCACGAGGCCCGTGATCATGACCAGCATGGCCACTACCCACCACAGCGGTGACAGCGGCCAGACGTGGACGAAGTCGGCCAGCAGGCCGAGCACGCTGGCGACGGCGAAGAGCCAACCAACGCCGGCCGGCAGTACGCGTGCTCCGCGCGCGCCGAGGCCGAAGAACGCCAGACCGAGCCACGTGATGCCTTCCGCAGCGAGGCCGATCGGGTAGGTCTGCGCGGGCACGAGCATCTGTGCCTGCGTCGGGGTAACGGCGTAGCTCGACCAGATGTTCGCAACCTGCGGCAGGGCGAGGATCAGCCCGAGCTCGAGGACCAGGAGCCCCGCCCACGACCAGCCATCGAGCCGTCCGCGATAGAGCGCGCCAAGCGCGAGGAAGGCCAGGATGGCCAGGACGTGCCCGGCGGCGTACACGGACCAGCCGAGCAGCAGAAGGTTGGACGAGGTCAGCAGGACGCCCGCCAGCAACAGCGAGGTATCGAGGAGCAGGATCGGCTTCGCGTAGCGTGCGAGCATGGCCATCGTCGCGCGCAATCTAAACGACGCGAACCTTCTCGCGCTCGGTTTGGCGCTCGACCTGCTGCGCCTCGGCTCGAGACTGGCTGGCAACCGGCTGCGCCACAGGCGCGGCGGCCGGCACCGGGGCCAGCGGCACAGGCGGCGACGGCTGTGTTGGATCGAGCGAGCTGGCGCCCAGCCGTTCGCTCAGGAACCGCCCGTGGATGATCAGGCGCTGCGACTCGCGCTCGACGATCGTGTCCGCGACGCGGCGCGTGTTGTCTTCCATCAGCTGCAGCTGCTCGATGAGCGTGTCGTGTGCGGTCTTGCCGTCGGCCAGCCGTTCCTGCTCGGCGTAGGGCCGCGGCAAGGCGAGGTAGCGCGACAGGGCCTCGGGCAGGTAGGTCATCGCCGTCTGGCGGACAGAATAGAAATCGGGGTCCGCCTGGTAGCGGTCGCCGGCGTGCTGAAGCGTGAAAACGACCGCGTCGCGAATGCCCAGGACATGGCGGTAGACGTCGATCGCGACGCGCTTGCGGATCGTAGCCAGCAGCTCGTCGAGGCCCGCTTCGATCTGGTCGGCGTCCTTTGTCTGGTCCTGGCCGAGCGTCGACAGCTGCGGCCGAGCGGCGACGAAGTAGCCGATCAGGTACAGGCCACCGATGACCAGCGCGGCCAGCGGGAGATGGATCAGCCCAGCGTCGAGCAGGATCACGCCACCCAGCGCCGCGAGGGCGCCGAGGACATGACCGGGCGAGCCGAGGAAGCGCCTGATGCGCCAGCCGATACCGGGATCGACGCGCAGCAGTCGCGGCCTGACTCGAGGGGACTGAGGACTCCGTGCCATGTTCCCGATCGTACCCCCCGCCGCCAAAACTCAGGCGGGAGCGGGCTTGAGCGTCGGTTTGTCGTCGGTGACCGTCGCGACGACGGGGCCGTCACCGTCAGGCAGCGCGGCGGCGAGGGCCGGCGTGACGGTCTGGTCGACGAAATCGCCAAGGGCGTTCGGGGCCTGCTGCTTGGCCAGCCAGTCGACGAACGACGGGTCGAACGTCAGCGGGTGGCCCTGGCGCGCGAAACGGCCCGCGAGCGGATCCAGGATCTCGCGCTTGAGCCACGCGGCGCGGTCAGCGTCGCTGACCGCGCCGAGAGCGGCGCTGATGAACGTGCATGCGGCCGCGATCGGTGCGCCGAGCAGCGGCGCGACCATGTCGGCACTGTCGATCTGGGACGCCGTCATGACCACGGTCGCGGCGCCGAGCGGCAGCAGGCGACCCATCGAGTCGGTGAAGGAGCCGCTCGCGAGCGCGTCACTGATCGTGTCGCGGATCGGCGCGGCACAGCGCTCGATGGAGCGGAAGAGAACGACCTGCCACGGCGAGCGGCGCAGCGCGTGGAGCGGCAGCGGCGAGTCGCTGCCGACGAGGCCCGGCGCGGAGCCGAGGAGCGTCGAGATCGACTGGTCCTCGCTCATCCCGGACAGGTCGATGTCGATGATCTGGCCGGCGCGGCCGTACAGGTCGCGCGACAGCGCGTCCGACAGGTCGTCCGCACCGGCCGCGGCGGGGCCGATCAGCAGCGCGACCGCGTCTGGACGCTCGTAGTGCGTGTCGAGCCCACGCAGCGACACGCCCAGCCGTGACACGAGCGCGGCCCGTGACGGTGGGTCGAGAATGCCGCGCTCGGCGAGCTCTGTTGTCAGTGACGCGATGCGGGCCGTTGGGTCGAGCGGCATGCCGACGAGCGCCTGGACCGAGTCGCGCATGGTCTGGCGGTCGACGACCTTGGCGCCCGTGGCGAGGGCGTGGGCGATCGACTGCTCGACGATGTCGACGCCCTTGTCGGGGAAGGATCGGTTGGGCAGGAACTGGTCGGCAAGCGCGATCGCCTCGTCGAGCACGTCGTCGCCCATAGCGACGCCGCGCTGCTTGCACAGGCTGTCGCGCACGGCGGCAAGAACCTCGCGCACCTGGCCGGCGTCCATCGGCTCGACCGAGATGGGCGTGAAGCGCCTGGCCAGGGCCGCGTCCGGCTCGATGTTGGCCTGGTATTCCTCGCCGGTCGTGGCGCCGATGCAGGCGATGTCGCCACGCGCAAGTGCAGGCTTGATCGCCTGGGCGAGATCGTGAACGCCGGCCTCGGCCAGCTGGTGGATCTCGTCGAAGAAGACGATCACCGACGGATGGCGCGCCTCGCCCAGGAAGTCGCGCAGTAGCGTCGAATCGGTCGCGACTGCCTGCGCGAGAGGCAGCAGAGCGACATCGAAGAGGCGCACGCCCTGCAGCTCGACGGGCACCTGTCCGCTGCTCAGCCTGATCCCCAGGCCCTCGACGATCGCGGTCTTGCCCGACCCGGCCGGGCCGAGGAGCATCGGGTCGCGCTTCGTCTTGCGCAGCAGGATCTCGATGATCGCCTCGATCTCTCGATCGCGGCCGACGATCGGGCCGAGCTGACCCTGTTTGCCCAGGGCAGTCAGGTCGCGGCCGAAGCGCTCGAGCGTGGGCGTGGAGGACGCGCGGCGTGCCCAGTCATCTGTCGTCGTCCGCGCGTCGTCCGCGGACACTGTCTTGCGCTCCGCGACGATGGCCGCGGCCACGGCCTGCTCGAGCAGGTCGATCGCCTTGTCGGGCAGGCGGCGGTTGATGATCGACTTGTCCGAGAAGTCGAGCAGCACCTGTAACGCATCGTCCGAGACGGTCACGCCACGCGACGTCACGATCCGATCGCGCAGGCCCTTGAGGATGGGCATGGTCGCCGAGTCGTCGAGCTCGCTGACCTCCATCGTCGACAGGCGCCGGTCGAGCGCGTCGTCACGCGCGATCGTGGTCCGATAGTCGTCGCCCGTGGTGGCACCGATCACGGCGATGGAGCCGTTCGCCAGGGCGGGCTTGAGCACGGCTGCCGCGCCAAGGCCGCCCTGCGAGTCGCCGGCCGACTCGAGCATGTGAATCTCGTCGAGGAACAGCACGATGTTGGGCTGCGACGCCTCGGCAACGAGCTGCTGCATGCGCGCCTCGAGCTCGCCGCGGTACTGCGTGCCGGCGACCACGGCCGCCAGCGGCACCTCGATCAGGCGCGTCTTCTTGAGCTCGTCGGGCACCTTGCCGGCGGCGATGCGCTGGGCAAGGCCCTCGACGATGGCCGTTTTGCCCACGCCCGGAGGGCCGAGCAGAACCGGGTTGCGCTTCGTCGAGCGGAGCAGCGTCTCGATGATCCACTGCGTCTCGACGTCCCGGTCGTAGACCGGCGCGAGCATGCCCTGCGCGGCGAGCTTGGTCAGGTCGCGGCCGATCCGATCGAGCAGCGGCGTGGTCGAGTTCGGATCTGTTGTCTGCCCGGGCGGCGTGTCGGTGGGCGGGACGTCGGGCAGCGGCTGGACGGGCTGATCGGCACTCGGCGCGAGCTTGTTGATCGCCGTCGTCGTCGGCTGCGTGCTCGGCGTCGGCTGCGGGCTGATCGCCTGGACGCGGCGGGTTACGTCGGAGAGCTCGTCGATGCTCTTCTGCAGCCAGCCGATAGCGAGGTCGAGGCCGTCCGCCTTGGGGTCGTTGTCAGTCATCGAGCGCGCGAGTCGTCGTGGTACGTGTAGCCGAGGTCTACGACGGGCACCTTGAAGCTGCTGTCGGCGAAGCGCTCCTGCAGGAAGCGTGCATTGGCCAGCAGCTCGTCCGCGTCGTTGCGGTACATCGCCGTCGCGGTCTCGCGCATCTTTTGGTCTATCAGCCTCATCTGGTCGATCAGCACGTCACGCGCCGTCTTCCCGTCCTGCACCGGCACGCGCTCGGCGTACATCCGCGGCAGCCTGATATACGCGTTGAGCGCCTCGGGAAGGTAGTGCAGTGCCGTCTGGCGGATGAGCATCACCGTCGGGTCGATCGCGCTCATGCCCGGGGTGCCGTCGGCCGGCAGCGTGAGCGTGACCGCATGGACCGTGTCCTCGACAGCGGCCAAGACGTCATCAGCCACGCGAAAGCGAAGGCTGTACGTGAGATCGTTCAATCCCTGCTTGATCTGATAGACGTCGCGCGCGTCCATCAGCGTGAGCCCCACGCCGCGCTCGCCCGGAATCAGCGCGTAGCCAGCGGCGTACAACACCGGTATCGCGGCCAGGCCGATCAGCCCACCCGGGATGCCAAGCACGAACAGCGCCGCCGCGCCCAGCGCGAGCAGGCACGCGCCGATGTTCTTGCGCGAGTACAGGAAGCGGAGCGCGCCTCGACCGAGCCTCACGCGCCGTAGTGTCGACCACTAGACGATCTTCGTCCCATCTGAACCCTGTGCTGCGGCCGCGACGCTGGCCGGCGTCAGTTGCAGCGCGCTGCTGGCGAAGCGATCCTGGACGAAGCGCGCGTTGGCCAGCAGCCGTTCGGTGTCGTTCTGGGCGATGGCGTTGGCCATCTCCTTCATCTTGGAGTCCATCAGGTTGAGCTGGTCCATCAGGATGTCATGCGCGGTCTTGCCGTCCTGGACTGTGCGCCGCTCGGCGTACAGGCGCGGGATGGCGAGATAGGCGTCGAGCGCCTGGGGCAGGTAGCTGAGCGCGGTCTGGCGGATCAGGTTGACGTTCGGATCGGCCGGGTTGATGCCGGTGCCGTTGGCCGGGAGTGTCTCGACGATCGCGTGACAGATGCTGCCAACCTCGTTGTACACGTCGTCGGCGACGCGGAAGCGGATGCTCGCCAGCAGCCGGGTCAGCCCATTGGTGATGTCGTGCGTGTCCTCCGTGCCGAACAACGTCACTGCCAGGCCGCGCTCCGGCGGGACGACGAGGTAGCCGATGCCGTACAGCCCGGCGATCACGGCGAGGCCGATCAGGCCGCTGGTGATGCCCAGGAAGTAGAGCGCGAGGCCACCGAGCGCGAGCAGGCAGCCGGCAATGTTCTTGCGCGAGTAGAGGATGGGCTCGATGCGGTGGAAGAAGCTCACTTACGGCTACTGGTAACCGCGGATCTGCTTGAAGACGTCAGTCAGGTCGCCGTTGAGCGCGTCGAAGGTCTTGCCGCCGGTCAGGGTCGCGAGCGCGTTCATCTCGTCGGTGTTGCCCTCGCCGAACAGGATCGGATAGACATGCACGTTCTGCACGGCCGGCGGCAGGCCCGCGTACCACTGCTTGAACTGGTCGAAGGTGTAGCCCGTGTTGTTCTCCCCGTCGGTCATGAGCACGATCGAGTAGAGCCGATTGGGGTCGGTTGCCTGCTCGTTGTACACGTTCTGATAGGCGGCGGTCAGCGCCGTGTAGATCGCGGTGTTGCTGTACGTCGACAGGCCGTCGACGTAGTCGCGGATCTGGGTCATGTCGGCGGAGTTCGGGTCGGTGTCGTCGATCGTGAAGTTGCTGTTGTCGATGACGTCCGCCGAGAAGGTGATGAAGGCGATGTCCTCGCGCGCGCGGAAGCGCGCGAACTGGCCGGTGAGCGACGTGTCGAGACCGGTCAGCGAGGTCAGCGCCTGCTGGAGCGAATTGAGCCGGTCGCCCTCCATGCTGCCTGACAGGTCAAGCACGAACGTGGCCGACGCGGGTGTCCGGATCTGGTCGAGATAGACCGTCAGCAGCGCGTTGATCGTGTCGAGCTGGGACGGGAAGGGCAGCTCGACGAGCGTCTGGGTAGGGAAGCGGCTGTCGAGCGCGACGCCCGGTACGACCGGGCGTCGCGCCGTGCTGGTCATGATCTGGCGCTGCACGTCGGGCGTGCGCAGGTAGTCGACGACCTTCTGCCAGGCGTCCTTCTTGTCGGCGTTGAGGAGCATGAACGGGTAATCGGCGGTGACGATGCCCTCTTTGGGATAGATCAGGGTCAGCGGCTCGTGCAGCTGGCCGCCGGCGTTGAGGCCCATCAGGATCGACTCGTAATTGATGATGCCGTCGATCGAGTCCTGCTGGCGGACGTAGTCGTCGGCCAGGAAGCCCGACGAGCCGGCGGTCAGCGTCTGGCCCTTGAAGAAGCCCTTGAGCGCGTTCTCGTCGATGTTGCCCGTGTCGATCGCATCGCTCGAGCCGGACAACGCGCTGGCCACGCCGATGAGCGCCGTGAAGCCGCTGTTCGAGGCGGCCGGGTTGGTCATCGCGAAATGGAAGGAGCCGTCAGCGGCATGGGCCTGGATGTCCTTCCACGTCACATCCGGGTTGTTCTGCCAGCCGAAGCTCTGCGCGACCGACTGCTTCACGCCCAGGATGACGGGGCTGAGCATGATCTTTTCCTGGGCCACGATCTTCGAACCCGCACCCGGCAACAGGGACAGGTACGCGCCGTGGCTGAACCACGCCGCGTCGGCGGTGTTCGTGCCGTTGGCGATCTCCTGTGCCCCGTCGAGCGTGCCGATGTAGTCGAACTTGAGCTGGACGCCGGTCGCCTGCGCGATCGCGGGCAGCATCGGCTCGAGGTCCTTGAGCTCGGAGCCCGCGAGAACCGTGAGCGTGATCGACGGAGCGCCGGAACAGCCGACGAGCGCGGCGGAAACCAGCACCACGGCCGCCAGTACGGCGGCCAGCAGCCCCGAGCGCGGCCGACGATTCACGCCACGGTCAGCTGATCGAGACGCCCGATGACCCGGCACCCTGGTTGCCATCGTTCGGGTTGCCGTCGTCCCCACTCCCGCGCGCCGCGTCGGCAGCGTCCTGCGCGCGAACACGATTGATGTACGTGTGCGACTTGTCGATCTCCGTCGAAAGGGCGTTGATCGTTGTCTCCATGTTGTCGAGCGCCTTGACCTTGAACGAGTCGATCTCGTCCATCGTCGCGTAGATGTTCTGGAAGGCCTTCTGGAGCTGGGCCAGGTCGATCGTCGCGGACGCCGCCTGCTCGCTGATCTTGCCCGACTGCTGGTGGAGCATGTCTGACGTCGACTCGATCAGGTCGCCGGTCGTCTGATTCAGCGCCGTGATCTGGTCGAGCACCAGCTTCTGATCGGATAGCGCCTGGGCGACGATGACGGCCGTGCGCAGGGCACTGATCGTGGTCGTCGTCGCCCGGTCAACGCCCTTGACCAGCTCGAGGTTGTTGCGCCGGATCAGGTCGAGCGCGAGGTAGCCCTGGACGCTGACCGCGAGCTGGGTGAGCAGGTCCTGGCGCTTCTGGCGGACGGGGAAGAGCAGGTCGTCCTGGAGCACCTTGGCCCGGTCCGGATCTGTCGCCTGGATCTGGGCGATCTTCTGGGTCAGACCCGTGTCGAGCTGCTCGGCGAGGTAGGCGTACTGGCGCAGGCGGCCCATGATCGCCCACAGGTTGAGCTTCTCCTGATCGATGTCGGCGTTGTCGTGGCGCAGCTCGTCCTGGCCGTCGTACAGGCTGACGATGATCGAATTGATCTGCGTCTGGCTCGACTGGTACTTGCGGAAGTAGTTCTCGAGCCGATCGCCCAAGGGGATGATGCCCAGCAGCTTGTGCGCCGAGAGCAGGTTGCCCTGCTTCTGCGGGTCGAGGTCCTCGACCTGGCGGCGCAGCGCGAGAAGCGACTTCGAGACCTGGCCGGCCTGGCTGATGCCGCCATCGCTCACCGCCGCCATGGGCTTGTCGAGCAGCCGGTTCGAGACATTGGCCGAGGCGCGGATGTCGTCAGCGCCCAGCTTGTCGATGTCGTTGACGCGGCTGGTGAACGCGGGATCGTGCGTGTCGAGCTTGGTCACGGAATCGAGGTACGACGAGACCATCGCGTCGAGCTTCTGGGCCTGGCCCGGATCGAGCTTGACCGCCTCCTCTGCCTGGGCCGCGGGCACGGCCGTAACCGGCGCCGGCGGCTCGAGGGTCAGCGTCCCGGTCGTCGTCTGGTTGCCAGTGGTGGCGACGTCGGTGGCCGCCGGCGCCGGCGCCGCAACCGGCGCGGTGGAGCTCAAATCAAGGGATGGTTCGGTCATGGTGTCTCTCTCCTCCTCAGGATCCGCTCGGCGAGGCCGGCGCGTCAGTAGCGGGCGGCGGTGCGCCGGCCCCGGCATAGATCTGTTCAAGCGTCGTGATCATCGCCTCGAGCGACTCGTACGTCGGCGGGTCGATGACGTCGATCAGTGTGTCAGGCACGGACAGGTTGTGGCTCGTGACGAAGTTCTTGAAACCTTCCGTATCGGACGTCCTGAAGCCATAGTCGGTTGCCAGCGCGCGAATGCCCGGATCGGTCGTCAGGAAGTCGCCCAGCCGTTGGCCGGTCGGCGTCAGCGATACAAGGGTGTGCTTGGAGAAAATGGTCGGCTCTGGGTAGACGAGCTCCATGTCGGGCGTGATGGATCCGTCGTTGGCCGCCGCGCGGGCAATGAACTGCGATTCGTAGACCATGACCATGGGCGCCTTGCCGATGCCCTGGACGAGGTAATCGTCGAACGGGCCTTCTGTGCTCGTTTCCGAGAAGCCCTGCTTGAGGAAGAGCGGCGCAAGCTGCTGGGCAAGGGTGGTCGTGGTCGGGCCAAGCTCGACGATGTTGTTGCCGTTGGCGACGTAGCTGACGATGCTCAGGTACATCGCCGCCGAGTTCGACGTGCGCACGTCCGTCGTTGTTACCAGGATGCTCTTGTTGACGGAATAGGCGGTGTTGTTGGGCAGATCGCTCCAGCGCGTGTCCTTGTTGACGAGATCCATGTACGCGGCGACGTCGAGCGCGAGGTAGCCGTTGCGCTGGCGGATCACGCCGGCCTGGGTCAGCAGATCGACGATCGGCTTCCACGTCGCGATCGCCATCGGCGTGTAGAACGGCACATAGCTGGTCGAGCCCGGGTGATCGGTGCGGACCTTCTGCGCTGCAGGCACGCCCGCCGGGAAGGCGAAATCCTGCCCGGTCAGGTTGCTGCTCGCAATCTGGCGCGAGCCTGCGGTCGCGACCGTGACGTCGAAGCCCGCCTTCCTGAACGCGTCGATGACGCGCTGATCCTGGAAGAAGGGCAGCTTCTCGGAGCCGATCAGGCCCTTGACTGGCGTCGCCGCGGGCGCGAGCCGACCGAGCACCTGGCTGCCGACGGCGACGACAACGCCAATCACAAGCACGAGCGCGAGCGCAAGGGCAATCAGACGGCGGGGGGCGGATCTCAAGGGGCCTCGATCCGGAGCTCAGTCGGCGACGGCTAGACGATGGATGCGGGCAGTATCGCGCAGCGTGACGCGATCCGAGCGTCGCTTCACTTGATCTGAAACGTGACGGCCACGGCGACCGAGATCTCCTGGGTTCCTGCCTCGACCGGCGTCGAGGCATCCTGCGCCTTGAGCGCCATGCGGGCAGCCGGAAAGGGCACTGGCGGCGTGTACGGCTCGCCCTCGGAAACGGCAAGGACGTCGCCCAGCTTCGCGCCGGCTGCCCGCGCGATCGTCGTGGCACGGGCGCGGGCGTCGTCCATCGCGGCCGCGCGGGCGGTTTCCAACGCTGCGCGCGGATCGTCGACGCGGAAGTCCAACGAGTCGAGCGTCGACGCGCCCGCGCCCAGCGCGGCATCGATCAGCTCGCCGGCCTTGGCCAGGTCGCGCAACGTGACACTGACCGAGTTCTGGAGCTGGTAGCCCGTGACACGCGGGGCGTTGCCGTCGCCGTAGTCGAGCGTCGGGCTGAGCGACACGAGCCAGGTCCGCACATCGCGGCGCGCGACGCCCGTCTTGTCCAGCGCGGCAAGCACCTTGGTCATTGTTATTGCGGCACTCGCGCGCGCCGCGCCTGCCGTCCCGGCCACGATGTTGACGCCCAGGCGGATGCTGGCGATATCCGGATCGACCACGACGCTGCCCTGTCCCGGAACGGTGATTCTTCGCTTCATTGGGCAATCCTAGAATTCCCGTGGTGGGCCGAGCCAGGAGGGATCTGATGCAACAGCACAACATCGCCATGCTCGGGACCGGGCTGATCGGCGATTTCTACACGATGTCGCTCCACGCGCAGCGCTCGCGCGACCAGGTGCGCATCGTCTACTCGCGCAGCGAGGAGCGCGGCCGGGCATTCCGCGAGCGCTGGGGCATTGCCGAGTCAACCACGGACATGAAGGCTGCGATCGAGCACCCGGCAGTCGACGTGGTGGTCATCGGCGTCCCGAACTTCCTGCACGAGGAGGCCGTGTCGCTCGCGGCGCAGGCGGGCAAGGCGGTGCTGTGCACCAAGCCGCTCGGTCGGAACGCCGACGAGGCCCGCCGGATGCTCGAGGTGGTCGAGAAGGCGGGCGTCTTCGCCGGTTACCTCGAGGACCTGTGCTACACGCCCAAGACCACCAAGGCGATTCGCGCCGCCCGCGCGGGCACGATCGGCGAGGTCACCTGGGTCCGCTCGCGCGAGGCGCATCCCGGGCCGCATTCTGCCTGGTTCTGGGACGGCCGACTGACGGGCGGTGGCGCCATCGTCGACCTTGGCTGCCACTGCATCGAGATCATCCGCAACTACGTCGGCAAGGACAACAAGCCGCTCGAGGTGCTGTGCCACGCCGACACGCTCGTGCACCCGATCTCCGACGAGGACAACGCCGTCGCGCTGATCCGCTTCGCGAGCGGCGCGCTGGGCCAGTTCGAGGTCTCGTGGACCTTCCGCGGCGGCATGGACCTGCGCGACGAGGTCGCCGGCACAGAGGGCACGATCTGGGTCAACAACTTCCTGCGCACGGGCTTCGAGATGTTTTCGGCGGGTGGCTCTGGTGCCTACGTGGCCGAGAAGAGCGAGTCGGAGCGCGGCTGGATGTTCCCCGTCGGCGACGAGGCGGCCGAGCTGGGCTACATCGACATGTTCACGGACATGTTCCGATCGCTCGAGGCGGGCACGCCGCCGCGCGAGACTTTCTTCGACGGCTACGTCGTCAACGCGGTCATGGACGCTGCTTTCAGGTCCGCGCGCACGCGCGCGTGGGAGCCGGTAATGCTGGCCGAATGGCGCGGCGGCGATGTCGCGCGCATCGGCAGCGGCACCGCGCCGGAGATGCACGAGGGCATGGTCGTCATCAAGCGCGAGATCCTGCCCGACGGCCGGCACAAGCTGATCCTCAAGGACCCAGCGTCGGGGGACTATCTCGACCGCATCGTCGCCGCCCCCGCGCATTAGCAGCCCGCGCCGCCCAGGCGCCGAGTCCACGCCGGCGGCTGATCGGTCTTCCGACCGGGCATTCGCGACATTCGCCGACATCGTGACCGCGATTCGACCTTCCATCCTGCGGGTCCATCACCTATTCCGACTAGCCAGTCGTACAGCGTGACTGGCCCAGTCGGCCAGAGTGCATGGCTAATCGGATTGCGTGGATGAACACGCCGATCGGGGGCACGGCTGATGTCGTGGCGCCGGCAGCTCGGACCGGCAGGTGAATTTGATCGATTATCGAAGGAATCGACAGAAACCGCTTTCTGTCCGGCCTTCTGGGAAGTACCATTCGCCCCGACATAATCCGTCGATTGGCACTGGCGGCGTCCTGGCCTCGCGTCACGATGAGCGCAAGTCGTCGAAAGCCCGACGGACCAACGCCACGCGACAGGAGGATCTATTTGCCCGCGCGAGCCCTGAGCAGCATCGGAGCCGCGGTGATCGGGAGCGGTTTCATCGGAACCGTCCACGTCGAGGCATTGCGCCGCATCGGCGTGCCAATCGTCGGCCTGCTCGAGACGACGCCCGAGCTCGGCGCGGAGCGCGCTGCGGCGCTCGGCGTACCCAAGGCGTACGGCAGCCTGGACGAGCTGCTCGCCGACGACCGGGTCGAGGTCGTCCATGTCACGTCGCCCAACCACCTGCATTTCGAGCACGCCAGCGCGGTCCTCGCGGCGGGCAGGAACATCGTCTGCGAGAAGCCGCTGGCCATAACCGCGGCCGAATCGGGCGAACTCGTCAAGCGCGCGAAGGCAACCAGCAAGGTCGCTGCGGTCAACTTCAACATCCGCTTCTACCCGATCAACCAGCACCTGCACGCGGCCGTCGCGGCCGGCGAGGTGGGCGACGTCCGGCTGATCAGCGGCCACTACTTCCAGGATTGGCTGATGTTCGACACCGACTGGAACTGGCGCCTCGAGCCCGAGCAGGGCGGCGCGCTGCGCGCAGTCGGCGACATCGGCTCGCACTGGTTCGACCTGACCTCGTTCGTGACCGGCCGGCGCGTGACCGAGGTCATGGCCGACCTGGCGACGTTCATCAAGGTCCGCCACAAGCCCGCCGGCCGGGTCGAGACCTTCGCGCTCGAACGTGCCACTGACACGATCCCGGTCGACATCAAGACCGAGGACGCGGCGACGATCCTGGTCCGCTACGACAACGGCGCGCGTGGCGTGATGGCCGTCAGCCAGATCAGTGCCGGCCGGAAGAACTCCCTGCAATACGAGGTCGATGGCTCGAATTCGGCCGTGGCGTGGGACTCGGAGCAGCCCGACTCGCTCTGGATCGGCCACCGCGGCCGGCCGAACGAGACACTGATGCGCGACTTTGCCCTGCTCAACGACGAGGGCCGATCGGCCGAGGCGCTGCCCGGCGGCCATGTCGAAGGTTTCGCCGACACGTTCGCCGCCTCGTTCAGGGCCGTTTACGCAGACATCAGCGCCGGGCAGATGCGCGCCGCGCCGCCCTACGCGACTTTCGCCGATGGACACGAGGAGATGCTGGTGGGCGATGCTATCGCGCTCAGCGCACGTGAATCGCGATGGGTGCCGATCAAGCGCGACGCCAGCGCGGAGGGTCAGCAGTGAGACTCGGGTTTCTTACCGCGCCGTTTGCCGAGACGCCCTTGATGGACGTCGCCGACTGGGCGGCGGCCAATGATTTCGACTCGCTCGAGATCGCGTGCTGGCCGCAGAGCGGCGGCGTCAAACGGCGTTACGCGGGCACCAGCCACATCGACGTCGCCCAGCTGTCCGATACGCAGGCGCACGACATCCGCGGCGAGATCGAGGCCAAGGGCCTGGCCATCTCCGGCCTCGGCTTCTATCCGAACCCGCTCCATCCCGACCCAGCGGTGCGCGAGCCCGCCATCGCCCATATCAAGCTCGTGATCGAGGCGTGCCGAAAGATGGGCGTCCCGTTCATGAACACCTTCATGGGCGGCGACTCGAAAAAGAACCTCGATGAGAACTGGGCCGAGGCGCTGCGCGTCTGGCCCGACATCGTCAAGCACGCCCTGGACAACGGCGTGCGCCTGACGATCGAGAACTGCCCGATGATCTTCAGCTTCGACGAGTGGCCGGGCGGCAACAACATCGCCTGGTCGCCCGTGATCTGGCGCCGGATCATCGAGCAGTGGGGTGCAACGATCGGGCTCAACTACGACCCGTCGCACCTTGTGTGGCTGATGATCGACCAGGGCCGCTTCATCCGCGAGTTCGGGCCGCACATCTTCCATTTCCAGGCCAAGGACGTGCAGATCGACCGCGACGGCCTCTACGAGCGCGGCACCATGTCTGCGGGCATGGGCTGGCAGATCCCGCGCCTGCCCGGCCTCGGCGACGCGCCATGGGCCGAGATCTTCTCGAACCTGTACCGCGTCGGCTACGACGGCGACTGCATCATCGAGCACGAGGACAAACGTTTCGAGGGCACCGACCAGCTCGTCAAGCGCGGCTTCATCCTCGCGCGCAACATCCTCCGGCCGTATATCCCCAAGGGCTATTGATGACGACACCCGCTTGGGCGGCCAACTGGACGCCACTGACGCATGAGCCGACTGCGGAGGAGATGCAGGCGCTGTTCGACCAGCTGACCTACGCCGACGTCGCCAAGACGATCGACCACTCCCTGCTCCGACCCGAGCTCGACGACAAGTTCATCGCCGACAACCTGCCGCTCGCGGCCGAATACGAGGTCGCGTCGGCAACGATGCGGCCGGCCGACGTGGTCCGCGCGGCCGAGGTGCTGCGCGGCACGTCCGTCAAGGTGGGCACGGTCGTCGGCTTCCCGCACGGCAACCACCTGACCGAGACCAAGGTCTTCGAGACGCAGCGCGCGCTTGAGCAGGGCGCCGTCGAGATCGACATGGTCATCCAGATCGCGGCGCTGCGGAGCGGCCGTGACAGGGACGTCGAGAGCGACATCCGTGCCGTCGTCGACGTGACGCACGGCGCCGGCGGAATCGTCAAGGTCATCTTCGAGAACGCGTATCTGACCGACGACGAGAAGGTCCGGGCTTGTCGCCTCACCGAGGCCGCCGGCGCCGACTTCGTGAAGACCTCGACAGGGTTCGCGCCGACTGGCGCCACGCACGAGGACCTGATGCTGATGCGCGCGAACACATCTGTGAACATCCAGGTCAAGGCGGCGGGTGGCGTGCGGACGCTCGACGCGCTGCTGGCCGTGATGTGCCTGGGCGTGACCCGCATCGGGGCGACGGCAACCAAGACGATCCTCGACGACTTCAAGGCGCGCAAGGCCGCGGTCGGGACGCGATCGGCTGCGGGCATGACGAGCGGCGCGCTCGAGCAGGGCACCTACTGATGGCTGTTGTGGCCGAGCCGGACATCGCTCCCGCTCAGCCCGCCCCACGCGAGGTTCGCGTGGGGATGCTCGGATCGGGCTTCATCGGTGAGTTCCACGCCCAGGGCCTGCGCTATGTCCGCGACGCGCGGGTGTCGGTCAATGCCGACGCCGACGCGCAGCGCGCGGCTGCCTTCGCTCAGCGCTTCGGCAGCCGCCCCGTCCATTCGATCGACGAGCTGTGCGCTGATCCCGAGGTCGACCTCGTCATCGTCTCGGTCCCCAACCAGTTCCACCTCGACGCGGTCCGCACGGCCGTCGCCGCCGGCAAGGCCGTGGCGTGCACCAAGCCGCTCGGCCGCAACGGCACGGAAGCGGCCGAGATGCTGCGCCTTGTCCGTGACGCGGGCGTGTTCAACGCCTACCTCGAGAACGTGATCTTCAACCCGGACATGATTCGCATGCACGAGATGGTCGAGGCCGGCGCGATCGGCCGGCTGACCACGGTTCGCGCGCGCGAGGGCCATTCCGGGCCGCACGCAGCGCACTTCTGGAATGCCGAGGTCGCCGGCGGTGGCGCGCTGCTCGACATGGCCTCGCACGGCACTGAGGTGGCGCGCTTCTTCTTTGGCAAGGACGTGCCCGTGAAGGACGTCTTTGCCTGGGGCGCGACACTCGTCCACGGCGAGCGCACGACCGGCGAGGACAACGCGATCATGGTCATTCGCTTCGCCGACGGCCGCGCCGCGACATGCGATGTGTCGTGGTCGTCCAAGGGCGGGCTCGAGGGCCGCTTCGAGGTCTACGGCGATGCCGGCAGGTTGATCGAGGACATCGCCGTCGGCTCGCTCAAGGCCTTCGTCGAACGGCCCGCCGGCTACGTCGGCGAGAAGGCCGACGCAGAAACAGGTTGGATCTTCCCCGTCCCGGATGAGGTCCGCGTGCACGGCCACGACCTGATGCTCGCGGAGGTCATCGAAGCGTTCCGATCCGGCCGCCAGCCGCGTGAGACGTTCCGCGACGGCTACGCCGTGAACATGATCCTCGACGCCGCGTACCGCTCGATGAAGAGCGGCTGCTGGGAGCCGGTCGGGCTCGACGATCAGCTGGTGGGCGCATGACGACGACCCCGACTGCCACCAAGCTGCCCTGGATCGGCGAGGCGGAGAAGATCCTCGAGAAGATCGCCGCGACTCAAGGCGAGCAGATCGAGACGGCCAGCCAGTGGTGTGCCGACGCGATCGCCGCGGACGGCCTGGTCCACCTCTTCGGCACCGGCCACTCGCGCATCCCGGTCGAAGAGATGTTCCCGCGCTACGGCTCGTTTCCGGGCTTCAACCCGATCGTCGAGCTGTCGATGACCTTCCACACCCAGGTCGTTGGTGCCAACGGGCAGCGCCAGGCAATGTTCATCGAGCGCACCCCGGGCCTGGCCGAGACGATCCTGTCCAACTTCTGGTTCGGGCCCAAGGACGTGATGGTCGTCTTCTCAGCATCTGGCCTGACGGCAGTACCGGTCGAGATGGCCCGCGGAGCCCGCCGCCGTGGGTTGCGCACCATCGCCGTGACGAGCGTGGCGCAATCGATGTCCGCAGCGCCAGACCCGGCGGCGGGCGCCCGCCTGCTCGACGAGGCGGACCTCGTCATCGACCTGTGCACGCCCGAGGCAGATGCACTTTGTTTTGTTAACGGACTAAATACTCCCGTAGGCCCAGGCTCTACCATCGCGGCCGTATCGATCGTCAACTCGATCAAGGTCCGCGTGGCTGAACTGCTTGTGGTGGGAGGTCACATGCCGCCGGTCCTGACCCGCGCATCGGTTGTTGGCGAGGAGGGGTCGCGCGCATTGTTCGATCAGGCGTACCAGGAACATGCGCGGCGTATTGCTCGCGCGATCGACAGAGGAGGAGGTGGCTGACGGCAGAAGCTGAGGGGATCCGAGCAAAACCATCTTTTCAGGAGGATCTCTACTAATGGTCAAGTCCATGTCGTTGGCCAAGTTCGGCTCCCTCGCCGCCACGATTTTGCTCGTGGCTGCGTGCGGCTCGACTGGGTCAACGCAGGCGCCCGGAACACAAGCTCCGGCTGCTTCGACAGGCGCCAAGGCGCCATATACGATCGGGTATTCGAACGGCAGTAGCGTCGGCAACGGCTTCCGCGAGGAGCAGGTTTGCACCGCGAAGTCTGAGGCGACCGCGCTGGGCGCGAGCAAGATCGTCAGCCCGATC
>Ga0209638_1000281_pt1 | contig 34155 bp, 34 predicted proteins | sample BarGraNGADG00211_FD_184490 | JGI IMG/M metagenome (GOLD analysis project Ga0209638, IMG submission 184490) | Arctic peat soil microbial communities from Barrow, Alaska - Barrow Graham LP Ref core NGADG0002-211 (SPAdes) (version 2) | ecosystem: Environmental > Terrestrial > Soil > Wetlands > Peat...
CATTCACCCCCGCCCCGGTTATTGGGGTCAGACACCAATTTCGCGGTGGCGCTTTGCGCCACACCCCGCAGGGGGAGCCAAAGGCTCTGCGAATTTGGGCTCTGACCCCAAAAACCGGGGCGGGGGGTGAGAGTGGGGCCAAAAAATGAAAAAATAGAATCCTGACATTTACACCGATGAATGGCAGAACCACGATGTGCCCACATGGATTGCCACGCATCGCCCGCCGGGGCGAGACCCGGCCTGCCGCGACCTACAACACTTCGCTGGCAAAGTCGGCCAGTCGGGAGCGTTCGCCACGGGCCAGGGTGATGTGGCCGGCGTGTTGCCAGCCCTTGAATTTGTCAACCGCATAAGTCAGGCCGGAAGAGCCTTCGGTCAGGTAGGGTGTATCGATCTGGGCGATGTTGCCCATGCAAATGATTTTGGTGCCGGGGCCGGCACGGGTAATGAGGGTTTTCATTTGCTTGGGCGTCAAGTTCTGCGCTTCGTCGATGATCACGTATTTATTGAGGAAAGTACGGCCACGCATGAAGTTCATGCTCTTGATCTTGATGCGGTTGCGGATCAGCTCACTGGTGGCGGCACGGCCCCATTCACCGGCACTGGTGTCGGTTTTACCGAGCACTTCGAGGTTGTCGTCCAGGGCGCCCATCCAGGGGCCCATTTTTTCTTCTTCGGTTCCCGGCAGAAAGCCGATATCTTCGCCAACGCTGACGGTGGCGCGCGTCATGATGATCTCGGTGTAGCGCCGGTCATCGAGCACCTGGGTCAATCCCGAGGCCAGCGCCAGCAAGGTTTTACCCGTGCCCGCATTGCCCGTCAAAGTGACAAAGTCAATCTCCGGGTTCATCAGGAGATTCATGGCAAAGTTTTGCTCCTGATTGCGCGTTGTGATGCCCCAGACCGCGTTTTTAAGATGGCTGTAGTCCTTGAGTGTTTTAAAAACAGCGGTCTTGCCACGAATCTCGGTAACCTTGGCGTACAGGCTGGGTTCACCGGCCAACTCGAAATAGACAAATTGGTTGATCAGCAAGTTGGGAATGAGCGGGCCACTGATGCGGTAAAAAGTGTGCACTCCTTGCTGCCAACTCTCCACTGTTTCGCCGTGGGTACTCCAGAAGTTGGCGGGCAAGGCCAGCGCTCCGCTGTAGAGCAAGTCTCCGTCAGCCAGCGTTTTGTCGTTTTGATAATCGTCGGTGTTAAGAGCAAGCGCGCGCGCCTTAACCCGCATATTGATGTCTTTGGAGACCAGCACCACCTCACGCTTGTCGTATTGTTCGCGCAGCGCCTTCACCACGCCCAAAATCTGGTTGTCGGCCTTGCCTTGCGGCAAGCTGTCAGGCAGGTCGTAGTTGAGCAACTGGGTCTGAAAAAACAACTTGCCGCGGGCTTCGCGATGACCGGTGCTGCAAAGGGGCAAACCGGCCGTGATGTCAGTGTCTTGATGGCCTGCCAAGGCGTCGAGAGAGCGACTGGTTTGACGTGCATTGCGAGCGACTTCACTCATACCTTTTTTGTGGGCATCAAGTTCTTCCAGCACGACCATCGGTAGAAAAATGTCGTGCTCTTCAAAATGGAACAGGCAACTTGGGTCGTGCAGCAGCACATTGGTGTCGAGCACAAAGAGCTTGCTTGGGCCGACCGGCGAAACTTTCCTGGGTTTGGCCGGCGCAACGCCTGGCAGCTTGGGCGCGAGCGGGGGTGGCGGCGGTGGCGGTGGTGTCAATGCAACTTGTATTTTGCGGGGTTCGCTGTGAAGCCGGATGGCCGATACATCGTAGTCTTGTTCAGCCAGCAGTGCGGCGCGTTTGACGGGGGCGGTTGGCAGTGGCATAGGAAGGTTGGTTCGCAAAGAGTTGGCTGAATGCTGGGTTTAAAAGCAAAAAAACCGCCATGAGATCAGGGCGGCTTGGCGCGAGAATCAGGCTCGTGGAAGACGGACCATTGAAACTCAAACCAGTTCGGCGATTTTGTTGAGGGCTTTCACCGCTTTGACAACTTCATCGACATGACCTGGTACCTTGAGGCCGCGCCATTCTTCTTTGAGTGTGCCATCAGCACCAATTAAAAAGGTGCTGCGCTCAATACCTTTGACCTTTTTGCCGTACATGATTTTGTTTTTGACGACGCCAAACATATGACACATTTTTTCTTCGGTGTCGGCGATCAATTCAAATGGCAGCTCCAGTTTGGCTTTGAACTCATCGTGCGATCGCATGTTGTCACGCGAAACCCCAAACACGGTGGCACCGGCCTTGACAAAATCCCGATACTTGTCGCGGAATTGCATCGCTTCGGTGGTGCAACCGGGCGTGTTGTCCTTGGGGTAGAAATAGAGGACGACTGTTTTTCCGAGGTGTGAGGTGTTGGAGACTCTGATGCCATTGGTGGCATTGGATTCAAATTCAGGGATGGGTTTATTAACAACAATCGCCATGGTTCTTAAATCTCGTGTGACAGGATGCGTTAACTTCTTGCGCGGTGCACACTCTCCTGTGCCATCGCTTCGGCGCACCCCAGTGCAAAGCACAATTTTACTCGGAAAAATTTGGCTGCTCAATACCGGCCACTGGAATTATCAGTGTCATCCTCCTGAACTGGCTTCAAGGAGCACGGCCAGGGCGACGTGGCGGCCTTCGCCAGCCAGAATGTTGTAAGTGCGGCAAGCCGCTTGGGTATCCATGGTTTCAATGCCAATTTGTTGGTCGATCAGGGGCTTGATGCAAGCCGCTGCGGGAAACCGGATGCGCTCACCACTGCCAAAAATAATCAACTCGGTGCCGAGCGCCGCCAGTTGGGCGAAGTGTGCAGCCGTCAGGTCTTCGAAGCGCTGGCATGACCAATTGAAGCGCTCGCCATGTGAGCCGATCACCACACTGGCAGTGATTTTTTCGCTGCCGATGCTGATCCAGCCCGCTCCGTAGCCGCTGATGGAGGGCGCTTTGATGACGTCGGCTTGGATTTTCATAGTGTCAGGTGTGAAGTTTGGTGGCAGCAGGGCATCTATCATCAGGGTTGGGGGCTGGCTGTTTGCCAGGGTGGGAACTGTGGTCAAATTATAGGTGTCGCCACTCGCCACCTACTTCCGGAGGGACTTTGAAGATCATTCGAAAATCAGCCAAACTGGCCAATGTCTGTTATGACATTCGTGGCCCGATCATGGACGCCGCGCGCCAGATGGAGGAAGAGGGCCACAAGATCATCAAGCTCAATATTGGCAATTTGGCGGTGTTTGGCTTTGACGCACCGGAGGAAATCCAGCAGGACATGATCCGTAACTTGCCCAGTTCGGCCGGTTATTCGGACAGCAAAGGCATATTTGGGGCGCGCAAGGCGGTCATGCACTACAGCCAGCAGCAGGGGATCAAGGGCGTCACGCTGGACGACATCTACCTTGGTAACGGTGCCAGTGAATTGATCGTGCTGGCCACCAACGCCCTGCTTGATAATGGCGACGAATTGCTGCTGCCTTCGCCCGACTATCCACTGTGGACGGCAGCGGCGAGCCTCTCGGGCGGCACACCGGTGCATTATCTGTGTGACGAAGCGAACGGCTGGATGCCCAACCTGGACGATATTCGCGCCAAGGTCACGCCACGCACCAAAGGCATCGTAGTGATTAATCCCAACAACCCGACCGGCGCGCTCTACTCTGATGAACTGCTCAAGGCGATCGTGCAAATTGCGCGCGAGCATGGCCTGGTCATCTTCGCTGACGAGGTCTATGACAAAATGCTCTACGACGGTGCCCACCATACCGCCATTGGCAGTTTGTCCGAAGACGTGCTGACGCTGACCTTCAATTCGCTTTCCAAAAGTTACCGCTCGTGCGGCTACCGCGCTGGCTGGATGGTGATCTCGGGCGATAAAAAACCAGCCCGGGATTACATCGAGGGTCTCAATATGCTCTCCAACATGCGCCTGTGCTCCAACGTGCCGGGCCAGTGGGCGATCCAGACCGCGCTGGGTGGCTACCAGAGCATCAACGACCTGGTCGGCGAGGGCGGTCGCCTGCGCCGTCAGCGCGATCTGGCGTACGAGCTGATCTGCGCGATTCCGGGGGTGACTTGCGTCAAACCGGCGGCGGCGCTGTATATGTTTCCCCGACTCGACCCGACGCTCTACCCGATCGCCGATGATCAGCAATTCTTTCTGGAGTTGCTACAGGAAACCCGCGTCCTGCTGGTGCAGGGTACCGGTTTTAACTGGCCAACGCCAGATCATTTCCGCATCGTTTTTTTGCCCCATGAGGATGATTTGCGCGAGGCCATTGGTCGCGTCGCGAATTTTCTGGAAGCTTACCGCAAGCGCCACAGCAATTAATTCAGCACTAAATATTTATGAAACCGATTCAAGTAGGCCTGTTGGGCATGGGCGTGGTCGGCTCGGGCACCTTCAATGTGCTGCGTCGCAATCAGGCCGAGATCAAGGGCCGCGCTGGCCGTGGCATCGTCATCACCATGGTGGCGGATCTGGATCTGGCGCGCGCGCGCTCCCAGGTGGGCGAGGGTGTCACGGTGGTGAGTGATGCCCGCCAGATCATTGCCAATCCGGACATCGATATAGTGATCGAGCTGATCGGCGGTTGCGGCATCGCCAAGACGCTGGTGCTCGAAGCCATTGCGGCAGGCAAACACGTCGTCACGGCCAACAAGGCCTTGTTGGCGGTGCATGGAACCGAGATTTTTGCGGCCGCATCGCGCCGCGGTGTGATGGTGGCATTTGAAGCTGCCGTGGCTGGCGGCATTCCCATCATCAAAGCGTTACGCGAGGGTTTGACGGCCAATAGCATCGAGTGGATTGCGGGCATCATCAACGGCACCACCAATTTCATTTTGTCCGAAATGCGTGACAAGGGCGTGGACTTTGACGTGGCACTCAAAGAGGCGCAGCGGCTGGGTTACGCCGAGGCTGATCCAGCGTTTGATGTTGAAGGGGTGGACGCGGCGCACAAAGCCACCATCATGTCGGCCATTGCCTTTGGTATTCCAGTGCAATTCGACAGGGCCTACGTTGAAGGCATCAGCCAGCTCGGTGCGGCAGACATCAAATATGCCGAGCAGTTGGGCTATCGCATCAAGCTGCTGGGCATCACCAAACGCCGCCAGGCCAACGCGAAACAAGGCACCAAGGCCGGCATTGAGTTGCGCGTTCATCCCTGCCTGGTGCCGACCAAGCGCTTGATTGCCAACGTGGAAGGCGCCATGAATGCGGTGATGGTGCAGGGCGACGCGGTCGGCACCACGCTTTATTATGGCAAGGGCGCGGGCTCCGAGCCGACCGCCAGCGCCGTCATTGCCGATTTGGTCGATATTACCCGGCTGCACACGGCGGACGCAGCGCAGCGCGTGCCGCATCTGGCGTTTCAACCCAACGCCATGAGCGATTTGCCGGTGCTGGCCATGAGCGAGGTCGTTACCAGTTACTACCTGCGTTTGCGCGTTGCTGACGAGACCGGTGTGCTCGCCAGGGTGACCGGCATTTTGGCTGCAGCCGGTATCAGCATCGATGCCGTGCTACAGCGTGAAGCCGATGAAGTCGGTGGTGTCGGTAGCCCTGGCGGCAAGCCAGCCGTGGCCCAGACCGATGTCATTATTCTGACCCACGACTGTGTTGAAGCCGAAATGAATTCGGCGGTCGCGCAGATGCAGGCGCTGCCGAGCGTGCTTGAGCCGATCACCCGCATCCGCAAGGAAGAGCTAGCCTGATGAAATACATCTCCACGCGCGCGTCGGCCGATTCGACCGAGCGCAAACGTTTTTGTGAAATTCTGCTTGAAGGTCTGGCGCCCGATGGCGGACTGTACTTGCCGGAGTCGTATCCACAGGTTGATGGTGACACGCTCAGCCGCTGGCGTGAAGTCTATCGCGACCATGGTTATGCCGAGCTGGCGTTTGAGATTTTGTCGCTCTACATTGACGATATTGCGGCTGCCGACCTGAGGGCGATCTGCCAGAAGACCTATACCGCCGAGGTCTTTGGCACCCAGGAGATTGTGCCGCTACGCCAGCTGGAAAACGCTCTCTGGCTGGAAGCCCTCGCTAACGGCCCGACGCTGGCGTTCAAGGATCTGGCGATGCAGTTGCTGGGCAATCTGTTTGAGTACGAATTGGCGCGTCGTGGCGCGCAGTTGAACATTCTGGGTGCCACCAGCGGTGACACTGGTAGTGCAGCTGAGTATGCGATGCGCGGCAAGAAAAATATACGCGTTTTCATGACCAGCCCGGAGGGCCGCATGAGCCCGTTCCAGCAAGCGCAGATGTTCAGTTTGACGGATGAAAACATTCACAATATTGCCATCGCTGGCGTGTTTGACGATTGCCAGGATCTGGTCAAGGCGGTCTCCAACGATCTGGAGTTCAAGCGCAAATACAAAATCGGCAGCGTCAACTCGATCAACTGGGCGCGCTTGCTGGCGCAGGTGGTCTATTACTTTGCGGGTTATTTCCAAGCGACTGAAAGCAACATCCAAAAGGTCAGTTTCACGGTGCCGTCTGGAAATTTTGGCAACGTCTGCGCCGGTCATGTGGCGCGCATGATGGGCTTGCCGATTGCCAGGTTGGTGGTGGCGACCAATGAGAACGATGTGCTTGACGAATTTTTCAGGACCGGGGTCTATCGGGTGCGCTCCAGCGCCGACACTCATGAGACTTCGAGTCCGTCGATGGACATCTCCAAGGCCAGCAACTTCGAGCGCTTTGTGTTTGACCTGCTCGGGCGTGACGGTGCGCGCGTCAAGTCGCTGTTTGGCGAGGCGCTGGCGCGCGTGGGCCAGTTCGATTTAAGCACGCACCCGGCCTTCAGCCAAACCACCCGGCGCTATGGGTTCGAGAGCGGCAAGAGCACGCACAGCGACCGCTTGGCGACGATAAAGGATACGTTTGAACGCTTTGGCATGATGATCGATACCCACACGGCTGACGGCGTCAAGGTGGCGCGCGAACATCAGCGGCCGGGGGTTCCGATGATCGTGCTGGAGACGGCCTTGCCGATCAAGTTTGCGGCCGCCATGGTGCAAGCGCTTGGGCGCGAGCCCGACCGTCCGCTCAAATTCAAAGGCATTGAAGCCTTGCCAAAACGCGTCACACGCATGGCAGCAGATGTGGCTGCAATCAAAGCCTATATCGCCGGGCATTGCTTATGAAAGTTGTCGGTTTTTCCGGCTTTTCCGGCTCGGGCAAAACCTCGCTGGTGGAGCGTTTGATCCCGCACATGCGCCTGAAGGGTTTGCGCGTCTCGGTCGTCAAGCATGCGCATCACCGCTTTGATATTGACCAGGTTGGCAAAGACACTTATCGCCACCGTGAGGCCGGTGCGTTTGAGGTGGTGGTGGCGTCAAACAAGCGGCTGGCGCTGATGCGTGAATTCGAGCAAGACTCGCAGCTTTCGGTGCATCAGTTGATTGCCGAACTGGATGCGCGTGTGGACTGGGTGATGGTCGAGGGTTTCAAGGAAGCTGCACTGCAAAAAATTGAGGTCTGGCGCGCGCAATCGAAGCAAGCGGTGCGCTATCCAGACGACGCCTTCATCGTCGCCATTGCCACCGATTCGCCCGAGCAGTTGCCCCAGGCCACGCTGCTGCCGGTGCTCGATCTCAACGATGCCGCGGCGCTGGCGGACTGGTTGATTTGTAATGAAAACCGCTTTGACTACCACGGTGAGAATTTTCCATGAGTGCACCACGCATGACCATGAAACCCTTGATGTCGCTCGATGATGCCTTGGCCGAGCTGCTTGGCGCTGCCGTGACACTCGAAGGTGTTGAGTCCATCTCGACCTTCGAGGCCGATGGCCGCGTGCTGGCGCAAGACCTGGTCGCTGCTTTGCAGGTGCCGCCTGAGGACAACAGCTCGATGGATGGCTACGCCGTGCGCTGCACGGACGTCGCGCAGGCGCTGCGCGAAAGTTTGTCAGGGGTGGCTGAGTTGGCGCTGTCGCAGCGCATTGCGGCGGGTTCGTCTGGTGCTCCGCTGGCACCGGCCAGCGTTGCTCGCATTTTTACCGGCGCACCGATTCCATTGGGCGCCGATGCGGTGGTGATGCAGGAAGACTGCGAAGTTCTCACGAGTGAGACGGCTTCGACCAGGGTGCGGATCAAAGCCGTGCCTGAGCCGGGTCAGTGGTTGCGCCGTGCGGGCGAAGACATCCGCCAAGGCGCAAGGGTACTGGCCAAGGGGGAGCGTTTGGCACCGGCTGAGCTTGGGCTGGCAGCAAGTATCGGGATGGACTTTTTGCCGGTCGCGCGCCGCCCACGTGTCGCTTTGTTTTCCACCGGTGACGAGCTGGTGATGCCGGGTGCGGTGCCGCCGGAGCAGATGAAGCCGGGTGCCATCTACAACTCCAACCGTTTTTTCTTGCGCGCCTTATTGCTGCGCTTGGGCTGTGCCGTGAGCGACCTGGGTATCGTGCCGGATCGGCTCGACGCCAGCGTGCAGGCGCTGCGCGCTGCGGCACAAAACCACGATTTGATTTTGACCAGCGGCGGCGTCTCGGTCGGCGAAGAAGATCACATCAAACCGGCCGTGCAGTCGTTGGGCTCGCTTGATTTGTGGCAGATCGCCATCAAGCCCGGCAAACCGTTTGCTTACGGTCGGGTGCAAAGCGCGCATTTCATCGGGCTGCCAGGCAACCCGGTGTCGAGCTTTGTGACGTTTTTGTTATTGGTGCGGCCATTTTTACTCAAACTCCAGGGCGCTACCCAGGTCACCATGAAATCAAGTGCTGCTAGCGCTCATTTCACCTGGGCCAAAGTGGACAAACGGCGTGAATTTTTGCGGGTCAGGCGCAATGGCGCAGGCGGGCTCGATCTGTTTCCCAATCAAAGCTCGGCGGTGCTGACTTCTGCGGTGTGGGCTGATGGTCTGGTGGACAACCCGCCGGGGCGCACCATTGCCGTTGGCGATGTGGTGCGGTTTATTCCTTTTTCGGAGCTCCTTGCATGAAAGTCTCGCTGAAATATTTCGCTTCCATCCGTGAGGCGCTGGGTGTCTCAAGCGAATCTCGTGATACGACTGCATTGACGCTGGCAGCTCTGCGCGATGAACTGATCGCCTTGGGCGGTGCGCATGCCCAGTGTCTCGCGCGTGGCCGTGCCGTGCGCATGGCGCTCAACCATGTGATGAATGACGAGTCTGCGCTACTGGTGGAGGGGGCGGAAGTGGCGTTCTTTCCGCCGGTGACAGGGGGCTAGTGGATGAATTCAGCGCAAATTTCAAAACCTCGCGTTTCGATTCAAACCTTGGACTTCGACCTGAGCGCCGAAGTCGCTGCTTTGCGCGCGCAGGACGGCCGCGTCGGCGCTGTCTGCAGTTTTGTCGGCACCGTGCGCGCTGGCACTGCTGGCAGCGCCGGCTCCATCAGCAGCTTGGAGCTGGAACACTATCCCGGCATGACTGAAAAAGCGATTGAGGCCATGATTGAGGCGGCGTATCAACGCTTTGACATTTACGGCGTGCGCGTCATTCACCGTGTCGGTTTGCTGCAGCCGCTTGACCAGATCGTGCTGGTGGCGGTCTCCTCGGCGCACCGGGCCGAGAGCTTTCAGGCCTGCGAGTTTTTGATGGATTATTTGAAAACCCAGGCGCCCTTCTGGAAGAAGGAGCAGACGCCGCAAGGTGCACACTGGGTTGATGCACGCTCAAGCGATGACGCCGCTTTGGCGCGTTGGGGCGGCAAGTACTCAGGATCCAATGGCTGACCTGTGCCGGTCAACTATGCGCCGATAATGCGGGACCTTTATTTCGAAACACCCCACATTCCCCATGGCTCAATACGTATTCTCCATGAACCACCTCGGCAAGATCGTGCCGCCGAAGAAGTTCATTCTCAAAGACATTTCACTCAGCTTTTTCCCTGGTGCCAAAATCGGTGTGCTCGGGACCAACGGTTCGGGTAAATCAACACTGCTCAGAATCATGGCGGGTGTTGACAAGGAGTTTGAAGGCGAGGCGGTTCCGATGGCGGGCCTCAACATTGGTTATCTGCCGCAAGAGCCGCAGCTCGATCCGACGCAAACGGTACGTGAAAGCATTGAAGCCGGCATGGGCCATGTGTTGGCGGCCAAGGCCCGGCTGGAAGAAATCTACGCCGCGTACGCCGAGGAAGATGCGGATTTTGAAAAACTGGCCGAGGAGCAGGGCCACCTCGAAGCCATCATAGGCAGCGCCGGCACCGACTCCGAACACCAGCTTGAAATTGCCGCCGATGCTTTGCGCTTGCCGCCGTGGGACGCTGTTATCGGCGTCTTGTCGGGCGGCGAGAAACGCCGGGTGGCGCTGTGTCGGCTGCTGCTGTCCAAGCCTGACATGCTGCTGCTCGATGAGCCCACCAACCACCTCGACGCTGAATCGGTCGATTGGCTGGAACAGTTTTTGAAACGCTATCCCGGCACGGTGGTGGCGATTACCCATGACCGCTATTTTCTGGACAATGCGGCCGAGTGGATTCTGGAACTCGATCGCGGCGCCGGCATTCCTTACAAGGGCAATTACAGCGCCTGGTTGGAACAGAAACAAGAGCGTTTGGCACAGGAACAAAAAGGCGAAGAGTCGCGCGCCAAAGCACTCAAAAAAGAGCTTGAATGGTCACGTCAAAACCCAAAGGCGCGCCAAGCCAAGAGCAAGGCGCGCTTGGCCCGTTTTGAAGAGTTGTCAGATTTTGAATACCAGCGGCGCAACGAGACCAACGAGATCTTTATTCCGGTGGCCGAGCGCTTGGGCAATGAAGTCATTGAATTCGTCAACGTCAGCAAGTCTTTTGGCGACCGTTTGTTGATCGATAACCTGAGTTTCAAAGTACCGGCCGGTGCCATCGTCGGAATTATCGGCCCCAACGGTGCCGGCAAATCGACTCTGTTTCGCATGATTGCCGGGCAGCAAAAGCCCGACAGTGGCGAGGTCAAGATTGGCGGCACCGTCAAAATGGCGTTTGTGGATCAGAACCGGGACGATTTGTCGAACGAAAAAACGGTTTGGGAAGATGTCTCGGGCGGGCTCGACATTCTCAATGTCGGCAAGTTCCAGATGGCCAGTCGCGCCTATTGCGGGCGCTTTAATTTCAACGGTGCCGATCAGCAAAAGCGTGTTGGCACCCTCTCCGGCGGCGAGCGTGGTCGCTTGCACCTGGCCAAAACCCTGATTGCCGGTGGCAATGTGTTGATGCTCGATGAGCCATCAAACGACCTTGATGTGGAGACTTTGCGCGCGCTCGAAGATGCCTTGCTGGAGTTTGCCGGATCGATCATGGTGATCAGCCATGACCGCTGGTTTCTGGACCGCATTGCGACCCATATTCTGGCTTGTGAAGGTGACAGCCAATGGACCTTCTTTGATGGCAATTACCAGGAATACGAAGCCGACAAGCGTCGACGTCTAGGTGAAGAAGGCGCCAAACCCAAGCGCATGCGCTTCAAGGCGCTGAAGTAAGGAGGCCGTAGTGCGGTGCGGTAGTTTTCAAGAGAAATCCAGGCATGTTTATTTTTTTTCGCAAGGTCTTGAAATTGCTGGCGGTCGCACTATGCGTGCCCTTGCTGGCGCTGGCGCAGCCTACGCCAACACCCATCAAAATTGCCCTGATCGAAGGCTTGAGCGGCCCCTTTGCCAACACCGGCGAGGCGGTATTTCGCAATCTGATCTGGGCGGTCGAGCGTGTCAATGCACGCGGCGGTGTGAAGTTGGCCGCAGCGCGTGGCGGCCATCGCCCGCTGGCGCTTGAGCGCTATGACAGCAAAGGCCAGAACGAGGAAGCCTTGTCGGCGCTCAAGTCGGCCATTGACGACGGCGCGCAGTTTGTCATGCAAGGCAATTCGTCGGCCATAGCGGCGGCTTTGCTGGATGCCATCAACAAGCACAATGAGCGCGAGCCGGGTAAACGTGTGTTGTTCCTGAACTACGCAGCCGTCGATCCCATTTTGACCAACGAGAAATGCAGTTTCTGGCACTTTCGTTTTGACGCACATGCCGACATGCGCATGAGCGCTTTGATGGACGTGCTGAAAGACGATAGAACCCTTAAAAAGGTCTACATCATTGGCCAGGACTACAGCTTTGGTCATGCCGTGGCAAGCGAGGCCAGGCGCCAGCTCGGGGTGTTACGCCCGGATGTGCAGCTGGTGGGTGATGAGCTGCACCCGGTCGGGCGCGTGAAGGATTTTTTGCCGTATGCCGCCAAAATCAAGGCAAGTGGCGCGCAGGCAGTCATTACCGGCAACTGGGGCAACGACCTGACGCTGCTGGTCAAAGCGGCGAAAGAGGTCGGCTTTGAGGGCAAGTTCTATACCTTTTACGGCAACGCACTGGGCGCTCCCGCTGCCATCGGTGAGGCGGGCGTAGGCAAAGTTCTGGCGGTAGCCGACTGGTTGCCCAATGTGCAAAACGCACAGAGTGAAACCTTTTACCGGTCGTTCCGCCAGCGTTTCCCCCAACCTGCGGATGACTACGTTCATATGCGGATGCAGTTGATGATGGAGTCCTTGGTGCAGGCGCTGGAACAGGCCGGGACGACGGATGCAATCGCCGTGGCGACGCAACTAGAGCACGTCAAAGTTACGTTCAGGGGCCAATCCGGCGCGATGCGCGCCTCCGACCACCAGATCCAGCAGCCGCTGGTGGTGGGCCTGATGGACAAGCAGGGCACACCTGGTGTGAAGTTCGATGTGGAGGGCTCGGGCTACGGCTTTCGGGTGATTAAATCGATCACCGCAGCCAGTGCCGAGCAGCCGACTACCTGCAGGATGCAACGACCAATTTAAGCGGGTCGGGCGGTTTGCTGGTCTTGGCTATAATTGGCGCCTCTGCAAATTGCAGTAGCGCACGTCAGGGGCAGTTCCAGCGCCTGTCGCAAGTCCATCAATCACAGGAAAAACATGATCGCATCCAGTATCAAAGCCGCTGTCGTCAAAGACAACGCACGCCAGGCCGGTGACACCGGTAGCCCCGAAGTGCAAGTCGCACTTTTGACCGCCCGCATCAATGAACTCACGCCTCACTTCAAGACTCACGCCAAGGACCATCACGGTCGCCGCGGCCTGCTGCGCATGGTGAGCCGTCGTCGCAAGTTGCTGGACTACCTCAGGTCCAAAGACGCTGAACGTTACACCGCGCTGATCGCCAAGCTGGGTCTGCGCAAGTAAGAGATCAACCCAATGATGAACGCCTGAGTTAGTCCACTAGCTCAGGCGTTTTTTACTTCGGAGCAGGCTGCAACAGAGCGAAGCTGTGTCATTCCAGAGTGATTTAATTCGAATTTCTCTGGAATGGCATCGTGTTCTGCAAGGCTGGCTCCGGGCTCGGGTGAGGTGGCCTGCACTTCCCAAATTGACCAGGAGAAAAATATGAGCATATTCAATAAAGTGACCAAGACTTTTCAATGGGGCCAAAACACGGTCACCTTGGAAACTGGTGAAATTGCCCGCCAGGCTAATGGCGCGGTGCTGTTGGACATGGACGGCACCGTGGTGCTGGCTACGGTGGTTGGCAAGACCGAAGGCAAGGCCGGTCAGGACTTCTTTCCCTTGACAGTTGACTATCTTGAAAAATCTTATGCTGCGGGCAAGATTCCGGGGAGCTTTTTCAAGCGCGAAGGCCGTCCCAGCGAGTTTGAAACGCTGACCAGCCGTCTGATTGACCGTCCGATTCGCCCGCTCTTTCCCGAGGGTTTCTTCAACGAAGTGCACGTGGTAGTTCACACCCTGTCACTTAACCCTGAAGTCGATGCTGACATTGCTGCCTTGATTGCTGTCAGCGCGGCTTTGTCGGTCAGCGGCATCCCGTTTGACGGCCCGATTGGTGCCGCCCGGGTCGGCTACATCAACGGCGAATACGTGCTCAACCCGGGCCAGACGGCGCGCAAGGACTCCAGCATGGATTTGGTGGTGGCCGGTACCGAAGCGGCAGTGTTGATGGTCGAATCAGAAGCCAAGCAACTCAGTGAAGAGATCATGCTCGGTGGTGTGATGTTTGGCCATGAGCAGGGCATCGTTGCCATCCATGCGATTAACGAACTGGTGCGTGATGCTGGCAAACCGATGTGGGACTGGAAGGCCCCGGCCAAAGACGAATCCTTGATCGCCAGGGTCGCCGCGCTGGCCAAAGACAAACTTGTCGCTGCCTACCAGATTCGCAACAAGCAGGCCCGCACCCGCGCCTGCCGCGAAGCTTATGCCGTCGTGATGGCAGACCTGAAGGTTGACGGTGTTGTGTTCGACAGTGTCAAGATCGAAGGCATGTTGTTTGACATCGAAGCGCATATCGTGCGCAGCCAGATACTGGCCGGTGAGCCGCGCATTGATGGCCGTGATACCCGTACCGTGCGCCCGATCGAGATCCGTAACGGCGTGTTGCCACGCACCCATGGTTCAGCCTTGTTCACGCGCGGCGAGACGCAGGCGCTGGTAGTCACGACCTTGGGCACCGAGCGCGATGCCCAGCGCATTGACGCACTCTCGGGCGACTATGAAGAGCGCTTCATGCTGCACTACAACATGCCGCCCTTTGCCACCGGTGAAACCGGCCGTGTCGGCACGCCCAAGCGGCGCGAGATTGGCCACGGTCGCCTCGCCAAGCGCGCTCTGGTGGCGTGCCTGCCAAGCAAAGAAGACTTTCCCTACACCATGCGCGTGGTATCGGAGATCACCGAGTCCAACGGTTCTTCGTCAATGGCCTCGGTCTGCGGCGGCTGCCTGTCCTTGATGGACGCCGGTGTGCCGATGAAAGCGCACGTGGCCGGTATTGCCATGGGTCTGATCAAGGACGGCAACCGTTTTGCCGTGCTGACCGACATTCTGGGCGATGAAGATCATCTGGGCGACATGGACTTCAAGGTGGCTGGCACCACCAACGGCATTACCGCGCTCCAGATGGACATCAAAATCCAGGGCATTACGCAAGAAATCATGCAAGTCGCGCTGGCGCAGGCCAAGGAGGCACGCATGCACATTCTGGGCAAGATGCAGGCTGTCATGGCCGAGGCCAAGACGGAGGTGTCCACCTTTGCACCGCGCCTGTTCACGATGAAGATCAACCCCGAAAAAATTCGGGACGTGATCGGCAAGGGCGGCTCGGTGATTCGGGCCCTGACCGAAGAAACCGGCACCCAGATCAATATCGACGAAGACGGAACCATCACCATCGCCTCGGCCGATCCGGCCAAGGCCGAAGCCGCCAAAAAACGTATCGAGCAGATCACGGCTGAAGTTGAAATTGGCAAGGTCTATGAAGGCCCTGTCACCAAGATTCTGGACTTTGGTGCTTTGATCAACCTGCTGCCGGGCAAGGACGGCTTGCTGCACATCAGCCAGATTGCGCACGAGCGCGTCGAGAAGGTTTCTGATTACCTCACCGAAGGTCAGATCGTGCGGGTCAAGGTGCTTGAGACCGATGAGAAAGGCCGCGTCAAGCTGTCCATGAAGGCCTTGCTGGATCGACCGGCTCAGGGCGGTCCGGATCGCGCTTAGTCAGCCACGCTGCCTTGAGACGAGCATGAAAGCGATTGAAATCACGGCCTTTGGCGGGCCCGATGTTTTGCTTCTGGCTGAGCGGCCGCTGCCGCGGGCAGGCGTGGGTGAGATGCTCATTCGCGTCTGCGCCAGCGGTGTCAATCGACCCGATGTCCTGCAGCGCAGCGGCAACTACCCGGCCCCTGCGGACGCCTCGGATATTCCGGGGCTCGAAGTGGCTGGCGTGATTGAACAGGGTGATGTGCAAGAGTTGGCGCGAGCTGGCTTCAAGCTGGGGGATCGTGTTTGTGCGCTGGTGGCCGGAGGTGGTTACGCACAGTTTTGCGTCGCACCGATTGGTCAATGTCTGCCGGTGCCAAATGGCTTGAGCGACGTTGAAGCGGCGTCCTTGCCTGAGACTTTTTTCACGGTCTGGAGCAACGTGTTTGATCGGGCGCATTTGCAAACCGGTGAAACACTTTTGATTCAGGGCGGCTCCAGCGGCATTGGCGTGGCCGCCATTCAAATGGCCAAGGCGATGGGCGCTGGTGCAGGCACGTCTGCGACACAGGTGATCGTGACGGCGGGCAGTGCTGAAAAGTGCGCCGCCTGCCTGGCTTTGGGTGCCGACCATGCCATCAACTACAAGACGCACGATTTTCAGGCCGAGATCAAGCGCTTGACCGGCGGCCAGGGCGTTGATGTCATTCTTGACATGGTCGCGGGCAGCTACGTGGCCAAAGAAGTTGAGTGTCTCAGTGAAGATGGCCGCCTGGTCATCATCGCTGTACAGGGTGGCGTCAAGAGTGAAATTAACGCCGGCCTGGTTTTGCGTCGGCGTCTCACGGTGACCGGATCGACCCTGCGCGCGCGACCGGTTGCCTTCAAGGCGACGATTGCACGAGCACTCCTGAAGAACATATGGCCACTGCTTGAGCGCGGTCGCATCAAGCCGGTGATTCACAGCACGTTTGCGGTCGTCGATGCGCCGCAGGCGCACGCGCTGATGGAGTCCAACCAGCATGTCGGCAAGATTGTCCTGACCTGGGGCGCAGCATGAAAAAAAAGCTGATCGCCGGCAATTGGAAAATGAACGCCAGCCTAGCCACCAATGAGGCGCTGATCAAGGCGCTGCTGGCCGGAGCAGGCTCACCTGCTTGTCAAGTGGCGCTTTGTGTGCCCTCGGTCTATCTGGCGCAATGCCAGGCATTGCTGACGGGTAGTGTTATCGAGTTGGGGGCACAGGATGTGTCGGCGCATGAGACGGGTGCTTTTACCGGCGAAATCTCCGCTGCCATGCTGCGCGAATTTGGCGTGCGCTATGTGCTGGTGGGCCACTCCGAACGGCGCCAATATCACTTCGAGAGCGCTGCGGTGGTGGCAGCCAAGGCGCAGCGCGCGCTGGCCTGCGGCATCACGCCGATTGTCTGTGTTGGCGAGACTCTGGCTGAGCGCGAAGCCGGCCAGACCGAAAACGTGGTCAGGCGCCAACTCGCAGCGGTGATCCACACCAACGGTCATTGCATCAGCGAGATCGTGCTGGCGTACGAGCCGATCTGGGCCATCGGCACCGGCAAGACCGCCAGCGCTGAGCAGGCGCAGCAGGTGCATGCGCTGTTGCGAGCCCAATTGCAAGCCGCCTCGGCGCAAGCTGATCGCATCCAAATTCTTTACGGCGGCAGCATGAACGCCGGCAATGCGGAGCAGTTGTTGGCGCAACCAGACATCGATGGTGGTTTGGTTGGTGGGGCTTCGCTCAAAGCCCCGGATTTTTTATCAATAATTGCTGCAGTCTGATCATTTTTGGCCGCTTGTTGCTATACATATTTAGGAGTGTTTAATGAATTTTTTTCTAACGAGCCTGCTGGCTGTGCAGATGATTTCTGCGGTTACCATGATCGGCCTGATCCTGGTGCAACATGGCAAAGGTGCCGATATGGGCGCGGCTTTTGGCAGCGGTGGTTCGGGCAGTCTGTTTGGCGCCAGTGGTAGCGCAAATTTTCTTTCGCGTACCACGGCGGTGCTGGCGACGGTATTTTTCGCTTGCACCCTTTTGCTGGCTTACTACGGCAACCTTCGCCCGACGGCAAGTTCTGGCAGTGTGCTTGAGGGTGCGGCAGTTACAGTGCCGGTGCCGGCAGTCGTGGCGCCCGCGTTGCCAGCCTCCGGAGCAGCCCAAATTCCGGTTAAATAATTGCTGCTGAAGTTACTCGTTTTCGTCCGGACCAGGGGTGATTTCGGGGTAAACTTCGAGCCTGTCTGGAAAGCCAAAACCGAAAGGTGTTCTACGCAATCCAGACATCCAAGGACTGCCGTCGTGGTGAAATTGGTAGACACGCTATCTTGAGGTGGTAGTGGCGAAAGCTTTGCGAGTTCGAGTCTCGCCGACGGCACCAAATAAAAAGGCTTGATGTGGATCAACGCAGCAAGCCAAGACTTTCAATAGAATCAACGCATGAACCTTGATCAGTACCTGCCCGTCTTTTTATTCATTCTGATTGGCATGGTTGTCGGCATCGCACCGCAAGTGCTGGGTTACATTTTGGGCCCCAACCGGCCTGATCCCGCCAAAAATTCACCTTACGAGTGCGGCTTTGAGGCATTTGGCGATGCCCGCATGAAGTTCGATGTGCGCTACTACCTGGTCGCGATTTTATTTATTCTGTTCGACCTCGAAATTGCATTTTTATTCCCTTGGGCGGTCTCTCTCAAGGATATCGGCGCGCTCGGTTTCTGGTCGGTCATGGTGTTTCTTGGCGTCCTCGTTGTGGGCTTTGTTTACGAGTGGAAAAAAGGGGCCCTTGACTGGGAATAACGCGATGATCGAAGGCGTATTAAAAGAAGGCTTTATCACCACCAACTACGACACGGTGGTGAATTGGGCCAAAACTGGTTCGATCTGGCCGGTAACTTTCGGGCTGGCTTGCTGTGCGGTTGAAATGATGCATTCGGCCGCTGCGCGCTATGACATCAGTCGTTTTGGCGCCGAAGTGTTTCGGGCCAGCCCACGCCAGTCTGACTTGATGATCGTGGCGGGTACGCTGTGCAACAAGATGGCGCCAGCGTTGCGCAAGGTCTATGACCAGATGAGCGAGCCGCGCTGGGTGATTTCCATGGGTTCCTGCGCCAACGGCGGTGGTTATTACCACTACAGTTATTCGGTGGTGCGCGGCTGTGACCGGATCGTACCGGTGGATGTTTATGTGCCGGGTTGCCCGCCCACCGCAGAGGCTTTACTCTACGGCATCATCCAGTTGCAGCACAAGATTCGCCGCACGCAAACCATTGCACGCAAGTGAGGCAACGGCGATGACAAATTACGCTGTAAATCCGCAAACAACCAAAGTCAACATCGATGCCGCGCTGGGTGATCTGGCGCTGAGCAGTGTGCTGCGCCTGGGCGAACTCACCGTCGTCGTGGACGCGGCGCATTACCTGCAGGCGGCAAAAATTTTGCGCGACGACCCGACCTGCCGTTTCGAGCAATTGGTCGATCTTTGTGGGGTGGATTATTCAACCTACAAAAATGAAACGCGAACCGGATTACGTTTCTGCATCGTGTGTCACCTGTTATCCGTGAGCCTGAACCAGCGCGTGCGGCTCAAGGTTTTTGCACCGGACGACGGTTTGCCGCTGGTGCCCTCACTGGTTGACCTCTGGAGTTCTGCCAATTGGTTTGAACGGGAAGCGTTTGACCTGTTTGGTGTTGTTTTCGAAGGGCATCCTGATTTGCGTCGCATCCTGACTGACTATGGTTTTATTGGGCATCCATTTCGCAAGGATTTCCCGATGCTGGGCCATGTCGAAATGCGTTACGACGCAGAGCAAAAGCGCGTCATCTATCAGCCGGTCACGATTGAGCCACGCGAAATTACCCCGCGCATCATCCGTGAAGACAATTACGGAGGCATGCACTAGGCGGTTCGCGTTATGGCAGAGATTAAAAATTACACCCTCAATTTTGGCTCCGGCCACTCGCTGCGCGAGCTTAACTTTGCTTGCGCGAAGTTAGCCTGCACCGAAATTGAGCGCGGTATCTGTATGCAAGAGGGTTAAGGGAATGGCCGAAATCAAGAATTACACGCTCAATTTTGGTCCCCAGCATCCGGCGGCGCATGGCGTTTTACGTCTGGTGCTGGAGCTTGACGGCGAAGTGATTCAACGCGCTGATCCCCACATCGGCATGTTGCACCGCGCCACTGAAAAGCTGGCTGAAACCAAGACCTATCTACAGGCGCTGCCCTACATGGACAGGCTCGACTACATGTCGATGATGTGCAACGAAAGCGCTTATTGCCTGGCGATCGAGAAAATGCTGGGCCTGGAAGTGCCGCTGCGGGCCAAGTACATCCGCGTCATGTTTGCCGAGATTACCCGTTTGCTCAACCACTTGTTGGCAATTGGTGCCGGTGCGCTCGACTGCGGTGCCATGACGGTCATGCTGTACGCTTTTCGCGAACGCGAAGACCTGTTCGACGTGTATGAAGCCGTCAGCGGTGCACGCATGCACGCGGCTTATTTTCGTCCGGGTGGGGTTTATCGCGATCTGCCTGACACAATGGCGCGCTACCAGCCCAACAAGGTTCGCAGCGCCGCTTCCACCAAAGAGCGCAACCGCAATCGCGATGGCAGCCTGCTCGACTTCATTGACGACTTTACCCAGCGTTTCCCGACCCATCTGGGCGAGTACCACACGCTCCTGACCGACAACCGCATCTGGAAGCAGCGCACTGTCGGTATTGGCGTGGTCAGCCCCGAGCGCGCCCTCGACCTGGGCTTTACCGGCCCGATGTTGCGCGGCTCGGGTATCGCCTGGGACTTGCGCAAAAAGCAGCCCTACGAGGTTTATGACCAGCTGGACTTTGACATTCCGGTGGGCAAGACCGGCGATTGTTACGACCGTTATCTGGTTCGCATGGAAGAGATGAAGCAGTCCAACCGCATCATCAAGCAGTGCGTCGATTGGCTGCGCGTCAATCCGGGGCCGGTCATCACCGACAACCACAAGGTCGCCCCGCCCAGTCGGGAGGCCATGAAGTCCAACATGGAAGATTTGATTCACCACTTCAAGCTCTTCAGTGAAGGTTTTGCCGTGCCTGAAGGCGAGGCCTACGCCACCATTGAACATCCCAAGGGTGAGTTCGGCATCTACATCGTCAGTGATGGGGCCAACAAGCCCTACCGCATGAAGATTCGCCCCCCCGCTTTTGTCCACCTGGCGGCGCTGGGGGAAATGGGGCGTGGCCACATGATTGGTGATGCGGTGGCCATTATTGGCTCATTGGATATTGTGTTTGGGGAAGTTGACCGATGACTGCCGAAGATTTCAAAGTGCGCTTCGCCAAAGAAGTTGCCAAGTACCCGGCTGAGCAAAAGCAGTCGGCGGTGATGGCCTGTCTGGCAATCGTCCAGAAGGATACCGGTTTCGTCAGCACCGAGAGTGAAAAAATGGTGGCTGAGTATCTGGGCATGCCCGTGATGGCGGTGCACGAAGTCACCACTTTTTACAACATGTACAACCAGCAGCCGGTGGGCAAGTACAAGCTCAATGTCTGTACCAATTTACCGTGCCAGTTGCGCGACGGTGGCAAGGCGCTCAAACACCTGGAGCAAAAGCTTGCCATTCATATGGGTGAAACCACACCCGACGGCATGTTCACTTTGCAACAGTGCGAATGCCTCGGTGCTTGCGCCGACTCGCCGGTGATGCTGGTCAATGACCAGATCATGTGCAGCTTCATGAGCAACGACAAGCTTGACCAGTTGGTGGATGGCCTGCGCACCGCCGGAGACAAGTCATGAACCCGCAACAAGTTCTGGCGCAATTTCAGGCCACTGGCGTGCAGACCTGTTTTCATGGCCGGCACATCAACCCGATCCTTCTGGCCGATCTGAACGGTGCCAACTGGCATTTAAAAGACTACGAAGCGCGCGGTGGTTACCAGGCGCTGCGCAAGATTCTTGGCAAGGACGGCTCAGTTGCTGCGGCTGACGGCACGATCGGCCTGACGCCCGAGCAGGTCACGGCCATTGTCAAGGAATCGTCCCTGCGCGGTCGCGGCGGTGCTGGCTTTCCGACCGGCCTGAAGTGGAGCTTCATGCCGCGCCAGTACGCTGGCGCCAAATACCTGGTGTGCAACTCCGACGAAGGCGAGCCCGGTACCTGCAAAGACCGCGAACTCCTGCAGTTCAATCCGCACATCGTGATCGAGGGCATGATCATTGCCGCTTACGCCATGGGCATTGCCGTGGGTTACAACTACATTCACGGTGAAATCTTCGAGACCTATCAGCGTTTTGAAGAGGCGCTTGAAGAAGCCCGTGCCGCTGGCTTATTGGGTGACAACATTCTGGGCAGTCAGTTCAATTTTCAGTTGCATGCAGCGCACGGCTATGGCGCTTATGTCTGTGGTGAAGAAACCGGTCTGCTCGAGTCGCTTGAAGGCAAGAAAGGCCAGCCCCGCTACAAGCCGCCATTCCCGGCCAGCTATGGCCTGTATGGCAAGCCCACCACCATCAACAACACCGAAACTTTTGCGGCGGTGCCGTGGATCATCCGCAACGGCGGCGCGGCTTATCTGGCCTGCGGCTGCCCCAACAGTGGCGGCACCAAAATCTACTCAGTCAGCGGCGATGTCGAGCTGCCCGGCAATTATGAAGTCCCGATGGGCACCCCGTTTGCAAAATTGCTTGAGCTTGCCGGTGGCGTGCGCCAGGGGCGCCAGCTCAAGGCAGTGATTCCGGGCGGCTCATCCTCGCCAGTGTTGCCCGCAGACATCATGATGGGCTGCACCATGGATTACGACTCGGTTGCCAAAGCGGGCTCCATGCTGGGCTCGGGTGCGGTGATTGTGATGGATGACAGTCGCTGCATGGTCAAGAGCTTGCAGCGCTTGAGTTACTTTTACATGCATGAATCATGCGGCCAGTGCACACCCTGCCGCGAAGGCACCGGCTGGCTCTGGCGCATCGTCGAGCGCATTGAAACCGGTCAGGGTCGCGCCAGCGATCTGGACTTGCTCGATAACGTGGCCGAGAACATCATGGGGCGCACCATTTGCGCTTTGGGCGATGCCGCTGCCATGCCGGTGCGCGCCATGCTCAAGCACTTCCGTCCTGAATTTGAATATCACGTAGCGCACCAGACCTGCATGGTCCCGGCCTACGTCTGAGCGAGTACAACATGATTGAAATTGAACTCGACGGCAACAAGGTGGAAATCGCCAAAGGCAGCATGATCATGCATGCCGCCAACAAGGTGGGCACCTATATCCCGCATTTCTGCTATCACAAAAAACTCAGCATTGCAGCGAGTTGCCGCATGTGCCTGGTGGACGTTGAAAAAATGCCCAAACCGATGCCGGCCTGTGCCACCACGGTGGCACCCGGCATGATTGTTCATACCCGAAGCGACAAGGCGCTGAAGGCGCAACAGTCGGTAATGGAATTTTTGCTGATCAATCATCCGCTCGATTGTCCTATTTGTGACCAGGGCGGTGAGTGCCTGTTGCAGGATCTGGCGGTGGGTTACGGTGCTTCTTCTTCCCGCTATGAAGAGGAAAAGCGGGTGGTGTTGGGTAAAGATGTCGGTCCCCTGATTTCAATGCAGGAGATGAGCCGTTGCATTCAATGCACGCGCTGTGTGCGTTTCGGTCAGGAAGTTGCCGGCGTGATGGAGCTTGGCATGTCCAACCGCGGCGAACATGCCGAGATCGAAACTTTTCTCGGTCAGTCGGTTGATTCCGAGCTGTCGGGCAACATGATCGATATTTGCCCGGTCGGTGCCTTGACCAGCAAGCCGTTTCGCTACAGCGCCCGCACCTGGGAGCTGTCAAGGCGCAGGTCAGTCAGCCCGCACGACTCCACCGGAGCTAATTTGATTGTTCAAGTCAAAAACAACCAGGTTATGCGCGTCGTGCCGTTCGAGAATGAAGCCATCAACGAGTGCTGGCTTGCCGACCGGGACCGTTTCTCCTACGAGGCCTTGAACAGTGCCGAGCGTCTGACCACGCCGATGCTCAAGCAGGGCGGCAACTGGATCGCCGTTGACTGGCCGACCGCACTGGCGTATGTCTGCAAGGGGCTCAAACAGATCAAGGCCGACCATGGCGCTGCCAGTATCGGTGCTTTGGTCAGCCCGCACAGCACGCTCGAAGAACAGTTTTTGACCGGCGCTTTGATGCGCGCTCTGGGCAGCCAGAATGTAGATTACCGGCTGCGCAACGCCGAGTTCCCCGTGTTTGAGGGTGTGCGTTATCTGGGTACCTCGATTGCCTCATTGTCCGAACTGCAATGCGTTCTGGTGGTGGGCTCCAATCTGCGCAAGGATCATCCCTTGTTCGCACAGAGAATTCGCCAGGCCGTGCGCAAGGGCGGTGTGGTCAATGTCATCAACTCGGTCACGCAAGACTGGGCCATGCCGATTGCCAATACGTTGCTCGCCCCGAGCGCCACCTGGGTGCAGGCCTTGGCCGATGTGGCGGCTGCTGTGGCGGCGGCCAAAGGCGTTGCCGCACCGGCGGCAGGCCAGGCTACTGATGTGGCCCAAGCCATTGCAGCCTCCTTGCTCAGTGGCGAGCGCAAAGCTATTTTGCTGGGCAATGCGGCCGCGCATCATGCACATGCTTCCAGCCTGTTGGCGCTGGCCAACTGGATAGCCACGCAAACCGGTGCCAGCGTCGGTTACCTGACCGAGGCCGCCAATACCGTGGGAGCCCAGGTCGCCGGTGTGCTGCCCGGTCCGGCTGGGCTCAACGCCGGGCAAATGCTCGCTGGCGCCCTCAAAGCGGTTTTGCTTTTGAACAACGAGCCAGAATTTGATTCGGCCAAGGGCGCGGCGGTAGCGCAGGCACTTGAGTCTGCCGAAATGGTGGTCACGCTCAGCCCCTTCAAAGCCAATCTCGCATTCAGCGATGTGCTGCTGCCGATAGCGCCTTTTACCGAAACTTCGGGCACTTTTGTCAATGCCGAAGGGCGGGTGCAAAGTTTTCATGCGGTGGTTAAAGCACTGGGCGAAACCCGTCCGGCCTGGAAGGTTTTGCGCGTGCTGGCCAATTCGCTGGGTCTGCCAGGCTTTAACTATGAGTCCTCCGAGGACGCGCTCAAGCAGATTGATGGCTTGCCGGGCGCCACTGAGGCACACCTGTCGGCCCGGTTCCTGAACAATACAACGCAAGCGGCAGTGGATCTCAGCCCTGCTGAAGTGGCACCGGTGGTCGCCCCTATTTATGCGCTTGACGGTCTGGTGCGTCGCGCCGCCAGCCTGCAACTCACGGCAGACGCCAAACGTCACGCGGTGACAGCGGAGGTGGCAGCATGATTGATTTTGTTTTTGCCTTTGGTCAGGGTCTGCTCGATGCGCCCTGGTGGGCTGCTCTGGCGTGGCCGTTGATCTGGGCGCTGATCAAGGTGACAGCCGTCTTGTTGCTGGTCTCGGGTGCCGTCACCTACACCACGCTTTATGAACGCAAGTTGTTGGGCTGGGTGCAAATCCGCCTGGGCCCGAACCGCGTCGGTCCCTGGGGCCTGCTGCAACCGATTGCCGATGCGATGAAGCTGCTGACCAAGGAAATTCTGCGGCCAGCCGCGGCCGAGAAAGCCTTGTTTTACCTGGGCCCGGTGATGACCGTCATGCCCGCCATGGTGGCCTGGGTGGTGGTGCCGTTTGGTCCGGAAGTGGCGGCGGCCAATATTAATGCCGGTTTGCTATTTCTGATGGCCATTACGTCGATGGAAGTCTATGGCGTGATCATTTCAGGCTGGTCGTCCAACTCGAAATATCCGTTCCTGGGAGCGCTGCGTGCTTCGGCCCAAATGGTGAGTTACGAAATTGCCATGGGCTTTTGCTTTGTCGTGGTGCTGATGGTTTCAGCCAGCCTGAACCTGACAGATATCGTCGTCGGGCAAGGCAAGGGGCAGTTCGCGCAAATGGGACTGAACTTTCTGTCGTGGAACTGGTTGTCGCTGTTGCCCATTTTTGTGGTCTATTTTGTTTCCGGCCTGGCCGAGACCAATCGCCTGCCTTTTGACGTCGTCGAAGGCGAGTCGGAAATTGTCGCCGGCCACATGGTGGAGTATTCCGGCATGTCCTGGGCCATGTTCCAACTGGCCGAGTACGCCAATATCTGGCTGGTCTCCGTGCTGGCGACAATCATGTTCCTTGGTGGCTGGCTGTCGCCGATCGACAGCGCCTTGTTCAACTGGATTCCGGGCTGGATCTGGCTCGGCCTCAAATCATTTTTAATGGTCACCCTGTTTGTCTGGGTACGCGTCACCTTCCCGCGCTTTCGCTATGACCAGATCATGCGCCTGGGCTGGAAGATATTCATCCCTGTCACCCTGATCTGGCTGGTGGTTGTGGGTGGGTGGATGCAGACCTCCTGGAACATTTGGAAGTAATTCGAGTCGTCTATGTCTATTCCAACCTCAGGTGCCGTTGAAATGTCGAACAAAAGTTCCTTTTCTCTGAAGGATTTTTTGTCCAGTTTCATGCTGGGCGAGCTTTTCAAGGGCATGGTACTTACCGGCAAGTACGCCTTTCGAAGCAAGATCACGATTGAGTACCCGGAAGAAAAAACGCCGCTGTCTCCCCGCTTTCGGGGGCTGCATGCCCTGCGTCGCTATGCCAACGGCGAAGAACGTTGCATTGCCTGCAAGTTATGTGAAGCAGTCTGCCCGGCCATGGCGATCACGATTGAGTCCGAGCTTCGCGCCGACGGCTCGCGTCGCACCACGCGCTACGACATTGATTTCAACAAGTGCATTTACTGTGGTTTCTGCGAGGAAAGCTGCCCGGTGGACTCGATTGTTGAAACATCCATTTTTGAGTATCACGGGGAAGCCCCGGGTGACTTGTATTTCACCAAAGACATGCTGCTGGCGGTGGGTGACCGGTATGAAAGCCAGATCGCCGCAGCGCGCCTGGCTGATGCCAAATACCGCTAATAATTTGTGAACTGACTCAACCTTAAGACTACCGAATAAAGTACTGTTACATGGACGTCAAGACCGGTTTTTTCTATTTCTTTTCGATGGTGCTGCTGTTTGCCGCCTTTCGCGTCATTACCGCGCGAAATCCGGTTTATGCCGTGTTGTACCTGGTGCTGGCCTTCTTCCAGGCGTCTGCGCTTTGGCTTTTGCTCAAAGCCGAATTTCTGGCGATCGTGCTGGTGCTGGTCTATGTGGGTGCAGTGATGGTGCTGTTCCTGTTTGTCGTGATGATGCTCGATATCAAGACCGACGGTGTGCGAGACGGTTTCTGGAAACATTTTCCACTGGCAGCGCTGGTGGGTGTGTTCATTGCACTTGAGATGGCCGCCGTACTGATGGGCGGTTTTCGCGGCAGCGAAGCGCCGCCTGCGAGCGCAGTGCTGGGTCAGGCCACGGTGGAGCTCTCCAATACCCGCGAGCTCGGCAAGATTCTTTATACCCAGTATCTTTACCCACTTGAAATTGCGGCGGCAATCCTGCTGGTGGCGATGATCGCCGCCATTGCATTGACGTTGCGTCAACGCAAGGACACCAAGACTGTCAACCCGTCGCAACAGGTGCGGGTAAAAGCACGGGATCGGATGACGGTGCTCAAGATGGCTTCAACCCAGGTGGCGGCTGTTGACGCTGTAGCCACCGCCTCGGCGGCGACGGCACCCACTGCGGAGAATAAAGCATGAGTTTGACACTTGGACATTTTCTTTCGCTCGGCGCCATGTTGTTCGCCTTGTCGGTGATCGGTATTTTTCTCAACCGCAAGAACCTGATTGTTCTGCTGATGGCCATCGAGCTGATGCTGCTGGCCGTCAATACCAATTTCGTGGCTTTTTCTTACTATCTGGGCGACATGCACGGTCAAATTTTCGTGTTTTTCATCCTGACCGTCGCTGCCGCCGAATCCGCCATCGGCCTGGCCATTCTGGTGCTGCTGTTCCGCAACAAGTCCAGCATCAATGTGGACGAACTTAATACGCTTAAGGGTTAACAAGATGAGTCAAACCCTTGTCGCTTCGACGCTTCTCATGGTGCCTCTGGCACCGCTGGTGGGATCAGCCCTGGCCGGTATTTTTGGCACCAAACTGGGTGGCAACTGGATCGGCCGGCGTCTGGCGCATTCAGTCGCCATTCTGGCGGTGTTTTTGTCTTTTGTTTTGTCCGCGCTGACGCTCAAGAGCGTGGCGCTCGAGGGCGCCCATTTCAATGAAACCATCTACACCTGGATGGTTGTGGGCGGGCTCAAAATGGAAATTGGTTTCCTGATTGACAGCCTGAGCGCCATGATGATGTGCGTGGTGACTTTTGTCTCCTTGATGGTGCACATTTACACCATTGGCTATATGGAAGAAGACGAGGGCTACAACCGGTTCTTTTCCTACATCTCGCTGTTCACTTTCTCGATGCTGATGCTGGTCATGAGCAACAACATGCTGCAGTTGTTCTTTGGCTGGGAAGCCGTGGGGTTGATGTCCTATTTGCTGATCGGCTTCTGGTTCAACCGGCCGACCGCTATTTTCGCCAGCATGAAAGCCTTTCTGGTCAACCGGGTGGGCGATTTTGGCTTCCTGCTGGGCATTGGCCTGATCGTCGCTTTTGCCGGCACGCTCAACTACACCGAAGTTTTCGCCCGCGCCCCCGAGCTTGCCAAGTTGAGTTTCCCGGGCACCGACTGGATGCTGGTCACCGTTATCTGCATTTGCCTGTTCATTGGTGCCATGGGCAAGTCGGCGCAGTTTCCGCTGCATGTCTGGTTGCCCGATTCGATGGAGGGCCCGACCCCGATCTCGGCCTTGATCCACGCTGCCACCATGGTCACAGCCGGTATCTTCATGGTGGCGCGCATGTCGCCCCTGTTTGAGCTCAGCGATACGGCCCTTAACTTTGTGCTGATCATTGGTGCCATCACCGCCTTGTTCATGGGGCTGCTCGGTGTCATGCAAAACGACATCAAGCGCGTCGTCGCCTACTCAACCTTGTCGCAGCTCGGCTACATGACGGTCGCGCTCGGGGCTTCGGCTTATTCGGTGGCGGTGTTCCACCTGATGACGCACGCTTTTTTCAAGGCGCTGCTGTTCCTGGCAGCGGGTTCCGTCATCATGGCGATGCACCACAACCAGGACATGCGCTGGATGGGGGGCTTGCGCAAGTACATGCCAATCACCTGGATCACCACGCTGCTGGGTTCACTGGCTTTGATCGGTGCGCCGCTGTTTGCTGGTTTTTACTCCAAAGACAGCATCATTGAGGCGGTGCGCGAGAGCCATTTGCCCGCCGCTGGTTTTGCCTCGTTTGCGGTGTTGGCGGGTGTCTTTCTGACCGCTTTTTATACCTTCCGCATGTACTTCATGGTGTTTCACGGCAAGGAGCGCTACGACCAGAACCCCGAGGCCCATCACGACGCGCACCATGACCAGCACAAGCATGCCCCGCAGGAGTCGCCCTGGGTGGTGACGGTGCCCCTTATCTTGCTGGCGATTCCCTCGGTGGTGATTGGTTTCCTGACAATTCAACCGATGCTGTTTGGCGGGTTTTTCGATGGTGCCATTTTTGTCAACCATGAGCAACACGCGGCCATGGAAGAGCTGGCCAAGGCGTTCCATGGGCCCGTGCAAATGGTTTTGCATGCGGTCTGGACAATGCCGTTCTGGCTCGCCCTGGCAGGTGTCGCCACGGCCTATTACATGTACATGGTGAACCTCAAATTGCCCGCCGCCATCAAGGCGCACTTCGAGCCGATTTACACCCTGCTGGAGAACAAGTATTACCTCGACTGGTTCAATGAAAACATTCTGGCGCGTGGTGCCAGAGCGGTCGGTACCGGTTTGTGGAAAGGTGGCGACGAGGCCTTGATTGACGGTGCGCTGGTCAACGGCTCCTGGAAAGGGGTTGCCTGGGCCGCCGGTATGGTGCGCCAGGTTCAGTCGGGCTATCTGTACCACTACGCTTTGGCCATGATCCTGGGTGTCTTTGTGCTGATGACGTATTTCGTATGGCTGAAATAATGACTTTGCGGGACAGACCTCAGTCGCGAGTGCGGCAAGCTCTGTCCTCAACAAACAAAATGACTTTGCGGGACAGACCGCAACCGCGCATGCGGCAAGCTCTGTCCCCAACATATTAGGAACAAAAAAATGGGTTTGTTGAGCCTTGCTATCTGGACGCCAATTATTTTTGGTGTCGTGCTGTTGGCGTTCGGCCGCGATGATCAGGCGCGCGCTGTGCGCTGGGTCGCGCTGATCGGTGCCATTGTCAGCTTTCTGGTTACCTTGCCGCTCTATTTCGGCTTCAAACTCGGCACCGCTGCCATGCAGTTTGTCGAGAACGTGCCCTGGATTGAACGCTTCAACGTCAACTATCACCTCGGTGTCGATGGCATTTCGCTCTGGTTTGTTTTGTTGACGGCGTTCATCAACGTGGTGGTGGTGATTGCCGGTTGGGAAGCCATTACGCGACGCGTCAATCAGTACATGGCCGCTTTCCTCATTCTGAGTGGTTTGCAGATCGGCGTTTTCAGTGCCCTCGACGGCATGCTGTTTTATGTTTTCTTTGAAGCCACGCTGGTGCCGATGTACCTGATCATTGGCATCTGGGGCGGTCCCAACAAGATTTACGCTGCGTTCAAGTTCTTTTTGTACACCTTGCTCGGTTCGCTCCTGATGCTGATCGCGCTGATATTCCTGTACACCAAGTCGGGTGGCAGTTTTGATCTGTCCCTGTGGCACCAGCTTCCTTTGGCTGGGCGCACGCAGACCCTGTTGTTTTTTGCTTTTCTGGCGGCCTTCGCCGTCAAGGTGCCAATGTGGCCGGTGCATACCTGGTTGCCCGATGTTCACGTTGAGGCGCCGACCGGTGGCTCGGCCGTGCTGGCGGCGGTTATGCTCAAGCTTGGCGCTTACGGTTTTCTGCGCTTTTCCCTGCCGATTGCGCCCGATGCGGCGCACGAGTGGGCCTGGCTGATGATCGCTTTGTCACTGATTGCCGTGGTTTATGTCGGGCTGGTGGCCCTGGTTCAGCGCGACATGAAAAAATTGGTGGCCTACGCTTCGGTTGCCCACATGGGTTTTGTCACCCTGGGTTTCTTTATCTTCAATGATCTGGGACTGGCCGGTGGCTTGGTGCAAATGGTTTCACACGGCTTCGTGGCGGGCGCCATGTTCCTGGTGATCGGCGTGTTGTACGACCGTGTCCACTCGCGTGAAATCGCCAGTTACGGCGGCGTCGTCAACACCATGCCCAAGTTCACCGCTTTTGCTCTGCTCTTTGCCATGGCCAATTGCGGCCTGCCTGGTACCGCCGGTTTTGTCGGCGAATGGATGGTTGTGTTGGGGGCCATCAAAGTGAATTTCTGGTTTGGTTTTGCGGCTGCCAGCTCCTTGATTTTTGGCGCAGCTTATACCTTGTGGATGGTCAAACGTGTCTATTTCGGCCCGGTTGCCAATGACAAAGTCAAGGCCCTGACCGACATCAATAACCGTGAGTTTGTGATGCTCTCGCTGCTGGCAGTGGCCGTGTTGTACCTGGGTATCTATCCGAAACCCTTTACCGATGTGATGGATGCCTCGGTAACGGAGTTGCTCAAACACGTTGCACTGTCCAAACTGGTTTAGCCAGACCGCATTGACCCAATTGAATGAAGAGATAGAACAATGATCGATAAACTCAGCTGGATTTCGGTTTACCCCGAAATCGTCCTGGCGCTCATGGCGTGTGTTTTGACGCTGGCCGATCTCGGTTTCAAGAGCCCACGCCGCACCCCAACCTATTTGCTCACCCTGTTGACCTTGGCGGTGGTGGCGGCGCTGCAGGCGCTTGATGCCAGTGCCGGCGCCACCGTTTATGGCTTTGGCAACATGGTGGTGAGCGACCCGATGGGCAACTGGCTGGCCTGCTTCGCCACGCTCGCGGTGATGGTGACCTTGGTTTATGGCCGACCCTACGCCGCTGAGCGCGGCATGCTGCGCGGTGGCGAGCTGTTTTCCTTGAGCATGTTTGCGCTGCTTGGCATCAGCGTCATGATTTCAGGCAACAATTTCCTGGTCATATATCTCGGGCTCGAGCTGCTGACCTTGTCAAGTTATGCGCTGGTGGCCTTGCGGCGCGACGATGCCACCGCGACTGAAGCGGCCATGAAATATTTTGTTTTGGGTGCCATGGCTTCGGGTTTCTTGTTGTACGGCTTGTCGATGATTTACGGCGCCACCGGTTCGCTTGATATCACTGCCGTTTCCAATGCGATCCAGTCTGGGCAGATCGATCATCGGGTGTTGATATTTGGTCTGGTGTTTGTGGTTGCCGGTCTGGCTTTCAAGCTGGGTGCCGTGCCATTTCACATGTGGATTCCTGATGTCTATCAAGGTGCGCCCACGGCAGTGACACTGCTCATTGGCGGGGCCACCAAGCTGGCGGCCTTTGCCATTTGCATTCGTTTGCTGGTGGAAGCGATGTTGCCACTGGCGATCGACTGGCAGCAGATGTTGATGCTGCTCTCGATGGGTTCCCTGTTGATTGGCAATCTGGTCGCTGTGGCGCAGACCAATCTCAAACGCATGCTGGCCTATTCGACCATTTCCCATATGGGTTTTGTATTGGTTGGCCTGATGTCGGGCGTGGTGGGCGGTGATGTGCACTATGCCGCCAACGCCTACAGTTCGGCGATGTTTTATGCCATCACTTATGTTCTCACGACGCTGGGCAGTTTTGGCGTCATCATGCTGCTCGCGCGGGACGGCTTCGAGAGCGAAGAGATCGCTGATTTTGCGGGTCTGAACGAGCGCAGCCCGCTCTACGCCGGCGTCATGGCCGTCTGCCTGTTCTCGTTGACCGGCATCCCGCCGATGGTCGGTTTTTACGCCAAGCTTGCCGTTCTGCAGGCGCTGGTGGCTTCGGGTCGCGGCGTTGATATTGGCCTGGCCGTGTTCGCCGTCATGATGTCATTGATTGGTGCTTTTTATTACCTGCGCGTGGTCAAAGTGATGTATTTTGACAAGCCCAATGGCAGCAACGATGGTGCCGTGTCGGCTCCGCTGGATGTGCGCGCGGTGCTGTCGCTCAATGGCGGCTTGCTGTTGCTGCTGGGCTTGTTGCCGGGTGGCCTGATGGCCTTATGCGCCAATGCCATAGTACAGATGCTGGGAACTTAAACCGGTTGGGCCTGGTCTCAACTTCATGTCGTTGCCTATTGTTGATAGCCATTTGAGCGAGGAAAAACTCGCTGGCCAAGAGCTGTTCAAAGGCCACTTTCTGCACGCGTTTTGCGATCAGGTCAAACTCCCGGACGGGGCCACCAGCGCGCGTGAATATATCGTGCACCCCGGGGCGGTCATGATCGTTGCCCTGCTGGGTGATGCCTGCGGTGTGACGCAAGTCGTGCTGGAGCGTCAATTTCGCTATCCGCTTGGGCAGGTGATGATTGAGTTTCCAGCGGGCAAGCTTGAGCCGGGAGAAGACAGTCAACGCTGCGCGCAGCGTGAGCTGCTCGAAGAAACCGGCTACCAGGCAAGCCAGTGGGCGCGCGCGGGTGTGCTGCATCCGGCGATCGCCTATTCCACCGAGTTTATCGATATCTGGTTCGCACGTGGTTTGACGCCGGGGCAGCGTCAACTCGATCAAGGCGAGTTTCTGGACGTATTTACCGCCAGTTCAACCGAATTGCTGCATTGGTGCCGCACGGGTCAGGTGACAGACGGAAAAACCCTGACGGCTGCGCTGTGGCTGCAAAATATCTTGGCGGGCGCATGGGCATTGAATTGGCAAGCCGCGGCGCTACCCGTTCCCGCTGGATAATCGCAGCATGAAAGTTCTCGATCTTCAGTGTGGCGAGCAGCATCGGTTTGAAGGCTGGTTTGGGTCCGAGGAAGATTACCTGGGCCAATGCGAGCGTGGCCTGGTTGAGTGTCCGGTCTGCGGCAATGCATCCATCAGCAAGCGTTTGAGTGCGCCGCGTCTTAACCTGGGCAACGCCCGCGCTGCTGCGCCTGCGGTGCCGGTTGCCCCAGATTTGATCGCGTTAGCGGAACCGGCGCAACTTTTACAAGCTGCATGGCTGGCATTGGCGCACAAAATTGTGGCTTCGACCGACGACGTTGGAACCCGGTTTGCCGAGGAAGCGCGCAAGATTCATTACGGTGAAGCCAAAGAGCGCGGCATTCGTGGTCAGGCCTCGCGCGCCGAGACTGAGGCTTTGATCGAGGAAGGTATCGCGGTGCTGCCCTTGCTGCTACCCGTTGCGCTCAAGGGTCAGTTGCAGTAGCGCTCAGCGGCGATCTTGCGCCTCTGGTTGAGCGCTTGCGAGCTGTCCAGCGCGGGTTAATGGGGTCAGATCGCAATTTTGCAGTGACGCGTAGAGGGTTTTTTGGGGTCAGATCGCAATTTCGAGCAAGCCGAACGCGGCGCGAATTTGGGCTCTGACCCCAAAAACCCGGGTTTAGACCTCAACTGCACGCATACCCGTATGTCTTCGGCCGTGGCATCGAACTGGGTTTTAGGGATTGATGCGCTTTTATCTGTTTTCATTTTGGCCCCACTCTATCCCCCCCGCCCCTTTCCCGCCCCGCCGGGCGGAAAAGGGGAGCCAACTCCCATATTTGGCCGCGTAAATAAACAAAGGAAGTACACGCGCCGAGGTACGTTGCGACAAGAGAATCGAATATTTCCTTTCCCAACGTGCTTATCGAGCGGGTACTTCTTCGCTTTAAACACACGCCAAAATATGGCTGTTAGCTCCCTTTCCCGCC
>Ga0209638_1000282_pt1 | contig 34147 bp, 31 predicted proteins | sample BarGraNGADG00211_FD_184490 | JGI IMG/M metagenome (GOLD analysis project Ga0209638, IMG submission 184490) | Arctic peat soil microbial communities from Barrow, Alaska - Barrow Graham LP Ref core NGADG0002-211 (SPAdes) (version 2) | ecosystem: Environmental > Terrestrial > Soil > Wetlands > Peat...
AATCCGGCGGCGGCCGGAACTGCCCATGTCCGGAGCCGGAGCCCGCAAGAGCCGCGGTGGCGCCGACAAGGACGGCCGCTGTGAGCGCGGCACTGATGGTGGACAGACGGCGGTGTCTCATACGTGTTGCCTCCTCATTGAGGGATCAAGCGGTGCGCTCGTCGTCGAGCCGCACCGCCTCGTGGAACTGCGACCGCGCGTTGCGCGGAGGCGCACGACCGCGACCGCATGGCGGGTCACGTCCCACGTGCCGAACCTCGCTCAAACCCTGCAGATATCGATATCGATAACGATCTCCATCACCGCTGCCAGGGTTTTCAAACCTGGCCGATCACGGCTGGGCGACCGTGCGCGCATCGTCAACGCGGCCGCCTTGAGTGTGCGCCCGTTGCGAAGAGCCTCCAGACGTGAGGCGCAAGGATCGCCGCATGTTCGGCTGGGCCGCGATCGCGACCTGATTCGCTGCGCCAGCACGGAGCGACGCTAGAAGGAGGGTCCAGCACGCATGAGGTCTGCAGAGCGAAACCCGATCGGACGCCTTGCGATCGTCGTCGGAGTCCTCGCAATCGTGTTCGCCGTCACCGTTCCCGGCGCGCTCGGGCGCAGCACGGCGGGCGGGCCCGTCACGAACTATCTGACGTACGTCGGCGGCAAGGCCGGCAAGGCCAACCCGAAACTCTCGCCGGTCGTGATCGGCGTGCTCAACACCCAGGGCGGCCAGGTCCTCATCGGGCCCAACTGGACGAAGGGCGCCGAGCTCGCGGCGAAGTACGTCAACACGTATCTCGGCGGCGTGCAGGGCCACCCGCTCGTGCTCAGCGAGTGCTTCACCACCTCGGCTGAGGAGGACGGGACGAAGTGCGGCCAGAAGTTCGCGAACGACAAGCGCATCTCCGTGATCGCGATGGGCGCGGTCGCGGTCGGAAACCAGTCGTTCTACGCGGCTCTCGGCGGCAAGAAGCCGATCGTGAGCGGCGTGGCGCTCTTGCCCGTCGACGCGACGCAGAAGAACGAGTTCGCCCTCTTCGGGACGAACGACTCGGTGCTCGGGCCGTGGGGCACGTTCGCGAAGACGCAGCTCCACGCAAAGACCGCAGCCGTCATCTACCCGCAGGTTCCGGGGATCGATGTCGGCGCCAAGGTCGAGAAGACGAGCCTCGAGGATGCCGGGATCACGACGAAGCTCGTCGGCTTCGACCCGAATGCCACCGACCTGACCGGGCCGCTCACCGCGGCGGGCGCTCAGACGGCGGACATCGTCGTTCCGCAGAGCAACGCGGCCGGCTGCGTCAACGTTGCGAAGACGCTGCAGCAGCTCGGCGTGCCGGGCTCGAAGGTCGTCTCGAATCCGCTCTGCCTGAGCGGCGACGTGGTGGCGGGCCTCGGCGGCGACCTGGCGCCGTGGATCTACGGCATCGCGTCGACGCTTCCGGGCGACAAGACCGACAAGGCGGCCGTTCCCTACAACAAGGCGATGGCGCAACTGGGCCAGGCGAAGCTCGCCGGTGACGCGTGGGTCATCGTCTCCTGGGGCGAGATCCTCACGATCGTCAAGCAGATGAACAAGCTCGGCGTCGCGAACAGCACGGCGGCAAAGCTGACCACGGCCATCCGCGGGTTCAAGGGGCCGCAGGCGCTCGGTGCGCCGAGCCTCGACTGCGGCAAGTACAAGACCGAGCCGGCCGCGTGCAACGACCAGACGCAGTTCTTCCAGTACCAGGGGAAAGGCGTCTTCAAGCGCCTCACCAGCTGGTTGAGACCGCCCGCCAACTTCACGCCCGAGGGCTAGCGGCTCTAGCCGTCTCCCCAGGGGCCGGGCCGCGGACCTTCTTCCCGCGGCCCGGCCCCTACGACGCACGCTTCTGCAGGCATGGACTGGACCCAACTCCTCCTCTTCGCGCTCCTCGGCCTCGGGTCGGGATCGCTCATCGCCGGTATCTCGATGGGCGTCGTCCTCACGTATCGCGGCTCCGGCATCATCAACCTCGCGACCGGGGCGGTCGCGATGCTCGGCGGCTACTCGTACTGGTCGCTGAGAGCCGGGATCTACGGCTGGCATGTGCCGACCGCGGCGGCGCTGGTCCTGACGCTCTTCATCCTGGTCGCGCTCGGCGTCTTGATCGAGTTCATCGCCTTCAGGCCGCTGCGGACCTCATCGCCGCTCGCGAAGCTCGCCGCCTCGCTCGGCGTGCTGCTCGTCGCGCAAGCTTCGGTCTCGCTCGCGTTCGGGATCCAGACGAAGCCGCAGCCGCCCGTGCTGCCCCGCACCGTCGTCACCCTGCTCGGCGCGACCGTGCCGATCGACCGGCTGATCTTGCCGGGGATCGTCCTCGGAGCCACGCTCGCGCTTTCCGTTCTCTTCAGGGTCACCCGCTTCGGGCTCGCCACGCGCGCGGCGTCGGAGAACGAAGTGGGCGCGATGCTCCTGGGCCTCTCGCCGAATCAACTCGCGCTGGCCAACACGATCCTGGCCACCGTCGTCGCGGGTGGCCTCGGCGTCCTCGCAGCGTCGATCACCCAGCTCGACTCGACCTCGCTGCCCCTTCAGGTCGTACCGGCGCTCACCGCGGCGCTCTTCGCCCGCTTCACGTCGCTCTGGATCGCGACCCTGGTCGGCCTCGCGATCGGGATGCTCGAGAACATCCTCTACTACCTCCAGACCTTCAGCTGGTTCCCGACCGACCACGGTGTCGCGATGCCGGGCGTGCAACCGCTGCTCGTCTTCGGGCTGATGGTCGTCGCGATGTTCGTACGCGGGACGAACCTGCCGAATCGCGGTGAGCTCGTCGAGCAGCGGCTGCCGCTTGCGCCGCGCGCGCAGCGACTGTGGCAGATGTCGAGCGCCGCCACCGCGGTCGCCGTCGTCGCCCTGATCGTCCTCCCATACGACTTCCGTCAGGCGCTGATCACGTCGCTGCTTGCGACCATCATGTGCCTGTCGCTCGTCGTGATCACCGGCTTCGTCGGGCAGATCTCGGTCGTCCAGCTCGCGCTCGCCGGTGTCTCCGGCTTCATCCTCTCGCACCTCGCAACCGACCACGGCGTCGGGTTCCCGTGGGCGATGCTGATCGGCGCTTGCGGCGCGACGGTGTGCGGGCTCGTCGTGGCCGTGTCGGCGCTGCGCGTTCGCGGCGTCAGCCTCGCCGTCGTCACGCTCGCGGCGGCCGTCGCGATCGAGCAGTTCGTCTTCTTGAGCACAACGTGGGGCGGCGGCAGCTCGAGCTCGCCGGTGCCCGAGCCCAAGCTGTTCGGCCTCGACCTCGGCCCGTACGGGCCCTTCAAGGGTCTCGACGACAAGCTCCCGAGCCCGGTGTTCGGCTTCTTCGTCGTCGGGGTCACGCTCGCGCTCGGCCTGCTCGTCGCGAACCTGCGCCGCTCGAATCTCGGGCAGCGCATGCTCGCGGTCCGTTCGAATGAGCGCGCAGCCGCAGCCGCCGGCATCAACGTGCGCAACGTGAAGCTCGCGGCATTCGCGATCAGCTCGTTCATCGCGGGGATCGGCGGGTCGCTGTACGGCTACAACTTCAGCTCGGTCACAGTGACGCGCTTCTCGGCGCTCACCGCGCTGAGCCTGATCGCCTTCGCGTACGTGGGCGGCATCACGATGGTCTCGGGCGCGATCTTCGCGGGGCTGATCTCCGTCGAGGCGCTGTTCCCGTACGCCCTCGAGAAGTGGTTCGGGATCTCCGGCAACTGGGCGCTGCTGTTCGGCGGCCTGGCGCTGATCGTGACGCTCTTCCAGAACCCCGACGGCGTCGCCGGCGCGACGTATCGAAAACGCCAGCTGAAGAAGAAGCAGCAGGGGCTACGGGGGCCACGCCGTGGTGTGCTCGCGACCATGCTGGCAACCATGGGAAAGGAGCTCTGATGCACCGGATCCTGACGACGCACGTTGGCAGCCTCGCCCGCCCGCGCGAGCTCTTCCCGTTCCTCGGCGCGATCGATCGCGGAGAGCCGTACGACGAGGCTGCATACGAGCAGGTGCTCGTCGACGCGGTCTCGGACGTCGTTCGCCGCCAGGTGGAGGCAGGGATCGACGTCATCGACGACGGCGAGATGGGCAAGCCGAACTGGATCACGTATCTCTACGAACGCGTGAGCGGCCTCGAAGCTCGTCGCGTCGAGGGCGGCGGCAGGCTGCCACCGAGCCGAGACCGTGAGGCGTTCCCCGAGTTCTACGCACAACACGACGCGGGGCTCGCTCGCGATCTCGTCGACCTCGTCGGAACGGCCGAGGCCGAGGCGGGAAGCAACAACAAAGGCAAGGTCTGGGTCTGCACCGGTCCGATCGTGTACGACGGCGCCGCCCTGCACCGTGACGTCGCACACTTCAGGCGCGCGCTCGCCGGCGTAGAGGCGACGGACGCCTTCATGCCGGTGGTTGCTCCGGCGAGCGTCTACTGGCTGGAGAACGAGTACTACCCAAGCGACGAGGAGTTCGTCTTCGCGATCGCCGACGCGCTGCACCACGAGTACAAGGCGATCGTCGACGCCGGCTTCCTGCTCCAGGTCGACGACGCCGTGCTCATGCACGAATACGACTCGATCCTGGCGCTCGGCGGCACGGTCGAGGACTACCGACGGTGGGCCGAGCTCCGAGTGGAGGCGCTCAACCACGCGCTCGCCGGCATTCCCGAGGAGCGCATCCGCTATCACGTCTGCTTCGGCAGCTGGCACGGCCCGCACGCCTTCGATCCGCCGCTCGCCGACGTGATCGACCTCGTCCTGAAGGTGAACGCGCGCTACTACCTGATGGAGCAGGCAAATCCGCGGCACGAGCATGAGTGGAGGATCTGGGAGGACGTGAAGCTGCCCGAGGAGAAGGTGCTCGTGCCGGGAGTCGTCACGCACCACACGAACGTCGTCGAGCATCCGGACCTCGTCGCCGAACGGATCGTCCGGCTCGCGAAGATCGTCGGGCCCGAGCGCGTGATGGGCGGAACGGATTGCGGCTTCGCTCAGGGCGCCTTCCTGCGGAGGGTGCACCCGACCATTCAGTGGGCGAAGCTCGAAGCGCTCGCCGAAGGTGCGCGCCGTGCCGGCAAGCGCCTCGGAGCCACGGGGTGACGGCCGCGGCGCTTCTTGACAGTGTGACCGCGACGCCCATAGGTTGCGGGACTCGCTCGACGGTATTGCCCATGGCGTGGCGTGAGCAATGCCTCCCTCTGCGACCGCGACCTCCATCGGATGACGCTGCTGATCGATACGGCGAAAGTCCCGGCCGGAGACCGGCTGGACTTCTGGCTGGAGTCGTCGTTCGACGCGTACCTGCCGGTGCAGGTGCAGAGCGTCGCGAAGGACGAGTTCGGCGCCCGGATGTGGGGCTACGATCTGGCGCCGCTCAGCCTCTTCCGGATCTCGGCGGCGGCGAACACCATGAGCCGAACGTCGCGGGCGATCCAGGCGTGCGACCCGGAGTGCCTGCATCTGACGGTGGTCCTGCGCGGGCAGCTGAACGCGGCACAGGACGGACGGACGGGAATCGCCCGGGCCGGCGACCTGATCAGCTACGAGACGTCTCGCCCGGTCGTCTGCCGCGCCGACCAGCCCTTCGAGTCACTCGTCGTCCGGGTGCCCCGCGAGGCGCTCGGCCATCAGGCTGCCCAGATCAGCAATCACACCGCCCTGCGGATTCCCGGCAACGAGGGACTACCGCGGGCTGCCGTCGCGTTCCTGCGCGGGCTCGCCGGCGGTCTGGAGGACGGGACGATCAAGCGGGATGACGCTCCGAACGCCGTCAACTGCGTGCTCGACCTCGTTCGCGGTCTCTTCGCCGGCTTGGCCGATCCGCGCGAACCGAAGCGGCCGCGGTCCCGTGCGGAGATCCTCCTCAACGTCCAGGCCTTCATCGAGGCCCGGCTTGCCGACCCCGATCTCGATCCTGAAGAGATCGCCCGCGCAAGCTTCGTTTCCACGCGGTACCTGCACAAGCTGTTCGCGTCCGAGGGAACGAGCGTGTGCCAGTGGATCCGCGCCTCGCGGCTCGAGCGCTGCCGGCGCGATCTGCTCGATCCGGCGTTCTCCCACCAGACGATCCTGGCGATTGCCACTCGTTGGGGCCTGCCCGGCCCGCAGCATTTCAGCCGGCTCTTCCGGGCTGCATACGGCTGCTCGCCCAGCGAGCTCAGGCGCGAGGCCGCTCCGGCGCTCGCCTCAGCGGGTTCCTGAGCCAGCGACCGCCGGAGGACGCGCGCGGTGACGGCCGTCCTGAAGTCGGCCGGAGTCTCGGTGAGCTTCGGCGGCGTCCGCGCGGTCGTCGACGTCGACCTCGAGGTGCAGACCGGGCAGCTCGTCGGTCTGATCGGGCCGAACGGCGCCGGGAAGACGACGTTCATCGACGCGATCAGCGGCTTCGTCCGCGCCAAGGGCAGGGTCGAGATCGACGGCGAGGAGCTGACCGGCCTCGGCCCGCACCGGCGCGCGCAGCGCGGGCTCGTCCGGACCTGGCAGTCGATCGAGCTGTTCGACGACCTGACGGTCGGCGAGAACCTGCTCGTCGCCGCGCACAAGCCGTCGCTCCGGCGGACGCTTCGGGAACTGGTCTCGCCTCCGGCAGCCGGGCTGGAGGAGATCCTTCCGGCACTCGAGCTGCTCGGGCTCGAAGCGACCGTGGACGAGCTGCCCGGTGATCTCTCGCAGGGACAGCGGAAGCTCGTCGGGATCGCGAGGGCGCTCGTCGCGAGACCGCGGCTCCTCTGCCTCGACGAGCCGGCCGCCGGCCTCGACACACACGAGAGCGAGGAGTTGGGCCGGCGCCTGCGCAAGCTCGTCGACGGCGGCCAGTCGATGCTGCTCGTCGACCACGACATGGGCCTCGTGCTCGGGATCTGCGACAGGATCGTCGTGCTCGAGTTCGGCGAGGTGATCGCGCGCGGCGCACCCGACGCTGTTCGACGCGACGAGCGCGTCATCTCGGCGTACCTGGGCGGTGCGGCAGCCGAGCTCGCACGCGGGGCGCTCGATTCGGCCGCAGATGCGCGCACCGAAAACGCGGGTGAGCGAGATCGTGGCTGACGCTGTCCTGGCGCTCGAGGGCTTGACCGCGGGCTACGACGGCGCCGCGGTGATCCGCGACGTCGAGCTCGAGGTTGCCGCCGGCGAGGTCGTCGCCCTGCTCGGTCCGAACGGGGCGGGCAAGACGACGACGCTGCGGGCTGTCTCGGGACTCGTGAAGCCGCTCGCCGGACGCGTCCTCTTCTCCGGCGCCGATCTCGCAGGCAGCTCGCCGAGCGCGCGGGCGCGCGCCGGGATCGCGCACGTGTCCGAAGGCCGTGGGCTCTTCTTCGGGCTCACCGTCGCCGAGCACTTCCGGCTCGTGCACCGCGGCGAGCGTCTCGACGAGGACGTCGCATACGAATACTTCCCGAAGCTGCGGGAGTTGCAGCGACGTCGGGCAGGGCTTCTCTCCGGAGGCGAGCAACAGATGCTCGCGGTCGCTCGCGCGCTCGCGCGCCGGCCCAAGCTCCTGCTCCTCGACGAGCTGAGCCTCGGGCTCGCGCCGGTGATCGTCGAGTGGCTGTTGCCGCTCGTGCAGCAGTTCGCGCAGGAGCACAGCTGCGGGGTGCTGCTCGTCGAGCAGCACGTACACCTGGCGCTCGAGGTCGCCGACCGCGGCTACGTCCTTTCGCACGGCGAGATCGCAGCGCACGACGAGGCCGCGCGCCTGCGCGGCGACCGGCAGCTGTTGATCGCGAGCTACCTCGGCGAGCAGACCACCGCCGCAACCGACCATGCTGGGGAAAAGGAGACATCGACGTGATTCATCACAGTCTGGAAGACGTGCTCGCAGCCGCGGCGAATCCGGTGGAGCTGCTGCGCAACTCGCAGGCCGGGCCGAATGTCTACCCCGGCGTTCCGGCCGAGTTCACCAACTGGCGGGAGGAGCAGCAGGCGTGGCAAAGCACGTGCGTGCTCTTCAACCAGTCGTACCACATGGCAGATCTGGCGGTGGAAGGCTCGGACGCGCTCGCGCTGCTCTCGCACCTTGGCGTCAACAGCTTCTCGGGCTTCGTCACCGACAAGGCGAAGCATTTCGTTCCGTGCACGCCGGAGGGCTACGTGATCGGCGACGTGATTCTCTTCGCGCTCGCCGAGAGCTCGTACAACCTCGTCGGTCGCGCACCCGCGTTGAACTGGATCACCTATCACGCCGAGACCGGCGGCTTCGACGTGGAGGTCAAGCTCGACCAGCGCACGGCAATGCGGAGCGATGGGCGCCGCAAGTCGTATCGCTTCCAGGTGCAGGGGCCGAACGCGATGCAGGTGATCGAGAAAGTGCTCGGCGGTCCACCGCCCGAGTTGAAGTTCTTCAACATGACCGCGATCGAGATCGCCGGAAGGCCCGTGCGTGCGCTCCGGCACGGGATGGCCGGCCAGCCCGGCTGGGAGCTCTTCGGCCCGTGGGACGACGGGGAGGCGGTGCGCGAGGCGATCGTCACCGCGGGCGAGGAGTTCGGGCTGCGCCAGGTCGGCGGGCGCGCGTACTCGTCGAACACGCTCGAGTCGGGCTGGATCCCGTCGCCGCTGCCGGCTGTGTATTCGGGCGACAGCCTGAAGCCGTACCGCGAGTGGCTGCCGGCGACCGGCTACGAGGCACGTGCGTCCATCGGCGGGAGCTTCGTCTCCGGCCGGATCGAGGACTACTACTTCACGCCCTGGGACCTCGGCTACGGGAGCTACGTCAAGTTCGACCACGACTTCATCGGACGCGACGCGCTCGAGCGGATGGCCGACAGCGAGCATCGGACCAAGGTCACGCTCGCGCTCGACGACGACGACGTGACGCAGACCATCGGGACGATGTTCCGCAAGAGCGGCCGCGCGAAGTTCGTCGACTGGCCTTCTGCGGTCTACTCGATGCATCCGTTCGACAAGGTCACCGTCGACGGCGATGTCGTCGGCGTCTCGACCTGGGTCGGCTACAGCGCGAACGAGGGGCGGATGCTCACACTTGCCGTTCTCGACGCCGAGCATGCCGAGCCCGGAACCGAGGTGACGTTCGTGTGGGGCGAGGAAGGAGGCGGCACCAGCAAGCCGACCGTGGAGCCGCACGAGCAGGTCGAGATCCGCGCGATCGTCAGTCCCGTCCCGTACGTCGAGACGGTGCGAAGGGAGTACGCGCCGCCCGGCGGCTGGCGCACCGCGCAGTGAAGATCTACGCGGTCGACATGTCCGTCTGAGCGGCCGCTCCCGCGAGAGGTGGCTTGCCGAGGATCAGGTCGGCGGCCTTCTCGGCGATCATCATCGTCGGTGCGTGCGTGTTCGCGCGAGTCACCGTCGGCATCACCGACGCGTCCACGACGCGTAGCCCCTCGACGCCGAGAACCCGCAGCTCCGAGTCGACGACGTCGCCCATCGCGCAGGTCGACGTCGGGTGATAGACGGGCTGGCAGACGCGGCGCGCCCACGCGAGGATGTCCGCGTCGGAGTCCGACGCAGGAACGCTGAACGGCGCCTTCGTGACCGCCTGCAGCGCCGGCTGGCCCGCGACCTCGAGCGCGAGCCGGGCTCCGGCGACCATGGTCGCGCGGTCCTCCTCTGTCGTGAGGAAGTTGGAGAGCACACGCGGCTTGGAGTCCGCCATCGGCGTGCGCAGCATTACCTTGCCCCGTGCGACCGGCTTCACGAGCACGGGCCCGAAGACGAAACCGTGATCGTGCGGCGCGGTGAGGCCCTCGTCGTAGAAGAGCGACGGCGAGAAGTGGAACTCGACATCCGGCGCCGGCAGGTCGGGCCGCGAACGGAAGAAGCCGCCGGCCTCGGGGAGGTTCGACGTGAGTGGGCCGCGGCCCTCGCCGTGCAGGAGCTCGAAGTTCTCCGGCGTGAAGATCCCGAACAGCGCCGGCGCCGAGCTGAGGTAGTTGAGGTTCGCCATCGCGTGGTCCTGGAGGTTGCGACCGACGGGCAACTGCTCGCGTACCGCGATTCCGAACGGCGCGAGCTCCTCCTCGAGCCCGATCCCTGAGAGCATCAGCAGCACGGGCGACTGGTACGCGCCCGCGGAGATGATCACCTCGCGTTCGGCGCGGATCGTCTCCCGGACGCCGTTGCGGACGACCTCGACGCCGACCGCGCGGTTTCCCTCGAAGACGATCCGCTCCGCATAGGAGCAGTCCTTCACCTCGAGGTTGGGCCGGCCGGTGGCCGGGTGGAGGTACGCGTCGGCGGTGCTGCAGCGGAAACCGCCGCGCTGTGTCACCTGGAAGCGGCCGACGCCGTCCTGGCGCTCGCCGTTCAGGTCCGGGTTCGCTGGGTGGCCGGCCTGAATCGCCGCCTCGAGCATGATGTCGACCAGCGGGTGCAGCGAGCGGCTCTCGGAGACGGTCTGCGGGCCGCCGACGCCGTGATAGTCGTTCGCGCCGCGCTCGTTGTCCTCGCCGCGCTTGAAGTACGGCAGCACCTCGTCGTAGCTCCAGCCGTCACAACCTCCGGCCGCCCAGTCGTCGTAGTCGAGCCGGTTGCCGCGCAGGTAGATCATCGCGTTGATCGAGCTGCAGCCGCCGATCATGCGGCCGCGCGGCAGGTACAGCCGGCGCCGGTCGAGCCCGGGCTCCTCCTCGCCGAGCAAGTCCCAGTCGAGCCCCGACTTGAACATGATCGGGAACATGGCCGGAACGTGGATCTCGGGTGCCGTGTCCGGGCCGCCCGCCTCGAGCAGGAGGACGCTCACGTCCGGGTCCTCGCTCAGCCGCGCCGCGAGCACGCAGCCCGCCGAGCCGGCTCCCACGATCACGTAGTCCGCCATACGCTCCCCTTCGTCGAGATTGCCGAGTTAGCCTAGAACGACCGGCGTTCCGATGCGAGAGCCTCTGCCAGGCTGTGTCGTCCTCGTACGTAGGCCGACAACGGGTTTACAGGTCTGCGACGGAAACGCCTAGGTGCCGCTCGCCGCCCGGAGCACCGCGTGCAGGCCCTCCAGCTGACGCTCGACCGAACCGCAGACTTCCTCGCACAGCCGGTAGACGGCGTCGTCGACGACCCGGTAGTGCGTGAGGTTGCCTTCCTTGCGGCGGGCGATGATCCCCGAGTCGACGAGCACCCCGAGGTGCTTGGAGACGTTTTGCTTCGTCGAGCCGACGGCGTCGGTCAGCTCCTGCACGGTGGCTTCGCCGAGCCGGAGGCGGTCGAGGAGCTTGATGCGCGTGGGATCCGCCAGCACGTGAAAGCGGCGGGCGATCAGCTCGACGATCTCGTCTGGGAGTGGGTGCTGGAGCGCCATCGGCTTCGACGGTAGCCAACGGGGAGGCTGACGTGCAGCCTCCCCGCCGGAGAACTAGGCGGCCAGGTGCGGCCGGTGGACGTGGAAGTGCACGGCGCCGGCGGTCCAAAGACCTGCGCCGGAGAGCAGGAGGAGCAGGACTCCCGGCACCATGAAGAACCAGGCGAACAGGTTGAACGAGGGCAGGCTGTTGACCTGCCTGAAGTCGCTCACATTCCCCTGCATCGTCGTGACGAGCGGCTTGTAGTGCGCAAGGCCTGCGGGGACCTGCGTGGCGATCGGCACCGCCTGCTTCATCATGCCGACGAGCCCGGTGAAGTCCTTGGCTGCCGCGGGCGGGATCTTGATCCCGGCCGTCTGCATGCCCTGCAGATAGTTCTGGAACTTCGTCGCGTTCGCGTTCGTGAAAACGGGCGTGATCTGCCCGAGCGGCGTGAACACGTTGAAGTAGTAGTCCGCGGTCTGCTGAACCTGGTCCGGGGCCATGATCGGCTGGAAGTCGCCCATCATCCGCTCACCTGCGGCCGCCTTGCCCGGCAGTCCCATTGCGAGCGGCGCGACGATCAGCGCGATACCGATCACGAGCACGCCCCACCACAGTGCCTTGCGATTCATCTCAAACCTCCATGTGATGTCTGGCTCACGCTCGCCCGAAGGCACCCGGCCGGACATCCGCAGCGCCCCGGATCGTGCACGCACAAACTACGTACGCGTGCGCTTGGATAGTTGATTTGCGGTGTTACAACCTCACGATCGCGTAGTTTCTTCGGACGCGTCCGAGGCCGCTCGGACGGACACTTCCTGGCGAACAGGAGGTACGTCGATGCTCGATGAGCAGCACGTCGCAATGCCAGCGGCCCTGGACGAAGAGGACGTCCGCCGCATCGTTCAGTCGGAGCTCGAGCGCGCCGGTCGGGATGACGGCGCGACGAAGAAGGCCGCCTTCATCGCCTCGAAGGGGACCCTCGATTGGGCCTACCCGCCGTTGATCCTCGCCACGACGGCAGCCGCGTCCGGCATGGACGCGTCGATCTTCTTCACGTTCTACGGGCTCAACATCATCCACAAGGATTTCGAGCGGCTCCTGAAGGTCTCGCCGCTGGGGAACCCCGCGATGCCCATGCCGGTGACGATGCCGAACTTCGTGCTCGGATTGCCGGGGATGGGGCCGATGGCGACCCAGATGATGAAGGCGAAGTTCCGCGGCAAGCACGTCGCCGGAATCGGTGAGTTGCTGGAGTCGGCGCAGGACCTCGGCGTTCGGATGATCGCGTGCCAGATGACCATGGACGTCTTCGGCTATGCCGCGGACGACTTTCTCGACGGCGTCGAGTTCGCCGGCGCGGCGGCGTTCCTCGCAGAGGCGCGCCAGGCGCACGTGACCCTCTTCATCTAGGAGACGAGATGACTCAGATCCAGATCCAGGTCCAGGAAGACCAAACGCTCGATGCGCGCGGCCTGCTCTGTCCGATGCCGATCGTCAAGACGGCGAAGGCCATGAAGACGCTCGAGCCCGGCCAGGTGCTGAAGCTCATGTCCACGGACCGCGGCTCGGTCGCCGACGTTCCGGCATGGGCCGAGGGAACCGGCAACGAAGTACTCGATTCGCACCAAGAGGGCGACACCTTCGTCTTCCTCGTGCGCAAGGGAAAGGTGGCGTAGGACGATGTCCGACCACGAGAAGCTCGTCGTAATGGTCACGCACGGACCGGATGAGCCGGAACTTGCGACCATCCCGTTCGCAATGGCAGGCGCTGCGGTCGCCTCGGATGTCGAGGTGGTCATGGGCTTCCAGGGGAATGGGTGCCTGCTCGTCAAGAAGGGCGTCGCCGAGACCGTCACTGCACCCGAGTTTGCCCCGCTCGGCGGCCTGCTCGAGTCGATCCGCGAGCTCGGCGGCCAGCTGCTCGTGTGCTCGCCGTGCGTCAAGAGCCGGGGACTCTCGGAGGACGACCTCGTCGAAGGCGCCGAGATCGTCGCCGCGGCGCGGTTCGTCGCCGAGATCACCTCAGCCACCACCACGCTCGTCTACTGAAGGAGACAAACATGACTGCCATCCTGAGCGAGACCGATCTCAGTGGGTTGGTCGCCGCGAAGATCGTCGACGCGCGCGGCGCCGCCTGCCCAGGCCCGCTGCTCGAGGCCAAGAAGGCGATGCCCGGCGTCGCCGTCGGTGAGGTGCTCGAGCTCTGGTCGAGTGATTCGCAGACCAAGAACGACATCCGTGCTTGGACCGGCAAGGTCGGCCACGGATTCCTCGGCGTTGCCGCCGCGGACGGCTACGAACGCGTCTTCATCCGCCGGGCGAAGTGACGGCGACGCTCGAGACTGAGCCCGTCCCGGTACGCCGAGACGGGCCGCGCGTTCTCGTCTTCTCGACGAACGCAATCTCCGATCCGGGCATCGACCTGGCGGGGAGCTCGCACATGCACTACTCGCCCGAGGTCGTCGTGATCAGCATGCCCTGCACGAGCGGCATCAAGCCGAGCTGGATCCTGTACGCGCTCGCGCAGGGCTTCGACGGCGTCTTCATCGCCTCGGACGGCGACGAGTGCGCGTATCTGTCGGACTGCAGCGCGCGGTCGTCGCGGATCGTCGGCGACGCGCAGGCGCTCCTGCAGGAACACGGCATCGACGCCCGCCGGCTCAAGCTCGCAGCGATCTGCTCGGTCTGCGCAGCCCCGTACACGAAGCACGTGCGCGAGTTCACCCAGGCGCTTGCGGAGCTGGAGGCATAGATGCACTTCGACGCCCTCGTCGTCGGCAGTGGAATCGGCGGGATGGAGTCGGCGCTGAAGCTCGGCGACATGGGCTACAAGGTGCTCGTCGTCGAGAAGGAGCCGAGTGTCGGCGGCAAGATGATCCTCCTCAGCAAGGTATTCCCGACGCTCGACTGTGCGAGTTGTATCTCGACGCCGAAGATGGCCGCGACGGTGCACCACCCGAATGTGACCGTCTTCACCGGCTCGGAGGTCGGTGAGATCGCGCACACCCGCGACGGCGCCTTCCATGCCACCGTTCACCGCCAGCCGCGCTTTGTCGACGAGTCGCTCTGCACCGGCTGCCGTCAGTGCGAGCTTGCCTGCACCGTTGCCGTGCCGGACCAGTTCAACGGCGACATGGTCTCGCGCCGTGCCGCGTACATCGCCTTCCCGCAGGCGGTGCCGCAGAAGGCGCTCATCGAACGTGCCGGCACCTCTCCGTGCACATTCGCTTGCCCGGCGGGCATCAAGGCGCACGGCTACGTCTCGCTGGTGCGCAGCGGCGAATACGAGAAGGCATTCGACCTCGTGCTCGAGGCGACGCCGCTCGTCGGCAGCCTCGGCCGTGCCTGCTACGCGCCCTGCGAAGCGGGTTGCACACGCAGCAGCCTCGAAGGGTCGGTGCCGATCCGGCGGCTGAAGCGCTTCGTCGCCGACACGCACTACGCGCTCGCCGAGCCACCGCCCGCCGAGACGGCTCCGGCGAACGGCAAGCGGATCGCCGTCGTCGGCTCCGGCCCTGCAGGCCTGACCGCATCCTGGCTGCTGGCGCGACTGGGTTACGGCGTCAAGATCTTCGAGGCCGCACCGGTGCCCGGCGGCGCGCTCCGCCTCTCGATCCCGTCCTACCGGCTACCCGCCGAGGTCGTCGAGCGCGACGTCGCGAACGTGACCGCAGCGGGCGTCGAGATCGCCGTCAACACGCGTGTCGAGGATCTCGAGCAGCTCAAACGTGACGGGTTCGACGCGGTTCTCGTCACGACGGGCACGCCGAACGCGGCGAGTCTGCACGTGCCCGGGGAGGATCTCGACGGCGTATCGAGCTCGCTCGGCTTCCTGCGCGACATCAAGCTCGACGCGGCGCCGGATCTCCGCGGCAAGATCGTCGCCGTGATCGGCGGCGGAAACGTCGCGATCGACGCCGCTCGCAGCGCACGCCGGCTCGGCGCGGCGGCGGTGCACATGATCTGCCTCGAGGCGCGCGGCCATCAGCCCGCCTACGACTGGGAGGTCGACGAGGCGCTCGCCGACGGCGTCGAGCTGCACGACTCCTGGGGCATTGCGCAGTTCCACGGCGACGGGCGTGTGCAGTCGGTCGAGTTGAAGCGTTGCACCGCCGTGCTCGATGAGAACGGCAGGTTCAGCCCGCAGTACGACGCAGCGGTCGTGGACGAGGTCGTCTGCGACGTGGCGATCGTTGCGATCGGGATGGGCGCAGACACCGCGACGTTCCCGGCGCTCGCGCCCGACGGTGCGCGGACGATCCAGGCCGATCCGGCGACGCTGCAGACCTCGCTGCCCTGGGTCTTTGCCGCCGGTGACGCGGTGACCGGGCCTTCGATGATCACGGATGCAGTCGGCCAGGGTCGGAAGGCCGCGCACATGCTCGACCGCTTCCTGCGCGGGCTCGAGCTCGACGGCTTCGTCGAGCCGCTGCCCGTCGTCGACAAGGCGGACGTCCTCGGGCGCCAGCGCAGCCACAGCCGCAGGGAGCCGCTCGCCGCAGCCGCTGTCTTTGTCGCTCCGACCGACTTCTCCGAGCTCGAGCAACCCTTGACGGAGGCCGAAGCCCGCAGCGCCGCCGGTCGCTGTCTCGACTGCGGTGTCTGCTCTGAATGCCACGAGTGCATCGCCGCTTGCCCGGCCGACGCGATCAACCTCGACATGCGCGAGCAGGAGGTCGAGATCGACGTCGGCACGGTGATCGTCTCGACCGGCTACAAGCTCTTCCCGGCCGACCTGAAGCCCGAGTACGGCTACGGCCGCTTCAAGAACGTCATCACAGGGACGCAGATGGAGCGGTTGCTCGCGCCGACGCGCCCGTACAACACCGTGCTGCGCCCCGGCGACGGCAGGGTGCCCGAGCGGATCGCCTACGTGATGTGCACGGGCTCGCGGGACCAAACCGTCGGCAACCCGCTCTGCTCGAAGTTCTGCTGCATGTACTCGATCAAACAGAACCAGCTGATCATGGGCGCGCTGCCGCTCGCCGACGTCACCGTCCACTACATCGACATCCGTGCTGTCGGCAAGGGCTACGACGAGTTCTTCGAGCAGGCAAAGGCCATGGGCGCGAACTTCGTCAAGGGTCGCGTCGCCAGGATCACCGAGAGCGACGAGGGCAATCTCACGCTGCGCTACGAGGACATCGACAATGACGGCGCGATCGCCGAGGCCGAGTACGACTTGGTCGTGCTCGCGGTCGGCGTGCAGCCGAACCACGATGCCGCGCGCCTCTTCCGCGTCGGGGAGCTCGCGCTCGACGCCCAGGACTACGTCGACGAGGTCGACGAGGACGTAAACCCCGCGCGGACGAGCATTCCCGGTGTGTTCGTGGCCGGCGCCGCCTCCGGTCCGAGAGACATCCCGGAATCGATCCTCCACGCCGGCGCAGCGGTCGCCCAGGCAGCCGCGCACATCGAGCGGTCGGCGGTGCACGCATGAGCGACGAGCGGCGCATCGGCGTCTATGTCTGCAATTGCGGCGGCAACATCTCCGACTACGTCGACGTCGAGCACGTCGTCGACGCGGTCAAGGACGAGCCCGGCGTTGTCGTGGCAAGGCGCGCGATGTTCACCTGCTCGGATGCGACGCAGCAGGAGATCGTCGACGACATCGTGGGGCAGAGACTCGACGGCCTGGTCGTCGCGTCCTGCTCGCCGAAGCTGCACACCTTCACCTTCCGCGAAGCCGCGCGTCGCGCCGGCCTGAACCCTTACGAGTACACGCAGGTCAACATTCGCGAGCAGTGCTCGTGGACCCACACCGACGACCGGGTCGGCGCCACGCGCAAGGCGATCAGGCTCGTGCGCGCCGGCATCGCCCGGACGCGCCTGACCGAACCGCTCGAGCCGATCGTCGTCGAGACAACGCCGCGGGCGCTCGTCATCGGCGGGGGCATCGCCGGCATGCGCGCGGCCGTCGGCCTCGCCGACGTCGGGCTCGCCGTCTTCCTCGTCGAGCGTGAGGCGGAGCTCGGCGGCCGGGTGGGTCGCCTGGGCGAGTTGTTCCCGAACGGCAAGGTCGGTCACGAGTTGATCGCGCGCCTGCAGGAGGAGATCAGGCAGCGGCCGGACATCACCGTGTTCACGAACGCTGAAGTGACCGCCAAGTCCGGCACCTTCGGCAACTACCGCGCAGTCGTCCACGCGGCCGGCGAGTCGATTCATCTCGAGGTCGGGCAGATCATCGTCGCCACGGGCTTCGACAGCTATCAGCCGGTTGACAGCGAATATGGCTATGGAATCGACGGGGTGCTCACGCTGCCGGAGTTCAAGCGGCTCCTCGACGAGACCGAAGGGCCGCTCGTCCACCACGGCAAGCCGGTCGAGACGGTCGCCTACGTCTACTGCGTCGGCAGTCGCGGCGCCGACCACTCGTACTGTTCGCGCTTCTGTTGCAGCGCGGCCGTGCACGCATCTCTGCTTGCGGCCGATCGCGGCGCGAACGTGCGCCAGTATCACCTCTATCGCGACATGCGCACGTACGGCAAGAACGAACTGATGTTGAACGAGTCGCGAGAGCACGGTTCGCTGTATCTCAAGTTCGCCGACGATGATCCGCCCGAGGTGGTGCGAAACGGCGACGGGCTCACCGTGACCGTGCGCGACCTGTTGACGGCCGGCGAAGAGCTCACGATTCCCGCGGACCTCGTCGTGCTCGTGACCGGCATGGTGCCGCGTCCGAACGACGAGCTGATCAAAACTCTGAAGCTGCCGGTCGGCGTGGACGGGTTCTTCAACGAGATCCATCCGAAGCTGCGGCCGGTGGAGACGGTCGTCGACGGCGTTCTCATCGCCGGCGCCTGTCAGGGGCCGAAGACGTCGGCGGAAAGCGTCGCGTCGGGGCTCGCCGCGGTCACGCAGGCCGCGGCGGTGCTGAAGCGGGGCATCGCCGAGCTCGATCCGCAGGTGGCCGTCGTCGACGCTTCCCTTTGCACGAGCTGTGGTGCCTGTGTCGAGTCGTGCCCGTTCGGCGCCATCTCGCTCGACGGCGTCGCCCTGATCGACGCTGCAGGCTGCAAGGGCTGCGGCGGCTGTGTGCCGGTCTGCGCCGAGGACGCGATCGACCTCCAGGGTTACACCGACGGTCAGGTGCGAGCGATGATCGACAGTCTCTTGACAGGGGCGGTGGCATGAGCCGCGACGTCCGCGAGATCGTCCGCGACGAGCCGCTGATGCGTAGCCGCCTGCTCGAGCTGCTGCAAAGCGGCCCGCTGACTGTGCCCGAGCTCGCCGTGACCGGAGGGCTTCCGGAGGACGAGGTGATGCTGTGGGTGATGGGTCTTCGCAAGTACGGCTACGTCGCCGAGCAGCCGGACGTGAGCCCCGAAGGCTATTACCGCTATGCGGCGGTGAACCGCTCGTGAGCGCCGTCGTGAACCCTGCCCTGGCGGACGAGCTGCGCCTGATCGGCCGGTTCGACGCAGAAGCATGCATGAACTGCGGCGTCTGCTCCGCCACCTGCCCACTCGGCATCGACCTGCTCCCGCGCCGGCTGTTCCGCTACGCCGTGTTGGGGATGGAAGCACGCGTGCGTGCAGAGAGTGAAGCCGCGTTCTCCTGCCTTCTCTGCCGGGCGTGCGAGGAGAACTGCCCGGCGGGTGTCGGCATCACCGAGAACGTGCGCGTTCTGCGGCACTGGCTGCTGGAGGACGGACGCTGATGGCGCTCGCGACTCGAGACGTGGTCGGGATCCTGACCGACAACCTGCGCCTGCGTGGCTCGGTACTGCCGATTCCGGCGAAGCGTGCGACGCGCTGGGCGCGAGATCTCGATCTGCCGCGCGGCGGCGAGACCGTCCTCTACACCGGGATGATGTATCAGCTGATTCCGTACATCGAGCGCCTCGTCGGTCTCGAGGAGCGCCTCGGCGATTCCCCTCTTGCCCGCTTCAGCGGTCTTGCGCGCCGCGCCAACCGGGTCGTCAACGGCGCAGCGCTCGTCGCGCGTCCCCGCGCCGGCGAACGAGCTGAGTACGACCGCGTGCCGGCCAACGTCGCGCGTCTGCTCCGGCAGGCCGGAGTCGACTTCGGCTACCTGTACGAGGACGACCTCTACTCAGGAGCGCTTGCGCATGACTTCGGTGCCGACGAGGTTGTTGCAGCCCACGCTCGGCGCGTTGCTGCACTGTTCAAGAAGCACGGCGTCCGCGAGGTGATCACGATCGACCCGCATACGACGACGATGCTGCGCAGCGTCTATCCGACACTCGTCGATGGCTATGACGTGCGGGTCCGGAGCTACCTCGAGGTGCTCGCCGAGTGCGGGCTGCCGCTCCAGACGCCGCTTTCGGGCGCGGTCGTCGTACACGATTCCTGCGTCTATGCCCGCTACGAGAGTGTCGTCTCCGAGCCGCGCGAGTTGCTCGCTGCAGCCGGTCTGACGGTCGGCGAACCGGTGAGCTCGGGGAGGCAGACATGGTGCTGCGGCGGCCCGGCCGAAGCGCTCTACCCGGCGAAGGCTGCAGCCGTCGCCGCCGAGCGAGTGGAGCAGTTGCTCGCCGTCGCCCCGGACTGCATCACGATGTGCCCGATCTGCCTCGTCAACCTTCGCAAGGCAGCGAACGGGACGATGCGCTTCCGCGATATCTCCGAGTATCTGGTCGATGCGTCTGTACCAGCGGGCGGCGAAGGCTAGCTCCGCGCGGTCAGATGAGAGCGACCCGGTCCTAGCCCCAGGACGTCTCGCTCATCGGGCGCAGCGCCGTCTCGAGGATCCGCAGGTGGCGCGGTCGCTCGAGTGCGAAGACGACGACCTCGGCGACGTCCTCCGCCGTCATCATCCCCGGCAGTGCGTCGGGTGTCCGGCCGCGGTCTTCGTCGAGGGCGAAGTCCGTCGCGACGCCGCCGGGGCAGATGTTCGTGCAGCGGATGCCGTGCTCGCGCAGCTCGTGGTCGAGTGCGCGCGTGAACCCGACTTGCCCGAACTTCGAGGCGCAGTAGACGGCCTCGTTCGGCAGACCGCGGCGTCCGGCCTCGGACGCCAGCGTGATGACGTCTCCCTCGCGGCCGAGCATGTGCGGCAGCGCCGCACGGATCGCGTACAGCGTCCCTTTGAGATTGACGTCGATCATCTCGTCGAGGTGCGCGCGCGAGAGCTCGAGGAACGGTCCGTACGCGCCGACGCCCGCGTTCGCGACGACGATGTCGATGCCCCCGAATGCCTCGGCGGTCGCATCGCACAGGCGCGTAAGCGCGTCCAGGTCGCGGACGTCGCACGGTTGTGCCACCGCCCCGGCGAGCCCGAGGTTGTCGCCGCTCCGCGACGCCAGTCCGAGCTTGACGCCTCGTTCGTGCAGCATGCGTGCGAGCGCCGCGCCGATGCCGCGGCTCGCGCCGGTGATCACCGCTGTCTTGCCGTCCAGGTTCATGTCGTCGTCTCCTCTAGAGGTTTGAGCGTGGGGTAGAGCAGGCGGTAGCGGTCGTAGCCGCGCTCGTAGACGCCGGACCACTCCGGGTCCGGGTCGATGCGGTCGCGGACTCGTACACAACGAGCGACGGCATCGGCGGCGTCCTCGAAGACACCCGCGCGCACGCCCGCGAGCAGCGCCGCGCCGAACGCCGATCCCTCTTCCGATTCCGTCCGCTCGAGCGGCAGCCCGAGCACCGAGGCGACGATGCGGAGCCAGAGATCGCTCTTCGCTCCACCGCCCGATGCGCGCCCGACTTCCGGGCGGACGCCGAGCTCGCGCAGCAGCTCGAGCGAGTCGCGCAGGCCGTAGGCGACGCCTTCGAGGGTCGCGCGAGCCAGCGCCCCCCGGTCGTGGCGGAGGGAGAGGCCCGTGAATGATCCGCGCGCATCGGGGTCGGCGTGCGGGGTGCGCTCACCTGCGAGGTAGGGCGCGAACAGCAGCCCTTCGGTACCGGGCGCCCAGCGCGCCGCCTCCTCGTCGAGTGCGCCGTAGCCCGCACCGACGACTCCGCGCAGCCAGGCGAATGATCCCGCCGCGCTCAGCATCACGCCCATCGCATGCCAGGTGTCAGGCACTGCGTGGCAGAAGACGTGCACGCGCGCCTGCGCGTCCGGCAGGTAGGAGGGCAGCGCGGCGAACACGACGCCGGACGTGCCGAGCACCACCGATACGGGGCCCGGGCTCGCGATCCCGACGCCGAGCGCGGCGGCCGCCTGGTCGCCTGCGCCCGCAATCTCGGTCGACTCGTACGCAGTGGGAAGCCACTCGAGCGGGATGTCGAGCGCTTCGCAGACCTCGGTCGACCAGCGGCGCCCGGCGACGTCGAAGAGCAGGGTTCCGGAAGCGTCGGCTGCGTCGATCGCGTGCACGCCGGTCAGCCGGAGCCGGACGTAGTCCTTCGGCAGCAGCACGTGCCGGATGCGCGCGTACACATCGGGCTCGTGACGGCGCAGCCAGAGGAGCTTCGGCGCGGTGAATCCGGTGAGCGCGCGGTTGCCGGTCAGCTCGATCAGCCGCTCGAGCCCGACCCGGGCCTCGATCTCGGCGCACTCGGCGGCGGTCCGCTGGTCGTTCCAGAGGATCGCGGGCCGCAGCACGCGCTCCTCGGCGTCGAGCACGACGAGGCCGTGCATCTGCCCTGAAAAACCGACGTGGCCTTCGGGGAGTCGCTCGAGGCACGTTTGCGCGGCGCGCCACCAGTCTTCCGGGTCCTGCTCGGCCCAGCCCGGTTGCGGCGTCGAGAGTGTGTACTCCTCGGTGACCGAGCCGAGCATGCGACCCTCCGGTGAGATCGCAACGGCCTTGACGCCGGTCGTGCCGACGTCGAGCCCGATCAGCACCTCCGCGGCCTCAGGCCCTGGGCCCATCGCGCGTCAGGCGCCGAGCGCGGCGTAGACGAGCTCGTAGGCCCGGACTGCGTCCTTGACCTGCTGCGCTTCGCGCAACGCGGGGCCGTCGATCTTCGCGGCGACGCTCTCGATGAAGTTCCACTGCAGCACCGAGCGCTTGACGGCGCCGACCTGGTCCTCGGTGTACGGGTACAGGTCGAAGCCGAGCCGCTCACCGTTGTCGCCGTAGCCGGCGCGGCGCAGCTCGATCGCGAGCTCGAGCGTCTCCATGAACGCGGTTGCGCCGACCATGTTGTCGTCGTCGAAGGTGCCCCAGCCCGAGTTTGCGTGCTGATGGCCGAGCAGCCCCTCCGCCGCAAGCAGCGCGGCGTACTCGGCGAGGTTCTCGCCGTTCATGATCAGGTGCTGCCAGTCCATGTTGATCTTCACGTTCGTGATCCCGCGGGCGCGCAGCGTGTGGATGACGTGCAGCGCCATCCCGATGTTGCGCATCAGCACCTTCATCGCGGGCTCCGAGTTCTTGTGCTCGAGGAACAGCTGTCGGCCGCCGGCGGCGAGTACCTCGGCGGCGTCGCCGATCCCGTCGATCAGCCGCGACCACACGTCCCGGTACGGAACCTGAAACGGATAGTTGTAGCCCTCGCCGCCCGGCCAGATGATCATCTCCGCCCCGACCTCGACCGCAAGCTCGGCCGCCTCGCGGTTCAGGCGCAGCGCCTCCGCTCGCACCTTGTCGTCGAGCGAGGTCAACCCGCCCTTGCCGAATCGCGGGTCGAGGTGCAGCCCTGAGCAGACCGTGTAGATCCCGTGCCCGTCGAGCGCCTGGCGTACCTCGTCGAGATTGTCGTGCGAGAGCTCGTTCGGGTAATGGAACTCGTAGTCGTCCATCAGGTCGCCGAGACCCTCGACCGCCCGCGCGACCTTCACCGCGGTCGAGTCGCCCGCGTGCTCCGGCTGGTAGCCGCCCGGTACGAACCGCGTCACCATCGGCCCGAGCGCCCAGATGCCGAGGCTCGTCTTCATGGTGCGAGCCTACAACGCCGCGCCGCTCCGACGTGCGGCGAGGCGCTTGGTAACGGCAAATCGAACGAGATAGGATCCACCCGTGATCGAGTTCCACCTCGACCCCCGGTCCGGTGTCGCGACGTATCTCCAGATCGTGCAGCAAGTCAAGGAGGCGCTCCGACTCGGGACGATCGATGTCGGCGACCAGCTGCCGACCGTGCGTGAGGTCGTCGCGGATCTCGCGATCAACCCGAACACCGTTGCGAAGGCGTACCGCGATCTCGAGCACGAGGGCCTCGTCGTTGCGTACCAGGGACGCGGCACGTTCGTTTCGAGCACGCTCGCCCCGGCGTCGCTGCGGCATCACGAGGAGCTGCGCGCAGCGCTCGAGCGCTGGCTGCAGACGGCCGCGAGCGCCGGGCTCGACGAGGAGAGCATCCGGGCGTTGATCTCCGCGACCCTTCGAGAGACGCTGGCCCGACAGGTGGCATGAGCCCGGCGCCCCTCGACGCGCGCGACCTCGGGAAGCGCTTCCGTCGCGAGTGGGGCCTGCGCGACTGCACGCTCACGATTCCGCAGGGCGCGATCGTCGGCCTGGCGGGGCCGAACGCGGCGGGCAAGTCGACGCTCCTCGCGCTCGCGGCCGGCCTGCTTGCACCAACGGAGGGCTCGATCTCCGTCCTCGGGCGCGACCCGCTGCGCGAGCCCTCGGTGCTCGCCGAGGTCGGCTACGTCGCACAGGGCGCTCCGCTGTACCGCTCGTTCACCGTCGGCGAGACGATCGAGTTCGCCCGCAGGACGAACTCCCGCTGGGACGACGAGATCGTCGGCGACCTCCTCACCCGCGTCGCGTCGCAGACGAAGGTCGGCTCGCTCTCCGCCGGCGACCGCGCGCGACTCGCGCTCGCGCTCGCCTTCGGCAAGCAGCCGCAACTCGTGCTGCTCGATGAGCCGTTCGCCCGTCTCGACCCGCTCGCCGGACGCGAGTTCCTCCAGCTGTTGATGGACGGCGTGGCCGAGACCTCGGCGACAGTCGTGATCGCGTCGCACGTGATCGCGGACATCGAGCGCGTCTGCGATCACATCGTTCTCCTGACCGGCGGCGGCGTCCGGCTCGAGGGCAACGTCGAGACGCTGCTCGAGTCGCACCGGATCCTGATGGGCCCGCGCCGGCCGCTCGGCTCGATCCACGGCGTCCAGCGAGTCGTGCGGGAGCGCCACAGCGGCCGCCAGCTGACGCTGCTCGTGCTGAGTGACGGACCGATCGCCGACCCGTCGTGGACCGTCGACCAGGTCGGCCTCGAAGAGCTGCTGCTCGCGTACATGGCGCCCGAGCGGCTGCCCACGCCGTCGCCGCCGGAGAGGCTCCCGCTGCGATGGCATGGGTAACGTGGCGGCAGCACCGGTCACAGCTCGTCGCGATGCTCGGGCTCCTCGTCGCGCTCGCCGCGGCTGCGTTCGGCACGCACCTGCCGATCCGCGCGGCGTACCACCGCGACGCCCTCTCTGAGTGCCTCCCGCCGACGGCCCGGTCGGGCTGCGACATCATCGTCCGGCACTTCGAGAGTCAATTCGACAGCTGGGTGGCGGCACTCCGCGGGCTCGCGGTGCTCCCCGCGCTCGCCGGCCTGTTCGTCGGCGCGCCGCTTCTCGCGCGTGAGATCGAGCACGGCACCCACCGCTTCGCGTGGACGCAGGGCGTCACGCGCCGCCGCTGGCTCCTCTCGAAGACCGCGCTGCTCGCGGTCGTGACGCTCGCGGGCGCTGCCGCAGCGAGCGCCGTCGTGACGTGGTGGCGGAGCCCGTTCGACACCCTCGAGGGGCGGATGGCGCCGAGCGGCTTCGACATCGAAGGCCTCGTCGTTCCGGCCTACGCCCTGTTCGCGCTTGCCGTCGGCGTGCTCGCAGGGCTGCTCTTCCGGCGCACCGTGGCGGCGACGACGGCGACGATCGTCGTCTTCGCTGCGTCCCGCCTCGCCGTCCTCAAGTTTCTGCGGCCCCATTTCATGGAACCGCTCCATCGCATCGTCGTCGGGACCGGCTCCGCCCGGCAGACCGGCGACTGGGTCCTGAGTGACACGCTCGTCGACGCCGGTGGGCGCCAGATCACCGCCGGCCGCGAAGACCTCGCGGTGCTGCATGCCCAGCAGGCTGCGGTCGACCCACACACGTATCTCGTCACCCTCGGCTGGAAGCGCGTCATCTCGTACCAGCCGGCATCCCGGTTCTGGACGTTCCAGCTGATCGAGGCCGGACTGTTCGTCGCCCTCGCCGTGGCTGTCGTACTCGCGACGCTGTGGCTCATCCGCAGAACGCCGACATGACCACGGCGCTTGATCGCGCCGCACTGCTGCGCCTCGCGGCGGTCGCGGCGGCGGCCGCCGCCACTCCAGGGACGGCAAGGGCTGCGTCCGTCGCTGCCCCCTTTCCGCAGCCGCACCCGACGTGGCGCGTCGTGTTCGTCAACCACGCACTCACGAATCCCTTCTTCATCCCGGCGAAGTACGGCAGTCAGGACGCCGGCGCGCTGCTCGGTGCGACGGCTCAGTGGACGGGCTCCGTCAGCAGTGACGTCGGCGAGATGGTGCGGGCGATGCGCAAGGCAATCGAAACCGGCGCAGACGGGATCGCCGTCTCGATCATCGACCCGGACGCCTTCGACGGACCGACCGCGCTGGCGCTTCGGCACGGCATCCCCGTCGTCGCGTACAACGCCGACGGGGGGAAGGCGAACAAGCGGCTCGCCTACATCGGACAGGACAACTACCAGTCCGGCCTCGAGCTCGGCGCCCGCGTCGTCGGCCTCGTCGAGAGCGGTGATGTGTATCTCTTCATCGCGACGCCGAGACAGCAGAATCTCCAGCCGCGCGTCGACGGCGCGCTCGACGCGATCCGCGACTCGGGGCGGCCGATTCGCGCTCACGTCGTCGCGAGCGGCGTCGACGTCGCCGCCGAGCAGAAGAAGATCGAGGCGACGTACCAGGCGCACAAGGGGCTGCGAGGCTTGTTCGCCGTCGACGCCGGCTCTACCGCGGGCGTCGCGCAGGTAATGCGCGAGCACGGTCTTCACGGTCGCGGCGTGAGGGCGGGCGGTTACGACCTGCTGCAGTCGACCCTCCGGGCGGTGCACGAGCAGTGCCTTGACTTCACGATCGACCAGCAGCCGTACCTGCAGGGATTCCTGCCGGTCCTCCAGCTCTTTCTCGACCGTTACAGCGGCGGCCTCGTCGTTCCCGCCGACACGAACACCGGCCTCAACTTCGTCACGCGCGAGAATGTCGGGCGCTATCTGACGACGAAGAGCCGGTTCGAGGGCAGCTCGGGCCGCGAGCAGTATCCGGTGACGTGAGCGGTCGAATGGGCCGTCCTTGCACCATTCCCCTAGGGGAGTAGTATTGGGCCGCTCCGTACCAACGTAGGATGCGGCGCAAGACTGGAGTTCCCCCGGGCGTGCAAAGAAGCACTCCCTCCAGAAGGCACGAAGGAGGCAACAGGGTGAGGAAGTTTCCAAGAAAGACGCTCGCGGTTCTCGGCGTTCTCGTCGCGGTCGGTGCGGGCGTCGTCGCCGCGAGTGCGACGGCGAGCACGGGTCACAAGGCAGCCAGCACGCAGGTGTGCGTTCTGCTGCCGGACACGAAGTCGTCGGTCCGCTGGGTGCAGTTCGACGCCCCGGCGATGAAGGCAGCCTTCGCGAAGGCCGGCGTCACGGCTTCGATCAACAATGCCCTCAATGACCCGCTCAAGCAGAAGGCGCAGGCGCAGGCCTGCATCGCCGCAGGCGCGACGGTCGTCATCGAGACCGCACTCGACAACGGCTCTGCCGCATCGATCGAGAAGCTCTTCACCTCGAAGGGCGGCAAGGCGATCGACTACGACCGCCAGGTCACCGGCGGTAGCGCGGCCGTGTACGTGACCTTCGACGGCAAAGCGGTTGGCGCAGCCCAGGCCAAGGGTGTCCTCGCCGGGATGAAGGCGAACGGCACCTACAAGGGCGGCACGGTCGCCGAGCTGTGGGGTGGCCAGACCGATCAGAACGCGTTCTGGTTCAAGAGCGGCAACGACGCCGTCTTCAACCCGCTCTTCAAGAGCGGCGCGATCAAGAAGGGCCCGCAGCAGTTCGTCCCCGACTGGGATGCGAACAACGCGGCGACCATCTTCAGCCAGATGCTCGTCAAGACAAGCAACAAGATCCAGGGCGTGCTGGCGGCGAACGACAACATCGCCGGCGCCGTCGTCGCCGACCTCAAGGCGAAGCACCTGAAGCCGCTCCCGCTCTCCGGGCAGGATGCGAGCGTTCAGGGTGTGCAGAACATCATCTCCGGCTGGCAGTCGGGCACGGTCTACAAGTACGTGCCTGACGAGGCGAACGCTGCAGCTGCTGCTGCGGTCGCGCTCATCAAGGGCGGGACGCCGAAGACGAACGGGTTCCGTCTCAACGGCAAGGTGAAGGAGCCGACTCTTGCGCTTCCGGTTGTCTGGATCACGAAGGCGAACTACACCCGCCTCTTCACGGACAAGTTCCTGAAGAAGAGCGACGTGTGCGTCGGTACGTTCAAGCAGTACTGCAAGTAGGATCACGCGCGATCCGCGGTGGAGGCGCCTCTCGGGGCGCCTCCACCGCGATTCCATGACGATGACCGACACCCCACTCCTCGAACTCCGCGGCATCACGAAGACCTTCGGCTCGGTCGAAGCGTTGACCGACGTCGACTTCGAGGTCCGGGCCGGCGAAGTGATGGCGCTGGTCGGCGACAACGGCGCCGGCAAGTCGACGCTGATCAAGTGCGTCGCCGGCACCCACGCCTTCGACAGCGGGCAGATTCTCTTCGAGGGCCGGGAAGTGAGCATCCACGGGCCGAAGGACGCGGCCCGCCTCGGGATCGAGGTCGTGTACCAGGATCTCGCCCTCTGCGACAACCTCGACGTCGTCCAGAACATGTACCTCGGCCGCGAGGCCAACCGGTTCCAGATCCTCAACGAGGCGGCGATGGAGCACACCACTGCCTCGACGCTCAAGGGCCTCGCGGTGACGACGATCTCGTCGATCCGCCAACCGGTGGCGACGCTCTCCGGGGGCCAGCGCCAGGCTGTCGCGGTGGCGAAGGCCGTCCAGTGGAACTCCAAGCTCGTCATCCTCGACGAGCCGACCGCGGCTCTCGGCGTGGCGCAGACCGAGCACGTGCTCGCGCTCGTTCGCCGACTCGGCGAGCAGGGTCTGGCGGTCGTGATCATCTCGCACAACCTCCACGACATCTTCGAGACGGCGGATCGCATCACCGTGCTGCGCCTGGGACGGACCGTCGGCATCTTCGAGCGCCAGGCGACGACGCAGCAGGCCGTCGTCGAGGCGATCACCTTCGGCGCTCCGACGAAGGTTTCAGGCATTCCGGCCGCGCCGGAAGTCGGAGGCGAGGGATGACGTCGCCGGATGTCGTCGGCCCCGACGGCGCCAAGCCGGCCGAGGGGGATGAGCTCCCGGGCGGCGTCGCCGGCCTGTACCAGAGAGCCTGGTTCAACCTGAGGACGGGCAACCTCGGCCCGTCCCCGATCATCGTCGGCGAGATCCTCGTCGTCGTCCTCTTCGGCCTGACGGCGACGAACTTCTTCACGGCTGTCAACTTCACCAACCTGATCAACCAGATGGCGGGCACGGCGATGCTCGCCTTCGGCGTCGTCTTCGTCCTCCTACTCGGCGAGATCGACCTCTCCATCGGCTACCTGGCCGGCATCGGCGCGCTCGTCGTCGCGGAGCTACAGCTCCCGGGCAGCGGGCACCAGCTGAACGGCATCCTCGCGATGCTGATCGCGGTCGCCGTCTGCGCGGCGATCGGCGGCGTGCAGGGGTCGATCGTCGCGTTCGTGGGCGTCCCGTCGTTCGTCGTGACGCTCGGCGGCTTCCTGATCTGGCAGGGCGTGATCCTGAACCAGCTCGAGCAGCGCGGCACGATCATCATCCAGGACCGCTGGATCAACTACACCGACAGCTACGCCTTCTCACACGTCGCCGGCTTCCTGATCGCGCTGATCATCACGGTGCTGTACCCGCTCAGCGTCTTCTACAAGCGGGTCGCCGCCCGCGGCACGGAGATCGCCAGGGTGAACTGGACTGCGTTCGCGGTGAAGACGGCGGGGATCGCCGCCGCCGCGTTCGGCACGGTCGCGATCGCGAACCACGGCAAGGTGATCGCCACTTCGCTCGGCCTGCCGCTCTCGGGCGTGATCATCATCGTCTTCTTCATCCTGCTGACGTTCCTCGCGAAGTGGACGACGTTCGGACGTCACGTCTACGCGGTCGGCGGGAACGCCGAGGCCGCCCGCCGCGCCGGCATCAACGTGCCGCGCATCCGCGTGCTCGTCTTCATGCTCTCCGGCGCCACGGCGGGCATCGGCGGGATCATCTTCGCGTCGCAGGTGAACTCGGTGGCGCTGACGTTCCCGCCGGGCAACCTGCTGCTGAACGCGATCGCCGCCGCAGTCATCGGCGGCGTGAGCCTGTTCGGCGGTCGCGGCGAAGTGCGCGGCGCGCTGCTCGGCGCCGTGTTGATCGGCACACTGCAGAACGGTCTCAACACGCTCAGTGTGTCGAACGGCTGGATCTACATCATCACCGGCCTCGTGCTCCTGGGCGCCGTAACGCTCGACACGATCGCCGTTCGCCTTCAGGCCCGCTCCGGCCGCTGAGCGTCAGCTCGTCGCGAAATACCGCTGCGCCTGAGCCCGCGCGAGCCCGCCCGCTCTGACGCCGAGCGCGCGGCCGGCGGCTTCGTCGGCGGGCGTGTCGATCCCGCCCGCGAGCCCGGCGCCGGTCAACCGGGCCACCCGCGCGCCGAACGAGCGCCCGGTGAGCGCCGTCAGCACTTCGCCGGCGGCGGAGGCGAACGCGCTTCCCTCCGAGACCCAGCCTGGAGAGGCCGGCGTCTGGACGGGCGGCATCCAGCGCGCCCCCAGGATCCAGCGCCCCTGCGACAGCACCGCCACCTGGCCGACGTCCGCCGCGAGCGCCGCATGCCGCTGACCGGTCGCACTCGAGGCCTTGGTGACGAGCTCGACGAGGCCCGGGACGAGCGGCAGCCCGTCCGCGCTGAACGACGGTCCCTTCGGATCGCTCGACTGACCCTGAAACGCGAGGTAGCGGATCATCGAGATCGGCCGGGGCGCCTGGTAGGTGCGCTTTGCGCCCCACGCCGCGATCGCCGCGTCCTCGAGCGCGCCGTTGAGCGCGAAGTCGACGCGTACGTCGCGGCGGAGCCGCGCCGTCGTCGTCGGTGAGGCCGCCGGAAGCGCGCCGGCCGCGGCATTCCAGCCGAGCGGTGACGTGTCGGGCTGTGGTGCGCCCCGCTTCGAGGACGCCCGGATCACCGCGACGGCCGCCTGCTTGTACGCCGCTCCCGACGGGTCGCCGAAGGGCGGCGGCCCGGGATCGAGCCGAGCCGCCTTGGCCTGCGCCGGAAGCCCGAGCCCGTGGACGCGGCCCCAACGTGCGCCCACGAAGCTCTGGACCTTCGCCGGAACGCCTGCCAAGCCGTTCGGCGCGATCTGCGCGAGCGCGAGCGGCTGCCAGAACGTCGCGTCGTGGACCGTCGAGACCGGCTGGCTGACGATGAGCGGCGCGTTCGTCGGTGTGAAGCTCGGATCGGCGTAGCGGGTCGCCTCACCGGAGCCGTCGCGCCGGCCCGCCGCGATCGCGGCGGCCGCGATCCTGTTCCCGAGCGCCGCCGGCGAGTCGCCCGAGACGGTCGTGAAATCGGGTGAGTAGCAGAGCGCCCGCAGCTGTGCGGTCAGCAGCGCGAACGTGTGGCTCAGGTTCGACTCGAACGAGGCGCGCCAGAGGAGGAGCCTGTAGGCCGCGTAGCTGATCGCAACGTTGCGCGCAGCCTCCACGTCGGTCGCTCCGGCCTTCTCGGTGACGAAGTATCCGTGCGCGTGGCGGTCGTACGTCGCCCAGGCGTCCCACATCGCAGCCGACGCGTCGAAGAGGTCGCGCGCCTGCATCGGCTCTGCGGCGTCTCCCGCTCTGAGCTCGGCGACCGCCGCGTCGTCCCACACCCGTGCGACCGACCGGCCGTGCAGGTTCGCAGGCGTGCAGCCGGCCAGGACGTACGAGCTCGACGCGAGATCGCGGACGGGCGGCTGCGCGGGCACGGCGACCGTGAGGATCCGGTCGGCGCGGACGCCGGCAAGGCTGCTGTCGCCGCCCCACGGGTAGCGCACGGTCAAGCGTGTGACCTTCGTCGCGACCCCGAGTCCGAAGTGGACACGCGGATCCTCAGAGGAGAGGTAGCTGCCGCCGGCACGCACCGTCTCGGAGAGCCGCCGGCCGCCCGGAAGGACGATGGTGACGACAGCACCTGGGGTGAACCGCGACAGCTCGACGTCGAGCCAGTGCCCGGTCGGGCCCGTCGACCGGAGGAGCACGAGCTTGCCGCCGATCGTGTTGACGGCGACGTCCATCCGGCCGTTGTTGTCCACATCCGCGGCCGCGAGACCGCGCCCGTTCAGCCGCAGGCCTGCCCCGAGGATCCCGCTCGCGTCGCCGAAGCGGCCGTCGGGCTTCGTGCCCGCAACCGGTCCGAGCACGCGGACGGGCTCGGCGTTCGCCGTGAGGCTCGTGACCGGGATCGCGCCCGCCGCGAGCACGAGGTCGGGAGTTCCCGAGTTCGCGAGGTCGACGAAGGACGCGCCCCAGCCGGCGAAGCCGCTGCCGAGCGCCGGATCGAAGTTCGGCCGCGCGCTGGTGAAGGCCGGTGAGCTCGCGGTCGTCCGCTTGCTGAAGGCGGCCGACGGCTCGCCACGCGAGTTCGTCACGAACAGGTCGAGGCTCCCGGCCGCGCCGCCGGCGACGGCCACACCCATCCCTGCAAAGGGGTCGGCGACCCCTTCGGCGGCCCCGCGCTCCTCGAAGCGGAACCCGAGCCCCGCCGGATCGGCCTTCGCGCCGCCCGGCCAGGGCACGTTCTCGTAGAGCTGGTTCGGGTCCTCGTCGTCGGCGACGTACAGATCCGGGCGGCCGTCGCCGTTGTAGTCGACGAACGTCGCACCGAGGCCGTGCCGGAACTGGGAGGACTCGAGCCCCGCCTGCACGCCGACCTCCCGGAAGCGCGCCGTGCCGCGCGCATCGTCGCCCTCGTTGAGGTAGAGCAGGTCGCGGACGCCGGCGAGATTCGTGGGGAAGCCCGCGACCGAGTTCGGAACGGGGTCGTTCGGGTCGGAGTAGCCGGCGACGAAGATGTCGGGCCGGCCGTCCCCGTTCACGTCCGCGACCGCCGCGCCCGTGTACCAGCCGGTCGCATTCAGACCGGCTGCGCGGCCGCCTCTCGTGAAGGTGCCGTCGCCGTTGTTCCAGAGCACCTCGACGCCGTCCGTCTTCGTGACGACGAGGTCCGGCCGGCCGTCGCCGTTGAGGTCGGCGGCGACGCAGCCGTCGCCCTGCACTGCGAGGTTCGCGTGCGCCTTTGCGCTGACGTTGCGGAACGTCCCGTGCACGTTCTCGAACAGAGCGGTGCGCGGCAGGCCGCCGTGCGACTGCCAGTCGGCAGTGTCGGCGCTCGCGTACGAGTTGACGACGAAGAGATCGACCCAGCCGTCGTGGTTGTAGTCGAGCCAGCAGAGGCCGCCGCCCATCATCGCCTTGGTCTCGTTCGAGATCCCGAAGCGGAACGAGCCCTGCCGGAAGTCGAGACCGACCGATGACGCGACGTCGGTCAACCGGTTTCGGGCGAGCGCATCGCTCTTCGGCGCGGCGACCTGCTGCGGCCGGGACGCGGTGGCGAGAGACCACACGCCGTCGGGGTTCACGTGCAGGCGATACGTGCTGCTCCCGAGCTGCGCCACCGCGGTCGGCGGCGCCTGGTCGGTGCCCGCCTCGAGATGGATCCGCAGCGAATCGCCCGACGGGACCGGCCTCGCCTCGGTCAGGCCGTAGGCGATCAGCTCGGCCGTGCGCCGGTCGAGCTGGGTCTGGACGCCGGGTGACGGCAGGATCGTGATCGGCGGCAGAGTTCCCCGGGGCAGGTTCTGCGCGGCGAGCGACGGCGCCGGGCTCGTCGCGAAGATCGCCACGCCCGCATAGACGGCGACTCCCGCGGCGGTCGCGAGCGCGAGCCGCGTCCGGTCGACGCGCACAGGGAACGTCTGGAGCAGCGCCTTGCCGAGGCAGACGATTGCAAGAGCCGAGAGGAGCGCGACCTTCGCCGCGAACTCGGTGCGGGTCGGCGCGATCAGGACGGAGGCGAGGACGCCGAGCGTGATCCCGTAGCCGACGCGCTCGCGCAGGCCGCGCGGCGCCGTCTTCGGATCGGTGATCATGAAGAACAGGAACACGAGCACCTCGGGCGAGGTGACGAGGACCCACCAGAAGTAGAAGCCGCTGATCGGCCCAAGGTGCCAGCGGGCAGTCATCACATGGCCTGCAAGCGCAAGGCCTCCGATCCCGACTGCGAACGCGGCCCAGAACGACAGTGCAACCCGCAGCAGCTCGAGCCGCGCGAGGATTGTGAAGCCGCCGCTCACGATGATCACGAGCGCGAGCGCCATCCACCACGACATCGGCCCCCACCAGAAGTCGAGCGGCTCGACGCGCGCGCGGCCGAGCGCCAAGAAGACGACGACGAGCCCGATGTTCGACGGGTTGAAGATGTGCTCGCGGCGCCACTTGATCACGTGCTTCGACAGGAGCGCGCCGCCGGCCGTCGCGACGAAGATCCACCAACCGCGAGTGCTCCACCAGTCACCGTGCTGCGTGCCCGGCACGCGCAGGACGAACGCGACGCCGTTCCCAGTCAGGAGCGCGCTCGCAGGCCACATGATCAGACGCTGCTTCCACAGCGTGATCGCAACCTCGATCACCGCGCAGGTTGCGAGCGAGACGAGGATCTGGGTGATCGAAAGGCGGAAGTGGAACGCGACCTGCCCGAGCACCTGGAGCGACGTGATCGTCGCGGCGAGATGCAGCCGCGGATCGCTCAGCTTCGGCAGCACCACCGGATACGTCGCGCCTCGAATCGAGACGCTCCGGCCGTCGGAGGCCGGTGCGGCGTGCGCGCTCATCACATCGATGCTAGATGGTCGATCCCACGACCGTGCACGCCTGGATGGTGGCTCATGCGCTGCGCCCTGCGGCCGGGCCAGCCTTGGTAAGGCAACCAGCCTTGCCTTCGGCTGACCCGACCACATGGCTTGGC
>Ga0209638_1000283_pt1 | contig 34102 bp, 32 predicted proteins | sample BarGraNGADG00211_FD_184490 | JGI IMG/M metagenome (GOLD analysis project Ga0209638, IMG submission 184490) | Arctic peat soil microbial communities from Barrow, Alaska - Barrow Graham LP Ref core NGADG0002-211 (SPAdes) (version 2) | ecosystem: Environmental > Terrestrial > Soil > Wetlands > Peat...
GGGTCGCGTCGCGGCCGGCAACGAGCCCGCAGCGCAGGGCGACCATCAGCTCGCCATCCCCGTCGGCGCCGAGCCAGCCGATCGGGCCGGCGTACCAGCCGCGCTCGATCCCCTCGTGCTCGGCGATCATCTCGAGGGCGAGGGCGCGCGGCTCGCCGCCGACGGCCGGGGTCGGGTGGAGCCGCTCGGCGAGGCCGAGGAGCCCCGCCTCCTCGCGCAATCGGCCGCGAACGACCGTCATGAGGTGCTGGACGTCGCGCAGCGGCAGGATCCCGGGCGTGGCGCCGACCTCGAGCGTCTCTGCGAGGGGCGCCAGGCTCGTGCGCAGCATCTCCACCACGACGGCGTGCTCCTCGCGCTCCTTCTCGCTCGCGAGGAGCGCCGCGGCCAGGGCCGCGTCCTGTGCGGCCGTGGTCCCGCGCGCCGCGGAGCCGGCGATCGCGACGGTCTCGAAGTCGCGCCCGGCCGTTCGAACGAGCCGCTCCGGGGTCGCGCCCAGGAACGTCCGCCCGCCGCGCACGAACGCGTAGATGGTGCTCTCCGGGGCGCTCGCGGCCAGGCGGCGCAGGGCGTTCTCAACGTCGATCTCCATCGGCGCCCGGAGGTCGACGCGGCGCGCGAGCACGACCTTGTCGAGCCGGCCCCGACCCACGGCGCCGGCGAACAGGCCCACGAGACGGTCCCAGGCGGCCCGGTTCGGTCGCTCGGCGAGCCGTGCGAGGGGGATGTCGGCGGGCCGCGCCACCACGGCGCCGCTCGCCGGGCTCAGGGCAACTGCGCGTGCGATCAGGGCATCCCAGCTTCTCTCCGCCGCTCGCGGGTCCCGGGAGTCCGGCTCGCCGGTCTCCGCGATCGTCGCGATCGTCGCTCCATCGACGCGGGCGACGGTCAGCGCCGGCAGGACGAGCGACGCTGCCCCGAACGGACTCCACCGGTCGTCGACGGCCGGCGGAGCCCCCGTGAAGCCGAGGCCGCCGAGGAGGATCGGCCCGACGCCGCGCGGCGAGCCGGCCGGGACGTCGATGGCCGCACCCGCAAGGCGACCGCGCCAGGCGGTCGAGGCCCGCGCGAAGCGATCGACGCCTGCGGGCTCCACCGACCAGGCGCGCCCGATCCCCACCAGGGCAAATCCGGCCGACGGCTGCAGCCAGAGCGCGGCCTCGAGGTCGTCCTCGCGGGCCGCAGCGAAGAGCGTGATCGGGTCGACCGCCGCGGTCGGCCGGGTCCATGCCCGCAGCGCACCGGGAGCCGGCGGGTGCGCGGGTCCGGCGGATGCGGCCGCGGCGCCCGCGCCATGGGCTGCCCCTGCCCGCTCGACCACGGTCACCGTGGCGTTCCCGTCGCCGCGATCCGTGCCTCCGGCACGCCGGCGCTGCGCAGGAGGAGGGCGCGCAGCGGCGGGTATGCATCCTCCAGACGTCCCGGCTCGTCGGCCATCAGCCAGCGCGCGACGACCTCGTTGAGCGCCCCGAACCAGGCGACCCCGGTCAGCTGCGTATCGAGCGGCGGGATGGCGCCCTCCGCGACCGCCTGGTCGAGGTAGCCCGCGATCATCCGGGCGAAGCGCTCGTGCAGGGCGTTCGTCTCGTCGTTGAAGGCGCGGCCGGCGCCGAGCGCGTCGAGGAAGAGCAGCCGGGCCATCGTGCGGTGGCCGGCGAACGTGCCGAACACCGTCCGGAGCGCCGCGTCCGCCTTCGCGATGGGGTCCGTCTCGGCGGCGACGGCCCGGTCGACCTTCGCCGCGAGGCGGTCGGCCGTCGATCGCATCAGCTCCCGGAAGATCGCCTCCTTCGTGGCGAAGTGAAAGTAGACGCCGCCCTTGCTCGTCTCGGCCGCGGCCGCGATCTCGTCCATCGCGGTGTCCCGGTAGCCGCGCCGGGCGAACGTGTTGAACGCCGCGTCCAGGATCTGCTCGCGCCGTGTGCGGCTCTTCTCGGCCTGCGCACCCGCACGCTTCTCGTCACTCATCGCTGGCGTGGCTCGCCTCCGGAAAAACCGACCGACCAGTCGGTTTGTTTCGCAGATCCTAGCCGTTCCTTGCGAGACGGGCTGCGCCCGACGGTCCGGCAGGGATCGTGAGCACGAACCGGGCACCCCCGCCCGGCGCGTCCGTCGCCACGAGCGTCCCGCCGTGCAGCTCGGCGAGCCGGCGCGCGATCGCGAGGCCCAGCCCGCTGCCGGAGTCCGCCCGGGTCCGCGAGCCCGGGAGCCGCGCGAAGGGCTCGAAGATCGCCTCCCGCGCGTCGCGCGGAACGCCGGGACCCTCGTCGTCGACGTTCACGACAACCGCACGCCCGCCGGCCGTCGCCGCGGTCACGGTGACTCGGCCGCCCTCCGGCGAGTGCCCGAACGCGTTGTCGACGAGGACGAGCAGCAGCTGGACGAGCCGGTTCGCATCGCCCATCACGGGCAGGACGGTCCCGTCATCGGGCGGCCCGAGCAGGGCGATCCCGCGCTCCGCGGCCAGCGGTCCTGCCCGCCGGACCGTGTCGCGTGCGACTGCCGCGAGGTCGATCGGGCGCCGCTCGATGATCAGCGCGCCGCGCTCGGACGCCGCCAGCGCGAGCAGGTCGTCGACGAGGCCGCCGAGCCGGTCCGATTCCGCCACGATGTCCGCGACGAGCGGCCGACCCTCCTCCGCGACGAGCCCTTCGCGTTCCAGGACCTCCGCCGACGCCCGGATGATCGCGGCAGGCGTCCGGATCTCGTGCGAGGCGTCCGCCACGAACCGCCGCTCGGTGGCGAACGCGGCGCGGATCGGGACCAGGGCACGGCCGGTCACGAAGAGCGTCACGAGCGCCGCGCCGGCGAGCCCGACGAGACCGACAAGCGCCACCGCGAGGATCAGCGTTCGGGACTGGACCTCGTGGAGCGTGAGCACGAACCCGGCCTCCAGCCAGCCTGCGGGGTGCGCCGCGTTGCCGATCGGGAGCGTCAGGAGGCGGATCGGGACCGTGGCGTCGGTGACGGTCCGCAGGTCCCGGCCGTTCGCACGCGCGGCCGCGACCGCTGTCGCGTCGGGCAGGCCCTGGCGCAGGATGCTCGACGGGTTCGAGACGAGGGTCCCGTTCGGGTCGAGGACCAGGAAGAACGTGTCGGACGCCTCCGGGGGCCGCTCGTCCCCCTCGTCGCCGGTGGCCGAGGGCAGCTCGCCGCCGAGCCGCTGGATCTCGGCGGCCGCCGACTGCTCGAGGACATGGTCCACGTCCTGGTCGAGCGCCGTCGTCGCGATGAACGCGGTGGCGGCCCCGATCGCAAGGACGAGCGTGCCGACAAGGAGGAGCGTCATGACGGCCAGCCGCCGGCGTGTCGACGCGACGAGCCGGCTGGCCGGCGCGCGATCGGTCACGCGGAGCCCGCGATCACGCGTCCGTCCGGAGCGCGTACCCGACGCCGCGCACGGTGCGGATGCCGGTCACGCTGCCCAGCTCCGCGAGCTTCCGCCGCACGTAGGACACGTACAGGTCGACGACGTTCGAGTAGACGTCGGGCTCCGCGCCCCACACGGCGTCGAGGACCTGCTGGCGCGTCACGACGCGGCCCTCGTTACGGATCAGGTAGGCCAGGAGGGCGAACTCGCGGGCGGACAGGTCGGCGTTCCGCTCACCCACGCGCGCCACGTGGCGCTCCTCGTCAAGCTCCAGGTCCCCCGCCACGAGGCGCGCCGCCGGGAGCGCCGTCGCGCGCCGGCCGAGAGCCCGCACCCGCGCCAGCAGCTCCGCGAACGCGAACGGCTTGGCCAGGTAGTCGTCCGCTCCCGCGTCGAGGCCCGCCACCCGGTCGTCCACGCCGCCGAGCGCGGTCAGCATGAGGGCCGGCGTCCGGACCCCGCGGGTCCGCAGGAGCCGGAGCAGGTCCAGCCCGTCGAGGTCGGGAAGCATCCGGTCGAGCACGAGCACGTCGTACGGGACCGCCTCCGATGCGGTCGCGAGGCTCAGCGCGCCCACGGCGTCGCCGGCCCGGTCGACGACATGTCGCTCGGCAACGAGGACCCGCCGGATCAGCTCCGCCATCTTCGGTTCGTCTTCGACAAGCAGGATGCGCATGGCGGGCATCCTCCGGGTCCGGGGCGACCACGTCAACGGCCGAACGGCATTCCTGTGAGAACGCACATCCGCCGCACAGGCCGCGATCATCGGACCGGGCGAGGATGGACGCGTCATCCCGAACCAGCCGCCCGTTCGGGGCCAGCGCGACGTCGCGGGCCCGCCGGGCCGATCGTCACCACGGAGCCATCCACGATGCCCACTCCACCGACCGACACGCCGGGCGCCCGGCGCCCCGACGTGCGCCGGCCCGCGGGCGTGAGCCGCGCCGGCCTCTTCACGGGACTCCTCGCGACCGCCGGCACGCTGGCCGTCGCGTTCCTCGGGCTGGGTGGCCCGCCCGCCCCGGCCGCGCCGGCGGCCCTCGCCGATGCGACCGCGACCGAGCCAGCCCCCACGCAGGTCGTCGTCAGGACGGTCTACGTCCAGCTTCCCTCCCCCACCGCGGCGCCGGCGGCCCCACGGGTCACCGCGGCCCCGACGCCGGCGCCCCGCGTGGTGACCCGGCAGTCCGGCTCTGGCGGCGGCGAAGGCGGCGAGCAGGAAGGAAACGACTGAGATGCCGATCCGGACTGACCCGAACCCCCGGGCGATCGCCGATTCGCCGGTCCCGGCGCAGCTGACGGCACCGGTTGCCGCCGTAGATTCGGCGGCAGCCGTGGCGGCGCGCCCAGCGGCTCCTGCCGCATCGCGCCCCGTGCCCGCCCGTCCCGCGCCCACCGCTGCGCGCCAGGCGCCCCGGCGCCCGGACCCGACCTCGGCGCGGCTCGCGGTCGCGGCTGGCGGGATCGCCACGATCTCCGCGCTCCTCGCCGCGATCGGGAGCGCCGCCGTGCCGAGCGCGGGGGCGGTCGTACCCCCCACGACCGCCCCCGCGCTGCCCCCGACCGTCCAGACGGTCGTGCGGTACGTCTACGTGCAGCCCGGCCAGGCCGCGCCGGCCGCCACCGTTGCCACCGTCGTGGCGCCGCCAGCTCCCCGCCCGGTCCCGGCGCCCGTGGTGACCCGCCAGTCCGGCGCGAAGCCGTGACGGACGCGACCGGCGTGACGGCCGCGCCGGGCACGACGGCCGCATCGCCGACGACAGGTTCGGGCACAGCGCTTCCGCGCGCCGTGCACCGCTCCCGCGCCATGGGCGGCGGGCTCGGCATCCACCTCGCGGTGGCTGGAACGGCGGACGTCCCAACGGCCGAGGCTGATGCGGCGCGCGTCGCGGACCGCGTCCGGGCGTGGGCCGGTCGCCTGACCCGGCACGACCCGGCGTCCGACCTGATGCGAGCCAACGCCGACCCGCGGCTCGATGTGGTCGTTCGGCCGACGCTGGCCGCCGCCCTCCGATGGGCCGCGGACGCCGCCGAGATGAGCGGCGGGATCGTCGACGCGACGCTGCTCCGCGAACGCCTCGCGGCCGAGGCGCCGACGCTCCGCGCGCCGACGCCCCTCGAAGCGTCGGGCCGTGGCGGCTCGCGACCGTCCTGGCGCCTCGAGCGTTCCCGGCACGGGAGCGCAATTCTCCACCGCGCGGACGGGACCGCGTTCGATCTCGACGGGGTGGCCAAGGGCTGGATCGCCGACCGCGCACTGGCGCTGCTCGACCGGCATCCGGGCGCACTCGTCGACGCCGATGGCGACATCGCCATCCGCAGCGCGGACGGGGACTCCTGGGAAGTCAGCGTGGCCGACCCCCGGACGCCGGGCGCCGGGCTTGCCGTGTTCGTCCTCCCGGGAGCTCGTCTCGGCGCGCGCTATGGCCTCGCGACGTCCGGGATCAGCGTCCACCGCTGGACCGCGCCGGACGGCGAGCGCCACCACCTCATCGACCCGCGGACCGGGCGGCCGGCGGCGACGGACGTCGTCCAGGCCACCGTCCTCGCGGGCACCGCCCGCGCGGCCGAGGCGTGGGCGAAGACCGCGGTGGTGCTCGGCCTCGTCGCCGCGCTGGACGTGCTCGATCGGGCCCCGGTGCTGGGGGCTATCCTGCTCGCAGCCGACGGCCGCGTCCTCGCGGTCCCGCGAACCACCCGGTGGCTGGCATGAAGTACCGCGGCCTCTCGCCGCTCCAGCGCGGCACGTTCTGGGTCGTCCTCATGATCGTCGTCGGCGCGGTCGTGGGCGTGACGGGGCCGCGTGCGGTGCAATCGCTTTCGGACCTCGCCCAGGTCGCCCCGGGCCGCCTGCCATGGGTGGCGACCCGCCTCGTGGCGTTCCTCTCCTATTTCGCGATCGCCGGGTCCGTGGTCTACGGGCTGCTCCTCTCGACGAAGTTTCTCGACGCGATCGCCCACCGGCCGGTCTCGTTCGCGCTGCACCAGGACCTTGCCGCGATCGGCCTCGGCCTGGCGGGCGTCCACGCCGTCCTGCTCGGGCTCGACGCGTCGGTGCCGTTCTCGTTCACCGACATGCTCGTCCCATTCGTGGCCCCGTACCGGCCCCTGTGGGTCGGGGTCGGCCAGCTGACGCTCTACCTTGTTGCCGTCGTGCTCGCCAGCTTCTACCTGCGGCGACGCATCGGGCAGCGCTCCTGGCGGCTGCTCCACTACCTGACGTTCCTCTCGTTCGTCGGTGCGACGGCGCACGGGATCCTCACCGGGAGCGACAGCGGGACCGCCTGGGCCTGGTGGAGCTACGTCGGGGCAACCACGCTCGTCGTCTTCCTGACCGGGTACCGGGTCGTCACCGGGATCGTGGCCGCTCGCGAGCGCGCGGCGCGCCCGGCCCCGGGAACCGTGGCACCCGGCATGGGTCCGGTCCGGGCGCCCGGGCTGCCGCCGAGGATGGCCCCGCCGACGCCGGCCATCTCCCCGCTCGACCTCCGCGCGCCGCACCGCTCGCCGGCGGGCATCCCCGAGCAGGCGCGGCCGACTCCCTGACGGGGGCGGGCAGCCCCGCTCGACCGCCAGCCCCGCTCGACGGTCAGCCCCGCGGCTCTCCCGGCGCGCGGACCCGGAAGGTGGCCGACCAGGCGACCCTCTCGGCGGGCGCCACGATGAGCGCCCGGCCGTTCGCGACGGCCGAGGCGACGTCGTCGTCCGGCGACGTGGTCGGCTCCAGCGCGTGCTGCGTCCGGGGTGTCGCGGGCGCGGGCGGCCAGCCGTCGTCGTCGAGCCAGATCCCGAGGTTCGGCGCGATGGGCGCGTACCACGTGAGCTCGAGCGCCGACCCGTCCGGCTGGCGCACGGCCGCAACCCCGGGCAGCCCCTCACCGCTGACCGAGTCCCAGCTCCCGTAGAGCTCCCAGCCGCCGTAGAGCTTCAGGGCGGTCCCGGCGCCGCGGTCGCGGACCAGGTCGAGCGCGATCATCGGGCCGTCGGTGCCGGGGGTCTCGGGCCAGGCCACGTGGCCGGGCACGGGCCCGATCGGGACGCCCGCGGCCTGGGTCACCCGCACCGAGGCGAGCCCCTCCACGTCGACCCGCGCGCCCGGATCGAGGGCCAGGAGCGGGTGCATCGACCAGAGGATCGGCAGCTCGCGCTCGCCGTGATTCTCCAGCTCGTACTCGGCGACCAGGCGCGGCCCGTCGAGCCGGAGCCGCCGGATGAACCGGTACGGCCAGTCGATGCCGCTCCACGTCGCGACGAGCACCTCGCCGTTCGCCACCACCTCCGCAGGGCGACCCCACTGGTCACCGTGGTCACGCAGGGACGGGCCGGTGGCGTCGAGCGGGTCGGCGCAGGCCGCCACGGTCGGCAGGCATTCGTCCCAGCCGAACGCGACCGCGCCGTCGTATACCGCGTCGCGGCGGGCCCATGCGGCCGGGTCGGCCGGCGGATCGCCGGCCACCAGCCACTCGCGGTCGGCGAATCGGTCGACGAACGAGATCACGCGCGCGCCCAGCGCCGGGACCACGACGACCCTGACCCGGTCGTTGTCGAGCGAGATCGTCTGGAGCGAGCCGAAGGACGGGCCCGGTCGGATCACGTGCGCCTCCCCGTGGCTGGACGACGTTCGACGATGCCCCCGCCGGTACCGGAGGCCACGGGAACGGTCATACGGTGGGAAGGTAGAACGCCCGGCGACCCGCCGCACGCCGGTTTCGCGCGACGTCCCGGGCGGGAGTTCGGGTCGCTGCGCGTGCGCCCGCGGGGCGCGTCGCCGTCCGGGCTGGTGCACCATGCCGCCATGCCGTCCGCCCCACCGGCCGTCGTCCTGCCTCGCCGCCTCCTGGCACTCCTCCCGATCGTCGTGCTCGCGACCGGTGCCGCCATCCCCGTCGTGCGACCCGTGGTGCTCGGCGTCCTGGCGGCCGGGGCCATCGCCATCGCGGTCAGCGGGCGCGCTCGCGATTCGATGGGCCGCGGGTGGCTCGCCACGCTCCCGGCCGCGGTCGGCCTGACGTGGGCGGCGCTCGCCGGAACGCCCATGCCGCTCCCGGACGCGATCCACTGCGCAGACATTCTCTCGCCACCGACCGTGACCCGGGTCGTACAGGCGAGCCTCGTGCTCGCCACGCTCGCGGTCGCCGGGCGAATCGCGGGAGACCGTGCCGCGCTGCGGCTTCGTCTGGCGACGGACCGTCGGATCACGGCGCTGGCGCTCGTGGGCCCGTTCCTGTTGGTCCCAGGCGCGCTCTGGATCGGGCCCTTTCTTGCCCGACCGTTCTTCGGCGACGTGGGGCTCGCGACGGGTGATCTCCGGGCGCTCGTCCCGGCCGCCGCGTTCGCCATCGCGAACGCCGCCCTCGAGGAGTCCATGTACCGGGGCGCCCTGCTGGGCTGGTCGACGCCGGCCCTGGGACTCGCCGGCGCGGTGCTTGGCCAGGCCGTCGTGTTCGGCTTCGCCCATCTCGGCGCCGACGTGTCGGGCGCGGCGCCGCTGCTCTGGCTCGGGATGGCCGCGAGCGGCGCCGTCGCGGGCGTGGTCGTCGTACGGTCGCGGTCCCTGCTGCTCCCCTTCACCATCCACGCCGCGCTCGACGTCCCGCTCTACTACGCCTACGCCTGCCGGCTGGCGACGTGAGCGGCGACCTGGAGCTGACCTGGCCCGGCAAGTACCGGGCCGACGGGTCGCGGGCCGCCGCGAGCCGGGAGGTGGAGCCGCTGGAGGTCATCGAGCGATTCCCGGGGCCGAAGGGCGCGACGGCGGGCCGGCTGGTGGCCGGCGACAACCTGCGGGCACTGCCGGCGCTGCTGGCCGAGCTCGCCGGACGGGTGGACCTCGTCTACCTCGATCCCCCGTTCGGCACCGGCGACGCGTTCCACGTGCGATCCCGCGCCGACGGACGGGCGGACCGACCCGACCCGGGAACGCGGCATGGACCGGCCGCGTACGCGGATCGCGAGCCGGGCGGGCTCGGGGGCTTCGTCGCGATGCTCGCCCCGCGGCTGGAGCTGGTCCGCGGGCTCCTTGCGCCCACGGGCTCGTTCTACCTCCACCTCGACGCGCGGACGGTCCACGCCGTGAAGCTCCTCTGTGACGAGATCTTCGGGGCGACGAGCTTCCGCAACCACCTCGTCTGGATCTACGCGGGTCGGGAGCTCGCCCGCCGGCGCTACAGCGCGAAGCACGACGACATCCTGTTCTACACGCGCGGCCGGACCTGGACGTTCCATCCCGAGCGGATCCTGGAACCGCTGCGCGAGAGCTCGCGGCGGGCGCTATCGCGGCACGTCGACGAGGCCGGGCGGCCGTTCGTGATCCGCTACCGGAAGGGCGGCGGATTCGCGCCCCTCGACCAGCCGGGCCGGACGTATCGCCAGCTGGTGCCGGCCGGGTCGCTGCCCCGCGACTGGTTCACCGCGGACTTCGCGCGCAAGTCGCAGCGCACCGGGTACCCGACCCAGAAACCGGAGTCGCTCGTGGCGCGGCTCATCGAGGCATCGAGCGAGCCGGGCGACCTCGTCGCGGACCTCTTCGCGGGGTCGGGGACGACACCGGCCGTGGCGGCGAGCCTCGGGAGGCGCTGGCTGGCCGCGGACAGCAGCCCGGCGGCGATCGCCGCGACGCGGCGTCGGCTCCTGGCGCTGCCGGAGCGGGGAGGTGGCTTCGACGTTGCCGCCCTCGACGATGCCGTGCCGCCACGGGCACCGCTCGACCTCGTCCTCCGCGAGGTCCCCGGCGTCGGCCCGGATGACCCGGTGCGTGTCGCGATCGACGGCCCCGAGGATCACCTGCGCGACGTCGTGGCCTGGGCGGTCGGCACGCGCGGCGCCGTTGGGCCGCCTCCAGGCCCGTTCGTCGCGACCGCAACGGCCGCTCGCGACGCGTGGACCGGCAAGCTTCCGAGGACGCTCCCGGCGGAGGCCACGGAACCGGGCCGCGTCGGCCGCGCATGGACCGCTGCCGGCGCGGCCATCGACATCGAGATCAGCGTGTAGGGCCACTGCCGGGTCGCACGCCCCGTGGATCCGGGCCGAACGTCCCGTGCCCGGAGACTGGCCGCGCGCGATGATCGGGGAACAACTGTCCGGCAGGCCGATCAGCCAGGAGGATCCGCGATGAAGGTCGCCGAGGTGATGACTCGCCAGGTGGCCGCCGTGCGGCCAGAGACGCCTCTCAAGGACGTCGCGGCGCTGATGGTCAGCAAGGGGATCAGCGGGGTGCCCGTGGTCGGAGACGACGGTGCCGTCCTGGGCGTGGTCTCCGAGGCGGACTTCGTGATCAAGGAGCGTGGACCCGAGGCCGTCCACCATCGCCTCCTCGCCCGCGTCTTCGGGGAGTCCCGCCAGACGCGCGCGGAGCTCGCCAAGATCGAGGCACAGACCGCCGGCGCGGCGATGACGAGCCCGGCGATCACCGTCCAGGCGACGGACACGCTGCGCTGGGCCGCCCAGCAGATGGCGGACCGGAAGATCAACCGCCTGCCCGTCGTCGAGGGGGCGCGGCTCGTCGGGATCATCACGCGCGCCGATGTCGTCCGTGCCTACGTGCGCCCCGACCCGGAGCTGGCGCGCCTCGTTCGCGAGGAGGTCCTGGCCAAGACCGCGTTCTGGCTGGAGCCGGAGGCGTTCGTCGTCGACGTCAAGGACGGCGTCGTGCACCTCGGCGGCCGCGTCGAGCGCCGGTCGCTGGCGGAGACGATCGTCGACGTGATCCGGGATCTCGGCGGCGTCGTCGGTGTCACGTCGGAGCTCAGCTGGGAGGTCGACGACGTCAGCGGACACCTGGTCGGCGAGGAGATCCCCGACCCCCGGCTGACGCTGCGCCCGCACTGAACCCGCTGCCGGGCAAGCTCCGCGGCGATCCTCAGGGTGCCGGGCTGGGGGACGGCGCGGGGGCGACCGACGAGTCGCCGGGTGTCGGGCTTCCATCGGCGGAGGCCGAGCCGGACGGCGACGGGGCGGTCGACGCCGCCGGCTTCGAGGTGGGCTTCGCGGACGGACGCGGCGTCGGCGCGGGCAGGCACGACGAGACGCCGCTTCCCGAGGCCCGGGCCGCCGTCGGCGCGGGCACCCCGTACGCGACCGCGGGCATGGTTCCCAGCGCCGGGAAGAGCGAGGCGGCGAGGGCCCGGATGCCCGCGATGTCCGGCAGCTGGATGGAGCCGCGCACGTCGAAGCCCGGGCGAACGAGCGGGTACGTGACGACGGCGCGATAGGTCCGCGTCCGGTCCACCCGTCGCGCGACGTCGGCCAGCGGGACGATCACGCTTCGCGGGACGTTCGTCTGCACCGTCTGGCCGATCGCCTTGAGGAACCCGATCGGGTCGTTCAGGAAGCCACCCTTCACCACGGCATCCCGGACTCCCGAGATGACCTCCTGCTGGCGGGCCTGGCGGGTGAAGTCCGACTCGCCGGCCGCCTTGCGGACGCGCGCATAAGCGAGCGCCTGCGAGCCATTCAGGTGGTGCCGGCCGGCGCTGATCGCGAAGCCGGCGGGAATGCCGTACTCGTCGTACGACGGGTCGCAGAAGGCGTGGGCGACGTTGACGTCCACGCCTCCCAGGCTGTCGACCACCCCCACGAACCCGCCGAGGTCCACCTGGGCCCACTGCTCGATGTCGAGGCCGAGGAGGGTCCCGACCGCCGCCATGAGCACGTCGTGCCCGTCGCCGCTCGACCCCGGGAACTCGCCCGGGTGGAGTCGTGCGTACGAGAGCAGCGAGTTGATCTTGCCGGAGTACGTGCGGCCGCCGGGGAGCGGGACGTCCACCATGTCCCGCGCGAGGGACAGCAGGGAGACGGTCTCGGTGACCGGGTCGAGCGATGCGACGATGAGCGTGTCCGTGTTCAACGTGAAGCGGCCCACGCCCGCGTCGACCCCGATCAGGAGCACGTTCGTCCGGGCGGCCGCGGGCGATGGCGAGGCGGCCGGCGAGGCGCTCGCGCCGGCATTCGAACCAGGAGTCGCGGCCGACCCGGGCGTGGGCGTCGGCGTCGCAGGCTTCCACGCGCCGCTTCCGGTCGTGGACGGCGCGAACACGACGTTCACCTCCTCGCGCGCGACATTCGTCGCGTAGCCGAGGTATGCCTGCGGACCGATCGCGATGAGCGCAACGAGCGAGACCGGGATCGCATCGCGCCCGCGCAGTCGCGGCAGGCGCGGGTTCAGCAGGCTGGACCCCATCGCGGCGAGGCGCCAGGCCAGGATCACCGCCTGGAGCCCGATCAGGCCCAGCAGGACGCGGTCGTCCAGGGCCAGGCTGCCCAGCCGCACCGGCCCGGCCGAGACGGCGACGCCAGCGAGAAGTCCCACCACGAGGATCGACGGGAGGCCGAAGAGCGCCGCCCGCGCGAGCCGTCCGGCCGCGAGGTGGCCCAGGCCGGGCACGACCACGTCGAGCAGGGCCGGAACGTACCGGCGGCGATTCACGCCCTGCGCGGCGACGGAGGGCGGATCGACCTGGCTCACGGGACGCGAGCGTATCACTCGCCGCGACCGCGAGGCACCCGGGTGCCGCCTCGCCTACGCTGGCACGCGCCGCGCGGCGAGCGTTGCGTGGTGCGGCGGACACCCCCACCAGACGCAGAGCGGCGACCAGCGGCGAGCGCGCGGGACGGCATGGAGGCGACCGGACGATGTCGGCGACGATCGATAGAGGGCGGCTTGCGGCGCGGATGGCCGACGAGGTGGCGCAGTTCGAGGCCGCCCACCCGCGCTCGAAGGAGCTCTTCGAGCGCGCCGCGAGGTCGCTCCTGGGCGGCGTCCCGATGAGCTGGATGGCGAAGTGGGCCGGGCCGTACCCGCTCTTCGTCGAGGAGGCCACGGGCGCCCACTTCCGCTGCGTGGACGGCCATGACTACGTGGACTTCTGCCTGGGCGACACCGGCGCGATGACCGGTCATTCGCCCGAGGAGGCGGTGGCGGGGATCGCCGCCCAGCTGGTGCGCGGGATCACGACGATGCTGCCCGCCGAGGTCGCGATCGAGGTGAGCGAGGAGCTCGCGCGCCGTTTCGGCCTCGCCTTCTGGCAGTTCACCCTTACCGCGACCGACGCGAACCGCTTTGCGCTCCGCCTCGCCCGCCAGGTCACCGGCCGTCCGTACGTGCTGGTCTTCGACCACTGCTACCACGGCTCTGTGGACGAGTCGTTCGCGACCCTGCGAGACGGGATCGTGGGGCCGTCCGACGGGAACATCAGGCCCGCGGTCGACCCGCGCCTCACGACCCGGGTTGTCCAGTGGAACGACGTGGCCGCGCTGGAGGCGGCGCTCGCGCCTCGCGACGTCGCGGCAGTCCTGGCCGAGCCGGTGATGACCAACGTCGGGATCGTCCATCCGGAACCCGGCTATCACGACGCGCTCCGCCGCGCGACGCGCGAGACGGGCACGCTCCTGATCATCGACGAGACCCACACGATCTGTGCCGGTCCGGGCGGGTACACCCGCGCGGCCGGGCTGGACCCGGACTTCCTGACGATCGGGAAGGCGATCGGGAGTGGGATCCCGGCCGGGACGTACGGATTCAGCGAGGCGGTCGCGGACCGGATTCGCGCCGCCAACACCGACCTCGAGGTGATCGACGTGGGCGGCATCGGCGGGACGCTGGCCGGGAACGCCCTCTCGCTCGCGGCGGTCCGGGCGACGCTGGCGCACGTCCTGACGGAGGAGAGCTTTGCGCGGATGATCCCCCTCGGTGAGCGCTGGGCAGCCGGCGTGCAGGCGACGATCGATGAGCTCGGCCTGCCCTGGCACGTCTCGCGGCTTGGCTGCCGCGCGGAGTACCTGTTCCGGACCGAGCTTCCGCGGAACGGCGCGGAGGCGGCCCAGGGGATCGACTTCGAGCTCGGGCAGTACATGCACCTCCACGCGCTCAATCGCGGGATCCTCCTGACCCCCTTCCACAACATGGCGCTCATGTCGCCCGCGACCACGGCGTCCGACGTCGACCGCCACACGGCTGCCTTCCGCCAGGCGGCTCGCTCGCTCGTGGAGGCCTGACCGGGGCCAGTGCCCGGGCGGGGCGCGGCGCGTTCGGCACGCGGCGCGTTCGCGAAGCGACCGGGCCGGCTCCCCCGCGACCGTGCGCCGATCGGCGGCGAGCGGCTCACATCCGCCGGGTATCGCGACTCCCCGCCGCGGCGATTCGCCGGATGCCCCGCGATTCCGGTACCTCCGGGTGATGGCGGCGATTCGGGTCGTCCCCGAGCATCGTCTTTGATGTTGTCGTTCGGCGATCCCTACAAGGTGCTGCAGATCGATCCCGACGCGGAGCCGGAGGTCGTCCGGGCCGCGTATCGGGCGCTCGCGCTCAAGTACCACCCGGACGTAAGCACGGGCTCGCAGGATCGCATGGCAGCCCTCAACCAGGCGTGGGGGATCCTCCGGGATGCGGCCGCGCGCGCAGAGTACGACTCGTCCCGCGCCGAGGTGCGCCAGCAGCCCCCGCCGCGCCAGCAGGAAGCCAGCTACGAGATGCCGGCCCCGATGCCGGCGACGCCGCCGGGCAAGCCGTCGGGAAGCCGCCTCGACTTCGGGAGATACGCGGGATGGTCCCTGGGCCAGGTTGCCGCGAAGGACCACGAATACCTGCAGTGGCTGGCGCGCACGCCGATCGGACGCGCCTTCACCCGCGAGATCGACGAGCTCCTGGCGGCACGCGCAACCACGAGGTCGTCGGGCTCCGCGACCGCGGACCGTCGGCCTCGCCGTTTCGGTCGCGCCTGACGACGCCCGTGTCGGCCCCGATCTCCACTTAGCCCGAGCGCGTTTGACGGAATCGCCCGCGTGGGCCATCCTTGCCGACAGGGCAACACGCTTGGCGCTGGTTCGAGCACACACGGACCCGCTCCCGCGCCACACGGACGCCCCGGCCGCTCCGGCTCCATCCGCCGTCGAGCGATCGACACATCACGAAGCGGTTGGCGTGCGACTCGCGCACCCGACCAGGAAAGGTTCTCACGCATCATGCTCAACAGCTCCACCGTCCGCCGACCGGGCGGACCCATCGCGCTCGCCGCGCGCTCGGCAGACAGCCGTCGCCTGCGCCGCCGATCGCTTGGCGACGACCGCCTCTATTGCGGAACGAACGGCTGCACCACCTACCTCGAGCTGGATCTTCGCTCCGGCGTCGCCAGCTGCCCGATCTGCGGGTTCTGCCGCACCATCTCGTAGGCACCAGCCAACCCGACGGCGACCACCCGACGCGGCGGCGAGACGCGACCGCCCGCCGCGGCCGATCGGTCACGCGCCGCCTCCGCGGCAGGCTCCAACGTGGACAGTCGTCGTGGACGGGTCGTGGATAAGTGGCCAGGGCCCCGGGAAACTCGTGGACAGGTCCCTTGCGCCGAAGGGCACCGGCCGGCGATCATCTGGTCAGCCCGAAGGGGCCGAGGAATTCGGATCGCTGGACCGCCGCAAGGCGGCCGGGCTCATCGCAAGGTGAGCCGGGCTCTCCGCAAGGGGAGTCGCCTCTCCCGCAAGGGAGGCAGGCGATCCACCGGCTGACTCGTCGTCGGCAACGATGATGGGTACCCCGTCCGCAAGGACGGACGGCGAGCCGCAAGGCGCGCCGGAGCTCCCGCAAGGGGGCCGCGCTCCGCAAGGAGCCGCGATGGACGGCCGATCCGACGGTCCCTTTGGGCTGTTTCGTGCCCGCCGTCTCCCTCGGCGCGGCCGGCGTCGCGTCCCGCGCCCGACCCCTGCAGGCCGAACACCGCGGTAGACTCCGCGAGGTGCACGTGGCACCCTTCCGCCCGCGCCCCGCTTCCCGGAGGTGATCGTGTCCGCCGAGCCCGGCCGCGCGGCCAGCGAGCCCGGCCCAGCGACCGCGGGAGCGTCCGTCCCGGCGATTCGCCTCGAGGACGTCCGGTTCGCGTTCACGGTCGACGGCCGCAGGACCGACGTGATCGGGGGGCTGGACCTCGAGATCGCGCCCCGTTCCATCGTCGCCCTGGTCGGCCCGAACGGCTGCGGCAAGAGCACGCTCCTGCGGGTCATCGCCGGCCTTCTCCCGGCCCGGACGGGCAGCGTCGAGGTCGAGGGGCGGCCCGTCGCCGGCCCCGATTCGCGGGTGGGCCTCGTCTTCCAGGAGCCACGGCTCCTCCCGTGGCGGACGGCGTTCGCGAACGTTTCGTTCCCGCTCGAGGTCGCGGGACGCGATCGAGCCGCCCGCGAGCGCCGGGTCACCGACCTGCTCGGCCTGGTGGGCCTGCGCGACTGGAGCCGGGCGCGGCCGGCGGAACTGTCCGGCGGCATGCGCCAGCGCGTCGCGATCGCCCGGGCGCTCGCCCTCGAGCCGGCGGTCCTGCTGCTCGACGAGCCGTTCAGCGCGCTCGACGCGCTCACCCGGGAGCGCTTCAACGTGGAGCTGCTCCGGCTCTGGGATCGGATCGGCGCGACGATCGTGCTCGTGACGCACTCGATCGCCGAGGCCGTCTTCCTCGCCGATCGCGTCATCGTCCTCTCGCCGAGGCCGGCCCAGCTCGTGGCCGACGTGACCGTGGACCTGCCGCGCCCGCGCCGGCCCGGAGACCTTGATGCCGCGGCGGTCACCCGCACCGCGGCGGAGATCCGGGCCCACCTCGAGGGCGCGACCGACGACGCGTTCTCGGTCGCGACCGGTGACGTCCCGGCGCATTCCCAGCCCGAGCAGGCGATCCGGTGACAAGCTCGCGCTGGAGCGTGTCGGCGATCCACCGCGATCGGGTGATCCCGCCCCTGCTCGCATTCGTCGCGTTCATCGCCGTCTGGCAGCTCGTGGTCATCGTGGGCAGCTACCCGGCGTACATCCTGCCCGGACCGAGGGCCGTCGCCGAGCGCTTCGTCGTGGCATGGACCGATGGCACGATGGCGCCGCACGTGGCCACGACCCTTTCGGAGATCGGGTTCGGCTTCGTCGGCGGGGCGCTCGCAGGGATGCTGACCGGCTACGTCCTGGCCCGATCGCGGCTGGCGAACCGGGTCCTCTCGCCGTACCTCGTGGCCGCCCAGGCGGTGCCGATCCTGGCGCTCGCCCCGCTCATCGCACTGTGGTTCGGGAGCGGGCTGTTCGCCCACTCGGTCATCGTGGCGCTCATCGACTTCTTCCCGGTCGCGGTCAGCACCATGGTCGCCATTCGGGGCGTGGATCGGCGGCTCCTGGAGATGGCGCGCAGCTACCGCGTCACCCGGGGCCAGCGGCTCCGGATGGTCGAGATCCCGGCGGCGCTGCCCGGCATCCTCGGCGGGCTCCGGATCGGCATCACGCTCGCCGTGGTGGGTGCGATCGTCGCCGAGTGGACCGGCGGCGAGACCGGCCTGGGCGTCCTTATCAACCTCGCCCGCGGGAGCCTGTTCGACATCCCCCTGATGTTCGCCGCGCTCCTCACCATCGCCATCATCGGCGTGGCCCTGTACAGCCTGGTCCTCCTCGTCGAGCGGCGATACGCGATCCCGCCTCCCTGACGGACGGACCGGGGCGCCCGACCGGCGACCGCGCTCCGTGACCGTGGCGCCGCCGCAACCCTGCGGCGCGGCCGGCGGGCGCCGACATCGGGCAGGTAGTCGCGCCGCCCGTGCTACATTTCGATCGCCTTCGGGGCAGGGTGCAATTCCCGACCGGTGGTCCGGCCCGGCGACACGACGCCGAGCGAGCCCACGAGCGGATCGGCAGGCGCCGAACGCAGATCCCGGGGCGACGCACGCGTCGCCCGGCGGGAACCGACGGACAGAGTCCGGATGAGAGAAGGCAGGCCGTGGGCGCCACCGGCGCCCACGGTTCAGGACGTGCCGCGCCCCGGGCCGTGCTGATTCACGGAGGACCAGGATGCCGGCCAGCGAGACCCTCCCCCGCCAGCCAGGTGCGTCCATGCCGGATCGCCGCCCAGGCATCCGTGCCCCACGACCCCGCGTGACGGGCGTGCTGCTGGCGGTCCTGGCCCTCGTTGCGGCTGCCTGCGGGGGCAGCGCGTCGCCGGCACCGGCCGGCTCCGCGTCGCCCGCGGTAGCGGGATCCGGCTCGCCGTCGGCCAGCGCCGCCGGCGCGTCGCCGGCGAGCCCGGCGCTCTCCCCCACCCCGTCCGCGCCCGTCCGGCTGGTCGTCGGCCTGGGCTACATCCCGAACGTGCAGTTCGCCCAGTTCTACCTGGCCGACCAGGCCGGCTACTACCGCGACGCCGGCCTCCAGGTCGAGTTCCAGAACAAGATCGACCCGGAGCTCGTGACGCTGGTCGGCCAGGGCGCCGTCGACGTGGGCATCTCCGACGGCACCAGCGTCATCCCGGCGGTCAGCCAGGGCATCCCGATCCGCTACGTCTTCACGGTCTTCGCCCAGTTCCCGAACGTCGTCTTCTCGAAGGCGACGAGCGGGATCGCGACGGTCGCGGACCTCAGGGGCCGGAAGGTCGGCATCCCGGGCAAGTTCGGATCGAGCTGGATCCAGCTCGAGGCGCTCCTGGCCGGGGCCGGGCTGGCGACGAGCGACGTGTCACTCGTGCTGTTCCCCGACTTCGGCCAGCTCGCGGCGCTCCAGCAGGGCGCGATCGATGCCGCGACTGGCTACGCGAACAACGAGCCGGTCCAGCTGGAGCTCGGAGGGCAGAAGGCCAGCGTGCTCGCCCTGCCACCAGCCAGCCAGCTGCCCGGCCCGGGTCTGATCGTGAGCGCGGCCGCCCTGAACGGCCCCAAGAAGGACGCCCTCCGGGCGTTCGTGGCAGCGACCCAGCGCGCCATGCGCGACATCGAGGCCGACCCGGCGAAGGGCGTCGACGCGGCGATTGCCCAGGTCCAGGCGCTGGGGACGAACCGACCCGCGCAGCTCGCGGTCCTGCAGGCGACGATCGCGCTCTGGGAGAGCGACTACACGCGCGCGAACGGCTTGGGCGCAGTGGATCCGGCGCTCTGGGAGCGCTCGATCGCGTTCATGGGCGGCCTGCCCGACAAGCTCCTCGCGAAGCCGGTCGCCGTGACGGACTGCATCAGCAGCGCACTCCTGCCCGCACCCTGATCCGGGGCATCGCGCAGGCGCGCAGACAGGTCGACGCGCCGACCGGTTCGGTCGGCGCGTCGACGGCGGGAGCAGCGAGGATCAGGCCGAAGCGCTCGCGAGCGGGCGATCGGCGGGGACGGCGGCCAGCTCGTCGGCCGCGACCTCGAGCTCGATGGCGATCTCGTCCGAGACGAGCCAGCCACCGGTCTCCAGGCCGACGTTCCAGGTGAGGCCCCAGTCGGAGCGCTTGATCTTCGTGGTGGCCTCGAAGCCGGCGTGACGGCGACCGTCCAGCGCGGTGACGATGCCCAGGTGCTCCGTGTCGAGGACGACGGGGCGGGTCACGCCGTGGATCGTCAGGTCGCCGGTGATCGCGAAGCGGTCGCCCTTCCTGGCGATCGACGTGCTCGTGAAGGTCAGCGTGGGGTATGTCTCGGCGTCGAAGAAGTCGGCGGAGCGAAGGTGGTTGTCGCGCGACTCCATGCCCGTGTCGATGGACGCGGCCGGGAATTCCACGGCGACGGACGACGCGGTCGGATCCGCCTCGTCGAACTTGATCGTCCCGGTGACGCCGTTGAAGGCGCCTCGGACCTTCGTGATCATCATGTGCTTCGCCGTGAAGCTCACGCTGGTATGTGCGGTATCGAGCTGCCAGGTGTTCATGCGGTGTCTCTGCTTCCCTGTGGCGGACGGCCTTGGCGTCCCGCCCTATGTTGTTGACTGCGCAACCATATCACGTCATAGTTGCGTATGCAACCAATGTGCCGCGTGCGAGAGAATCCTGGGATTGGGGTTCCCCGATCTCCCCTGACCGCGTAGGATCCCGAAATGACTGAGACCGCCGAACGTCCCCTCGTCGAGATGCCAGTCCCCCGAGCGGATGATCCGCGCCTTCGCGCGTGGATCGCGTTCCTTCGCGCATATTCCGCGGTGACGCGGAAGCTCGAGGCCGAGCTCCACGCGGAGCGCGACCTCGGGCTCGCCGAGTACGACGCGCTCGTCCAGCTGGCGCTCGCCGACGACCGACGCCTCCGCATGAGCGAGCTCGCGGAGCGCGTCGTGCTCTCGCGGAGCGGCGTCTCGCGACTCGTGGACCGTCTCGAGGCGACCGGGCTGGTGCTCCGCGCCCCCTGCATGGATGACGCCCGCGTCTCGTGGGCAACCCTCACCGATGCCGGGCTTGCGCGGCTCCGGGACGCCTCGCCGGTCCACCTTCGCGGCGTCGATACGCACTTCCTCGCCCAGATCCCGGACGAGGATCGCGAGGCCCTCGTGCGCGCCCTCGAGACGGTGGTGCGCGGGCTCCGGACCAGCGGGACGCCACCGGCGATGGATGCGGCGGCCTCCGCCACGCCGACCGCCTGACGGCTCTCCGTCCGGCCCCCTCACGTGAGCGGCGGGCGCCTCCGCGTCGGCACGAGCGGCTTCGCGTATCCGGCGTGGGCCCCGGCCTTCTACCCCGCGGGGACACGGGGTGACGCGCTGCTGCCGGCGTATGCCGCCCGGCTCTCCGCGGTCGAGCTGAGCACCACCTACTACCGTCGGCCGACATCGGCCCAGGCGGCGGCGTGGGCGGCTCGCACCCCGCCGGCGTTCCGCTTCAGCGTGAAGCTGCTGCGGACCGGGGCCCTGCGCGCCTATGCGGGCGACCCCGCGGAGACGTTTGCCTGGCTCACGGCACCCCTTGGCGCCTTCGGGACCAGGCTCGGCGCGGCGCTTCTCCGCATTCCCGACGATCGGCAGCGCGACGACGCACGCCTCGAGGCGATGCTGACCGCGTGGCCGGCCGCGACGCCCCTGGCGCTGGAGCTGCAGCACCCGGCCTGGCACGTTGACGAGACCTTCGCGATCGCGGGCGCCCACGGCGCCGTCATCGTCTGCACCGAGACCGACGACGCGCCGGACCCACCCCTGACGGTGACCGGGCCGTTCGTCTACCTCCGCCTCCGTCGCGAGCGCTACGGCACGGCCGACCTGGATTCCTGGGCCGCGCGCCTCGAACCGTTCCTTGCCGACGGCCGCGACGCGTTCGTGTTCTTCCGCCACGACGCCCTTGGCGCGACGCCGCGCGACGCCATCTCCCTCGCGGCGCGCCTTCCCCGGTACGCGACGGGCCTCGATCCGGACGACCCCACCGAAGCCTGACGCCGGCCGCGCGCGGTTGGCTACCGTCGCGCCGCTATCCGGACGCCTCCCTCAGGTCCGGAACGTTCCCTCGAGGCGAGTCACGGCCCGGCCGGCCACCCCGACCCGGTCGTCCCGCAGCCGCACGTCCACGACGCCGCCCCGGTCCGACACCTGGAACGCACGGAACGACGGCCCGAGCCGCGGTGCCCAGTACGCGGCGAGCGCGCAATGGGCCGAGCCCGTCACCGGGTCCTCGGGGATCCCGTTCGACGGGCAGAAGTAGCGCGAGACGATCGCCGCGCCCGCCGTGTCCGACCGCGCCGTCGCGATGAGCCCGTCGGGGAGACGCGCCAGCCAGGCCTGGTCCGGCGCGAGCCCGCGCACGTCGGCTGCCGAGGCGAGCTCCACGAGCAGGTTCGAGGCGCCGCTGCCCACGAAGACCGGGGCGCGGCCCAGCGCGAGCTCCAGCCCGGCGGGCGGCTCGATCCCGCGGACGCGGTCCACGGGGAGGTCGAGCTCGATCCGGCCGTCGGGAAGCCGCACGGCAGAGAGGGCGCCGCTCCGGGTCGCGAAGCTGGCCGGCTCTCCATCCGCGAGCCGGCCCGTCTCCCAGAGCACGTGCGCGCTCGCGAGCGTCGCGTGACCGCACAGGTCGACCTCCACGGTCGGCGTGAACCAGCGGAGACACCACGTACCCGGGCCGGCGGGCTCGACGAAGGCCGTCTCGGAGTGGCGCAGCTCGGCCGCGATCGCCTGGCGCCAGCGGTCGTCGCGCGGCTCGTCGAGCAGCACGACCCCGGCCGGGTTGCCGGCGAACGGCGCCCCGGCGAACGCGTCGACGATGAAGACGGGAACGCCTGCGGGGAGTGGCACTCCCCGCAGGATAGCGGCGCCGCCGGGCGTCAGGGGATGATGTAGACGACGTTCACCGAGACGTCGACTTCGTTCGTGCCGACCTGGACGGGCGTGGACGGCGCGGCCTTGTCGAGCGCGGCCCCTCCGGCCACGTACGGCATGGGGACCGGGACCGAGGCGGACTGCTCGCTGATCGACGAGACGCCGGTGATCGTGACGCCGGCCGCCTTCGCAAGCGCGTCCGCCTTCGCACGGGCGTCGCTCATCGCCGCGGCGCGCGCCTGCGCCTCCGGCGCCGTCTGGTCGTCGACGCGGAAGGTGATCCCGTCGAGCGTGGTGGCACCGGCGGCGAGGGCGCCGTCGATCACGTCGGAGATCGTGTCGAGACGCCGCACCGTCGCGGTCACGGAGTTCACGATCTGGTAGCCGGTAAGCTTGGGCGTGTTGCCGTTGCTCGAGTAGTCATAGACCGGCTGGAGGGAGAGCGCGGTCGTCTGGATGTCCTTGTCGGCGACGCCCGTCGCTTTCAGCGCGGCGATGACCGCGGCCATCGCGGTCGCAGCGGCCGCCTGGGCATCGCGGACCTTGGTGCGCGTCACCTGCACGCCCACCCGAACGTCAGCGACGTCCGGCGTGGTGGTCACGCGGCCGATGCCGCTCACGCTGATCGTGTGCTCCGGCGTGGTCGTCGTGGGGTCGACGGCTCGTGCGGGCCGCATCGCGAGGGCGGGGCCGAAGGCGACGGCCAGGGCAAGGCCGGCGAACGCCCCGACGGCGAGCCAGCCGAGGCGGGGTCGGGCCGTGGAACCGGTGAGCGAGGTCATAGAAGGGCTCCTTCGGGCGGGCTGCCAGGGTGGCAGGCGGCGGGTCCGGACCCCTGACGCACTCGACCGGCGATCGGTTCCGCGGACGTCCGCGATGGGTGCCGGGCGCGGCCGCTCCCCGGCCGCGAGGCAAGGTCAGAAGGCGAGCGGGTCCATCTTCTCCGGGTCGATGCCGAGCGCCGCGATCGCGGCGGCGACGTCCTCGGCAGGCATCTCGCCGCGCCGCGCGAGCGCCGTGATCGCCCCGAGGGCGACGCTTGCCGCGTCGATCTCGAAGAGCGCCCGGAGCGCCTCGCGGGTGTCGCTGCGGCCGAAGCCCTCGGTCCCCAGCGAGATGTAGCCGGCCGGGAGCCAGCGGCCCAGCAGATCCGGGAGCGCCTTGAGCCAGTCGGAGACGAGCACGACGGGACCGCCCTCCGGCCCAAGCACCTGCGACACGTACGGGGTTCGCGGCGGCGGGGTCGGATGGAGCCGGCTCCAGCGCTCGGCCTCGAGCCCGTCGACGCGGAGCTGCTGCCAGGACGTTGCGCTGTAGACCTCGGCGGCGATGCCGAACCGCTCCGCGAGGAGCGACCGCGCCGCGACCGCCTGCTGGAGGATCGCTCCCGACCCCACGAGCCGGACCCGACCCTTCGCGCCACCCTCCACCTCGGGCGCGTCGAGGACCCGGTAGATCCCGCGCACGATCCCGTCGGCGACGCCGTCGGGTGCCGCGGGCATCGGGTAGTTCTCGTTGTAGAGCGTGACGTAGTAGTAGACGTCCTCGCCCTGCCCGTACATCCGCTCGATCCCGTCGCGGATGATGATCGCGAGCTCGTACGCATACGCCGGGTCGTAGGCGCGGATGCTCGGCACGGTGGACGCGAGCAGCTGGCTGTGCCCGTCCTCGTGCTGGAGCCCCTCGCCGTTCAGGCTGGTCCGCCCCGCGGTCGCGCCCAGCATGAAGCCGCGCCCGCGTGCGTCGGCCAGGGCCCAGGCCTGGTCACCCGTCCGCTGGAAGCCGAACATCGAGTAGAAGATGTAGAAGGGCAGCATCGGCTCGCCGTGCGTCGCGTACGACGTCGCGGCCGCCTGGAGGGACGCCATCGAGCCCGCCTCGGTGATCCCCTCCTCCAGCACCTGGCCGTCCTTCGCCTCGCGATAGGAGAGGACGAGCTCCGAGTCGACCGGCTCGTAGTGCTGGCCCCCGCTGGCGTAGATCCCGACCTCCTTGAAGAGGGGGTCCATGCCGAACGTCCGCGCCTCGTCGGGGATGATCGGGACGACCCGCTTGCCGAACCCCGGGTCGCGCATGAGGTTCCGCAGGAGCTTCGCGAAGACCATCGTCGTGCTGACGGCGGTCGCGGAGCCGGCCGCGAACTCGCGATCGGTCTCGGGCGCGGGGGCCGGGAGGGGCCGGCCGCGCACGATCCGCTTCGGGAGCCCGCCACCGAGCGCGCGCCGGCGCTCCATCAGGTAGCGCATCTCCTCGGAGTCCGGGCCCGGATGGTAGTAGGGCGCCTCGGCGAGCTGCTCGTCGGGGATCGGGAGCTCCAGCCGGTCGCGGAAGATCCGCAGCTCCGCCTCGGACAGCTTCTTCGCCTGGTGCGTGATGTTGCGGCCCTCGACGCTCGAGCCGAGCGTCCAGCCCTTGATCGTCTTGGCGAGGATGACCGTCGGGGCGCCCTGGAACTCGGTCGCCACCTTGTACGCCGCGTAGAGCTTGCGGTAGTCGTGGCCGCCCCGGCGGAGGCGGGTCAGGTCATCGTCGGAGAGGTGGTCCACCAGTCGGCCGAGGCGCGGGTCGGGGCCGAAGAAATGCTCGCGGATGTAGGCCCCGCCCGCCACGGAGTACTTCTGGAACTCGCCGTCCACGGTCTCGTTCATCTTGTTGACGAGCACGCCGTCGGTGTCGCGGGCCAGCAGGCCGTCCCACTCGCGCCCCCAGATGACCTTGACGACGTTCCAGCCAGCGCCGCGGAAGATGCCCTCCAGCTCCTGGATGATCTTGCCGTTGCCGCGCACGGGCCCGTCGAGGCGCTGCAGGTTGCAGTTGACGACGAAGGTCAGATTGTCGAGGTGCTCGCGGCCGGCCACCCACAGCGCGCCGAGGGCCTCGGGCTCGTCCATCTCACCGTCGCCGAGGAAGGCCCAGACGCGCGAATCGCTCGTGTCGGCGATGCCGCGGTGGAGCAGGTAGCGGTTGAAGCGCGCCTGGTAGATCGCGGCGATCGGTCCCAGGCCCATGCTGACGGTCGGGAACTCCCAGAAGTCGGGCATCAGGCGCGGGTGCGGGTACGACGAGAGGCCCTCGCCCGGGCGAACCTCGCGCCGGAAGTGGTCGAGCTGGTCGGCGCTGAGGCGCCCCTCCAGGAAGGCGCGCGCGTACATCCCCGGCGCCGCGTGGCCCTGGTAGAAGACCTGGTCCCCGGAACCGTCGTCCTTCCCGCGGAAGAACCAGTTGAAGCCCACCTCGTAGAGGCTCGCCGAGCTGGCATACGTGGAGAGGTGGCCGCCGATCCCGGGGGAGGCGATGTTCGCCCGCAGGACCATCGCCACCGCGTTCCAGCGGACGAGGCGCCGGATCCGCCGCTCGATCGCCTCGTCGCCGGGGAAGTAGGGTTCCTGCTCCGGGCTGATCGTGTTGATGTAGCGGGTCTGCGTGAGCGGCGGAAGCCCGACGTGGCGCTGCCGGGCCCGCTTCAGGAGCTTGTACATGACGAAGCGGGCGCGATCGGCGCCCTCCTGGTCGACGATGTCGTCGAACGACGTGATCCAGTCCCCGGTCTCGTCCGGATCGACGTCCGGCAGCTGGTGCTTGAACTCGTCCGAGTACATGACGGGCACTCCTGGCGGTGGACTCGGGGTCAGGCTGCGCGGGGCTGCGGGCGTGCGAAGGCGCGCACCGCATGGAGCTCGGGACGGAAGCGGGCCGGCATTGCCCGGAGCGTAGCCCATCGGGCGACCGGACGCCGGCGGGGGCGCTGCGGTAGAGTCGGCCCATGCAGCCGGACTACGACACGACGACCGCGCTCATCGTCGTGGACGTCCAGAACGACTTCGCGGACCCGTCCGGCAGCCTGAGCGTCGCCGGTGGCGACGCGATCATCCCGTACGTCAACGCCCAGATCGCGGCTGCGCTCGACGGTGGCGCGTTCGTCGCCTACACCCAGGACTGGCACCCACCGTCCACCCCGCACTTCGTGACGGATGGTGGTCCGTGGCCTGTGCACTGCGTGGCCGGGACGTGGGGCGCGGCGCCCCACCCGGTGCTGACGCGGGACGCGGGACCGTCGGTCCGGAAGGGCGCGAACGGCGAGGACGGCTATTCCGGCTTCACGATGCGCGACCCGGGGAGCGGCGCCCTCGTGCCGACCAACCTGGTTGGGATGCTGCGGGCGCACGGGACGAAGCGGGTCGTGGTCTGCGGGCTCGCCACCGACTACTGCGTCCGCGACACGGCCCTCGACGCGATTTCCCTCGGCTTCCCGACGAGCGTGCTCCTCGAGGGCGTCCGTGCCGTGGACGTGCATCCGGGAGACGGCGCCGCGGCCCTCGCCCGGCTCGTCGCGGCCGGCGCGGAGCTGGTCTCGTCCGTCGCAACCACCAGGGGGCCCGCGGCGTGACGCGCCTGCGTACCGTCGTCTTCCTCGCGCTTGCCGGCATGGGCGCCGCCGTGACCGCGGAACGCTGGATCGGGTCGCTGCTCGCCTCGGGCGACGGGCCGGACCCGACCATGAAGATGGTGATCGCGATCGACGCGCCGATCGAGACCATCTGGGAGGCGATCTCGGACATCGAGCGCCAGCCGCTCTGGATGCTCGAGATGAAGTCGGTTCGGCTTCTCACGCCGGGACCGGTGCGGGTGGGGACGCGGGGCGAGGCGGACGTCAGGATCTTCCTCGTCGGCATCGTCGACCCGGTCGAGGTGGACCAGTACGAGCCGCCGGTGGCATTCGGGATCCGGCATGTCGGCGTCTTCGCCGGGTCCGGCCGGATCAGGCTCGAGGCGCTCGACCCGCGCCGAACGCTGGTCCGCTGGGACGAGCGCCTGGTGCCGCCGGCCTTCCCGAACCTGGGCCAGGTGATCCAGAAGCCGATCCTGGGCGCGATCTTCCAGGCCGACCTGGAGCGGCTGAAGGAGATGGTCGAGGCGCGCCACGCGGAGGCGATCGGCGGCACCGGGGCCGACGCGGGCTGACCGGAGCTGCGGAAGCCGGGCCGCCGATGGAGCTCCACCTCGTCGACGCCACGTACGAGCTGTTCCGGGCGCACTACGCCCCGCGCCCGCCGGTCCGCGGCCGCGACGGCATGCCGCTCGGCGCGGTCGCCGGCCTCGCCGGGACGCTGCTCGCGCTGGTCCGTGACGAGGGCGCCACGCACGTGGGCTGCGCCCACGACCGCGTGATCCGGTCGTTCCGCAACGAGCGCTGGCCCGGCTACAAGAGCGAGGTCGGCGTGCCGGCGGAGCTGCTCGCCCAGTTCCCTGCCGCCGAGGAGGCGATCACCGCGCTCGGCTTCGTCCTGTGGCCCATGGTCGAGTGGGAAGCCGACGACGCGCTCGCCACGGCCGCGGTGCAGCTCGCGGACGCCCCCGGCGTGAGCCGGATCCTCGTCTGCACGCCGGACAAGGACCTCGCGCAGGTGGTCCGGGACGGCCGGGTCGTGCTGCGCGACCGGCGCCGCGACATCACGTACAACGAGGCCGGCGTCCGCGCGAAGTGGGGCGTGCCGCCCGCGGCGATCGCGGACTACCTGGCGCTCGTGGGCGACGCGGCGGACGGCTTCCCGGGGATCGCGGGGTTCGGGTCGAAGGGCGCCGCCGCGCTGCTCACCGCCTTCGGGACGCTCGAGGGCATCCGGGATGCCCTCCCCGGCACGTGGCCGTCCGCGGTCCGCGGCGCCGAGCGCCTGGCGGCAACGCTGCACGATCGCTGGTCGGACGCCCTGCTCTTCCGCGATCTCGCCACGCTCCGCAGGGACGTGCCGCTCGACCTGGCCGGTCCGGACGCGCTTCGATGGGACGGGGCAGATCCCGTGGCCTGGCCGGCGTTCTGCGAGCGATGGGGGCTGCCCGGCCTCACGCGTCGCCCCCATCGGTGGCGGGCGCGCTGATCCGCCGGCCCCGCTCGGCGCTACCCCTCGCGGAGGAGCTCGAGCAGGCGGGCGTGGTGCCGGGGAGGCGCGGCGAGGAGGCCCATGCTGCGCGTCGGGGCGGCAAGGTCGAACCATGGACCGCCGTGGAGGTCCGTGACGATGGCGCCTGCCTGCTCGGCGACGAACCCAGCCGCGGCGACGTCCCAGGCGGAGAGGCCGACGGACTGGCAAAAGGCGTCGAACCGCCCGGTGGCAACGTAGGACAGTGAGAGCGCCGCCGAGCCCATCGTCCGCGACACCCGGATCTCGGGGCGGACGCGCGCGATCCGGCGGGCGGGCGCCCGGCCGCCGATGTTGAGCGCCATCACCAGGTCGGACAGCCGCTCCTTGGCGGAGACGTGGATCGGCCGGCCGTCGAGCGTCGCGGTGCCGCCGGCGGCCGCGGCGAACGTCTCGCGACGGAGCGGGTCGTGCACGGCGCCGACGACGGGCCGGCCGTCCACCACGAGCGCGAGCGAGACGCAGAAGAACGGGATGCCGTTGGCGAAGTTGATCGTGCCGTCCACCGGGTCGCAGACCCAGACGCGCGAGGCGACCGTCGCGTCGCGGCCGGACTCCTCGCCGTAGAAGGCGTCGCCAGGGATGCGCGCGGCGAGGCCGGCCCGGACCAGCGCCTCGGCCGCGTGGTCGACCTCCGTGACGATGTCGTGGGCGCCCTTGTAGGCCACCGGGCCGCTGTCCTCGTACCGCGCGGCGACGAGCCGCCCCGTGGACTCCACGAGCTCGACCGCGACCGCAAGCTCCGCGCCCCAGCGGCCGCTCCCCGCCGCGCGGTCGGCTGCGGGCTTCGCGGCGCTCACCGCGAGCAGTCCACGGCGAACGCCCTCGGCTCGGTCCCCAGGTCGACCACGCGCTGCGTGAACGTCAGGGTCTCGCCGGCGGCGATCGTGGGCGTCCGGACGTATGTCTCGATGGGCGGGTTGCCGAGGTACGCCGCGTCCCAGACCCGGCAGGTCGCCTGGCCGTCGCGCCGTCCGGCATTCGCCACCGCGAGGGTCAGCACGACGCCGCCGTCGGTCGGGGTCGCGGAGACGAGGCGCCCGTCGAACGGGCCGACCCCGCCCACGAGGACGGTGGCGGCGACGAGCATGGCGACGACCGCGAGCGCGATCCCCCCGAAGACCGTCCCGTGCGCCTGCGAGGCGGCCGGCTGCTCGAGCCCCGCGGGGTTGCACGCCGCGCACAGCGCATCCGTGATCGGGATCTGCGTGCCGCAGCGGAGGCAGCCGTGGGTCGGTGCCGGCTCGGCGTCGCGCAGCGGGTCGTGCGTCCCTGTCGTCACCGGCGGTCAGCCCCCGGCCGCGTCCACGAGGAGGTCCACGTCCCCGGTCGTCCGGGCGCCGACCACCGCGCCGTCCGCGCCGGCCGCTCGCCAGCGCGCCGCGGTGCCGGCCGGATCCTCCACCCAGGGGCTGCCCGCGAGCGCGTCGCCCTTCCCGAGATCGAACGCCGCGAGGATGCGCGTCGTCGACCGCTCGCGCCCGGCCCCGGCGAGCGCATCCAGGTAGGTGGGCAGGCGATTCGCGAGCAGCGCGGCGGGCACGGTCCAGCCGTCGCCGATCCGCCCGGCGAGCGCCGCACCGGCAGCCGTCTCGGCGCCGACGATGATCGGCGGGGCCGGCGCTGGGACCGGGAACGCGAACGCCTCGTCGAGCGGGTAGAACGGCGACGCGCGCGTCACGGGCCCGCCGGTCCACAGCGCGCGCAGGACGGCCACGGCTTCCTCCAGCCGCGCGACCCGCTCGGGTGCCGCCGGGAACGGGACCCCGTACGCGAGATGCTCGGCCGGGTGGCCGCCCATGCCGATGCCCAGGACCAGGCGGCCGCCGCTCGCCTCCTGGAGCGTGGCCGCCATCCGGGCGACGATCGAGGGCGGGCGGTTCATCACGTTGAGCACGAACGTCATGAGCCGGAGCCGGCTCGTGATCCCGGCCAGGCTCGCGAGCGTCGTCCAGCATTCCAGGACCGGATCACGCCGCACGCCGCGGCTGACGAAATGGTCCCAGATCGCCACGCCGTCGTAGCCGGCGGCCTCGAGACGGATCGCCTGCTCGCGGAACCAGGCGTGCGAGACGCCGATTGCCCGGAGGTTGACCAGGATCGGGAACGGCGCCGGCGTCCCCGTGTCGACGTTCAGAGCCCGGCCGTGACCGCCGGCGAGGTCGCCGCGGCCAGCGCGACCCGGAGCATCGTGGCCGTCCGCCGCTCCAGCTCGTCGAGCGGGAGGTACGAATCCTCCGAGGTGACGTTCGGGCCCAGGACGTCGCTGACCGTCAGGATCGTCGCCGCCCGGACGTCGTCCCCGGCCGCGTCCGCGCGGGCCGCGAGGTAGAAGAGCGCGGAGCTTTCCATCTCGAAGCCGAGCACGCCCCGCGCCGCCCAGCGGCTGAAGTAGTCGGCGTCGGGGTTGTAGAAGACGTCGACGGTGCAGACCAGGCCCACGTGGTAGGTCGCGCGCTCGGCCTCGGCAGCGTCGACGAGCGCCCGCACCAGGCCGAAGTCGGCGGCCGGCGCATACGGCTCGCCGTGGAGGAACGTCGCGGTGGTCCCGTCGAACGGCACGGCCGCGGAGGCGATGACGATCTCGCCCGTCCGGACCCCGCGCCCGATCCCGCCGCACGTGCCGACCCGGATGAGCCGCCGCGCGCCGAGCCGAAGCAGCTCCTCGACCACGATCGCCGCGGACGGGGCGCCCATGCCGGTCGTCTGCACGCTGATCGGCACGCCGCCGTACGTGCCGGTGTAGCCGAAGAGCAGCCGATGGTCGTTGACCGTGCGGGCCGCCGCGAGGCCATCGTCGAAGAGCGACGCCATCGCCGTCGCCCGGTTCGGATCGCCCGGAAGGAGGACGATGGGGGCGTAGTCGCCCGGTTCGGCGCGAAGGTGGATCTGCGGCATCGTGGCGTGCTCCCTGGTTCCGCGTTTGGGTGCGTTTGGAGTCTATGCCGCCGCGACGCTGCGCGGCGATCTCCCGGCGGGCGGCCACTCGGCCAGAGGTGGACGTCCGGTGCGCCAGCCGGGACATCCGGTTCGAACCCTGTTCGGCGTGCAGTCGAGCCGCCGCGCGACGTCAGCCGCCATCGCGGCAGGTTTCGGCCTTGCGCGTGGCCCGGGGCCAATGCTCACTTGCGCGAAAGCGAATCGACGCTCACGGCGGCGAGGAGGACGAGTCCGGTCACGATCAACTGCCACTGGATCTCCATTCCCAGCAGGTAGAGGCCGTTGTAGATCGCCCCGATGACGAGGCCCCCGAGGAGGCCGTGGATCGCCCGGCCCCGGCCGCCGAAGAGGCTCGTCCCGCCGATGACCGCGGCGGCGACCGCGTACAGGACCAGCTGGCCGCCGTTGATGTTGGCGGTCATGCCGCCCAGCGTCGAGCAGTAGATCACGCCCGCGACCCCCGCGGTCATCGAGCAGATGATGAAGCAGATCGTGCGCAGGCGAGGCACGTTGATGCCGGCGCGCCGCGCTGCCTCCGGGTTGCCTCCAACGGCGTAGATGTGGCGTCCGAACTGCATCCGCTCGAGCAGGATCGTCCACACCCCGAGGACCACGAGGACGAATGGCACCACCCAGGGGACACCGACGATCGGGAGGAAGTTCCCACGGTTCACGTTGCAGATAGCCACCACGATGATCCCGGCGGCAGCCACGAACGCGATCTTGGCGACGGTCAGGCCCATCGGCGGGGCCACCAGGCCGTTGCGGCGCCGCCCGGCGTCCCGCCGCCACATCATCGTGCCGAGCACCCCGACGATTGCGACGAGCCCGATCCAGGAGATCAGCGGATCGATGTAGCTGTAGACGATGCCGTACAGGCCGACCTGGCCCGCCCACAGGGTGCTCGTGATCCCGACGCCGCCCGCGGCGCCGAGCATGTAGATCATCACGCCGAACCACATCAGGTAGCCGGCCAGCGTCACGATGAAGGCGGGCATGCGCAGGCGCGTGATGATGCTCCCCTGGAGGGCCCCGATCGCCCCGCAGACGACGAGCGCGGCGATGATCGCCGCCCACCACGGCCAGTTGTACTGGGGCTGGACAAGCTGGGCCGCCACGATCCCGCCGATCGCCGCGACGTAGCCGATCGAGAGGTCGATCTCGCCCAGCAGCAGGACGAAGCCCTCGGCTATCGCGAGCACGATGAAGACGGCGCTCTGGTCGAACAGGTTCACCAGGTTGCCGGCCGAGAGGAAGATGTGGTTCTTGCTCACGACCGTGAAAACGACCATGACGGCGACGAGAGCGAAAGCCACCGGCAGGACCCCGGCGTCGCCACCCCTGACCCGGGCGGTCCATGCGCGCAGGTACTCACTCAGGGACTGCGCGACGATGGCCGGGGGGATGAACTCGACGTCCGCCGCAGTCAGGTCCAGTGCATCTTCGGTCGCGACCGCGAGCACGGGAGCGGACGCTCCCCCGGGCTCTCCCTCGATCCTCGCCATCTTTCAGTTCCTCTCGTGGCTGGAGCCGGAACCACGCACGTCGCGGCTCGACGCACCCGTGGTCATGAAGTCCACCACGCTCTGCCGGTCGAAGGCCGAGATGGCATCCTGGGAAACCATTCGCCCGAGCCGCAGGATCGCGATCCTGTCGGCGACCTCGAAGACGTCGTTGAGGTTGTGCGAGATCAGCATGACCGCGAGACCGTGCTCCTTGAGCCGCAGGATGAGATCGAGCACCATCCTCGTCTGGGCAACGCCGAGGGCGGCGGTCGGCTCGTCGAGCATGACCAGCTTCGAGTTCCACATGACGGCCTTGGCGACCGCGACGGCCTGGCGCTGTCCGCCGGACAGGGTGGCGACGGGCTGGCGGATCGAGCGCACCGTGGTCACGTGCAGGCTCGCCAGCGTCTCTGCCGCTGCGCGCTCCATGCTGTCCTCGTCGAGCAGGACGTGGCTCAGGCGTTCGCGGCCGAGGAACATGTTCTGGACGATGTCCAGGTTGTCGGCGAGAGCCAGGTCCTGGTAGACCGTCTCGATCCCCAACGCCGCCGAATCCTTCGGGCTGGCGATATGGACCTGGCGTCCCTGCCAGAAGATCTCGCCGGCGTCCACCGTGTGGATGCCTGCGATGCTCTTCGTCAGCACCGACTTCCCGGCGCCGTTGTCGCCGCAGAGCGCAGTGACCTGTCCGTCGGGGAGGTCGAGGTCGACGCCGTACAGGGCCTGGACCGCGCCGAAGTGCTTGCTGATGCCACGCAGCCTGAGCAGCGGCTCCGCGGCACCCGGCACAGCGGTGGGCCCGTGCTCCCCGGCCGCGACCCCGCGTGTGGGTTCGTTCGGTTCAGCCATCACATTCATCGCGTCGTCCTTCAGACCTGGGGCTGGCCACGCACTCGGCACCACCATGATCCCACCCGTGCCACCCGTATGTGAGGCAGAAAGCCGTGTCGCACCCGCCGCGGGGGCGGGTGCGACACGAGCGCTACTTGGGCGCCCTGCGCATGCGCAGGGCGCCGTCGCGAAGGAGAGCCGGTTACTTGATGCCGGCCGCCGTGCAGACGTCGGCGCCGACTGCGGCGCAGAGGTCCGTCGCGGCGATGAACTTGTCCGTGATGACGGTCGCTTCCATGTTGGCGGCATTGACCCACATCGGGGTGAGGAGAACGGCCGGCTCAGTGGTCGCGGCGTTCTTCGGATCCGTCGTGGAGCCGTTCAGGAGAGCGGCGGGCGGCGTCTGGCCGGCCCGGAGGAAGGTGGCCAGGGCGACTGCCGCCTGGGCCTCGAGGTAGATCGGCTTGTAGACCGAGCCGCACTGCCAGCCCTGGAGCACGTATTCCATGCCCTGGAGCGTCGCGTCCTGCCCGGTCGTCGGGATCTTCTTGGCCGG